>ERZ1645187.46-NODE-46-length-109965-cov-10.982222_pt1 | contig 109965 bp, 93 predicted proteins | sample MGYA00575352_ERZ1645187 | MGnify/ENA primary metagenome ERZ1645187 (study PRJEB40837, sample SAMN11349314) | freshwater sediment metagenome | isolation source: river sediment | host: Sediment | place: India: Wazaribad , New Delhi | collected 2017-02-21 ...
TCAGGCGGGGTGACGTGCAAACTTGGAGCTTTGTGCTTCTATTCAAGTTCAGTGCAGGTTGACAGTTTTGTGCTCCGAAACCCGCCCGAACGCAAAGCCCGAAACCGTTATGCGTCAGCGTAGGACAGAAGTGCAAACAAGAAAAGTAAACTGGATTTGAAAAAATAATTGCTAATGGAATATCAGATTTTACTTTTGATAATTTTTGGAGTTATCATCTTTGCATTTAAGAGATGGGTATTCGATATAAAACGAAAACAGCGTAGAGACTATTACAGAAATGTTTATCTTCAGTCAGACGATTGGAAAAGAAAGCGTTATGTAGTTCTCAAACGAGACAACTGGCGGTGTGTGTATTGCGGTGCTCGTGCAACACAAGTCCATCATAAACGTTATGCAAAGAGAAATATTGGTAAAGAGCCTATTGAATGGCTTGTATCTGTCTGTAATGATTGTCATAATTCTAAACATCATTAATACTTACAATTTTGAGAAACATAAAATTTACGGTATGAAAAAAATAATTATCACATTAATTGCTGCATTAACGACAATTATTTCGTTTGCACAAACACAATCGTCAGACCACCTTATATTTAAAGGAGTTCCAATTGACGGAACACTCAATGAGTATGTTGCAAAGATGAAACAGAACGGATTTAGCCTCATAGACACAAAAGATGGGGTTGCTATGTTAACGGGTGATTTTGCGGCCTATAAAAATTGTATTGTAGGAGTAGCAACCTTAAAACAGAAGGACTTAGTCAGTAAAATTACTGTAATATTCCCTGAATGTGATACATGGTCCTTACTCTCAGGAAATTATTTTAATTTGAAAGAAATGCTGACTCAAAAATATAACGCACCATCGAATTGCGTTGAGAAGTTTGATTCTTATTCTGAACCAGATGACGACAGTGGTAGAATGCACGCAGTTAAATTTGACAATTGTAAATACTATACTACTTATGAGACAGACAAAGGCAGTATTCAGCTTTCAATTGAACACGATGGTGTATTAAAGTGCTTTGTAATGTTATCATATTACGACAAGATTAATAGTGAAATAATAAAAACAAAAGCGATTGATGACTTATAAAACGCCGAACGCACAACACGCGGTATAGCCAATAAGGGTTTAAGTGGTATGCGAAAGGTTGTAGCCCGCTTCAATCCGCCAGCTGGCGGATGTAACTTGACAGGAAATCGCCCGCAATCGGCAACTTTTCATACCCTCTACGTTGGGCGTAATGCTCCGGAACTGCTCTAACTTAGTAGAATTGGTTGAAGAATAAATAATTTACAAGGCAATAAGGTTAGGCAAAACAGTGAAAGAGAATGAAATAATGGATAATGTCGTGTATATGTCGTGTTTTTGTAGTTGGAAAGTTACCTTAATCATACTGACATTTGGACTCAAAAGAGAAAAATGGAAACAGGAAAACTAATAAAAGAATTACGAATTAAAAAGGGCATGACTCAGGAGGAATTAGCTGATAAAACTGAAGTCAGTGCCAGAACAATTCAGCGTATTGAAAATGGAGAAGTATATCCACGAGCATATACTCTACAAATGATTGCAAAAGCATTAGAGGTTGATTTTAGCTTGTTTTTAGAAAATGAATCAGAGCAAAAACAGGAATCTCAAAAGCTTGACAGCAACAATTGGTCAGCACTTATTCATTTAAGCGGAATTATACCATTAATCTTTCCGACGTTAGTATTATGGAAGATTAAAAAAGACAAAACCAAAGATTTGATAAACCATTCTCGTGCTGCTATTTCTATGCAGTTGTGCATTTGGGTGATTAGTTTTGCTGGACTTTGGATTTATTGGAAAACGAATATACTGATACCGCTTATAGGTGGATTATTGATTGGTGGTTTAATATCTATAATGAATACAATATTTGTTATGACAGGGAAACCTTATATAAATCCATTTATAAAAAGTGAAGAAATGAATAAAAAATGAAGCACATACGCCCAACACCCTCGCTACCGTGCGATTGCATAGCGTGAATTGCTGATCGTTCTATTTTAATTTAGCTGATATCAGTTTTTGCACAAGTATGAGCCGCAACTACTCCCGAAGGGTTTATCGTTATCAGCTTTGCGGTTGTAGAGTGGTTGGATGTCTTTATCCGCAATGAATACCGAATGACCATGCGATTGCATAGCGTAGTAGCGGGGGTGGGCTTACTGCAAAATCTTCACCTTTAGCAAGCGGATATCTTTTTTCGGCCTAAAATCGCCTTTTACCTCAACGGCATTGATACGGTCGGCTACATCCATTCCGCCAATCACTTCGCCAAATATCGAATATTCGTTGTCGAGCGTGGGGGCGCCGCCTATGGTTCGGTATGTTTCGCGCTGCTGGGGCGTAAAACGGATATGCTTCTCCTTCTCGATTTCATTTAGTTCGGCATCGGTATAAATTCGCCCGGTAACGATATAAAACTGGCTGCCATCGGAACGTTTGTGGCGGTTTTGCTCGTCGGGCAGACGGGGAACGCCCACTGCACCGCGCCTGTGAAATACCCTGGGGTGGATATCAGCAGGCAAGGTGTAGCCGGGCCCCTTCCATCCCACCACGTCGTCGTGTTGGGCATGGCGTGTATCGGCCGCTCCGCTCTGCACCACGAAACCGGCTATCACACGGTGCCAAAGCAGCGAGTCGTAATAGTGTTCGCGGGCCAGTTTCAGAAAGTTATCGCGGTATTCGGGGGCATCGTTAAAGAGCCTTAGCGTAATATTGCCCATATCGGTCACCAGTTGCACCCCTTTGATTCTGGCATTGGCGGCACTAATGGCAGGGTCGACTTTGCCCGACAATTGCGACAGGGGCTGCATGGGCTGATTGCCCTTTTGCAGTAAAGCCGTAATCGCCGCCGAGGGGATGGCCAGTGTTTCGCGGGTAATCTGTACCATGCGCACGATGGCTACGCCCAGCACTTCGTTGTTGTTCAGGAAGACGGGGCGCCCTTCGCTGCCCCAGGCTATCTGGTTGCTGATGCTGTAGTTTTTGGTGCCCGAAGCAGTCAGTTCCTGTAACACCCGCCCTTTGTTTACCGGGATAATATTCCCTGTTTGTTGTCCGCAGAGATAGGTAATGGCCCCTACCGGCACTTCGCCACTGTAGAGTTTCAGCGGGGGATGGCTCATCGAGCGGGTTTTCAGCAGTACCAGGTTGTTGATTCGGTCGACAGCCAGAAATCCAGCCAACTCATCGTCGCCGCCGCCCCACGAAGCAATTACCGCCCGGTTGCAGTTGTTGAACTGACTGTTAAGGGCTACCACCATCCCTTCGCCGACAAAGAAGCCAAAGCCCTCTTCGAGCCTTCGCTCTCCGTCGTAAGTGGTAATGGTAACCATCGACGGCAAATAGCTGGTGAAACTCTTCTCATCGGGGTTGACAGCCGGTTCGCGCTTTTCGACACTCTTCTTCTCAGGCGACGGGGAGCCGCAGGCCATCAGCAACAGCATAAATAGCAACGGGAGCAATTGTCGGTTCATAAGCAAAATGGGTTTAGCCAAAAATAGTGACAAAAATGGTCAGGATACAACTGGTGGCGAAAAGTTGTTTTGGTGTTTAAATGGGGCTAAGTTGGTTGAGCCGGCGTATCAGTTCGTCGTGATAAGGAGCAGCCACTGCGAGCTTGTGAGGGCCAATCTTAACCATATTCCCTTCGATATGATCGATTTTGGGCAAATGGACAATTACCGTACGGTGGATGCGAAAGAAGGAGAAGCCCTGCAGCCGATCTTCCCAGCTTTTCAGTGTCCCGTGTACCATCAGCTTTTTCTCGGGCCCGCAAATGGCAACATAGTCGCCGCACGATTCGATAAACCAGATATTGTCGAGGTCGATGCGGTAGATTTTACGGTCGGCTTTCACCGTTATTTTTCCCGACTGGAGAGATGGCTGGCTTCGGGTCATTCGCTCTTTGGCCTTGGCCACCGCCTTATAAAACCGGTCGAACGAAAAAGGTTTCAGCAAAAAATCGACAGCTTCGTGGTCAAAACCATCGACCGCATATTGCGGATAGGCTGTAGTAAAGATCACCATTGGTGGTTTGGGAAGAGCTTTCAGGAAACCAATTCCCGATAGTCCCGGCAGGTTGATATCCAGAAAAATCAGGTCGACGGTATGGTGTTCCAGCCAGGCGAGCGCAGCAAAGGCATCGGGGAAGGCTCCTTCGCAACGCATATCGGGGCACTGCGCCAGATAGCGCTCCAGCAGATCGCTGGCCGCCGGTTCGTCTTCGATGATGATACAACTGATACTCATTTCGACTGCAATTCAATTTCGAGCCGGGCAACAAACTCTCCCTCCTGTTGCGGAAAAGTGAGCCTGAACCGGTTGGGATAGAGCAAATGTAATCGTTTTTCGATGTTTTTGATACCGAGTCCGCCACCATTGGGCAACGGGCCGTTTTCGCGAAGGGCAATTTTGTTTTGGGTGTCGAAAAGCAGACGGGAACCTTCCACTTTTAGCCCGATGGTTATCGAGCCACCCCCCTGCCCCAGTCCATGTTTAAAACAGTTTTCGACCAGCGGCAGCAGCAGCAGCGGGGCTATGGTCAGCCGGCCATAATTGCCCGATTCGTCGAAAGTTACCGGATGGCGGTCGGTGGCTATGCGTTCGCGTTGCAAATCGATATAGGTGCGGATTATCTCGGCCTCTTTTTCGAGCGGAATGGCTTCGCTGGAGGTGTCGTAGAGAATATAGCGCAGAAAATCGGAGAGTTGCAGGATGACCTCTTTGGTGTGAGGGTCGTTTTTGTCGGCCAGCGAATAGATGGTATTAAGGTTGTTGAAAAGAAAATGGGGATTGATTTGGGCTTTCAGGGCCAGCAACTCGTGGTTGGCTGCCTCTTTTTGGAGAATCAGCATATTGCGGTATTGCCACACCAAGTAGAATGCTGTAGTGATGATTAGATAGGCAGCCATAATCCCAATCAGTTCGACAATTTTGTAGGACGAGATATAGAACAGCGAAGGAAACAACTGATCGATAACCAGATTAAAGAGTGAATAGTTGGTTACAGCGCCGGCCACTGCCAGCAATATTACCCACAGGATATAATGTCCAAAGCGGCTTTTGGCCAAATATTGCTCGATTAATCGGTAGCGGTTTAGATAAACCACAGCCACCAATGTGATGTGAAAAACGATAACATACAACGAATTCTGAACAAACACAGCGGCCAGAAGCAGTAACGAGAACTGTTCGCCGGGTCGCATCAATCCTATCGCAATTGCAAACCCCAAAAGCACAAAGAGCAAGGTGAAAATCCATTTTGTGCGGCAGTTGAACCATTTTACCAACCAGGCAAAAGGAAGCAGAATAAGCGTAAGGAAGGCAAGGTTAGAGAGCAGGACGACAGAGGTGCCTATTTCGAGGCCATCGACCTCGAAGTTTGATTTGATGCCATGGTTCATCACAAAATACCAGAAGTAGAAAGAGATGATCCAAAGGATGAGTTGCGCACCGAGGAGAAGCAACGATTGTTGGGTTGATTTTTTCATGGCGGTGCAATTAAAGTTGTGTCAAATGCAGTTTGGCCGACTGGTTCTCCCAGTCGATAAAGCGCTGCTGGTCGCCATAGGTTTCGAGCATATCGGTCAACTGGGCTGACGAACCGGTCAGCACCATCCGGTCGATAGAGGGTATCCATTCGTAATTGAGCCTTACCCGTTTCTGCTCCAGCATTTCACGTACTGTTTTCGAGCTAAGCCATGTGAGGGCAATTCCGTCGGATGTTCGGGTCACTCTGGCCAGTGTGTGCAGTTTCAGATGGCCGTCAGATGCCAGTTTGCTGTTTTGTATCGTATTGTTTCCGGAGGGATAAAAATCGGCATAAACCGTTTTGTTGATTTGGAAGAAGGTTACTTCGAAACTGTACTGCGAAAGAGAACTGTCGCGGTTCACCATCGTCACAACATAATTGTCCCTCATCCGGTAGACGACAGAGTCGTTTCCCAGCCGGTTCTTTAGCACACTGGTTCCTTCCAGTTGCCGTCGGATGGTCCAAACGGCTGTTGTGTCGAGCTTATCCAACCCCACGGTGCGGTCGTTGGTCTTAGCCCCTTTCTGTAACGGATTGGGCATAGCGCTCCAAATCCCTTCGATTTCGGGCATCAGGATGATCTTCTTTGGAGCATAGAATTGTTTGAGCGATCCCATCAGCGAGGGGTCGTCGCAGGCGGCCAGCAACAGGAGCAGAACCGCCATTAGCCAATACTTTTTTCGTTTCATGGTTGTCGAATTAACTTACCTGAACGAAAGTAAAGCATCGGCTAATGCCAAACTATTTTTTTCGGTGAATGGGGCTGATTATTCGATGAAACAGAATGAACCGACGTTATTTGCGTTCCCACTCGAAACCTTCTTTGGTATCTTTGATAACGAAGCCCAATTCGGTAAGGCTGTTGCGAATCTTGTCCGATGTGGCCCAATCTTTATTCAGCTTGGCTTGCATCCGCAAATTGAGCAGCAAATCGACCACATCGCCCAGCAGTTGGTCGCTCCCTTCGTTTTCGGCTTCGCCTGAAGGCAACAGTCCGAGAATTTCGAAGACAAAATTGTGGTAGAGTTTCCGCAATGTTTCAAGGTCGCCATGAGTGATTTTGTTCTTGCCATCGTTGATCGAGTTAATCAACTTCACGCCATCGAAAAGATGGGCAATCAGAATTGGCGTGTTCATATCGTCGTTCATTGCGGCAAAACAGTTGGTCGAGAGGGCTGCCACATCGATAGTCGAACTATCGGAGACAGGTATCTGGTCGAGCAGGGCCACCGCTTTCATCAGTCGTTCCATCCCTTTTTCGGCAGCCTGCAGTGCTTCGTTCGAAAAGTCGAGCGGGCTACGGTAATGGGCTTGCAGCATAAAGAAGCGGATGGTCATGGGCGAATAGGCCTTTTCGAGCAACGGGTGGTTGCCACTGAAAAGTTCGTCGAGCTTGATAAAATTGCCCAACGATTTGCCCATCTTCTGTCCATTGATGGTAATCAGGTTGTTGTGCATCCAGTAACGAACATTAGGGTGACCAAAGCAGGCCACACCTTGTGCAATTTCGGCTTCGTGGTGCGGAAAGAGCAGGTCCATGCCGCCACCATGAATGTCGAATGTTTCGCCCAGATATTTGGTACTCATGGCTGTACATTCGATATGCCATCCGGGGAAACCGCTGCCCCAGGGCGAGGGCCAGCGCATGATATGTTCGGGAGAAGCATTTTTCCATAAAGCAAAATCGAGCGATGAACGCTTTTCGCTTTGCCCGTCGAGTTCGCGTGTATTGCTGTAGAGATCTTCAATTTTTCTTCCCGAAAGGATGCCATAATTGTGCTGGGCAGCATAGCGCTCTACGTCGAAATAGACAGAACCATTGCTTTCATAGCCATAGCCTGCATCGACAATGCGTTTTACCGCGTCGATCTGTTCAATCACATGGCCCGAAGCCGAAGGTTCGATGCTGGGGGGCAGAATATTCAACTGCCCCATATTGCGGCGGTAACTGTTGGTATAGAGTTGTACAATCTCCATCGGCTCCAGTTCTTCGAGGCGGGCTTTGGCGCCAATCTTGTCGTCGCCTTCGTCGGCATCGTTTACCAGATGGCCTACATCGGTGATGTTGCGCACATAACGGACTTTATATCCAATATACTTCAGATAGCGAAAAAGGGTATCAAACGTAATAGCCGGGCGCGAGTGGCCCAAATGGGCATCGCCATAAACCGTTGGTCCGCAAACATAGAGGCCAACATGGCCGGGATGAATCGGTTCGAAAATCTCTTTCTTTCGCGAGAGTGTATTGTATATTGTTAATTGTTCCATTATCAGCATCATTAACCGTTTCGGACGGCAAATTTATGAAAAAACGGTTACTTTTCTTTTAGCACCTCAACAGCCATGCGGATATCCTGCAACGGACGATCGCCCGGTGCGGTAGGCTGTGCGGCAATCGAGTCGATGACGTTTAATCCTTCAACTACCTGACCGAAAACGGTATAGTTGCCATCGAGATGAGGTGTTCCGCCTATGGTTGAGTAGAGTTTCTTTTGCTCTTCGCTGAGGCGTGGAGGGTCCTGCGTGATTTTGTCGGCAGCTTCCATTCTAACCCTTGCCACTAAATTCTCAAAACCTTCGCGGTTATTGGCTTTCTGAAAGGCTTCGAGCGAATCGCTTTTGGCTTTCATCATTCTGGCGAAAAGCGAATCGAAAGCGCGCTGTGCCATCTTCCCTTCCATCATCGTTATTTTGGACGAATCGATGATTTCACCTTGTACAATATAGAACTGAGAGCCGGATGATCGCCTTTCGGGATTGGCCTGATCGCCTGTACGGGCAGCAGCCAGCGCCCCTTTTTTGTGCAAGAGTTTTGGGGTGATCTCGGCCGGAATGGTATAGCCGGGGTCGCCATTGCCCAACTGCTGACCGGGAAGGGCATTCTTTGATTGGGGATCGCCGCCCTGAACCATAAACCCTTTAATGACCCGGTGAAACAAAAGACTGTCGTAGTATCCCTCCCTGGCCAGTTTGAGAAAGTTGTCACGATGTTGCGGGGTTTCATTGTAGAGCACCACCTTCATGTTGCCATATTTGGTTTTAATCAGCACCATTGGGCCATCGGGTTCGCTGGCAGCAGTTTTTGGCTGGGTGTTGCTGCACGAGAAAATGGCCGTAACGGCCAACAGCAGTATAACAATTCCAAAACGGTTCATTCTATTTGGTTTTTAAATAACGTTTCAAAGATAAGAAGTTCAGCGCGAATCGGCTGGATCAGTGAATTATTTTCCTGAGAGATGGACTGAGACACCAAAAATCAGGGTGTACAAAAGGTTAATTTTATACACCCATGATTTGTATTTGGCCTGAAGATCGTCATAAAAACAAAGAAACCAGGCCCTAACGATAAAGGTTTAACGGGGTGATATCCTTTTGAAACAAGGTCTTGGGATCTTGATAGAAGCGAATAAAATCTTCACTACTGGGGTGTCCTTTATAAGGTCCAAAAGCCTCTTTGGGTTTATTCCACGGATTGCGCCAAACCAGCACGTAAGACAAGTTGAAGGGACGAAGCGTTTCAAGTATCGATTTGGTCCACCATTCGGTTTGTTTGGCAATCGGGCCGCCGGTTTCGCTTACGGCAGCAATCTTGCCCTTTTCGGCGGCCAGTTTGGTGAGTATGGTGGCACAATTTTTCAGCATTCCGGGAAACTCGGCTCCACGGTCGTAAAGATCGAACGACAACATATCGATGACATCATCGCCGGGATAGCGCTCGAGATAATCGTTTTCGCTGCTAAAACGATCGGTCGAATAGGCATAAAGCAGGTGATGGATATTTTTCGTATCGCGAAGATAGGTGACGGTGAATCGCCACAAAGCTTTATAATCGTCGGCTGTACAGAGGTTTTTGCCCCACCAGAACCAGCTTCCGGTATGTTCGTGAAACGGACGGAAGATTATCGGGATATATTGACCATCATCGGTTTTCAGCGAAAGCATAAAATCGGCCAGTTTATCGAGATATTCGATAAAAAGGGCGTGCTTTGGCCCTTGAGGCAGAATTGATTTCACCACTTCCTTCGAAGATATATCCCACGAAGTGCCGCCAGTAAATGGGTTGTTGAGGTGCCAACTAATGGTATTGACCCCACCACGGTTGTAAGCCACTGTAATCAATTCGCGGATTTTGCCAAAATCAACTGAGTCGAGACTGTAGGGCGCACCCAATTCGATATGGCCCAATTCCCATCCATACACGGCCGGATAGTCGCCGCAGACATCTTTCACGTCCGAACGCCCCTCTTCATACATCCAGCCATTCCCGTAAGGAAGATCGTCCTGATGACCAAACATTATTCCTTTGGTCTGTAACCCGAGCAGGTTCCGGTAGAGGGCAACGGTTTCTTTGGTCGCCTTTTTATCGGTTGGCGAAGGCTTTGCCGCAAAAACGGCCAGCGAAAAAATGGTTAACAAGGAAACAAACAAAGTTTTCATGGTGTGTAGTTTTTGATTATTTTTTTTTGATTATTGTATGTCGATGATGAGCGGGTTTGCCATGTTCCAGGCTTTACAACTGATAACTTCAGACTCCGTGATATCTGCATTGTTGATGTCAGCTTCCAGTTCGATGGCTTCGCCCGGCAACAACGAACGGTAATTATCGCTCCAGCAAACCGGTAACAGTTCAGAGCCCGAAGCTTTTCCCTGTAATTTGCAGGCTACCATGAAAGCCAAATTCGAACCAATATTTTTGAGTGTCACTTTATAGACTGTGCGCCCATCCATTGCTGATTTTGTTGCGGTTGCGGTTATCTTCGATTCGCCCAACGAATTTAACTCCTGATAATTGTCGATATCGCTTAGCCAGTAGAAGTTATCTGAAATTACCTTACCTGATAAAGCTTTGACTTGAAGTTTCAGAAAATGCAAGGCCTCATTCTTCGGGACCGCCCATCCAGTGCTGAAAACTACGTTAGGCGCTACTGATGTAGTCATTTCGCGTTCCCATGTCTTGGTTAATTTCGAGTCGTAAAGCACAGCCGTTAAACGAAGGTCGTACAAATTGCAGTGTCGGGTATTCACCAGAATTACCTCCATATTGTCGCGATTCATCTGAATATGGGTTGGTTCACCAGCCAGTTTTGCCCCATAATACCCGGCATGCGCCTGTAGATACCAGTCATAAATCTGCCAGGTCATGCTGGGCCACGACGAATTGGATTTCCAAAGCAGGATGCCGCTGGCATTGCCCCATAACTGACGATTGATTGATTCGATGCTGGAGCGGTAGACATCGTAATTGAGTATCTGCGCTTTATCGAGATAATTTTCGATTGCTTTTTCGCCACCAACTTCAACATTTCCGTACTGGTTGCGCAGCAGATTGTCGTATGACGAGAATTTGCGGGTATCGCTGCCCGGCCAGTCGTTGGCATCGTGGTAGGCCCAAACAACATCGATTGGAAAGCGTTCTTTCATCGGAGCGTTGCCAATTTCGGGCATAAATTTCATCACACTTTCGTAAACCGGAACACCACTTGGGCCAATCTCGCTGCTAAACCCCGACAGTTTCTTTGTGGTAAAATATTCTTTGGGCGAAAGTGTGTGGTAAGGGCCTCCGCCATGCAATCCGTCGCCGTCAGAACGTTTCAGGTAGTGGCGCGATGCACGGCCATCGAACTGCGGAAGGAGTTCCCTGGTTATCATCTCCTCGCGTGGGTTTACCCCTTCGTTCCCACCGCACCAAATTACCAGCGACGGATGGTTGCGATATTTCCTGATTATGGCAGTGGTGGCCTGACGATAAATAGTGTCGTTGGTTGTGTAGCCGGGCGTATTGCGAAAAGTCCCCCAGTAATCGTTCAAAAAATCCTGCCAAATCATGATTCCATGCTTATCGGCAGCGTCGTAAAAAGCCTGTGGCGGCACTCCGGTTGGGCCCCAAACCCGCAGCATGTTCAAGTTGGCATTTTTGGTCAGCAAGATTTCATCCTCATATCGCCTGGCGCTCCAGTTAAGCATCATATCGAGCACCCAGTTGCCACCTTTGCAATAGATATCACGGCCATTGATGCGATAGACCCGTTCTTTGGGCCCAATGTAAGTCTCTACCTCACGAATCCCGAAATGGCTCTCTTTCGTGGCAACTACTTTCCCGTTGGCCATCAACTCCATTTTGATCCGATAAAGATTCGGGCGTCCGTAACCATTAGGCCACCAGAGCTTTGGATTTTTCAGCAACAGTTCAGCCTTGTTTTTCGAATCGAAGAATAACGAAAGCTGACTGTTCCCTTCGACCTGATACTTATTTTCGAAACTGAAATCATCATTCTCCGAGGAAATGGTCGTTTTCACGACTCCGCTTATCTGGTCGCCGCCATAATTGATGATGTCGGCCGAGAGGGTGAGTGCCGCAACTGTCGTATCGGGCAACTGCAGATGGGAACTGATATATAAATTGTCGATTTCGACATTATTCGATGTACTGACAAAAACATCCTCGGTTATACCCATTTCGCGGTCGCGGATGGCCGGTTGCCAATCCCAGCCGATGGCATCCCATTTGGTGTAGCTTTTGCTGATCATCCCGTTGCCCATGTTATCGCCGGGAACACCAAGCGGGGTTAACGGTTCTACTCCCGGTTCACCCGGATCGTTAACCGGATAAATGGCTACGGCGAGATAGTTTTTATTTCCCGGTTTGGCCACCGAAGAGATGTCGAACCGAAAGGTCTGTTCCATTCCTTCAACGGTCTGTCGGTCGGCTACCAGTTTACCGTTTAGCCACACTTCGGCCCGGTAGTTGATTTCGGCGAAGTTGAGCCATATTTTCTTTCCCGAGAATGCTTTGGGAAGTTCAAATTCGGTTCGAAACCAATAAGGGTCCTTCCACGGGTTTTTCCCGTTGATATGGCTGAACTGCAATAGATTGTATTTGGTATTGTATTCGTCGTTACTGTCGGGAATTCGCATATTGTTCATCCCGGTATAGGGATTCGGATAGACACCATTCCGCACCAGCGTGGTTAATACCGTCGCAGGCAATGATGTGGCATACCAGCCATCTGTACCTGCTTTTGCTGACGACAACTGATTGCCATTCTCCTTGACCAAAAGCGACGACTGTACCTTCCAACCGCTACGGAGCAGTAGGGCACCTTCGGGCAATGTTGAAAGAGGCTTGTCGTCGACAAAAAAAGTTGCCGTTTCGCTTCTCATTTTACGGTTATCGCCATAAGCTTCTACCCTCCAGCTATGTTTTCCGTATGACAACGGGAAAGGCACAGAACGGTTGACTGAAGCCCTTAGCGAATCGGTCAATATGCCGTCGACATAAACTTTGTAATAGTTGCAAGGTACAGTTGTCCACGAAAGAACAGGAGTATTGTTGGGCAAAACGACTCCGCCAGTTGGCGATGTGAGGATTAATTTGGCAGTCGGCACAGCCGATACCCCCAAATATGCTAACACGAAAAAAAAGCAGAATAACCTTCTCATGAAAAATTGAACGTTTAATTGGTTGTTAAATAGTGTGTTTCATCAATAATCTATTTGCATCCACAACCAACATGGCCAGAGTGTCAATCCGGATAATTAAAGAAGAGAATACCGGCACGAATGACCCATGATGATGGTAGAAATCATTCATCAAAAAAATGATGACGATTAAGAGTAAAGAAGTCGTCTTTAGTGCCAGTTATTTTTTCGCGTAGAGAGCACGAATGTACTATTTTTAATCGGTCGAACCAACTCAATTGAGACTTGGGTTACAAAATCACGCTACAGCTTTCGAAACGATATGCCGGTAGGGGCAATTTTCCCGTCAGGTTTTACCTGCATGGCCGGAGGTAAACTGGCCCGTATGGCATCGGTAAGGCGGGCAAGCAGGCGCTCGCGTGGCAGAATCCGGTTCACCGCAAGGCTAATCTCACGAAATGGGACCGGTTCGGCTATCGGTTTAACCAAATCTTCATATTCGGCCGGAACAGTTATCGTTGCCAGCTCCGGGATAAAAGCTGCCCCGCCATGCAATTCGACAATCCGCCGCAGCGATTCAATGGAGTTAGAGCGATAGGTGAAACCCCTGTTCGGTTGCACTTTTACAGCCAACCGGCAGAAATCATCCACCTGATTCTGAAAACAGTTCCCCTCCTGCAAATACCAAAGTTCGGACATGTCAAGACTGGTTAAATTAATGACTTCATCATCGAAATGGGAATTTTTTTCAGAGAGATACAGAAAGAATTTTTCGTAAAACAAAGGGACAAACTGAATTCCTTTGGCTTCGACAGGCGTGGCAACAATGGCAGCATCTAATTTTCCTTCTTTCAGTTCGGCGAGGGCTTTTTCAGTTGTCATCTCGCTTATATCCAATCGAATGCCTGGATATTTCTTCCCAAACCCTTTCGCGAAAAGCGGGACCAGATAGGGGGCTACCGTTGGAATAATGCCAATCCGAAGTAAACCTTCATCGGCCATGCTCAACTGTAGGCTTACATCTTTCAGGTTGTCGGCCAGCGCAACAATTTCGCGTGCCTTTTCAATTACCACCTCACCCTCAGGGGTCAATTCGAACGGTTTACGGCTGCGATCGATAATAACAAAGTCGAGTTCTTCTTCCAGATTTCGGATTTGCATGCTTAAAGCGGGTTGCGAAATTCCCAATTTTTCAGCTGCCAGCGAGAAACTTTTAGCCAGATCAAGTTCAATTAAATATTTTAATTGATTGATATTCATATATTATAAATTAATTTTATACATATATAAAATTAATAAATATAATTGATTTCATCTTTGTTTCGTCAAAATTAAACAACACATTTTAAAATTTACAGATATGAAAACATTGAACAACACGAGCATCCAAGTCGTCGATGCACTGAACCAGCTCTTGGCCGACCATCAAGTTTATTATCAGAACCTTCGCGGATTGCATTGGAATGTAAAGGGCACTCTCTTTTTCGCGTTGCATACGCAATTCGAAAGCTACTACAATCAGGCCAGTGAAACAGTCGACGAACTGGCGGAGCGCATCCTGATGCTTGGTGGACAGCCATTTCATACCATGAACGAATTTCTTGCGCACGCCGGGTTAACCGAAAACAGTACTATCAGCGATGGTAAAAAAGCAGTCGAATTGGTGTTGAAAGACTCAGAATATTTGTTAACCGGTGTAAAATCAGCCTTGTTGCAGGCTGCTGAAGTCAGCGACGAAGGTACGCAGGCGATGCTCAGCGAAATGGTTTCGGGTTACGAAAAACAAATCTGGATGTTGAAAGCATTTTTGGGATAATCCATTCATCGAATCCAAAATTATCTTCACCCCACGGAATTAGGTTTCCGTGGGGCTTTCTTTTTATGCAGCTGCCGCCCATCATTCCTCAAAAAATTCTAAATTCGTTCTTAAAAATTAGATGACAATGGCGAATCTGTTAACGAACGGCTCTATCTCGCTCCGAGCGCTCGAACCTGAAGATATCGAATTGCTTTACCAGTGGGAAAACGATGAAGCCATTTGGGCCGTAAGCAATACCCTCGTTCCATTCTCGAAATATATTTTGGCCCTTTATATTAAAAATAGCGACAAGGATATCTACGAAGCCAAACAGTTGCGGTTAATGATTGACAATGACGAGAAAAAGAGTGTCGGGGCTATCGACCTTTTCGATTTCGACCCGTATCATCAGCGGGCCGGAATCGGGATCCTGATTCACGACAAAGAAAACCAGTCAAAAGGATACGCTACTGCCGCCCTGCAACTGATGATTGCCTATTGTTTTGAAAAACTGAAACTTCATCAACTTTACGCCAACATTGCCAGCGACAACCTTGTCAGTTTGCAGCTATTCAATCGGGCTGGGTTTACGGTTATCGGAAACAAAAAAGATTGGCTTAGCCGTAGCGGACAATGGCAGGACGAACTGTTGCTTCAACTTATCAATAACCGCTAAAAAAATTATTTTTATCCAATGCCCCGTCTTCAACCATCACAATTTCAGATTGTCACCGATATTTTGCTTCAGCAGCCTTTTAATACCTTCTTTGCACTGGCGGTTACCGAACAACAGGTTGGCGGCGAAGTGTATGCCGACAACTGTGAGAAACCAAAATCATTACTTGTTCTTCATCCTTACGGGATGGCACTCCTCTGGGGCGAGACTCAGAACCAGTCATTTAATCAGGAAGTAAGCGAAGTGCTTTCCGTTGCACCATCAGCACAGTTGCGCCATCGGTGGGTGCAAATCTATCCTCATTTCTGGGGCAACCTCGTCAATTCACTTCCTGACAACAACAATAGCTTGAAAGTTGAACGGTTTACCCGCTCGAATTTCCAATTTGACGAAACGGTATATTTGCAGTGGAAAGTCGCTCAACAGCCATCTAACGAAATCGTTGTCCCGATCGATGCAACTATTTTTGGTGAGATGCCCGGAGCCGTTGTCCCCAAATATTTCTGGAAAAGCGCGGCCGATTTTATACAAAATGGAGCCGGATTTACCGTCCTTCGCAACGGGAGACCAGCATCGACAGCCTTTGCAGCTTACTGTCATGGATCGTTTTTAGAGATTGGCATCGAAACCATACCCGAATGTTGGGGCGAAGGGTTAGCCCAGATCAGTTGCTCGGCGTTAATTGATTATTGTCTCGAAAGAGGATTAACACCGGTTTGGTCGTGCCGCGAAGAAAATGTTGCCTCACTCCGGTTGGCCCAAAAACTGGGCTTTATCCCGTCGGTGACATTGCCTAACTTTAGAATTAGCTATTAACCGACTGATTGATAGTTTCGTAATAAGGAATCTGCTCCGCAAAAATACAACGGTTGTTCGCCCGATCTAACCGACAGCAATAGTGCGAAAGGCCATTGGTTACGACCAGCCAGTCGACCTGAAAATCGAGGTTATAACGGGCAACCTGATCAAAAACCTGTTGACCGATTTTCACTTCCGGGGCTTTACATTCGACCACCAGCAGCGGATTCCCTGTTCGTGAAAAGACAACCACATCGGCTCGAAAATCATGTTGATTAATTTTCAGCGAGCGTTCAACCGCGATTAATGCCACCGGATAACCTAACTCTTCAGCCAGAAACCTTACAAAATGTTGCCGTACCCACTCTTCGGGAGTAAGTGCGACCCACCTTTTCCGGAAGGTATCGAAAATCGAACGTCGGCCATCAACCGTTTTAATTCGAAACGGATAAACGGGAAGATTGAGTTGCATCATGATAATAAAGATGGCTAAAACTAAATTTTTATTTTTATAGAACCAAGAATCTGCAAAAAGCAGATATTTTTGTTTAAAAATGGGTATGAAGACCAAAGAAGAGATTGTCAGAAACTGGCTGCCGCGATACACGGGCCGCGAATTGGAAGATTTCACACAGCACATTTTGCTGACCAACTTCCAGAATTATGTAGAGTATTTTGCCGAAAAGTTCAATGTGCCTATTGTGGGCGAAGACAAAACCATGCCCAATGCCAGTGCCAATGGTATCACCATCATCAACTTCGGCATGGGAAGCCCCAATGCTGCCACCATCATGGATCTGTTGAGTGCCATCATGCCCGAGGCAGTACTCTTTCTGGGCAAATGTGGCGGGCTCAAACGTAAAAGCGAACTGGGCGATTTTATCCTGCCACTGGCAGCCATTCGCAGCGATGGTACTTCGAACGATTACCTTCCGCCGGAAGTCCCTGCACTGCCGGCATTCAGCCTTCAACGTGCCGTTTCGTCAACCATTCGCGATCAGGGGCTCGACTACTGGACCGGAACGGTACTTACCACCAACAAGCGGGTTTGGGAATACGACGACCGATTCAAAAAATATCTGATTAAAACACGGGCAATGGCTATCGACATGGAAACGGCAACCATCTTCACCGTAGGGTTCTACAATCAGATCCCAACCGGCGCACTATTGCTTATATCCGATCAACCCATGATTTCGACCGGAGTAAAAACCGCAGCCAGCGACCGCGAAGTGACCCGTAAATATGTCAACTCACACCTCGAAGTGGGTATTGGCGCACTGCTCGAAATTATCAACGACGGCAGGTCTGTTAAACACCTAAGATTCTAAGATGGCATCATTCAACGAGATAATCTCTGATTTAAAGAAGCAGAAGTTCAGTTCAATCTATTTTCTGGAAGGCGAAGAGCCTTACTTTATCGACCAGATTAGCGACTATATTACCGACCATGCACTTACCGAAGAGGAGAAAGGGTTCAACCAGACCATCCTTTACGGAAAAGACAGTTCTGTAGATACCATTCTCACGGCTGCCAAGCGTTACCCAATGATGGCCAAACGACAGGTTGTTGCCATTCGCGAAGCTCAGAATATCAAGGATATCGATGAACTGGCTTCGTATGTCGAAAAGCCCTTGATATCGACCATATTGGTTATCAGCTACAAATACAAAACCATCGACAAGCGCAAGCGGCTTTACAAAGCGCTACAGAAGAATGGAATCCATTTTGAGTCGAAAGCGATTTATGACAACAAAATCCCCGAATGGATTATCAGCTATTTGAAGGCCAAGAATCTGGGCATTATGCCTGTTGCCGCGCAAATGATAGCCGATCATGTAGGCAATAATCTTCAACGAATTGTCAACGAACTCGATAAAATAATTTTTTCGATGGTTCCCGGAACCAGCATAACGCTTGACGAAGTAGAAAAAAATATTGGTATAAGTAAGGAATACAATGTTTTCGAGCTACAGAATGCCCTCTCGGGACGCGACATCCTGAAAGCCAACCGCATCATCAACTACATGATTGATAACGAAAAATCCACTCCAATGGTTTTAACAATCAGTAATTTAGCTTCCTATTTTAAAAAAATATTGCTTTTTCATACTATTCCCAATAAAAACGACGAAAGGGCAATCGCTTCCAAAATAGGCGTTAGTCCCTTCTTTGTAAAAGATTTCCAGTTGGCCGCCAAAACTTTTACATTACATAAAGCTATTTCAGCCATTACTTTGCTTCGCGAAGCCGATCTCCGGTCGAAAGGTGGCCGTGGCGGTTCGGCGCAAAGTGGCGAAATTCAGCGTGAATTAATTTACAAACTCTTACATATCTAAAAATATGGCTTCAATTACCATCATGCTCATCATTTTGATTTCGCTGGTCTCAATACTGGCCTTTTCGCAGCCATCGGTGATGGAGCAGTTTCAGTTCAATGCTTTCAAAGTCTTTCACCGCAATCAATATTACCGGCTGATTTCGCATGCGCTTGTCCATGCCAACTGGGAACACCTGCTGGTGAACATGATTGTCCTTTTCTCGTTCGGGAAAGCCGTTGAACACTATTTTGCCATTAATTTCGGGGCGAACGGTCGCTTTTACTATCTGGCCCTTTTTATCCTTTCAATTATTTTCTCCAGTCTGGCTTCACTGGTTAAACAACGGAACAACGTCTATTACAATGCAGTTGGGGCTTCCGGTGCCACTTCGGCTATCCTTTTTGCGGCTATTTTCTTCGACCCGTGGGCCAAGATCTATTTTTTCGGAATATTACCCATGCCGGGCATCATTTTCGGGGCACTTTATCTCTATTACTCTTATTACATGAGTCGGAAAAATATCGATAATATTGGGCATGATGCTCATTTTCTGGGAGCTGTATTTGGTTTTTTTGCACCGGTATTCCTTCGGCCTGCCCTGCTGAATGATTTTCTGAGTTTACTGATGAATTTTAAATAAGGCTATTACGGAATGAAGGGGGGCTATCTGCAATACAACGGTAAATTCGTAAAGGAAAGTGAGTTACTCTTTTCGGGCGGCGATCTTTTCAGACTTGGTGTTGGGTTGCACGAATCTTTTCGTGCAGAAAACAATGAAATTTTGTTTGCAGAAGAGGTTTACGAGCATCTGAACCAGGCTGCCCGGGCCATCAATCTTCCGTTGCCCGAAGGGTTCGATATATTTGGCGTCCAGTTCAGACGTGATGTTTCAAGACTGCTGAACAAGAATAAGTTGTATTTGGCAGCACGAGTGGTCGTACATCTTTTTGCCGGCAGTAACGGAACAGACATCCTGATGAGTGCCGAAGAGCTTCCCCGCGGGTTTTTCCCTCTTTCGGCCAACGGACTGCTGCTCAATATATTTACCGATGAAACAAAAGCTATCGGGAAGTTGGGAAACTGCGAACCGGGCTCGCGATACATCTGGATGGTAGCCGCCAATACCGCTGCTGCTATGAGCCGACACAACATGATAATTTGCAACAGCGACAATTTCCCATGCGAAGTAATCGGAGGCTCTTTTGCCATTATCCGCGAATCGACTATCACCTTTCCATCCGCGGAGTCGGGTGGTTACCAGGCAACTATCGTTGCCCAAGTGGCCAATGCCGCACGGCAATGTGGTTTTGAACCTGTTTTTCGTGAAAATATTGGGAGTGAAGAGTTGCTTGAAGCTGATGAATTGTTTTTGATGGACAATTGTCTGGGCATTCAAAAGGTTCTAGGATTGGAAGAGCGAAGGTTTTACAGTATTAAAACCGAAGCCATAGCGCGCAAGTTTACTGAACTGGCTACCGAATACCGCAAATCAAGAATGTTATAAAGGGCTAATTCATTGCCGGATCAACCGGGAAGTGGCGCCAAAGTTCGTAATGGCCGCCTATTTTGCTTACACTCTCTTCCCAAAAATTCTCATCACTGCCCATCACACTGCTGACATCGGCCTCATCGACCAGCCACGATTGTTCGGCAATTTCATCATCCAGTTGTCCGCCACTCCATCCCGAATAGCCAAGGAAAAAACGGATTTGGCCTGGCTCAACCAGTCCGGCCCTGATCATCGACTTCAGGTGATCAAAGTCGCCGCTCCACCATAACTCGTCTTTCACGTGAAGGCTTCCCGGCAGTTTGCTCCCCAAAGTATGGATAAAGAAAAGCTGGTCATTTCCAACTGGACCGCCCAAAAAAACATCCGCCTCAAAGTCGGGCATATCTTTCATTATCTCGTTCATTGGAAGCTCGATAGGTTTGTTTAATATAAATCCTACAGCACCCTCCGTCGAATAGTCGACCAGTAAAACGGTTGAGCGGCTGAAATAATGCCCCGGTAAAAAAGGTTGTGAAATAATGAGCCGTCCCTTTCCGGGTGCAAGTTTGCTCTCGGTTTTAAAAAAGTCAAAATCTATAGGTCTGTCGCTCATTATGCTACAATCAGATGTCAGTACAATTTATAAAAAATATACGACAAAAGTGATATGGAGATGATTAAATGAGGCAGGGTGATTTTATTTTTCGATAATCAGAAAGATATCTTCATTGTCCTTCTTCATATAAAACTCTTCGCGGGCAAATGTTTCCAGGTCTTTCGAGTTATCTTTCAGCTCTTTAAGTCTTGCACTATCGGCTGCAATTTTGGTTTCGTAATACGATTTTTCGACCCTGTATTTCTTTAGCTTGTTGATATTCTTTCGGAGAAAAAGAATGTTATTGTCGTCGATAAAAATCATCCAAATGCTAAAAACCAGAAAAGCCAACAAATATTTGTTGCCCATCGGTTTCAGAAATGATTTAGGAATCGACAGTTTCATGATACAATAATTTCAACGGCAAAATAACGAAATCTGACGTGAAAGAAAAAGAGGAACCGGTTAAAGTTCCTCTTTGCTTATCAAATTATCTTAACTATTCCTGATCGGGAAGAAAATTGGGATACATGAAATCGTGTGCCGGGACAAAGGTTTCCTTAATGGTCCTTACCGAAGTCCAGCGCAGCATATTGAATACCGAACCGGCTTTGTCATTGGTTCCCGAACCGCGTGCTCCGCCAAATGGTTGCTGGCCAACAACGGCACCGGTAGGTTTGTCGTTGATGTAGAAATTACCGGCAGCATTTACCAGTTTACGGGTCATCATTTCGATAGCATATCGGTCCTGCGAGAAGATAGCACCTGTGAGGGCATACATCGATGTACCGTTGAGGGTATCCAATGTCTCTTCCAGTTTTTTGTCTTCATAAACATAAACGGTAACCACCGGCCCAAACAACTCCTCTTCCATGGTAATATATTTCGGATTGGTTGTTTTAATTACTGTTGGTTCAATGAAATAGCCTTCCGATTTATCGCATTTCCCGCCAAATATAACTTCGGCATCAGCATCCGTCCGGGCTTTGTCAATAAAGCTTTTTAGTTTGTTGAACGAAGCTTCGTCGATAACGGCATTGATGAAATTGGTGAAATCTTCGGGTGGCCCCATCTTCATCCGCTTCAGTTGGGCAACAATCATTTCCCAGGTCTTAGGCCAAAGGCTTTGAGGAATGTAAACCCGCGATGCAGCCGAGCATTTCTGTCCCTGATATTCAAAAGCACCACGGACAAAAGCAGTAGCTACCGCTTTTGCATCGGCTGCCGGATGGGCAAAAATGAAATCTTTACCTCCGGTCTCGCCAACGATACGCGGATATGATTTGTATTTGGCAATATTTTCGCCAATGCTTTTCCAAATATCCTGAAAAACGCCGGTTGAACCGGTGAAGTGGATGCCTGCAAAATCGGGGTGGCTGAAAATAACATCTCCGGCTGCAGGGCCTGATACGTAAACCAAATTGATGACACCGTCGGGCAAACCGGCCTCTCTGAGAATTTCCATGATAACGGCTGCCGAATAGATGGCTGTTTTGGAGGGTTTCCACACGGAAACATTTCCCATCATTACCGGAGCGACCGGGAGGTTCCCGGCAATAGAGGTAAAATTGAAGGGAGTCAGTGCAAACACAAAACCTTCGAGCGGGCGAAATTCATTGTAGTTCCACATGCCGGGATTGGAGCCTGGTTGCATGGCATAGATATCAGTCATACACTTTACCCCGAAACGATAGAAATCAGCCATCTCGCAGGCAGCATCGATCTCGGCCTGAAATGCATTTTTCGACTGACCCAGCATGGTGGCAGCATTTATTGCCGCACGGTATGGGCCTGCAATCAAGTCGGCTGCCTTCAGGAATATAGCGGCGCGGTGCTGCCATGGTGTTTCTGACCACTTCGACCGTGCAGCCAATGCGGCATCGATAGCAGCCGTTACATGGCTTTTATCTCCCTGATGGTAATACCCTAAAAGATGTTTCAAATCATGCGGGGGCCTAATCTCTACTTTATGGCCGGTCCTCACCTCTTTGCCATCGATATACATAGGTAAATCGACAACGTTCGACCGCATTTCGGCCAATTTGGCTTGCAAGGCTTTGCGTTCCGGCGAACCCGGAGCATAACTTTTGACCGGCTCATTAACGGGTTCCGGTACATTGTAAAATCCGATTGACATAACTGACTGATATTTTTATAGAAACTGGAAACTGTTTGAACACCTTACAAAGCTATGGTATCGCAACTTTTTTTTTGCTAATAAATATCACCTTTGCAAAAGTTCCCTGAAAAACAGCCCTATTTTCCCTGAAAATGATCTGTGCGTAACACGATTAATTAAATTTATTACTTTTATTTGCACAATTAAGTTCAATTCGCGGATTCAGATGCCAAAGTTTCTTCATTTAGGTTTAAAAAGGGCCTACCCTAACGCTGATGCCCTGGAAATTAAACTGCTGCATATTCTTTTCTTTGCCATACTGGGAATGGCGGCGGTGAGCGTATCCGTTATTGTATCTTATTTTTACACCCTCTTCTCATCGGTTTATTATGTACATGCCGTATCGTTTTTAGCCATTTTTATTCTAATGGCTTACTTTCTGAAAATCGGGAAGAAAGCTATTGCCATCAATGCGCTGAACCTGATTGTAGTACCAGTTTACCTCCTGTTTGTCTCTTCTCAGTTTGCACTCTTTCCGCCTGAGCGATCGTTCTTTATGGAGATCGGGGTGTTGCTTCTCGCTTTTGCCGTATTCCTGTTTTATTCCGACCGGATTGGACAGGTTATCAGCTTTGTTGTGATATCGCTGATATTGCTCGTTGTACATACATTTTCCATTAGCAAGGGAAGCGATTTCTACCAAATTTTCTGGTCCGATTTCTACTTCAATATCAACCCAATATATTTCTTCCTGATCATCACCCTGATAGGGACTTTGTTGTTTGCCCTCTTCAGAAACAGAATCAACAAGCTAACGGTCAGGATGAACCATATCAAAGAGAATTACGGGCGCACCATTTATCTTTTTCCCGAAGGGATTATACAACTGAAGATTAGCCGCGATGAGCATGGCGAGCGAAACGGCTTGCTGGTTAAACACGTCAATCCAGCGTTCGAAGAGATTTTTGATGTACGCCATTCGGAGGTGAAAGGAAAAGATGCTTCTTACCTTTTTCAAAAACTCTTTAGGGACGAAGTCGACTGGCAGGAGCTCTTCCTTTCGGGCAAACGCATTCAGACTGAAATCCACATCCCCCACCTCGAAAAATGGTTCAGGGTTGTGGCCATTCCCCTCGATCAGGATAAGCTGATTGCCTATTTCGAGAACCTTACCGCTTCGAAATTAATACTTAACGACCTGCAAACCAGCAGGCATCGCTACAAATTGTTGCTCGAAACCATTCCCGACATCTTTTTTGTAATCGACAAAGATGGAACCTATGTCGACTACGTGGCCAAAACCGGCGAAGGGCTCGATATCAATGCCAACGAAATCATTGGCAGCACCATTTTCGAGGTTGGCTTTTCCAAGAGGATGGTCAGGCAGGTTTTTCATTCCATCCAGACAGTGGTTAATCACGATACGATAGAGACCATCGAATACGCGCTCGAAGTAGTGGGCAAAGGCTCCTGCTTTTTCGAAATGCGGATGGTAAAGCTCAACGACAATTCGGTAATGGCCATCTCGCGCGATATTACCAAGCAAAAATTAGCCCAGCAAGCCATCGAAGAGGCACGCAGAAAAGCCGAAGAGGCTGATTTGCTCAAGTCGGCCTTCCTCCAAAATATCTCACACGAAGTGCGCACCCCGCTGAATGCTATTTTGGGTTTTTCCAACGTCATTCTCAACGACGAAGTGTCGCGCAGCGAACGAATCAATTTCCTTCAGCTTATTGTCCGCAACGGACAAATATTGCTGCATGTCTTCAACGACACCATCAAGCTTTCGCGCATCCAGAGTGGATTGATGACGGTCAACAAGCAGCTTTTTAATATCAATGGACTGATAACCGACCTGAACCGCCAGTTTTCGTACGAAAAGGAGCAGCTTGGAAAAAAACACATTGCCCTTAAGGTCAGCAAGGGGAACGACAATCCTAAATTTTCGGTATATACCGACGGGCAGAAGATCAAAGACATTATGGAAAGCCTAATCGATAACGCAATCAAATTTACCCGCGAAGGCGAAGTCGAGTTCGGTTATCAGATGATTGGCAGTTCTACGCTCGAATTCTATGTTCAAGATACCGGAATTGGAATCCCGTCGGATAAATTCGATGAAATCTTTGAACGTTTCCACCAGCTCGACTCCAGCATGACCCGTGAATATGGCGGAACGGGCATCGGTTTGTCGCTGGCCCGCGATTTCGCCAATATGCTTGGCAGCAAAATCAGGGTCGAATCGACCATCGGGAAGGGGTCACGTTTTTCATTTGTCATCGCCATTGAAGCCGGTTCCGGCCATTTGAGAATCGTATAACCGGTAACACTCCCCACTGAAGCCCCCGTTTATCATTGGGGTCAAAGATTGGTAAAGACTATCTCGAAATCCATTTTTAACGGGATTTTACCGGTCCATTGGCCTGCAAATGTCTCTGTCTGAAATGTTGAAATGTTGATAAGGGTCAATTTGAAATCCATTTTCAATTCCCGAATAAATGGCTTTATTTGAAAGATTACCTTACTATTGGGTTGAACAAGGGTCTCACTTCCGGTGTATGTCACGAAGCTTTCTTTTCTTTCAACACAGTTTGAAATGGGCCACTTCTGGGATCCCAACTCTATTTGGTCTGCAATATCGACAGGCACGGCAACCAACTGAAGGTCGACGATGTGATTTAAAATCATGGAGTCGATGCCCGAAAATTGAGAACTCTCGTCGATTTCGGAGCTTGGAACATAATTGAAAGTTTGTACTATGCCCGATTGGTTGAGAAATTCGATTGCCGAAACAGGCATGTAATACTCTTTTTTATCACTTTGGGATGTCTTCAGAAATTCGATTTTCACAAACGAATAGTCGGCAGTCCGGCTTATCTCCGTCAAATCATCGTTGCTGCATGAAAATACGATTCCTACTAAAAGTAACAGCAATACAAAATTTGTTTGTTTCATCAGACTAAGGGTTTATTTGGTTTAGTTCGCGGAACGGTTTACGTAGTGACTTCTGCTGCAGTACAATTGCTCTGAGTAACATTATGTATCAACTTTTTTGCTCAGCATCTTGCTAATTGGCGCCAAGTGCTAAACTCGTTGGCAAGATAATCAAAAGCGATATGATATGAATCTTTTGATGGTGGTTTTTTTAAATGAGACATCAAATCCCCCCTGCCCCCCTTTTCACAAAGGGGAAGTGAACCGCATGTTTTTTAAGCCCCCCTTTCGTAAAGGGGGAATATAAGGGGGATTTCTACAGTAACCGGCTTCTAAATAGCCGATATTTCTTTGCTTCGGTATAACGCAATACTATCGGCCTCCCTTTTCTATAGCCATTGGGATAGGGGAGATCGACTGGTCACGACATCACCTAAACACAGGCCAGATGATTCATAATCGACTCTATCTGATTGTCTTCCGTTCCTCTTCTGTGAGAGATGGACCGTTAACTTTTGAGAGCAAGACCAGTATTTTTGAAATGAGATGAATTTCTCATCACAAGAAAAAAGGGCCTTAAAAAAGCCCTTTTTTGGTTGAAGTTATTGACACAATTGATTTGGAAACTAAATTTCGTTGCGTTTGGCGGCAATCAGCACTTCATTGACCGAGCCATGCAGCAGCAGCAGCCGTTTGGCTTTTACCTCATCGTAGCCCAGTTCTGCCATAATCATCCGGGCACCGCGGTGTACCAGCTTCTGGTTGGTGAGCTGCATATTGATCATTTTATTGCCTTTCACCCGACCCAAACGGATCATCAGCGAAGTGGTAATCATATTGAGAATTAGCTTTTGCGATGTTCCCGATTTCATGCGTGTGCTTCCGGTCACAAATTCGGGGCCAACAATGGCTTCAATGGCCACATCGACATTGGCAGCCAAAATACTGCCGGGATTGTTGACGATGCAACCGGTAAGGATGCCATTCTCGCGTGCTTTTTTCACGGCTCCCACCACATAAGGGGTTCGGCCCGAAGCAGCAATCCCCACTACGGTATCGAGCTTGTTGATTTCGTATTTCTGCAAATCGGCCCAGCCCATCTCTTCGTTGTCTTCGGCAGCTTCCACCGCTTTTCGGATGGCACGGTCGCCACCGGCAATCATCCCGATAACGAGGTCGTGGCCTACACCATAGGTGGGTGGAATTTCGGAAGCATCGAGAATCCCGAGCCTTCCACTGGTTCCGGCACCCAGATAGAAAAGCCTTCCCCCTTTTTTCATCCGCTGGTAGATGGCCTCTACCAACTTCTCGATTTGGGGAATGGCGTCGTAAACGGCCGGCATTACCTTTTTATCTTCTTCATGAATACTTAACAGCAACTCTTTCACCGATTTCTTCTCCAGATCGGTATAGAGAGAATCTTTTTCCGTGATACTTTCAGTGGCCATAAATTATCTTAATTAGTTCTTTATTTTTCAATGTGATAGCTTACCAATCCGTCAATTGGATCTTTCATGATAACCGGCTCTGCCAGATGATGGTTTTTCAGTACCTCGCTGAGCTGTTGGCGGAAATGCCAGGCTACCGAACCGACAAACCCAATATTGTACTGCTGATAGTCGGGCAGCTTCATCAGGTTGCGTTCGACAAAAGCTGTAAAGTTGCGCAGCAAAAAACCGTTACACCAGGGGTGGGCCATATTTTCGGAGAGGAACGGTACGAAAGTGGCCAGATACTGGTTTGGCCTTGCTTCGCGGTAAACACGGTTCAGCACCTCGTCGCGCGTAAACTGAAACCGTTGGGCAAATTTTGCGCGCAGTTCGTCAGGCATCATCTCTTTCAGGTAATCGCCAATTAACTGACGGCCCATAACGGCCCCGCTGCCTTCGTCGCCCAGGATAAAACCCAGTGGAGAGACATTGGCAGTCACCTTTTCGCCGTCCCAGCAACAACTGTTGGAGCCTGTCCCCATAATACAGACAATTCCTTTGCGATGGCCAAAGAGGGCACGACAAGCACCTGTCATATCGCTGAAAACCGAAATATTAGCTTGAGGATAAAGTTGTTGAATGGCATCGCTCACGATACGCCCTTTTTCGTCGTTGACGATTCCGGTACCATAAAACCAGACCTCGCTTACCGTTGTAGCGGTTTCAGGCAGTAATTTGGAGTACAATTCGTTGTAGATATCAGACGTACTCCTGAAAAAGGGGTTAATTCCGCCTGTATAAATCTCTTTCGGCCCTTCAGCCCTGCCCACCAGTTTCCAGGCGGTTTTGGTCGAGCCACTGTCAGCAATCAGTCTCATCTCTGTTATCACAGTTAGTTAGAAAATGCCCGCTGATGCATGAGGCATTTTGATGGGGTAAAGATAAATAATTCCAATTATATTTTTAGGTATTATATAACATGTATTACCAATATTGTCCATATTATTTTTCCGGTTATTTTTGTGAAGGCTGTCGACAACCAAAAACAATGGGACAAAATGGCTGAAATTCCATCAGAAATTGATACTTTCAGCAAGCAGAGAAGTTGAACAGATCAACAAAACTAAACTAATATGAGACAAATTACACTGGCTATCACCGCTTTGCTCCTTCCGCTTATCGGAATGGCCGATGGGGTCATCCGGATTAACCAGTTGGGTTATCTTCCCCAGTCGGTTAAAGTGGCTGTTTATTTGAGTGATGAAGATACGCAATTCGACACTTTCACCGTATATCAAACCCTTACCGGCGAAGCTGTTTTTTCGGGTAAAACGATCAAAGCCGACGGTACGGTTTGGGGCAAGAAAAGCGCCTACCGACTCGATTTCAGCAATTTAAAACACATCGGCGGCTTCTATATCCAGGCTGGCAACAGCCAGTCGCCCTCGTTTCGCATTCATCAGGATGTGTACGACGGCACAGCCGATTATATCCTGACCTATATGCGCCAGCAGCGCTGCGGCTACAATCCCTACCTGAAGGATTCGTGCCATCTGCATGATGGTAAAATTGTTGATCATCCCACAAGAAGCGGCGAGGTGATTGATGCTACCGGAGGCTGGCACGATGCAACTGATTATCTGCAATATACTACTACGTCGGCCAATGCGGTTTATCAACTGCTGTTCGCCTATCAGCAAAACCCATCGGCCTTTGGCGACCAGTATGGGGCCAATGGCGAGAGGGGGGCCAACGGGATAGCCGATATCCTTGACGAAGCCCGCTGGGGGTTGGAGTGGCTGATAAAAATGAATCCATCGAAAGGCGAAATGTACAATCAGATTGCCGATGATCGCGATCACGCAGGGTTCAGGTTGCCCAACAAAGACACGGTATCGTACGGATTGGGAGACACTTACCGTCCGGTCTATTTTGTCACCGGCAAATCGCAGGGGCTGGGGAAATACAAGAACCGCACAACCGGAGTTTCGTCGACAGCCGGGAAGTTTGCCTCTTCGTTTGCCCTCGGTGCAGAAATATTCAAAAGCATCGACCCTCAACTGTCAGAAAAAATGGCACTTAAAGCGGCCGATGCTTACCAGTTTGCTCTTTCGGACTTGGGCAATACGCAGACCGCCAGTGTAAAATCGCCTTATATTTATGAAGAGGACAACTGGGTCGATGATATGGAGTTGGCAGCAGCAACGCTTCACCGGCTTACCGGCAAAGGCGAATATCTTGCCGAAGCCCGAAAATGGGGAGAACTGGAACCTGTTACCCCATGGATGGAGTTGAACCGCGCCCGTCACTATCAATTCTATCCCTTTGTCAATCTGGGGCATGCATGGCTGGCGCAATCGACTGATCCGGCCGTTTCGGCGCCATTCAAGGCACTGATGAAACAGGGGTTGGAAAGTATCCGGGCCAGAGCCGATAAAGATCCCTTCCTCAACGGGATACCCTTGATATGGTGTTCGAACAATCTGGTTGCCGCTGCCATTACGCAGGCAAAACTTTACCGCAACATTACTGGCGACAACAGCTATCAGGAGATGGAAGCGGCACTAACTGACTGGCTTTTTGGCTGTAACCCGTGGGGAACCTCGATGATTTGTGGTCTGCCGGCAGGTGGCGATAATCCGCAACACCCACACTCTTCACTCACCCTTCATTTTAATGAGACCACCTTTGGAGGACTGGTCGACGGACCGGTTTACAACTCAATCTATTCCAATCTAATTGGGATTCAACTAATGAAGCCTGATGATTATCCTACGTTTCAAAATGGAAAAGGTGTTTATCACGACGACATGGGCGACTATTCGACTAATGAGCCTACGATGGATGGCACCGCCAGCCTGAGCTACCTGCTCTCGTCGCTCGAGACGGAAAAGGAGAAAAGTTTAACTAACAATCAAACAATTGATTCACAGGGGGCCATAGTTCGATTAGACCACCGAAAGAAAGCAGTATATCTGATATTCTCGGCCCACGACCGTTCGGAAGGAGGGCTTATAGTGGCCCAAACGTTGAAGAAAGAGAAGGCTAAAGGTTCTTTTTTCTTTACCGGTGAATTCTACACCAAAGCCGATAACAAGGCACTGATTGACCGGTTGATGGCAGACGGGCACTACCTTGGTGCCCATTCGAACGGACATTTGCTCTACGCCGACTGGGACAAACGAGATTCGACGTTGATTACCAGCATGCAATTCACACAAGATATCAATGCCAATTATGATGCGATGAGCCGATTGGGTATCAACAGGAGTCAGGCTGTAGCCTATCTCCCGCCCTACGAATGGTACAATCGCGAAACGGTGGATTGGTGCCGTCAGGTCGGATTGACGGTCATCAACTTTACCCCCGGGATACGAACCAATGCCGATTACACGACCCCCGGGATGGCCAATTACCGCTCGTCGGAGCAGATTTTGGCTTCGCTGAAAGAATTTGAGCAAAATAAAAAAGATGGCCTCAATGGAGCTATCATCCTGATTCACATAGGAACAGAACCCAGTCGAACAGATAAATTTTACAATCGGCTGGGCGAATTGCTACAGTGGCTGAAACAAAAAGGGTATGCTACTGAAAACCTGAAAAGTATCATGTAAAAAATTATTGCTTCACTGATTAGCATTTGAACATTTCGTTATTTTTGTAACATGTCATACATCTTACCTCGATCATATTTCCGATTAATACTCTTCGCGCTGGCGGCGTTGTTGGGACTGGATTCGTGTATCCAAAACCAGATGGAAGCGCCACTGGAGAAGATAAAGATGTTATCAGACAAAGGAGAGTTCAGCGATGCGCTCAGGCTACGCGATTCGCTAATCAAACTAAAACCACTCACGCCAGACGAGATCCAAAAAGCAGATTCGATGATAGAAATCAACCGCAGGGTCGCTATTGATTTCAGGCGCAGCAAAGCCGAAGTTACCAGTCAACTGGCAAAATATTTTCCAGATCCCGAATCGCTGATGGCGCAATGGGAACAGTCGAAACGATTGGAGCAACGCTTTATCGATGGAGAAAAGCGATATTTCGCGCAGGCAGTTCCCAATCTTTTCCGGCTCGATTCTGCTGCCCGCGAACGCATGATTTCCGTTGAAGGCGAAAGTGTCGATTCACTGGATATCATCCGGCTGAACCATACCGCTCAAGTAATTGATCAGACTAAAAAAGCAGGGGCCCTTACGCAACCGGTGAAATTTGGGTTCCGTTATACCATTACGCTGAATGCCGATGCAGTGCCCGACGGCGAAACAGTACGTTGCTGGATGCCTTTTGCCGGAGAACAAAGCCCCCGGCAGCAAAGTGTCAAACTAATAGGTTCGTCTCCTGAAAAGCATATCCTTTCCCCATCAAGCGACCTGCAACGCTCCGTCTATCTTGAGCAAAAGGCAAAAGAAGGGGTGCCCACCTCCTTTAGCATCACCTTCGAAACCCTTGGCCAGGCCCAGTATTTCGATTTGGAACAGCTAAACGTTTTGCCTTACGATACGACATCGCCACAATACAGAAAATATACTGCGGAACGGCCTCCTCAAATTCTCTTTTCCGACAAAATAAAATCACTGGCAAAAGAGATTGTTCGGGGAACCACGCACCCGGCCGAGCAGGTAAAGATGCTCTACCGCTGGATTGACAGCCATATTGTATGGGCAAGTGCACTGGAATACAGCACCATTTCCAACATTCCCGAATATGTGCTTGAAACCGGTCACGGCGATTGTGGGATGCAAACCCTGCTTTTGATGACAATGGCCCGCTCGTTGGGGATTCCGGTCAAATGGCAGAGCGGCTGGATGCTTCATCCGGGCGAAGTTAATCTGCACGACTGGTGCGAAGTTTATTACGAAGGGGTAGGTTGGGTACCGCTCGACCAGTCGTTTGGAACACAACAGTCGGCCAATCCGAAATTGTACGATTTCTATATTTCGGGAATCGATTCCTACCGGCTCATTGTAAACGAAGAATACGGAGTGCCGCTAACTCCGGCCAAACGATATATGCGTTCGGAACCTTACGATTTTCAGCGCGGAGAGTTGGAATGGGATGGCGGCAACCTCTATTTCGACCAATGGGACTGGCAGATGGAGGTTTCGTATCAGCCGATTGAACAACCACAATAAAATAAATGGAGCGTCAGCATATCACATTCCGGAGTATAAAAAAGTATGCCAAAGTAGTCGGCAGAAGATGGCCATGGTTGGCACCAAGCCGCTATCTTTATGCCATTACAGGTGAAAGACGGGCGACCGGCATTGAACTGGTGATATCATGTTGAATGGCTAAAGTAATTGTATGAGCACAACCGTTGTATTGTTGGTGATAATTGTCTTTTTCGCGATGCTGATGCTGGTTTCTTACTTTTCGGCAAGAAATGTCAGCAGCGAAACCTTTTATACCGGTAACCGAAACCAACCCTGGTATCTGGTCGCTTTTGCCATGATAGGCTCGACCATTTCAGGGGTCACCTTTATTTCGGTACCTGGCGAAGTGGGCAATTCCGGCTGGACCTATCTGCAGTTCTTGCTGGGCAATTTTACCGGTTACTGGGTGGTGGCCCTGGTGCTTATCCCCCTCTACTACCGACTGAAACTGGTATCGATATACACCTATCTGAACCAACGGTTTGGAAAATATTCCTATAAAACCGGGTCCTTCTTTTTTATGCTTTCGCAGACTATCGGCGCTTCGTTCAGGCTTTATCTGGTAGCCGGTGTTTTGCAAATTGCCTTCTTTAATGCCATTGGCGTTCCTTTCTGGGCAACGGTTTTGATTACCATCCTGCTGATATGGCTCTATACCTTTAAGGCAGGTATCAAAACGGTGGTCTGGACTGATTCCTTCCAAACCCTTTTTATCCTGCTGTCGGTGGCCATAACCATCATTATCATTTCGAAAGAGTTGAATATGAAAGCCGGTGAAATGATTGCAGCCATCGACCACCATCCTTTCAGTCATATTTTCGACTGGGACTGGCGTTCGAAGACCAACTTCTTCAAACAGTTTATGGCCGGACTGGGAATTGTGTTTGTGATGAATGGCCTCGACCAGAATATGATGCAGAAGAACCTTACCTGTCGCACCCAAAAAGATGCACAGAAAAACATCTTCTGGTTTAGCTTTGCCTTTATCATTGCCAACATCCTGTTTCTGAGCCTTGGCGTGATGCTCTATATTTTTGCGCAACAAAAAGGAATCGAGTTGCCAGCCAAAAGCGACGACCTTTTCCCTATGCTGGCCATGAATTATTTTGGCCTCTTTGCCGGCGTACTCTTTCTGCTGGGCATTATTTCGGCCGCTTACTCAAGTGCCGATTCTGCGTTGACGGCTTTGACCACAGCATTCTGCATCGACTTTCTGAATGTCGACACGAAAGATTCCAACAGCAAACCCATACGATTGAAAGTGCATATCGCCTTCTCCATCCTGATGTTTCTGGTTATTGTCCTCTTCCGGGTTATCAACAACGACAGCGTGGTAACTGCCGTTTTCAGGGTAGCCGGATATACCTACGGGCCACTGCTTGGTTTGTTCCTTTTCGGGATGCTGACCAAATGGCAGGTGAAAGATCGATTCGTACCCGTTGTTGGGATCCTCTCCCCCATTATCAGCTATATAATCGATTCCCATTCACAAGCCTGGTTTGGCGGTTATAAATTTGGATTCGAGTTGCTGCTGGTTAACGGGCTGATAACTTTTGCCGGATTACTGCTACTAACTACAAAAACAATTCATAATGAAAACAGTACAACGATATCTCGCCCTTGATGTCCTTCGGGGAATGACCGTTGCGATGATGATCCTGGTGAATACACCAGGCAGTTGGTCCTATATCTATCCGCCATTGCGCCATGCCGAATGGCACGGTTGTACGCCAACCGACCTTGTTTTTCCATTCTTCCTGTTTGTCGTGGGCGTTTCGATGTTCTTTTCGTTTGCCAAATATGGCAATCAGCTCGACAAAGATTCATTGTTAAAAATTGGGAAACGGACCTTGCTTATCTTTGCCATCGGACTGTTTTTGAACTCGTTCCCGCAATGGTCTGCCGACTGGTCGAAACTGCGCATTCTCGGCGTACTGCAACGTATTGCCATAGCCTATGGTATCGGCTCATTAATTGTTCTGGCCGTTAAAGAGAAATTCCTGCCTTGGGTTGGCGGAGCGATATTGCTGCTATACTGGCTACTTTTATATATACTGGGAGGCGCAGACCCCTATTCGCTTGAAGGGAATATTACCCTGCCGATTGACTCCGCCGTGCTTGGCGAAAGCCATCTCTACAAGGGGTTTGGCATTCCGTTTGACCCTGAAGGGCTCTTCAGTACCATTCCGGCCATCGTAACTGTAATCATTGGTTATCTGGCAGGTTCTCTGATTAAACAGAGCGAAAAAACAACTGTACCACGTAAGTTGTTACTCTTTGGTTTGGCCGGAGTGGCCGCCGGTTGGGTTTGGGGTTTGGTTTTTCCCATCAACAAACCGCTTTGGACCAGCTCGTACGTGCTCTATACAGCCGGCTGGGCCATGATGGTACTGTCGCTCCTGATTTGGGTCATCGACTTGAAAGGTTATTCGAAATGGAGTTCCTTCTTTGTCGTCTTTGGCGTTAATCCACTGTTTATCTTTGCCTTGTCAGGGTTATGGGTGAAAATATTCGGAAGGTTGGTACACTGGACCGGTGCCGACGGGAAAACCATCAGCGGAACGTCGTGGTTTTACAACGATGTGTGTGTTCCGCTGGCCGGCAACCTGAACGGTTCGTTGCTTTTCGCAATTTCGCATGTGTTGTTGTTCTGGCTCATCGGCCTTGTATTGTACCGAAATAAAATTTTTATCAAAGTATAATATCTCTTTCCGTGAAAATCAATCCACTACATAAAAACTTGATTCATACGATTTCCGTTATAAAGCGGACAACAATTGAAACGGCTGTCCTGCTGTTGGTGATCCTGCTCGTTGCCGACATTTCATTGGCAGCCTCGAAAGGGAAAAAGGAAACGAAAGAAGAAAAAATAGCCAAAGCCTTTGCCCAAAAGGTTTCTGTAGGAGCGGGCTATCGTTTCAAATGCGATTCGGTTATGGTCGATAAGACAATGAAGACAATGAGATTGCTGATGTCGACTGAGTTTTCCTACATCCCCTTTCGAGAAGAAAATACGAATAGTTATTACCTTGATTTAAAGAATATTGCCGGTAAAAAATTTAAAAATTATCATTTCAGCATCGAAACGACCGGCAGAGAAATCGGCACCTTGATTCCCAATTTCTACCGGAGCAGCCGGCAAGCTTATGATGCCCAAAGGGTAACTCCGCAGGGAACCACGTATGGCAATCTGACATTCAACAGTTCCAAAAACCAGATATTCACCAACGGGCTGAGCGGCCGGAATATCGCTTTGTGGCATAGTCACGGATGGTACTACAACCATTCGCTCGACCGCTGGGAGTGGCAGCGTGCAAGGCTTTTCCTCACGGTTGAAGATCTCTGGACCATGAGTTTTATTGTTCCATATATTACACCGATGCTCGAGAACGCAGGTGCAAATGTTTTTCTTCCGCGAGAACGCGATGTTCAGCTCAATGAGGTAATTGTCGATGCCGATGGTTCGTCGGAAGGATCGGAGACCCTTATAAATGGAAACTGGACAGTTGCCGGTAAAGGTTTCGGCTTGAAAGTGCCATTTTTAATTGAGGGCGATAATCTTTTCAACATGGGCAATGCATTGCAGATTCAAGCGGACGCCGAAGGAAAATCAACTTTTCGGTATATCCCTGATATCCCTGAGACGGGCGATTATGCACTGTCCGTTTCCTATCTTCCGGGCGAACAGTTTGCCCGCGATGCTCGCTACACCGTTTACCATTCAGGCGGGAAAACGGAATTTAAGGTCAACCAGCAGATGGGTGGAAGAACATGGATTTATCTGGGTACATTTCGTTTCGAAAAAGGGAAAGATGAAACCAAAGCAATGGTCGAACTGACCAACCAATCGGCAGAGGCAGGTAAATGGATTTCGGCCGATGCAGTAAAATTTGGCGGGGGCATGGGAAATGTAGTTCGCGGCAGCAGCGCCCTGCTCGACTCGTTGCAGCAAATCCGTAACGAAAAAGGGATGGCAACAGATGCAAAGATATGGCAGCCTTACACCAGTCAACGGCCACGTTATCAGGAAGGGGCACGCTACTGGCTGCAATATGCCGGGATGCCCGACTCGTTGGTTTACTTTGTCAACAAACAAAAGGTCGACTATTCCTTTCGCGGTAGTAATGCGGCACAATACGCCAAAAACGAAAGTGGAAAAGAGGATTACAAGGACGATTATATGAGTCGTGGCGAATGGGTCGATTACCTGATGGGGGCACCCAATGGCCCGGCAAAGGATCCTATGAACCCGGGGTTGAAACTCCCCATCGATATGGCTCTGGCTTTTCACACCGATGCAGGCATCACCCCCGACAGCACAACCATAGGGATATTGGGCATTTACGATACCACCTACGGTCCCGACACTTTTCCCAACGGGCAATCGCGCTGGGCCAGCCGCGACCTTTGCGATATCGTGATGACCGAAGTGACCAAAGACCTGCGCCAGCTTCATGCCCCCAAATGGAGCCGCCGCGGAATGTGGAACAAACAATATTCCGAAGCATTCAGGCCTAAAGTGCCAACCATGCTTTCTGAACTCTTGTCACATCAAAATTTTGCCGATATGGTTTTGGCTACCGACCCGCGGTTCAAATTCACCGTCAGCAGGGCCTACTACAAAGGGATTCTGAAATTTTTATCGGCACAGAATGGCACATCATATACCGTCCAGCCATTGCCTGTTAACCATTTTCGCATCGATTTGAAGGGAAACGGGGTTCAACTTTCGTGGAAAGCGGTAATCGACCCGCTTGAACCAACGGCAACGCCAACCGCTTACCGTATTTACACCCGCACCGAAGAACATGGTTTCGATAACGGTTTCACGGTCAGCGACACTACGGTCGCGGTTCCGAACCTGAAACCCGGAGTCATTTACAGTTTCAAAATTACGGCAGTGAATAGTGGTGGAGAGAGTTTTCCATCTGAAATCCTGGCCTGCTCCCTTCCTGAAAAAGATGGGAAAGTAGCACTCGTTGTCAATGGTTTCGACCGAATTTGTGCACCGGCAGCTTTCGACAATGGCGAAAAGGCCGGATTTCTCACCAACGAAGATGAAGGGGTTGGTTACCAAACCGATATTGCCTTTGTTGGAGAGCAGTACGATTTCGACAGAAAGTCGCCATGGCTTGACAACGATGCCCCTGGTTTTGGTGCTGTTTATTCCGACCACGAGACAACGATTAAACCCGGAAACACGTTCGACTACACGTTAATCCATGGCAAAGCGCTGCGCAGCAACGGGCTCGGATTTGTGTCGATGAGTGACGAAGCCTTTGAACGGCAAAACTGGGACAAGGAGCATTACACATTGCTCGACCTCATTTTTGGGGAGGAGAAAAGTACACAAAATTTGTATGGCTATCCGAATCGCGATTTTACCATCTTCACACCGGCCATGCAAAAAGCCATTGGTGAATTTATTCATGGTGATAATGCCAAAATCCTTATCTCCGGGGCCTATATCGGCACCGACCTGGCACTTTGTAACGATACGCTGGCCAAAAAATTTGCTGCCGAAAAGTTGCATTACAAACCTATTACCAATCACGCCAGCCGGTTGCCCGTTGTGGTTCCTGTCGGGAAGTGGAGAACAGAGTTCGACAGCAGTTTCAATTTCAACAGCGAACCATCGGCCCACCTATACAAAGTCGAAGCACCCGATGCCATCGAAGCGGTAGGTAACAGTGCCGAAACCATTTTCCGCTACGGCGAAAACAATAAAGGGGCGGCAGTTGGATTCAGCGGCAACTATCGCTCGGTGGTGATGGGCTTCCCGTTCGAAACGGTTGACGGCGATGAAACGAAAGATAAACTGATGAAACAGATCCTTCTTTTTTTGAATGTAACTGACAACAAATAGATAAAACAATATAAATCAATCAATATGAATAAAAAAATTACCTGTTTTCTTCCATTCGGAACCACTGAAGAGACCCAACGCACCATCAGCGAGCTTCAACAATCGGGCATCGTTTCCGATATATTTGTGGTGTGCCAGCCGGGGCAAGCTTGCAACCTCGAGGGGGTAAACCAAATCAATGCAGCGCAATTTGCTTCGGGAAAATCGGTGAAGCAGATGGCGCAACTGTCGAACAGCAGTTTCACGTTGATTTACACCCGCCAGAGCGCTTTACATTTGGGTCAGTTTGCATTGCATCGTATGGTTCAGGTAGCCGACGACACCCAGTCCGGTATGGTTTATTCGAATTATATGGCCATCAAAAATGGCAAACCTGAGCATATGCCGGTTATCGATTATCAGGAAGGTAGTCTTCGAGATGATTTCAACTTTGGCTCGCTGTTGCTTTACCGTACCGATATGTTGAAACGTTCCGCCGACAAGGTCAATCCCGACTGGCTGTTTGCCGGGCTTTACTCGCTCCGGTTAGGGGTTTCGCAGCTGGCCGAACTGTTCCGTATCCCGGAATATTTATACACCGAAGAGGAGGCCGATTTACGCAAGTCGGGCGAAAAAATCTTCGATTACGTCGATCCGAAAAACCGGAAAGTGCAAATCGAGATGGAAGAAGCCTGCACCCAGCACCTCAAAGAGATTGGCGCTTATCTTGAACCAACGTTTAAGCAGGTTGCCTTTGGTGCCCAAAGCTTTGACACCGAAGCATCAGTAATTATACCTGTCCGCAACCGGGTAAAAACCATTGAAGATGCTATTAAATCAGTGCTTTCGCAGAAGACATCGTTCAGTTTCAACCTGATTATTGTCGACAACTATTCGACCGATGGCACCACCGAAATCATTGCACGATATGCAGCTGCCGATTCACGTTTAGTTCACATTATTCCCGTAAGGAAGGATTTAGGGATTGGCGGATGCTGGAACGAAGCGGTCCATAGTGGCCAATGCGGGAAATTTGCCATTCAGCTCGATAGCGACGACCTTTATTTCGACGACACAACCGTACAGCAGGTAGTCGATGCATTTTATGCACAAAACTGTGCGATGGTTGTTGGAACCTATCAGATGGTCAACTTTGCGCTACAGGAAATACCTCCCGGCATTATCGACCACAAAGAGTGGACTCCCGACAACGGACGCAACAACGCACTTCGCATCAATGGATTAGGCGCCCCAAGAGCTTTTTACACACCCGTTTTGCGCGCCACACCACTACCCAACGTAAACTATGGCGAAGATTACGCGCTGGGGCTGGCCATTTCGCGTCATTACCAGATTGGGCGCATTTACAACCCAATTTATCTGTGCCGCCGCTGGGACGACAATTCAGATGCTTCGCTCAGTGTAGAGGTGATGAACAACCACAATCTTTACAAAGATCGAATCAGGACGATTGAACTGAAAGCCAGAAAAAATATCAGGTAGTTATGCTCAAAAATTTAATAGCACAAACAGGCAAAAGCGGCAGACAATTACTGCTCGATTTTCAAACGCTACAGCTTGGGGTGTGGCCAATGGCTGCCGCCAATTACGAAGGCTTGCGAAAAATCGAAGAAAAGAGTTTTGTCTTCAGCGGATTCAGGGTAAAGGTACAGTTTAACCCCGAAAGGATTCGCTCGTCGGCAGCCAAAGTCGATCAGAAATCGATTGCAGAAAGGGCATGTTTTCTGTGCGGCAAAAATCGTCCTGCTGAACAAAAAGTTGTGGAATGGGAAGGCCGCTATCACATTTTACTGAACCCTTTCCCGATTTTTCGGCACCATTTTACCATCGCCGCCATCGAGCATATCGATCAGCGGTTTTACGGAGGAATGGTGGATATGCTGATGATTGCTGCCGACATGGAAGGGTTTACCCTTTTTTACAACGGACCCGAGTGTGGGGCATCGGCACCCGACCATCTCCATTTTCAGGCAGGAGAAAACAGCTTTATGCCGGTTGAATCGGAATTTAAGAAGCTGAAAACAAACGATAACAACCTGTTGCTATCGACCGAAAAGAGCAAAATTTGGGCTTTCGACCATTATTTGCGCAACATGGTTTCGATTGAAACTTCCGATATGATTGAAGGGATAAAAGCCCTCGAGTTTATTTTCGATAAACTGGGTACTTTTCAGCCCGAAAAGGAAGAGCCAATGCTTAATGTACTCTGCTATTTTCGCGAAGGAAGATGGATTATCCATCTCTTTCCCCGCAAGTTACACCGCCCGTCACAATTTTTTGACGAAGGCGGTGCGCAAATTTTGCTCAGCCCGGCATCGGTCGATTTTGGCGGTGTTTTCATCACCCCGCGCAAGGAAGATTTTGACAAAATCACCGCTGCCGATATTGCTGATATCTTTGGACAGGTTACATTGGACAAAGTCAATTTTGAACAATTAAAAGAATCGATTTCCAACGAATTGAAATTTTGACAGATGAATAAACCGGCAGTCGTTATCCGAAAAGTTGGCATCGGCGATATCGCCGTCATGACGCGCTACAGAATTGATTATCTGGCAGAATTACAGGGCGACCGCGATGAAGCTTACCGCTATCAACTCGCTGCCGAGCTTGAATATTTCTTCAAAAGCGAGATGGCTGCCGGACGTTTTTTTGCCTTAATGGCTGAAAAAGAGGGAAAAGCTGTGGCTTTCGGAGCCATGATCATCAAACGGGTTCCGGGCGATTTTAACAAGTCGTCGTACCTCGAAGGAGATATTCTGAATATGTACACCCTGCCGGAAGAAAGGCGAAAAGGAATTTCATCGATGATTCTTGAATCGCTGTTGGCTGAGGCCAAAATTATGAATATCAGCAAAGTTGCACTTCATACCTCGAACGATGGCGAATCACTTTACCGCAAATTCGGCTTCAACGATCCGGCCTATCCAGTCCTGGAAAGGGCGATTTGAAAATCACGTTAATCGAAATCATCATTTTTAACTTTTTAGCTTTTAACCAGATGACTCAACCCACACTAAAAATCGGCATCATGTACGAACCCCAAATCAGGTTTGTGCTGAACGGGAACTATATTTTCGGGCCTACCGGTAAAATTTTCTCAGGCGAACACCAGATACAATACCGTTCCGGAGATTTCTTTCTTGATGATGAAAAAATTATAAATCAAGACATTATATTCAAACCTGAGAATTACGAAACGGCCTCATTCGATTTGCTCGATGTGACCATTGGTATAAAATTTCATTGGGAAAGAAAGGAAAACCAACGATTTAAAGGTTCGCTACAGGTGATTTCGGAAGATGAAAAACTGACGGCTATCAACTTGTTGCCGCTCGAAGATTACCTTGTCAGCGTAATTTCTTCGGAAATGAGCGCGACCAGCAGCATTGAACTACTGAAAGCGCATGCGGTTATTTCGCGTTCGTGGTTACTGGCCCAGGTAGTGAAGGGGAACGAGCTGAAAGCATCGAAAGCACAATATAATCCAGTATTTGAGTCAGATACACAATACATTCGCTGGTACGACCGTGAAGATCATCGTCATTTTGATGTTTGTGCCGACGATCACTGTCAGCGTTATCAGGGTATCACACGCCAAACCAGTCTGCTTGTCGAGGAAGCTATCCGCGAGACTTTAGGAATGGTTTTGATGTACGACGGAAAAATTTGTGATGCCCGTTTTTCGAAAAGTTGCGGAGGGATTGCCGAGACTTTCGAAAATGTATGGGAACCGGTTCAGCATCCCTATTTGCAAGCCATTAACGATAACGATGGCAACAATGGAAATTGGGATCGTGATTTGACGAATGAAAAAGCAGCCGACTGCTGGATACGTAACGCACCGGAAGCCTTCTGCAACACGACCGACAAAAAAGTGCTTTCGCAGGTATTGAACGATTATGATCAGGAAACCAAAGATTTTTACCGTTGGAAAGTAATTTACACCCAGGACGTTATTGCAGAATTAATTGCCCGAAAGAGTGGTCGCGACTTCGGACAAATCATCGATTTGGTTCCCCTTCAACGCGGAAAATCGGGGCGATTGATGCAACTAAAAATCGTTGGTTCGAAGCGAACACTGACAATTGGCAAAGAGCTGGAAATCAGAAAGACCCTTTCCGAGTCACATCTCTACAGTTCGGCCTTTGTGGTTGATAAAAAAGATATTGTTGATGGCATTCCCGGCGAATTTGTGTTAACCGGAGCCGGCTGGGGCCATGGTGTGGGCCTTTGCCAGATTGGGGCTGCCATGATGGGAGAAAAAGGTTATCGCTTTGACCAAATTTTGCACCATTATTTCGTTGGAGCCGGACTTCAAAAGATATATTAACAGCGAAAGAAGACAAACAATTATATAAAATAAAGGAATTCAAGCGGTTGCCAGACGTTAGTTTTCGCAAAAAACGAATAAAAAAATGAAACCCACCACCCGAAATCCCTGGTTATGGATACCGTCGCTCTACTTTGCAGAGGGTATTCCCTATGTCGTTGCCATGACCGTTGCTGTGATTATGTTTAAAAGACTTGGCATTTCAAATGCCGATATAGCCCTTTATACCAGCTGGTTATACCTACCGTGGGTAATCAAGCCGCTCTGGAGCCCAATTGTCGATCTGCTCAAAACCAAAAGATGGTGGATTGTGGTGATGCAATTGGTTATTGGTGCCGGGCTGGGCGGTGTAGCGCTGGCCATCCCATTGCCCGGGTTCTTCAAAATTACGCTGATCTTCCTTTGGTTACTGGCTTTCAGCTCTGCCACGCACGACATTGCTGCTGACGGATTCTATATGCTTGGTTTGCAGGAACACCAGCAAGCCTATTTTGTTGGCATCCGAAGCACTTTCTACCGGATAGCGATGATTACCGGACAGGGATTACTGATTATTCTTGCCGGTTTTTTTGAAACATCCACCGGATTAAAACCGATAGAGATAACCGTAGATGCCAATCCAGCTTATTCGCAATCTGTTGTAATTCCAGAGAATAGATTGTCAAATGACGAGTCAGACGGGAAAAGTTACTTTATGACTTTACCCCAACAGGTACAGGTCTCGACCGAAAATATTGCTGTTGAGAGGCTCGACTCAATACGACGGTTTATTTCAAATCATAATCAAACCAATGGCTTCGTTCACCATAGTAATGCCGGACAATCGTCAAAACAGAACAAAGAGAAAGGTTCGTTATGGTCAAACTACGTTTCGGAACCGCTGACAGTTTTTCTAAAAAAGCATTTTCAAAGCGAGAAGCCGGTTGCAGATGCCAAAAGCTTGACCGGAAATGTGACTGTGGTCGCCATCAGATTAAGTTCTCCGCCCCAGAAAGGGAAAGAGATGGTGCTCAATACGAAGTTCAGCAATGGCGATAACAGCATTAAATTAATTGAAGGAGAGCGATTCACATTTAACAACACCAACTGGGACAAACCTGCCTATCTGCTTTTTCAAGTCGACCACAAGTTGAACCGAGCGTCGCAGGCCACTTTTAAAGGAACATCCGGGAATATCCATCTGGCCTGGAGTATTACTTTCCTGATTTTGGCCGGGTTGTTCGTTATCTTCTTCTTTTACCATCGGTTTATCCTTCCTTATCCGCTCACCGACAAACAAGCCGAACGTCAGCAAGGAAATCTCTTCAAAGATTTTTTCGAGACTTTCGGTTCGTTTTTCCGCAGAAAAGATATTGGTATCGTACTTTCATTCTTACTGTTATATCGTTTCGGCGAAGCTCAGCTGGTAAAAATGGCCTCTCCGTTTATGCTTGACTCGCGGGCTGTGGGCGGCCTTGGCCTTACGACAGGTGATGTTGGTCTGCTCTACGGGACTTTCGGGATCCTGTCGCTTACAGCAGGCGGAATCCTGGGTGGAATTGCCGCATCGCGCAAAGGGTTGAAATTCTGGTTATGGTGGATGGTAATGGCCATTAATCTACCTCACATGGCTTATGTCTATCTGGCTTATTTCCAACCTGAAAACCAGCTAATTATTGGTTTATGTGCAGCAATCGAACAGTTCAGCTATGGTTTTGGCTTTACTGCTTATATGTTATACATGATTTATATTTCTGAAGGTGAGCACAAAACAGCCCACTTTGCCATTGCCACCGGCTTTATGGCACTTGGGATGATGATTCCGGGAATGTTTTCGGGCTGGCTGCAAGAGATAATTGGCTACAAATATTTCTTCGTATGGATTATGCTCTGTATGATTCCGGCAGTTATTCCGGTACTTTTTGTGAAAGTGAAGCCAGAATTTGGAATCAAAAAGAAAGAAAACTAACAACATCGGATAGCAATCTCCATCAAAATAAATTGATAATGAATGGGTTGTTCAGACTTGGTTTATTGGTCGCATTAATAGCCGTTGGCATATTTCGTACAGCGGCGCAGGAAAACGATTTATCCTACCGGGAACAAATAGAAAATTCATTTGTACTGCTTTCCAATCATGGCCAAATAATACCGTTCGTACAGCTCGATACGCTGCATGTTGCGGCAATATGGCCATCCGGCAGCAATTTTGGCACATTCGGAAAAATGCTGAACAACTATATGAAAGTGGATACGTTTCAGGTTAAAGCCGGTCAATCGGCCTTGCAACTAAAACCATATCGCTTTATCATTGCAGTCGTACAGACACAGGATGAATGGGAAATGGTACAAAGCACCATTCCTGCCGGGAGCAAAACGGGTTTGGTCGTGCTGGGCAAAGCCAGCAATTTTCAGCATATTGATTCAAATGACAATGAATCATTTTTGTTATATAGCGAAAATGATGATTTATATGCACAGCAAGTGGCAGCCGAAATTATTTTCGGAGGGGTTGCCGCAAAAGGTAAGCTTGCAACAGGTTTGGGCAAGCAATTCAGCGCAGGCGAAGGAATTGAAACTTCCGATCTAATTCGATTGAAATATAGCATTCCCGAAGAAGCTGGTCTCAATGGTAAGCAATTTAGCCACCGCATCGATTCGATTGTTGGCCATGCGCTCGAAAAGAAAGCCTTTCCGGGATGTAATGTGTTGGTCGCCCGTAAGGGAATGATAATTTTTAGAAAAGCTTATGGTTATCAAACCTTTGAACATACAACACCCGCTTCGGTCGACGATTTATACGATCTGGCGTCGGTTACAAAAATTAGTGGCGGTGCCCCGGGGATCCTGAAACTATACGATGAAGGGAAAATAGACCTCGACCGCCCGGTGGCAGACTACTATCCGGAATGGCGTAAAAGGTTTTTTCATCCATCGGATAAATCGGACATCACACTTCGGGAGCTGTATGCCCATCAGTCAGGTTTGGTGCCATTTATTGGCTTTTGGAAAAGGACTTTACAAGATGGCAAGCTGTCGGCCAAATGGTACCGCACTGAAAAAGATGGTCGTCACACCCTTTATGTTGCACCCAATATCTGGCTAAAAAAGCGGTTTACCAAAACGGTCAATCGCCAAATCAGAAAAACGCCGCTGAAGAGCCGCGGTAAATATGTCTACAGTGATCTTCCGCTGGTTATCACGCCCAAAATTGTTGAAAAAAGCACTCAAGTTAATTTTGTAAAATATCTCGACGACAATTTCTACCGACCTCTTGGCGCAACAACCCTGACATACAAACCACTCGATAAATTTCAGAAAGAGCGGATTGCACCAACCGAGCTGGATAACTATTATCGTTTTCAGCAGATTCAGGGAAGTGTACACGATGAGTCGGCAGCAGTTATGGGTGGGATTTCAGGGAATGCCGGTCTTTTTGCCAACGCCAACGATCTGGCTAAACTGATGCAGATGTACCTTCAAATGGGAGAGTATGGCGGCAAACGTTATGTGAGCGAAGCAACAATGAAAGTGTTTACCCAATCGCAATTCCCCGAAAGTGGAAACCGCAGAGGTATCATCTTCGACAAACCACTGATTGACAATCAGCTAAAAACGGATGCCGAAAGCTATCCCTGCAAGGAAGTAAGTGCCGGGAGTTTTGGTCATTCCGGTTTCACCGGCACATTTGTTTGGATTGACCCCAAAGAAGAATTGCTTTATATCTTCCTGTCGAACCGGGTTTTTCCTACGCGTGAAAATAATCTTATTAGCGACCTGAATGTCAGAACAGCAATCTTATCGGCCATTTATAAAAGCATAAAATTCAATTAACCAATCATATCGAACGATGAATCTCAAATCAACACTATTGACCATTTTACTGCTTGCAACCCTTGGCTTAATGGCCTCGCCCAAAGTTAAAACGGGAATTGAGGTCCTTCGCGACAATGGTTTTAAGTCGCTTCAAGGCAAACGGGTGGGACTAATTACCAATCCAACCGGGGTTGATGCACAGCTTAAACCGACCATCGATATCCTGAACGAAGCCCCTGGGGTAAAGCTGGTTGCGCTCTACGGTCCTGAGCATGGTGTCCGTGGCGATATTCACGCCGGCGACCATGTTGAAACGGCAATCGACAAAGCCACCGGGGTTCCTGTTTATTCACTCTATGGCAAAACCCGTAAACCTACCGCCGAGATGCTGAAAGATGTCGACATCCTGGTATATGATATTCAGGATATTGGTTGTCGGTCGTATACCTACATCAGCACAATGGGGCTGGCAATGGAAGCGGCCGCCGAACACAATATCGAGTTTATGGTATTGGACAGGCCCAACCCGGTTTCGGGAACCAAAATCGAAGGCAATCTTACTGAGGATGGCTTTATTTCGTTTGTAAGCCAGTTCAAGATTCCTTATCTCTACGGCTTAACGTGCGGCGAACTGGCTCAAATGCTCAATGGCGAACAGATGCTGCAAAAACAGTGCAAGCTAACTGTCATCCCTGCCAAAGGATGGAAACGTAGTATGACATTCGAACAGACCGGACTGCCCTGGGTCCTTACATCGCCGCATGTTCCGCAAGCCAACTCGGCATTCCATTACGCTGCTTCCGGAATTTTGGGCGAGCTCAATTTCATGTCGATAGGTGTGGGGTATACCCTCCCGTTTCAACTCTTTGCCAAAGATTCTATCGATGCACAATTGCTTACAACAAAACTCAATGCGCTCCGTTTACCAGGCGTACTTTTTCGCCCCATCTATCTGAAACCATTTTACGCCGTTGGCCAGGGGAAAGCCTATTCGGGGGTACAATATTATATTACCGATTATGCCCGTGTACGTCTCACCGAGATTCAGTTTTGGGTAATGCAGGCAATGGCCGAACTTTATCCTGAAAAGATATGTTTCGGCCCAGAGTCGGAGAATAGGTTTGGTATGTTTGACAAGGTTTGTGGTTCAGACCAGATAAGGGTTTTACTTTCAAAAAATATGAAAGCCGCTGATATTTTGCCTTACTGGCGAAAAGATGAAACTGCGTTCCGCCAATTATCAAAAAAGTATTACCTTTATAAGTAACCATTAACCTCCGACATGAAAAAAGTTCAATTATTAGTTGCCACGATTCTGGTTTTAGCAGTAATGAGCGTGCATGCCAACATGGACGAAAATCAATCCAATATTAAGACAGGCGCTGAACAGACTGAAAAATATCTGCCTATACTGAAAGGGAAACAGATTGCCATTGTAGCCAACCAAACATCAGTTATTGGCAAAACATTATTGGTCGATTCGCTGAAATCGCTTGGCGTAAATATTGTCAAGATCTTTGGACCGGAACATGGTTTTCGCGGAACGGCCAGTGCCGGTGCAGTAGTTGGCGACAGTATCGATGCCAAGACCGGAATTCCCGAAATATCGCTTTACGGGAAGAAAAGCAAACCATCGAAAACAGATCTGGCCAATGTCGATTTGGTAATATTTGATATTCAGGATGTCGGCGCACGATTTTACACCTATATCAATCTGCTGGCGAAGGTTATGGAGGCTTGCGCTGAAAACAACCGAGAATTGTTGATCCTCGACAGGCCTAATCCCAATGGCTATCTTGTCGATGGCCCTATTCTCAATATGGAACTAAAATCGGGCATCGGACAATTTCCCATTCCCATAGCCCACGGCATGACCATTGGCGAATTAGCCGGAATGTATAACGGGGAAAAGTGGCTGTCCAACGGTGTACAGTGCAATTTTACCGTGATTACGGTGGCCAATTATACGCACAATATGGCTTATACATTGCCGGTTGCACCATCGCCCAATTTGAATACACAACAGTCGGTTTTGCTTTACCCGTCGGTATGCCTTTTCGAAGGAACCATTATCAGTCAGGGACGAGGCACCCAATTCCCCTTCACCGTTTTGGGCAATCCCGATTTAAAAGGAAAATACAGTTTCAGTTTCACGCCGGTAAGCATGAAGGGAATGGCCGAAACACCGCTTCACCAGGACAAAGCCTGCTACGGGATCGATCTTCGCAACTACAACCGTAATTTGTTACGCGAGACGGGAAAAATCAATCTCAAATGGCTCATCGAACTCTACAAAGCCTATCCCGACAAGGAAAAGTTCTTTGATTCGAAGCAAAGCAAACAAATTGGCAATTTCGATAAACTGGCTGGCACCAGCGCACTGCGCGAACAAATCATAGCAGGCACAACAGAAGCAGAGATACGGGAATCGTGGGAACCAGCCCTCAGCGAATATAAACAACTTAGGCTTAAATATTTGCTCTACAAGTAACCAAAATCTAGTGTCATGTAATTTTATATGATAAAAAATTTACCATACTACAGTCCGTAAAGCTCTATCTATAAAAACATTAAAGATGTATAATTTTTTGTTAAAATAAATTGGTATTATATCTTACAAAAATACATTCCGATTGAAATTTATTCTTACTTTAGTAGCAAGATAAAGTGCGGCTTAAGCTCCATTTGTAATGAACATAGGCTGCAATTTTTATCCCCCGGTTAAGGATATTTTACTAAATATTATAAATAAAACCCAAGATGAGTTAAATCAATTCAGATCAAAATTTTAACCAATTGATTATGAAAAAAACGGTAGCATTACTTCTTACAATGTGCTTGCTGGTTACGATGGCAATGGCACAGAAGAGGTCGGTTTCGGGGATTATCCGCGACAAATCGACCAATGAATTACTTCCGGGGGTAACTGTTCTTGAAAAAGGGACAACCAACGGAACAGTAACCGATATTGACGGGAAATTCGCCCTTTCGGTCAATGAGGGAGCTTCTCTCGTTATTTCGTATATCGGGATGAGCACTCAGGAGTTACTAGTGGGCAGACAGACTTCTTTTGCCGTAAACCTAGAGTCCAGTTCAAAACAGCTTGACGAGATTGTGGCCGTAGGATATGGTAGCCAGAAAAAGGCCAACCTGACCGGTGCAGTTTCCACGGTTGATACAAAAACGCTGGAAGCCCGTCCGATTGCCGACGTTGGCCGTGGTTTACAGGGGGTTACTCCGGGCTTGAATGTCCGAATCCCCAGTGGCGAAATCGGTTCCGACCCGCTGTTGCGTATTCGCGGACAGTTTGGTTCTTTCCAGGGAAGCTCCGCTCCGCTAATCCTGATGGACAATATTGAAATCCCATCGATCCAGATGCTGAACCCTGACGACATTGAGTCCATCTCGATATTGAAAGATGCAGCCTCGACATCAATCTATGGTTCGAAGGGTGCTTTCGGTGTAATCTTGATCAAAACCAAACGTGGGGCGACCAAAGAGAGCGTAAACGTATCGTACTCGACCAACTTCTCGTGGCAAAATATCTCTAAGAAAATGGAGATGGGAACCATCGATGCGATGGAATATACCCTTTCGGCCTTCGAAAGGGTAGGCGCTACCCGTGCCGGAGCCTTCTGGATGGTAACCCGCGAAGGTTATGAAAAAGCCAAACTTTGGCAAGAAAACTGGGCTGACAAAGTAAAACCCAACGACCCAATGGTATATGGCCGCGACTGGTATGTCGATGCCAACAACAACAAAATTGGTTTGCGAATGTACGATCCGTACGACTACATGGTAAAAGAGTGGACGCCTACCCAAACCCACAACCTGTCGGTAAACGGTAAAAGCGGTAAAACCGACTATTCGGTCAGTATGGGCTATCTCGACCAGACCGGACTTATTAAACCGGCCAAAATCGACGACTTCAGACGGTACAACGGCTCGGTACGCGTTGGTACTGAAATAAACAGTTGGCTAAAGGTATATGGTGGGATGCTCTACTCTAAACGCGATAAGCGATATGGCTATGCGACCAACTCAACCACTGCCGACCCATGGCTCTATATCTATCGTTGGGCAACCACCTACCCAATGACTACCGAAGACGGGGATCCGGTTCGCAGCCCTGCTTACGAAATGGGTGCAGCCAATACAGCATCGATGGTAACCAACTACACCAGTATGAACGGTGGTGTAACTATTACCCCACTGAAAGACTGGAATATCAACTTCGATTACACCCACTCGAATGAAGAATATTTCAACAAACGCCCCGGGACCAGTTTTACTGCACGCAACTCGTGGACTGCTGCTGTTCCAAAAAATGATGCCAGCGGACAGCGGATCTATGTAAACGATGCCGGTGAAGTTGTTAACTCAACCGATACAGGAGCGATGGCTGCCTATCAGCTTTCGATGAACAACTATACCGCATTGGGTGCTAATCCCGACCATGTTTACCGCATTTCGCGCAATACGCAGTGGAGCAATATCAATTTAAATACCACTTACGACCTGCTGATCAACGACAGCCACAAGTTTAAAGCCATGTTAGGCTTGAACCGTGTAGCCATCGAAAGTGCGTCCAACTGGTCTCAGGTTACTCAGTTGGTCGATTACAACAACCCACAATTTGACCTTGCCTACGGCACACAAACCGCCGGTGGCAGCGAAAGCTGGGAATCGCAATTGGGTTTCTTTGGCCGTATCAACTACGACTACAAAGAGAAATATCTGTTGGAAGCCAACCTTCGTTACGACGGTACATCCAAATTCCCAACTGACTTGCAATGGCGCTGGTTCCCTTCATTCTCGGCTGGATGGCGTATCAACGAAGAGAGTTGGATGGAATGGGCCAAACCTTCCCTTTCAGCATTGAAATTGCGTGCCTCCTGGGGTAATATTGGCGACCAAACCGTAAACAACAACCTCTATATACCTGAATTGAAGGGGTCACAAACCAGTTGGATTATTGGTGGGGCGAAAACGTATCAATTCTCAACGCCTCCCTCCGTACTTTCAGATATATCCTGGCAAAATATCTCGACATTCGATATCGGTATTGATGGCCGTTTCTTCGACAGTCAATTGGGCTTTACTTTCGACTGGTACCAGCGCGACACCCGCAACATGATTGTTCCATCCGAAGGATTCCCGACAACTTTTGGCGTTGGTGCACCGCAAGGTAACTTTGGCAACGCCCAAACCCGCGGCTACGAATTCCAGGTTGACTATACCCACCGCTTTAAAAACGGTTTGGGAATTAATATCGTTGCATCAATTTCTGACGCGGTAACCAAAATTTATGATTACGGCGATACCAAAAGCATTGACAGTTGGTATCAGGGCAAAACTTACGGCGAAATCTGGGGTTACGAAACCGATCGTCTTTATCAAAAAAGTGATTTTGCCTATGGACAAGATGGCAAGTTAATCCTTGTAAAATCGAGCGACAACTTCGATGTATACCAGTTGGCCGATCCCAATGCTGCTACGCAAGGCAAACTGCAAGCAGGCAACTTTAAATTCATGCCCGGCGATGTAAAGTTCAAAGACCTTAATGGCGATGGCGTGATTAATGCTGGCAACCGTTTGCTCAAAAACGCGGAAGGTGAGCCCGACTATGGCGATTTAAAAGTGATTGGGAACTCTACCCCACGTTACGAATACAGCTTGCGTTTGGGTGCCGATTACAAAGGGTTTGATGCCTCAATCTTCTTCCAAGGCCTTGGCAAACGCGATATCTGGGGCGAAGGCTTCCTGGCTATTCCGGGTTTCAACTCCTCTGATGGTGCCATGCCACAAGCAATTGCCGGTAATTTCTGGAGAGAAGACCGTACCGATGCTTTCTATCCTGCGCCTTACAACATGGCAGGAAGCAGCACAACGTTGAATATGCAGGTTCAGTCGCGCTATCTGCTCGACATGTCGTACCTGCGCATCAAGAACATCACGGTAGGTTATACGCTGCCTTATCAACTCGTCAATCGGGTAAACATAAGCAAACTGCGCGTCTACGCATCACTTGAAAACTTCTTTACTTTCGACAAGCTAAGAGATCTGCCCATCGATCCGGAAGCCATTTCAGGATTCTCACTGTGGAACAGTGATAACTATAACTCGGGCCGTACCGGCGTGGGTGTACCAACTTTCAAGAGTGCTTCAATCGGTTTACAGTTGAACTTCTAAAAACGACACAACAATGAAAAAGATCATATTATCACTTTTGGCAGCCATTGCGCTCCTCTTTACCGGTTGCGATTCGTTTCTCGACAGGCCTCCGTTGACAACGGGCACCGATGAAACTTACTGGACTAGTGAAAACCCCGTCCGACTCTTTGCCAACGGATTCTATGCCAACTATTTTGTTGGATACAGCTCCACCTGGGGTGTAGAATATGCCCCATTGCGCGGATACTATTTTGCCGACGACTTTACCTCTACCGGTAAACAATCGAGTTTCGAAACCCAGGCTCCCGAATCGAGGGCTTCAACCAGCGAAACAGTTGCCTGGTTGACCCAATATGCAGGACCATCATGGAACTTTGCCTACGCTCGCAAGTCGAACCTATTCTTGGAACGTATCGAAAAGATGAAAGGCCAATACCTTTCAGATGATGCCTATAAACACTGGAGCGCCGTAGCCCGGTTCTTCCGCGGTTACGAATACAGCCGTTTGACCAGCGTTTTCGGCAATATTCCTTATTACGATAAGGTGCTCACCGATACAGACTGGGATTTGATGTATAAAGATCGCGACGATCGGACCATGGTAATGGATAAAGTTTACGACGATTTTGTATATGTTCTCGATAACATGCGCCTAATTGACGGTGATGCCCAGTATCTGAACCGGTACATAGCCGCTTCATTTATTTCGCGATTAATGCTTTTCGAAGGGACCTGGCAAAAATACCAGTTGAACAACACCGAGAAAGCGAAAAAATATCTCGAATTGGCTGTTCGCGCGGCTGACCTGGTAATGAAATCAAATAAATATTCTTTTACCAGCGATTTTCGCTCACTATTTGGGTCCGAAAGTTTGTCGGCCAACAAAGAGGTAATCATGTATCGTGTTTATGATGCAACCCTGTCGGTTACCCATCACATCGCCTCTTATTCGAACACCACAGAGAGTCAAAGCCCGGCACCCAACCTCAGTCTGGCCAAGGCATTTATTTGCAACGATGGCAAGCCTTACAAACTTTCCACTGTAGCCAATGCCGGCAAACTTGACATCAAAAACATGGTAGCCACCCGCGACCCCCGTTTCGAAGCCACCTTCTGGGATGCCGCTAAAATTGAATCGAATACGTTGTTATATGCCTGCAAGTTTATCGACCGTGTTGGCCCAACCTATTATGGCAAGACCTATCCGGCCATCTATTCATCCAATACCAATACCAATGATGCTCCGGTAATCCGGTTGGCCGAAGTCGTTTTGAACTGGATAGAAGCAAAGGCTGAATTGGCCACGATGGGTGGAACGGCAGTTACACAAGCCGACATCGATGCATCAATCAACGCCATCCGCAATCGCCCCCTTGATGCCACAGCCATCGCTAAGGGTATCAAGAAAAGTGCAGCCCTGTCGCTGGCCTCACTTCCGGACGACCCCGACCGTGACACTGATGTTTCAGCATTGATTTGGGAAATCCGTCGCGAACGCCGCATGGAATTCGTATTCGAACATAGCCGTCTGCTCGACCTTAAACGTTGGAAAAAGCTCAATTATATGCAGGGTGCAACCAACCCCGACATTCTGCTTGGTCCATGGGTCGATTTCCCAACCGAACTTCCGGCATGGGTAACCGGCACGGCCAAAGTAAACAAACTAAAGGTGAAGAAAGCCGACGGGACAGTGGTTACCTTCAACGGGACCAACAAAACCGAAATGGTGGGATACTATATTCCTGAAAACATTTCGGACCGCGATGCTTTCACCGACAAAAACTATTTGGCACCAATTGGGAACACCCAAATTAGCCAGTATCTCGATAAAGGTTATACCCTTACCCAGACACCCGGCTGGTAACCAGAATAGACGATCAACTGTACAAGAGGCTGCTGCAGATAATGTTGCAGCCTCTTTTCCATTCCAGTGCGGTTAAATTCAGGAACAATGAAAAAAACAATCCTCTTAATCTTTTGTCTGATAACCTGGAATTTACAGGCCCAAACATTCCAATTTGCCCATATTGCCGACACACATGTTGGAGGGAGTACCGGGGCAGAAGATCTGCAAAGAACGGTCGATGACCTGAACCAACAACCCGATATCGATTTTGTAATACTGGCAGGCGATGTAACCGAATTTGGCTCGGCTACAGAACTTTATCAGGCCAAAGAGATTCTATCGCATTTGAAAATGCCCTATTATGTTGTGCCGGGAAACCACGATGCCAAATGGTCGGAAAGCGGTTGCAACGACTTCGTCAGAATCTTTGGGAGCGAAGGCTTTACCTTCGAAAAAAATGGGATACTCTTTATCGGAACAGCCAGCGGCCCCAACATGCGAATGGCCCCGGGACTTGTCCCTCGTGAACAGATAGTCTATCTCGATTCCATCCTTTCGGGAATGAAAAACCCCAATCAGCCTATCATTTTTATCAACCACTATCCGCTCGACGAATCGCTGGCCAACTGGTACGAAGTAACCGACTTGCTGAAAACCCGAAACATACAACTCACCCTTTTGGGCCACGGACACAACAACAAACTTTTCAATTTCGAAGGTATTCCGGGCGTGATGGGCCGTTCGAACCTGAGAGCCAAAGAAGCCATTGGCGGTTACAATTGGGTCACCGTCACAGCCGACAGTATTACTTTTGCAGAACGAAACCCGGGACAGAAAACCGCTCAACCATGGTGCAAACTGCCGCTTCATCGAAAAAAAGCCGATGCTGACACAACCAACTGGAAACGTCCCGACTTTTCAGTCAACCAAAAATATAACAACATAAAAATTAACTGGCTGGTAGAGGAAAAAAGCGATGTAGGTACCGCCATTACTACTGAAAAGAATAGAGCTATTTTTGCCAATACCAAAGGTGAGGTTGTTGCCCTTTCAGCCAAAACAGGCAAAACATTGTGGCGCTTTGCCACCGGTGGCAAAATCTATTCAACTCCGGCAATTAGCAATGGGGCAGTCGTTTGCGCATCGACCGACGGAAATATCTATTCGCTTTCGCTGAAATCGGGCCAACCGATATGGAAATTCGAGACCGGAAAACCCATCGTAGCATCGCCCGCCATTGACAATGGAATCGTATACATCGGTTCATCCGAAGGAAAGTTTAGAGCCATAAACCTCGCAAATGGCCAGCTCATTTGGCAATTCGACAGTGTCAGAAACTTTGTCGAATCGAAGCCGTTAATCGAAAATAATCAGCTCTTTTTTGGTTCGTGGGGAAACACATTCTACGCGCTAAATGCCCAAACAGGAACCCTGGTTTGGCAGCGACAGAAGCACAATAACCGGATGTTGTCGCCCGCCGCCGTATGGCCGGTTGCCGCTCACGGAAAGATATTTATTGTGGCACCCGACAGGAGAATGACCGCCCTGGATGCCCGAACAGGTACCGAAGTGTGGGATTCGGGTAGCTATTCGTGCCGCGAATCCATAGGCATTTCACCTGACAAAGCGCTGGTTTTCATCAAAAATATGACCGAAGGAAAGGTAATGGCATTTAGCACATCGGGCAACGAACAAAAATTGGTATGGGAATGCGACGCAAATCTGGGCTACGAAATTGGACCCTCGCCCATTACCTCCAACCCAAAATATCTTTTTGTCCCAACCGCTACCGGCGAAATGATTGCCATCAATCAAACCTCACATGAAATTGTATGGCGATACAAACTGACCAATGCCTTGATTAACGGGATTACGCCGTTTGGCAAAAAATGCGTATTGGCCACCTCGCTCGACGGTAAAATTATTTCGCTTCAATTCAAATAAATAAAAAAGTGCAACAATTTTTAAAGATATGAGCGCCGTAAAACAATCCCCCTTTATCTTTTTACTTCTCTTGTTTTGGATTGAAATATCTGCATCCCAGGCTATGGCCCAATCTGCCGCAGATCCTGAATGGTTACCCGCCTTCCGGTTGCTGCAAAAAGAGTTGGCGCCCGACAAACGGACTGCAATTCTGGAAGTGGAAGTTTTTGGCACAAAAGAAAGCTACTGCCTGAAGGGAAATACAGATCTTCAAAACGCAAAAGACAGCATCGGGAAATGGTTTACCACCAACGGGATAACCATTGCCGATTCTATCCGGCTGCTTCCCGAACCCTCGATGGGCGAAAAGATCTGGGCTTTGACAACCCTTTCAGTTTCAAACCTACGCACCCAGCCCGACCATGCTGCCGAAATGGCGACTCAGGCATTGATGGGAACCCCCGTGAAAGTCCTTGAATATAAAGATGGATGGTACAGGGTGCAAACTCCCGATAACTATATTGGCTGGATGGAAGGCCTGGCTCTGGAAAGATTGAGTGCCACAGAAATGGAGGCATGGAAAAGATCTGATCGCTGGATTTTTATTCGCCTGAATGGCCATGTGGTCAAAGAAAGTAATGCGAAAAGTGAAATCGTGACCGATTTAGTGCTCGACAACATACTCGAAGTTGTCGGCGAACAGAATGGATTTCTTCACATCAAACTTCCTGATGGCCGTCAGGGCTGGGTCAGGAAAAAGGATTGCCAACCATGGGAAACATGGAGCAATCAAATTCCAACGGCTTCCAATGCCATTGCAATGGCCAAAAGTTTGATGGGGCTACCCTACCTTTGGGGCGGAACCTCGCCGAAAGCGGTCGACTGCTCCGGCTTAACCAAAACTTCGTGGTTTGCACAAGGGGTCATTCTGGCCCGCGATGCATCGCAACAAGCCCGCTATGGCGGCCATCCCGATGCCAGCGAGATAAGCAATCTGCAACCGGGCGACCTCCTTTTCTTTGGCCGAAACCCCCAGCGGGTAACCCATGTGGGAATGTATATCGGTAACGGAAACTATATTCATGCTTCAGGTTTGGTGCGCATCAACAGCATAGCACCGGGAACACCCGGCTTCAATATTACCGACAGGAAAAGCCTGGTTGCCACCTCCCGGATTTTGGGTTATCTGAATACCGATGGGATTACCTTGGTTAAAGATCACCCCTGGTACCATTCGTTACAATAAGTGAATTAAATTGCCGACATTCGCATAACAAGTACCATTGACATTCAACAAGCGCTTATTCTTTACAAATGAAACAAAACCGACGCCACTTCATCCGCACATCGGGGCTTACTGCGCTCGCCGGTGTTGCCGGAATCGAATCAATATTCGCATCAATGATCAAAAAAAATCAACCTCAAAAAGGGTTACAGTTAACATTTATCCCCTACGATCTGAAGTTGCAACACACTTTCACATTGGCTAACAGCTCCCGTACCCACACCCCCGATGTACTCACCTGCATCGAATTCGACGGGTTGCGCGGATACGGCGAAGCCTCGATGCCCCCCTATCTGGGCGAGAGTGTCGAAAGTGCCACCCGGTTTCTTTCATCGCTGAATTTAAACCAGTTCAATGATCCTTTTCAACTCGACGAGATTCTTGAGTATGTCGATAAGATGGCCTCAGGCAACTGTGCGGCCAAAGCTTCGGTCGACATTGCACTACACGATCTGTTAGGAAAAATCATGCAACAACCCTGGTATAAGATTTGGGGCTTCGATCCCGCCGATACGCCCAATACCTCTTTTACCATCGGAATCGACACACCCGAAGTGGTGCGCCGGAAAGTAAACGAAGCTTCGCCTTACAAAATTCTGAAAGTCAAACTGGGGCAGAAAACCGATCGTGAAATGATAGAAACCATCCGTTCGGTAACCAATGTACCACTCTGCGTCGATGTCAACCAGGGCTGGACCAACAAGGAACAAGCACTGGAAATGATTCACTGGCTTCAGGAGAAAGGGGTTGTTTTTGTTGAACAGCCCATGCCCAAAACTGCTATCGACGATATGGCCTGGCTTACCGAACAGAGTCCGTTGCCCACCATAGGCGATGAGTCGGTACAGCGGCTACCCGATGTGGCCAAAGCCAACGGCGTCTATTCCGGTATTAATATCAAGTTGATGAAATGCACCGGAATGCGCGAAGCCCACAAAATGGTTGAGCTGGCCCAATCTTTCGATATGAAGGTGATGATTGGTTGCATGACCGAAACCTCGTGTGCCATCTCGGCTGCTGCGCAATTGTCGCCCGTATGCCAGTGGGCCGACCTCGACGGCAATCTGTTAATCAGCAACGACCCGTACGAAGGGATTAAGGTTATCGATGGCAAAGTTACCCTTGCCGATAAACCGGGCCTCGGATTAAAAGCCTTGCAAAAGCTTTTCGTCTGATTATTGTTTGGAATAGATGTGAATGCTGTTTTGGGCCGATGGCAGGTAGTTTACCCCTTTCCAGGTAACCATCAGCAGCACAAAGGCCAATATCAACATCCAGGCCGACAGCTGAACCCGGTTCGGCTGCAATCGTAAGTGGATATAAATCAGATAGGCACAAACCGTAATAAAGGCCCATGTCTCTTTGGGATCCCATGACCAGTAATGCCCCCAGGCATCTTTGGCCCATACAGCGCCCATTAGCATTCCCAAGATTATCAAACCAAAACCAATATAAACCATTTTATCCATTGAAAGAAGCAACCGTTCGTTGTCAATCTCCTTCTTTACAAGAATTATGATGGCCATAATTGTGGCAGCCCCAAGCATGGCATACGATAAGATATAGGCCGTTACATGCGGGATAAACCAATAGCTCTGAAGCGCAGGCATCAGCGCCTTAGAGTGAATCTCCGGTTTTAAAATATTGATAAAAGTAAAAACAATTGCCAGTAACAAGTAAAAAGCATAAATATATTGGTAGCGCCATACTTTAAACGTAATATACCCGATTACCGAAATAAACAACGAGAACCACAAACGGGTTTCGCCCATCGTGCGCATCGGTGGACGTTGCACCGAAATCCAGTACAATACCACATAACCCAAAAAAATCAGGATGCCTGCCAGCGCGAAAGCCTGATACCAGCGTGATGGCTTTTTGAGCAGTATCAGTACAATGGCTACGACCCACAAAACGATGGCAGGCATTGCAAAATACAAAAAACTGTCCCAGCTGATCATAGCCTCTCCCCCCTTCTTTTTTTGAGTTGAAGGAACAATGCCAAACTACCGATAGCCAGTAACAGAAAAGAGAAATAGACATATTTCTTCCATGGATCATACACCAGTTCGAAACTACTGTAAGGCGAAGCTTTGCCTAACTTCTCCTCGTACGAATATTGATAAATCATCCAGCCATGATGTTCCAGCGGTTTGTTCACCTCGATAAGCGCCGAATCGGGTTTATTGGCATACTGAGAATAAACCACCACTTTCGATGCAAAACGTTTGGGCTCGGGTGCGGTCATCACCAAACTACGCGTACTGTCTAAATCGATTTTTCGGTACAACTGGGCAAAACTTCCGCAACTCACCCAACCAGTCTTCGTTTGTCCGTTCTTTGTATTGGTTATTTTCACATTTGCAGCAGGAGCCGAACCAGCCATCGGTATCTCTTCATAGGCTTCATTAAGGGTTCGTACCGCCTCGGGGATATATGCCAGTACTTCAACCTCCCATTCCAAAAGTTGCCCCTTGGGTAAGTCACTGTCCAGTTGAACAAACTGCGGAAAATCTTTGGGCAACGCCTCTCCGCTTCCGTTATCGATAATGGTTAGTCTGGTATCGTATTGTTCCAGAATAAATTCTTCAAGATAAATTGCCACCGGCAATTCGAGTACTTCATTTTTCTCGTTGTACACCCTCCACTCCGGATTATTATCTTTCACCTGCACATACATAACATATCTTCTCAGATCGGAAGCGCCAAGCCCGGTGGTAAAAAGCACAAGCCAAAGTCCGAGGTGATTGAGGTAAAACGCATATTTTGCCCTTCGAAAGGGAATCATATTGCGCACAACCAACGTTCCCAACGATAAAAGCAGCGTGATGTATAACAGCACAAACGGCCAGCTGGTCGTCATCCGGTTAAGCCCAAGTTTGGTTATCAGATGATGTGGCGCTGCCCCGTTGGTTTCCATTTGCGGGGTAAGCCCCATCACTATGGTAAAAAGGAGCAGTGCCCCCAGTAGCCCGACGGAGAAACTGACGCCTGAAAACCATAAAATGAATGGGTTGCTGCGTAACCAAACAGCCAGCAACAATATCACCACAACCAATATCAACCCGCACATCCCGTTTACAGGCCAATGCAGATAATGAAAATCAACATTTCCAAGACTTGCCTGAAGCGCATATCCCGCCATCACAATTGCAATAAGCGTCAGAACAGTTTCAGGATAGCCCCACGGCAGTTGCCAAAGTCTCTTATTTTTGGGGGTCAACATCAACATTAAAACCAAATTAATACTTCAACTGCCATTTATCGTTATACAATCGACATATTACGACTTACAGTACAAACTGTTAATTCATTAACCGCTGCTGCTCTCTGGCCGATTTTAACCATTCAGGAACGGTTGTTGCATTGAACTGTTCCTTTTTATCCCTCAATTCCTGCATGTTCAACCCAATATAAGCCTGAGCCTGGGCTTTTGTACTTAAATCGGGCATTTTAACATCATCGGTAAAACCAAGCTTGAAAAGCACCTTTTGCAATTCCATTTCCGATTGCAGCGCCTTGTCAAGACTGTGGGCCAGGATTCGCTGAGTTTCAACCGGAGCATGGAACGAAGCACCATGCGAAGCAACTGCAAAATCCCAGCGCCATTGCGACTGACGAATTAAAGTCAGGGCCTTCTTCATCTGCTCTTCATTCGCACCCGACTTCCATGCCTGTTCGGCCATCAGGTGCGCTTTGGTAAGTTCGGTTTCAATCCGATCGCGTATTTCAAGCGCCTTATCCTGGTATTCGTACACATAATTCCGAAGTTTCTCTTCGCTATCTTTATGACAAGTCTGACAAGTATTTGAAACATTCTTAAGCGGGCTCATAATATGATGGTCGCTGTACTTTATCCCACCTTCCGATTTGTAAGGCATGTGACAGTCGGCACAAGCCAGCCCGCGTTGGGCATGGGGCCCCATCATAAAGATTTCGTAATCGGGATGCTGTGCTTTCAGAATAGGTGCTTTGCTTAGTTTATGCACATAATCAACATGCTGCACACTATCATAGTAAAGCTCGATGGCTTCGGCACTACTCCCTTTGTCCCACGGGAAAGTCAAATATTTGCCGTCACCTTTAAAATAATACTCAACATGGCACTGTGCACAAACGAGCGAGCGCATTTCCTGTGCGGTAGCATGGGTAATATCCTTGCCCTGACGCGAAAATGCTTCAATCAGTGCCGGTCGGGTAATGGTCAGGTTCATTGTTTTAGGATCATGACAATCGGCACAACCAATCGGGTTAACCACTTCATCGCCAAACTTCGACCATTTTTCTTTATAAAACTCGGCAATACCATGCTCATGCATCAACCGTGGCACATCGGGGCTTTTGCACGACCAGCAGGTGGCCGGCTGCATCTCTTTCTCGTCTATCCCCGGGGCCCCGGTTCTCAATGTCGACCGGACATCGTCTATAGCATAAGCGTGGCCGCGAGGGGCAGAATAGTCGCGCGAGAAAGCATAGCCCGCCCAGAGAATGACCATCTGAGGCCGTGTTTCAAGAACATCTTCCGGCATATTGCCCAAATGCTTGCTCCGATAATCTGTTTCGGAGGTCTCTCTCCATGTCTGGTATTCGCGTGGATAGTTTTGCCCCCATATCTCGTTTCGAGATTCAATCCCCGAGATCTCCACTTTTCTGTTGTTGAAAACCGATGCAACCTCGGCTCTGCGTTCAGTAATCGATGCGGCCAATAGCCCCAACACAAATACACCGGCTGTTATGCCCCCAAAAAGCAACCAACCATACACAGGTTTCTGCTGAATCTTGTCAATAATTTTCTTTAGCATATCGTTATATCTATTTGAAATTATTTAAGCATTTGTTTTAGCCAATCCGGAACAGGCGATTTGGGCAATGGGGTTAACGGCGCATTGGGACTCGATGCCAAACTGCTTATTGTACCATGCGGCACATTGCGATGACAATCCCAGCAAGCTTTACCCATTCCATGCTCTGTCGCCTCAACATAAGTAATCATACCCGTTTTCACAAAATCCTGGTTCAACTGACTATGACAACGGATACAATTGTTCATAATCACCTGATAGCTCTCAGTTCGTGGCCGAATGGCCATCGGTTCGCTGCGCATCGTAAAAACATACGAATGATACAAACCATCTTTGGCTTTAAAAAGATATTTCCGGGCAATATTTTCGTGCGGGACATGGCAATCGTTGCAATTGGCCCACATCGCATGAGAACTGTGCATCCACGAGTGGTGATACGGGGTCATGATATGGCAATTGACACAAGCCGAAGGATCGTCCGAGAGGTACGAATAGGCCCTGGAAACATAAATCGTGTACATGCCAAGCCCTGCGGCTATTCCGCCGACAACAATCAGCGGCATGATCCACCGGCGCGGCAGCTTTATAACAGGCCTTTTAGTATTCATCATCATACCTATCGTATCAAAACAATCTGCAATCCATACCCAAGCTAAAAACCAACAGATGTTGGTAGCTAATATTAGCAAAAATATCTCAATTAAAAAAAGAAATGTGTCACAACTGTTACACCCGCAAACTTTATTCAAAAAGATTTAAAACGATATCATAAACCATCCGCCCCCCACCGGGGTCGCACCTTCTTAATCATCATGATTTTCTATATACTTACAAACTCTCCAATTACTTCAAGGCCGCTAACCTCGGCTGCAAGGTCGAAACAGAGCTTTGTTCGGATCTACTCAATCAACAATATCAGCAAAACCGCTCCGACCAGAAATTACCGTTCAACCTCTGGGTCGCAGGTAAAACAGCAGCAGCTATAACCAGCCTCACCCACTCGATGGTAACCCTGATAATTTAAACCGTCGATAACCGAACGCTCAATACATTCGACCAATGCCAGGGCACAACAATGCTCCGCCATTTTGGTTAAAACATAATTTTCTCCCTTTTTATCCCTTCGATCGAAAAAAAAGTTATTATTCGATCATCATTATCCAAAAAAATTAACTTTGTGTCAGATTGACATCAAGTCGAAAGGCTTCTTCGTCATTTGAAAAACCAAATTTTCCGAATCATTTCCAACACTTATTCTTATCACATGGAAACTAAACGCGACTTTCTCAAAAAACTCTCCCTCATTACCGTTGGCGGAATGATGGCCGGAACAGTAGCCCCGGCAGTGGCTTCGGCAGCTGAAAAGAAATCGGCAGCAGCCAAAAAATCAATCGGCCTTCAAATCTACTCGTTAGGCAAAGAACTGTTCGACGATGTTCCGGGCGGAATGAAAAAGATTGCACAGATTGGCTACGACCATATCGAACTGGCCGGCTATCGCGAAGGCAAAATGGGAACCTACACGCTGCCCGAATACCGTAAAATTGTCGAAGGCGAAGGGTTAAAAATCACCAGTTCGCATGTCAATCCGCCCATCAACAAGTTTACGGCCGAAAACAAAGCCGATGTTATCGAATTTTGGAAACGCACCGTAGCCGACCATGTGATATTGGGCACAAAAACATTAGTCCAACCCGGGATGCCCTCCATCGAAAGCCACGACGATACCAAATTGGTTTGCGAAATCTTCAACCAGGCCGGCGAAATTGCCAAAGCTGCCGGTATCAAATGGGGCTATCACAACCACAATATGGAATTTAAACGGGTATTGAAACCCGGCGAAAAACCCGATACAGGCCCCGCTGCATTCTTCCGTCCCAAAGGCGATGTCGTGTACGATCTGCTGCTCGATGGCACCGATCCTTCGCTGGTTTTCTTCGAAATGGATGTCTACTGGACTGTTATGGGCGCCAACGACCCACTCGAATATTTCGAAAAATACCCTACCCGCTTCCCCGTATTGCACATCAAAGACCGCTCCGTACTCGGACAGTCGGGCATGATGAATTTTGCCAATATCTTTACCAAAGCATACGGCAACGGCCTCGCCGACTACTATGTCGAACTCGAAAAGGTTAAAACCGATATGACCCAGTTCGAAGGGGTGAAGCAATGTTATGACTATCTGAATAATTCCCCCTTCGTGAAGTAAGATAACGACTCGCAAGTTGTACAACCACAATAAAGGTGTTCCCGATAAGGGGGCACCTTTTTTATTTTATCACTATATTAGTAGCGTAATTAAACTGCCAAACAATGTATCGATTAGCCATTGCCACGCTGATGCTGTTGCCTGCTTTCGTTATCGCGCAGCAAACCAAAACCAGCCATCCCAACGATGTAACCAGTCCGCTGCACCTGATGAAACCCGATTACAAGGTGCCCTACGAAGTGCCCACCCGCGAGACAATTCTGGCTACGGTCGATAAAGTGTACCATTATCTCGAAGCCTCAACACCGGCGGTGTTAATCGATAGTGAATCGAACCGGGAATTGGCTGATTACCGCCATATCGGGGCCAAAACCATTTTCAAACCCGGCGACTTCAGGTTAATTAGTTATGAATGGGGCGTTACCTATGCCGGCATGCTGCACCTTACTCAGGCTACAGGCGATACCAAATATGCAGCGTACACTGCCAAAAGATTGAAGTTCCTCTCCGACATCAGGCCGGGCTTTATGCAACTGGAAGAAAAACAGCCCAACATTCGCCATGCCATATCATCGGTTATCCACCCGCATGCGCTCGACGATGCAGGGGCCATGTGTGCCGCCATGATTAAAGCTCAACGGATGGGTATCGAAGCCAACTTAAACCCTATGATCGACAACTTTATCGACTATATCAGCCATAAACAGCAGCGGTTTGCCGATGGCACACTGGCACGCAATCGCCCGCTTCCCAACGCATTATGGCTCGACGATCTTTTTATGAGCGTTCCCGCACTGGCCCAAATGGGAAAATATTCGGGGAAAACTGAATATTACGACGATGCTGTAAAACAGGTACTCCAGTTCTCGGGACGGATGTTCAACCCTGATAAAGGGCTTTTTATGCATGGCTGGATTGAAGCCATGCCCGAGCACCCACAATTTCACTGGGCACGCGCCAATGGCTGGGCCGTGATGACGATGGTTGAACTGCTCGATGTATTGCCCGAAGGCTATCCCGGCCGCGATAAGGTTACCGGCCTGTTAAAACAACACATCAGGGGTTTGGCCAACTGCCAGTCGGCCGACGGCTTCTGGCACCAGCTGCTCGATAAAAACGACTCGTATCTCGAAACCTCTGCAACCGCCATCTATGTCTATGCAATGGCCAAAGCCATCAACAAAGGCTATATCGACGAACAGGTTTACGGCCCAATGGTCTGTCTGGCGTGGAATGCAGTGGCTTCAAAAGTCAACGACAAAGGGCAGGTCGAGGGAACCTGCGTGGGCACCGGAATGGGCTTCGACCCCGCCTTTTACTACTATCGCCCCGTCAATGTTTACGCGGCCCACGGCTATGGACCGGTACTGCTTGCCGGTGCCGAAATGGTCGAGCTGCTGAAAAACCACTTCCCGAAGCTGAACGACAGTGCCATACAGTTCTACAAACAAGAAATCAAATCGGATGGCGCCATTTTCGACGCCCGATAAAAATGTATCATCTGCTCATCCTAAATAACGGCGATTAAAAGTTCTGTCCCGAAGTGTTGCGCCAGTCTTTTATGGTCAAACGAATAACGCGATACCCTCCTCAACGGGAAACCATTGTTCGGTTATCGCTATCGTTTTCATTTTGGCCAAATTTCTTTTTTTTGCTACTTTAACCGATAATTTCACCAATCACACAACTATTTTATTATGAGAAGATTTATCCAACTATCCATCATCATTTCGGTTGCTGCAGTTGTTATTTACGGCTGTTCGCAACCCAAACCCGAACCGGTAGCCATCCCTCGGTTCATCACAATCGACGGCCCCAACCTGCTGGCACCCGATGGCGAAAAGTTCTTTATCCGCGGCATCAATCTCGGCCATTGGCTTAACCCCGAAGGATACATGTTCCGCTTCCAGAAAGCCAGCTCGGCTCGTCTTATCGATAAAGCATTCCGCGAAATGGTTGGCCCCGACTTTACCAACCAGTTTTGGAAAACTTTCAAAGACCATTACATCACCCGCGAAGACATTCAATACATCCACAAACTGGGGATGAACACCATCAGGCTTCCCTTCCATTACAAGTTGTTTACCGACGAAGACTATATGGGGCTGACCGCCGGCCAGGATGGTTTTCAGCGTGTCGATAGTTTACTAAGCTGGTGCCGCGAAGCCAACATTTACGTTATCCTCGACATGCACGATGCCCCCGGTGGCCAAACCGGCGACAATATCGACGACAGCTACGGCTATCCCTGGCTGATGACCAGCGAAGAGAGCCAGCAGCAATTCGTTCAAATCTGGCGTTCGATTGCTGAACGATACAAAGATGAGCCGCTTATCCTGGGTTACGACCTGCTGAACGAACCCATTGCCCACTACTTCACGGACGATCTTCCCAAACTAAACGCGGCACTCGAACCCATCTACAAAAAAGCAGTCGCCGCCATTCGCGAAGTCGACAAAAACCACATCGTACTGCTGGGCGGAGCACAATGGAACAGCAATTTCAAAGTCTTCACCGACTCGAAATTCGACGACAAACTGATGTACACCTGCCACCGCTACTGGTGCGACACGTTGCAAGCCAATATTCAGGATTTCGTTGCCTTCCGCGACTCGGTTAACCTGCCCATGCTGATGGGCGAAACAGGCGAAAACAGCGACCAGTGGATTGCTGCCTGGACCCGTTTGATGGAGAAAAACAACATCAGTTGGACCTACTGGCCATTTAAACGGATGGGAAGCCCCAGTTCGGTGATGCATGTAGCCGACCCTGCCAACTGGGAGCAAATTGTTGCCTTTACAGAATCACCACGCACCAATTTCGACGAAATCCGCAAGGCTCGCCCCAATCAGGAGGTGGCCAAAAAGGCCATGCTTGACTATCTCGAACAGATAAAGTTCGCCAATTGCACGGTGAACGAAGGATATGTAAAAGCCATTGGTTTACAGCCATAATTACAACATAACCATGAAAAGGAGAATCCTGATGCGCTCAATTTTGTGGGTGCTGTTGTTAGGCAGTGCCCCGCTTTCCGGACAGGAAACCGCACCATCGCCGGTAGGCAACAAAGCAAAATTGTTGAAACTGGCTTCAGGATTCTCCTTTACCGAAGGCCCTTCGGCCGACAAACAGGGAAACATCTATTTTACCGATCAGGACAACAACAAGATCCTGAAATGGTCAGTCGAAGGAGAACTCTCGGTTTTTTCTGACCAATCGGGCAGGGCAAACGGGCTTTGTTTCGACCAACATGGAATGCTTTGGGCCTGTTCCGACCAAAACAACGAAATCTGGTGCTTCGACGCCAAAGGCCAACCTACCATTTATCTGACCGATGGTTATCTAAATAAGAAATTGAATGGACCCAACGATTTATGGGTAACTCCTGACGGCACAATTTACTTCACCGACCCCTACTACAAACGCGACTGGTGGAACCACGCACGTGAAGATCAGCAAAACACTCAACAGGTTTATGGCTTTAAACCGGGTAGCCGCGAACTGACAAGACTCACCGACGACCTGCTCCAACCCAACGGCATTGTAGGTTCTCCCGACGGAAAATATCTCTATATTGCCGATATTCAGGACGGTAAAACATGGAAATATACCATTCAACCCGATGGTACCCTTGGCGAGAAAACGCTTTTTGCCAAAATGGGCTCTGATGGTATGACCATGGACGAGAAAGGGAATCTTTATCTGACAGGCAACGGGGTTACCATCTTCAACCCAAAAGGGATAAAGATTGCCCATATTCCGGTGGAAGCCCGCTGGACTTCGAATGTTGCATTTGGGGGAAAGAGAAGAAACCTGCTCTTTATCACGGCAACAGAAAGTATATACCAATTGGAGATGAATGTCAGGGGGGCCAAATAATCAGCTCCGACAAAAGTTTCCCAAACTGTCAATCCATCCAAATTGGGTCACTGTGCAATAATTAACCCAATAATTCGTAAATTTTCAGCCTGTTTTGGCGGGTGCCTCAATTGAAATGGCAATCGCACCTACCATCCAGAAAATGAATGATATATTATGAAAATTACAATCGTAGGAAGTGGCTATGTTGGTTTGGTAACCGGAACATGTTTTTCGGAAGTTGGGATTAATGTCGTGTGTGTCGATATCGATCAACAAAAAATCGACAACCTCAACAATGGTATAATTCCCATTTACGAGCCGGGGCTCGAAGAGATGGTTCACCGAAACATGAAAAAAGGGAGACTTCAGTTTACCACCAGTCTGGCCGAAGCATTGGAGGGCAGCGAAGTCCTCTTTATTGCGGTAGGGACCCCCCCCGATAAAGATGGCAGTGCCGACCTTCAATATGTGCTGAGCGTAGCTGCCGATTGCGGAAAATATATGCAGGATTACCTGTTGGTGGTAACCAAAAGTACCGTCCCCGTTGGGACAGCCCAAAAAGTAAGAAATGCCATCGACACCGAACTCACGAAGAGAGGGGCAGCTATTCGTTTCGATGTAGCTTCAAATCCCGAATTTCTGAAAGAAGGGGCCGCCATCAGCGATTTCCTGAAGCCCGACCGCATTGTAGTAGGCCTCGACTCGCCCAGGGCCGAAGAGGTAATGAAAAGCCTCTACAAACCCTTTACACTGAATGGCCACCCGATTATCTTTATGGATATCACCTCGGCCGAGATGACCAAATATGCAGCCAACTCGATGCTGGCCACCAAAATCAGCTTCATGAACGACATTGCCAACCTTTGCGAAATGGTGGGGGCCGATATCAATATGGTGCGCAAAGGCATTGGTTCCGACTCCAGGATTGGAAACAAGTTTATCTATGCCGGAATCGGTTATGGAGGCTCATGTTTTCCGAAAGATGTGAAAGCGCTGATTCATACAGCTGAAGAATTTCATTACGAGCTGCGCGTACTCAAAGCAGTCGAAGCGGTGAATCACGATCAGAAATCGGCTCTTTTCCACAAAGTGATGAAACATTTCGAAGGCAATATCTCTGGTAAAACTTTTGCCATTTGGGGATTGTCCTTTAAACCGCAAACCGACGATATGAGAGAGGCCCCCTCATTGGTTATCATCGACAAGCTGCTCAAAGCCGGTGCCGATGTCACAATCAAAGTATACGATCCGGTTGCAATGGAAGAGGCCAAACGAATGCTCGGCAATAAAGTGATATATGCCGGCGACCAGTACGACGCGCTGGATGACGCCGATGCCCTGTTGCTTGTCACCGAATGGTCGGAATTTAAATTCCCAAATTTCAATATCATCAGGAAATTGATGAAAGCGCCAGTGGTTTTCGACGGACGCAACATCTACGATGGCAAAGAGATGCAAAACAACGGCTTCACCTATTTTGGCATTGGGGTCAAAACAGCTGAACCAATTTAAAATTCAACCATGATCCGAAAAAAGGTATTGGTAACCGGTGGCGCGGGCTTCATTGGTTCGCACCTTTGCGAAAGGCTGCTGAACGAAGGCAACGAAGTGATTTGTCTCGACAACTATTTCACCGGACAGAAGCAAAATATCCTTCATCTGCTGGACAACCCCTATTTTGAGTTGATCCGCCACGATGTTACTGCACCTTTTTTTATCGAAGTAGACGAAATATACAATCTGGCCTGCCCGGCATCGCCAATTCACTACCAGTACAACGCCATCAAAACCGTTAAAACCTCGGTGATGGGGGCCATCAACATGCTTGGACTGGCTAAACGAATCAAAGCCAAAATATTGCAGGCATCAACCAGCGAAGTCTATGGCGACCCGCTGATGCATCCGCAGAACGAAAATTACTGGGGCCATGTCAATCCGATAGGCGAACGCTCCTGTTATGACGAAGGGAAGCGGGCGGCCGAAACCTTATTTGTTAACTACTACAAACAAAACAAAGTCCGTATTAAAATCATCCGGATTTTCAATACTTATGGCCCCAGAATGCACCCGAACGATGGCCGGGTCGTTTCCAATTTCATTGTTCAGGCTTTGCTGGGAAAAGAGATTACCATCTACGGCGACGGCACACAATCACGCAGCTTTCAGTATATCGACGACCTGCTTGACGGAATGATAAAGATGATGGCGACCCGCGATGATTTTACCGGCCCGGTTAATATTGGAAATCCCAATGAATTTACCATTCTTGAACTGGCCGAAAAGGTGATTCGCCTCACCAATTCTTCGTCAAAGATTGTAATGATGCCCCTTCGTCCGGACGACCCGTTCAAACGTCAGCCTGATATTGATCTGGCCCGAAAAGAGCTAAGCTGGGAGCCGCATATCCAACTTGAAGAGGGATTAAAAAAGACAATCGACTACTTTGTATCGATTATCTAATCAAAGCTTCGTACCTTACTGAAATAAATCAGAATCATAAATCGAACCCGGGATAAACCCTGTCGGTAAAGATAAAATATCCTTTCATATTGACGATTTATTTAGACTAAATATAAACTTTTATTCGTAATTTTCGTTATTATGGTAGTTGAACTTTAAAAATTAATACGATGAGTTTTATACTACCTGCATTAAAATATGATTACAAAGCCCTTGAGCCTTATATCGACGCACAGACAATGGAAATCCACCATTCGAAGCATCATGCTGCCTATACCAACAATCTGAATGTTGCGCTTGAAAACAATGATGCAGCCGGAAAATCGATTGAAGAGCTGTTGTCAGCTATCTCAAAACTTCCGGTAGCTGTAAGAAACAATGGCGGAGGATTTTACAACCACAATCTTTACTGGGAAGTAATGACCCCGGGTGGTTCGGCCGAACCAAAAGGCGAATTGCTAAATGCCCTAAACGCTTCGTTTGGCTCGGTTGATGCTTTTAAAGAGGCTTTTTCCAAAGCTGCCGCAACCCGATTTGGTTCAGGATGGGCCTGGCTGGTAAAGAAAGGGAGCGAACTGGTGGTTAGCTCGACACCCAATCAGGACAATCCGTTGATGGATGTAGCCGAAGTTCAGGGTTTGCCTATTTTGGGAATTGATGTTTGGGAACACGCCTATTATCTGAAATATCAAAACCGTCGACCAGAGTATATCGATGCTTTCCTGAAAGTAATTAACTGGGACGAAGTTGGAAAGAGATTTAACGGTTAATTCTGATAATAACTATTTCGAAAAAAAGGGGTATCTGCCAATTGGCGGATTACCCCTTTCTTCTTATCTGAATGTCAGCACTAAGCAAGCAGGCTTTTCACTTTTTCAGAAATCAGCCGGCCTTCAACTTTCCCGGCCAACTCTTTCGATGCAATACCCATCACTTTGCCCATTTCTTTCACGGTGGTTGCTCCAACCCTTTCAATAATTGCCTTTATCGCCACCGTCAGCTCTTCGTCGTTCATTTGCTTGGGCAAATAGGCTTCGAAAACCTTCACCTGCGCCAACTCCTCTTCACAAAGTTCCGGACGGTTCTGCTGCCGGTAAATCTCAGCTGAATCCTTACCCTGTTTGGCCAGTTTCATAATCACTGTGACAGCGGCTTCATCGGTCAGTTCTTCACTACCACTTTTGGCTGTTTTGGCTTCGAGCAGCACCTTTTTAATATTGCGAAGTGCTTCCAGTTTCACCTTGTCGCGAGCCAACATGGCTGCTTTGATATCTTCTCCAATCTGATCGAATAAACTCATGGTTTTATTTTTTAACCGGATTATATTTTATTTAAACAACTAATAATCAATCAGCTTTATCGTGCAGGAATGAGTTATTCCGCCTGAGCTTTGGCCCTTCATCGGGATTGTGCGACAGGGTGTAACGCGACATTTCACGCCCACCGCCCATTTTCCCTTTCGAGATCTTCATGTTCCGACGTTGATAAGCCGGAATTTTAGAGAGTTCATCGATGGTCTCTTCCGACTCTTCCGAGAAATCGACATGCATCAACCCTTTGCCCGCTATCGGCAAATTTTCGCCTGATGCTGCCGCTTTGGTCTGCGCATAAATCTGATTGATGAGATCTTCACCCGAAGCGGTACTGCTTTCCGGTTCGAATGGGACTGCAGCGCCAAATCGTGTTCCGGCAGTAAGCTCTCCTATCGATACCACCTGATTGTCCTCGACAAGCGGAACCCGCTCTCGTTCGGCTTTCTTTCCGGTATTCAATTCAGGAATTGAGCTCGATCTGAAACCGGTAGCAATTACCGTTACACTTAAAGCATCTTCGAGCGCTGGATCGACACCGACGCCATAGATCAAATCAGCATTGTTTCCGGCTTGTGCCTGAACATATTCGTTCACCTTGTTCATCTCGTCCATGGTCACTTCCTGCTTTTCGCCCGAAGTGATGTTGACCAGAATATTCTTGGCACCACAAATATCGTTATTGTTCAACAGTGGCGAATTGATGGCCCCTTCGGCTGCACGGATGGCCCGGTTTTCGCCACGGGCAACAGCCGATCCCATAATGGCAACCCCTGAGTTTTGCATCACGGTTCGCACATCTTCAAAATCGACGTTGATAAAACCCGGACAAGTGATGATTTCGGCAATCCCTTTGGCTGCAATGGCCAACACATCGTCGGCTTTGGCAAATGCCTTCGAAATGGGGAAATCGCCGTAAATCTCCCGGATGCGTTCGTTATTAATAACCAGCAACGAGTCTACATGGTTTTCCATTTCCCTGATGCCTTCAATCGCTTGCTGGATGCGCAAACGGCCCTCGTTTCGGAAAGGGATGGTAACAATCCCGATAGTCAGAATCTTCCGGTCGCGCGCTTCGCGGGCAATAATTGGGGCAGCTCCGGTTCCTGTTCCTCCGCCCATCCCGGCGGTAATAAAAACCATTTTGGTATTTTCGGAGAGCAAAGTTCCAATCTCCTCGATATTTTCGACAGCCGAGTTGCGCCCGATTTCGGGTTTGTTGCCTGCCCCGCGACCTTCGGTAAGCGTTGAGCCCAACTGTACCTTTAACGGCACTGAGCTGTTATCGAGTGCTTGAGAGTCGGTATTGCAAACTGCAAAATCGACATCCTTGATTCCGAGTTTATACATATGGTTGACGGCATTTCCACCACCACCACCAACACCTATCACTTTGATTATATTATCATTGCCTGTTGGCAAATCGAAATCGATTAATTCTGCCATAATCTTTTGCTTGATCTGTTATTACTTTTTACCCTGATCATCGTCAATATCAGCGTCATTTTCGGTAAAGAGCGTATTGAACTGCTTCAAAAACCAGTTGCTGATAGGCTCTGACTCTTTCTCTATTTTAGGCTTTGCACTCTTTTTCACTTCGCGTTGAACGGGTTCGCGCGGATTGGTTGTTTTAACCGTAAAACTTTCTTCATCACTGGCTAACACAACCGGCTCTGGGGCAATGGGAGCATGAATATCGACCTTTTTTACCGGAACGACCTCTTCTTCCTCTATCTTAACGGTTTCGATTGCCGCGGGGTCTGTATTGACAGCTATTTTCTCTGTCTTGGGCTCGGGGCGCAAAATGCGGTTCGGATTGATCTCGAAACCTGTTGCAATAATGGTCACACAAATCTGGCTCCCCAAACTTGGGTCGAAACCGTTACCCCAGATAATATTGGCATTATCGCCGGCTGCATCCTGTAGATAATCAATAATCTGTCCTATTTCGCCCATGCGTACTTCATCGTCGCCCGAAGTGATATTCAGCAAAATGTTTTCGGTCCCGTGAATATCGTTACTGTCGAGCAGTGGCGAACGGAGCGCCTCTTCGACGGCTTTCAACGCCCGGTTATCGCCTTCGGCAAAGCCGGTTCCCATAATAAATACACCACTATTGCGCATCACGGTATTCACATCAGCAAAGTCGATATTGATATTCCCGTGAAGGGTGATGATTTCGGCACAACCTTTTACCGCAGTGGCCACAATGTTGTCGGCCTGCGCAAAAGCTTCGCGGGCCGGCAGATCTCCGTAAACTTTATGTAAATTTTCGTTACTGATAACCAATAAACTATCGACATACCGCTGTAATTTGGTAATGCCTTCGATGGCCTGGGAATAGCGTAAATTACCCTCCTTAATTGAAGGCAATGTCACTACGGCTATCGTCAGGATATCGAGGCTACGGGCCAGTTGCGCAATCACCGGCGCAGCACCGGTTCCCGTTCCTCCGCCCATTCCGGCAGTAATGAAAACCATTTTGGTTCCGGCTTCGAGCACTTCACGTACTTCGGAGAGGTTTTCGATTGCAGCCTGTTCGCCCCTGATAGGTTTATTGCCGGCGCCACGGCCTTCGGTGAGTGAAACACCAAGCGCAATCTTAATTGGGACCGGCGAGTTTTTCAGTGCCTGCTGGTCGGTATTGCACACCAGAAAATCGACTCCGGCAATCCCTTTACGGTACATATGGTTGACCGCGTTACCGCCACCACCGCCAACCCCGATAACTTTAATAATCGATTGCTGGTTGGGTTGAAACCCGAAAGCTAACAGATCATCTGAAGTATTTTCCATATCGATATAATCCATTTATTCAATTTCGTTATCCTCGTCCGATAGTAGTCCGTTGAACCCATCTTTGGCTTTGCCAAAAATCGAAGTCATTTTCTGTCTGATTCCGCCTTCAGCCTTTTTGGTCGTCGGCGCAGCTGATTGGATTACCCTCTCTTCAGCCGATTCGACCAATCCCAAAGTGTTTTTCGACAATGCATTGGCTTTTATCGCACTAAGCAGCAAACCCATAACATTTGCCATTTCGGGTGTACGAAGTTTTTCATTGAAAAGCTCCTCTTTCATTGCGATCACAGGTTTACCTGTCCGAACTTCGAGACCAGTGATAAAACTGACCAACTTATCGATACCTCGCATATGCGAACCACCACCGGTTATAACAACCCCGGCACCTAAACGGTTAACCAACCCTGTCGATTCGAGTTGGAAATTGACCCCATCGAGGATCTCTTCCAAACGGGCCTGAATAATTCCCGAAAGGTTTTTAAAACTTATCTCTTTGGCGGGCCATCCGTCCACTTCAGGAATCTGCGCAACTTTATTTTCCGGAGCCAGTTCAGAAAAGGCAAACCCACACTGCTTCTTCACCATCTCGGCATGGCGGGGAATGATACTGCAACCTTCGCGGATATCAGTCGAAATGACGTTGCCACCAAACGGCAGTTCGCAGGCCAGACGGAGCACATTCTCGAAATAGAGTGAAACGCCTGTGGTTCCGGCACCAAAGTCGATTAAAACCACTCCTGCTTCGCGCTCATCGCGCGAGAGATAGGCATCTCCCTGAACATATGCATTAACAAATACCCCGGCCAGTTCGTAACCGGCATTGCCCAGACTGCGACGCAGATTTTGCTCGTAGTTTTCTGAAGCAACAATTACATTATACATGGCTTCAATGCGGCGCCCCGACATTCCAACCGGATTCTCAACCCCTTTTTCACCATCGACAGAATAGTCCTGCGGAATTACGTGATAACCAATTTCGCCTGAATTGACCGCATGTTTTCGCGCCTCTTCGACCAGCGATCTGATAATCGCCTCGGTAACCACGCCATTCTCGGTAGGACGGTAGCAACTATATTTTCGGGTGCTGATTTTTTGCCCGGAAATACCGGCAAATATTTTCTTTATCTTGATTTTCAGATCGCGTTCGAGCGACGAAACAGCGGTTTGAATTGCCTGAGCTGCCTCGTCGATATTGACGACCACACCGTTGCGGACACCTTTCGACATCACCTCGTTAAAGGCCAGTACATCCAGTTTGCGATCGGGGGTCAATCGCCCGACAATGGCTCTTACAGTAGACGTGCCAATGTCAATTACAGCTGCCATTTCCCGTGTCTGATTCATAACTTATCTTTTTTTGTACAAATTATCTGATTTCTGAAAGCAACATTTATTGCTGAATATTTAGTCCAGCCTCCTTCTGCAAAACCCTGCTTATAGAAGGCCTTAAGATTACGAAATTTTCGTTGAAAATCATCGGGTTTACCAAAAATGATTCGTTGTTCGCCCACTCTTGGTATCATGGTCAAGTCGCCTCTCGAATTGACATAAATCTGATCGATTTGAGCCACCAAAAATGGATCTTGCTGGATATATTGCACCAATGGCAACAACTTTTTACGGGCAAGTTCAGGTGGAACTGTACCGCCAACGATAATTACCCTTGGGGTATAACGCGGCGACCAGTCGATAAACTTACCATAACTATCAACATAGTAATCCCTTCCGGGAGAATCGACCCGATAAACAGGCTTCCGCTGTTTGATGCGAACTACCAACGCCCCTTCACCAGGCTTGCCATCACCAATAAAACTGGTGAAAACCTGAACATTTTCGATAGCCCTGATTTTACCTAACCCCTCTTCGATTTTTCGAAGATTGATGGTCGAGAGTTTCTTTTTAAAAATGTAACCATGATTCTTACTGACCCAGTTGCGGATATCGGAACTACGGAGAAAACCAATCGTAGCAGAATCGGTAATTTCGACCCTGACCTTGGTACAAACAGCACGGTTACGCTCGACTACCGAATAGCCAAGCGAGACACCGATAAGCACCAGCACCAGCACCCAGAGGACAATATAGAATATTTTTCTAACCATTCTCTTTGGTTTCCAAATAGTTTACAATCGGAACAATAAGTCTGTCGATATCGCCGGCCCCCATTGTCAGCAAAATTTCCGGTTGATAATTATCAAGGATAGCCGGAAATTCGCTCTTCGAACAACGACGGTTATTTTTGTTTTTCATTAAATTCAATATCATACCGGTATCCACTCCCGGGATTGGCTCTTCGCGGGCCGGATAAATTTCGAGGACCAGCGCTTCATCGAGCAAGTCGAGGCTTTCGGCAAACTCAGTGGCAAAGTCGCGGGTACGGGTAAAAAGATGGGGCTGGAAAATTCCGGTAATCTTTCGGTCAGGCCAAAGATGACGCACCGAACGGATGGTTGCCTCCAGTTCGCGTGGATGATGGCCGTAATCATCAATATAGATGGTTTTCTCACCCCTGAAACGAATGTCGAACCGGCGCTCGACCCCTTTGAAAATGGCAAGCCCGGCTTTCAGTTCATCCGGCTTAACGCCACTCAGCAAAGCTAGCGCCGATGCTGCCACAGCATTTTCGACGTTCATCAACCCCGGATAGCCAAAACGAATATTTTCTATCACCCCAAAAGGCGTTTTCAAATTGAAATGGTATGCCCCATCTTCGACTGTTAATGCAGTAGCCTGAAAGTCTGCACCCTCTTCGATTGAATAAGAAAAATATCGAATCGAATCGTTCCATGTTTTGTCGACTGCCGCATTGCTGCGATATACCAGCGCCCCTCCTGTCCTTATCTGGCCAACAAAGGCCTTGAACGCTTCGAGAACCTGCTCGTGGCTTCCATAAATATCGAGGTGATCAGCATCCATAAAAGTGATAACAGCCAACTCCGGATAGAGCTGTAGAAACGAACGGTCGAACTCATCGGCTTCGGCCACTAAAAAGGGGCTGTTGTTCGATGGCAACAAAAGATTTGTCCCATAATTACGCGAAATGCCACCCATGAAGGCACTGCAATCGACAGCCGATTGTTTAAGCAAATGAGCAGTCATTGTGGTTACCGAAGTCTTTCCATGCGTTCCGGCGATGGCAATACAACGGCGATCGGAAGCCAGAAGTCCCAGCACTTTCGACCTTTTATAAAGAATAAAGCCATTTTCGTTCAGCCAAACCCGCTCCCCGAAACCGGATGGGACTGCCGGTGTGTAAATTATCAATGTTGAATTCTTCTCTTCAATTTTGGGCAACAACGATAAATCGGCCTCGAAATGCACCGAAATTCCCTCTTTAGCCAATTCGTCGGTAATTGCAGAAGCCGTACGGTCGTAACCCGAAACCTCTTTCCCGATAAAGCGGAAATAACGGGCCAGAGCACTCATCCCAATACCGCCAATACCCAACAGGTAGACTTTTTTTATAGCTTGAATTTCAATCATCGCTTTTCAATCAATGTTGATATTACCTCCACAATATGTTCAGTGGCCTTTGGTGTAGCCAGTTTTTTGATATTGTCAGACAGTTTTTCGCAAGCGGCTTTATCATTGACCAACCCTATGGTTTCGGCAATCAGTTTTTCTTTGGCTTCGATATCTTTTACCAAAAGTGCCGCCCCCTTATCGACAAGTGCCATCGCATTGCTGGTCTGATGATCCTCGGCTACGTTGGGCGATGGGACCAAAACAGATGGTTTCCCAACCAAACATAATTCAGAAATGGTTCCGGCACCTGCGCGCGAAATGACCACGTCGGCAACCGCATAGGCCAAATCCATGCGACTGATAAATTCCATCAAGTGAATATTGGCCACCGGTCGGACTTCGAGTGCCACTTTCATGTCGTTGTAATAATATTTTCCACACTGCCAGATAAATTGCACCCCCGATTGGCTGATGGCTTCGAACCCGGCAACCATACTTTGATTTAGTGTCCGGGCGCCCAAGCTACCCCCTACGACCAACACCACCGGCCTTCCCTTTTCGATATTGAAAAAAGTATAGGCCTCATCCGGTTTTGCCGCAAGATTATCGAGACCGGACCGGACCGGATTTCCGGTAGAAATTATTTTATCCTTTGGAAAGAAGCGCTCCATCCTATCGTAAGCCACACAGATTTTGCTGGCTTTTTTGCCCAAAATTTTATTGGTAATACCTGCGTACGAATTTTGCTCCTGCAGCAAAGTAGGAATCCCCAACTGGGTCGCAATTCGCAACACAGGCCCGCTGGCATAACCACCAACGCCTACAACACAATCGGGGTTGAAGTTTCGGACCACTGATCGGGCTTTCCAGAGCGACTTCAGCAATTTGGGCAAAAAACCAAGATTTCGGATTATCTCGCCCCTATGGAACCCTGCAACAGGCAACCCAACAATGCGGTAGCCATGTGCCGGCACTTTCTCCATCTCCATCTTTCCTTCGGCACCAACAAAGAGGATTTCACTCTCGGGGTAGCGTTTGCGCAAGCCATCGGCAATTGAGAGTGCCGGGAAGATATGTCCTCCGGTACCGCCTCCACTAATGATGAATTTATATTTTTTCATTATTCTGCTTTTTGAAGTGCAATGTCCTCATCGGGCAAACGCCCCTCTGGATTAAAATTATTCTCGACCTCCTGTTTGCCAGCTTTTTCGTTCTCAGCGCTCACGCTCAACAACATTCCAAAAGCAAAAGCGGTAAAGAGCTGTGAAGTCCCTCCCCAACTGACCCAAGGCAGCGGCTGCCCGGTAACCGGTATTGCCCCGCTCGAAACAGCCATATTGATCATAGCCTGAAGAACAATTAAAGCCGTAACGCCTGTAGCCAAAAAGGCAGGAAACGTTCGTGAACATTTTCGCACAATAATTCCACCTCTTGTGAGAAAAACAATATATAGAATCATTATTCCCAAACCACCGAACAAAAAACCATATTCTTCAATGATTATCGAATAAATAAAATCGCTGTAAGAGGCGCTCATAAAATTCGAAATCAAACTATTGCCTGGACCTTCGCCAATCAAGCCACCACGATGGATAGCCACTTTGGCAAACTCGGCCTGCGTAAGTCCAATCTCTGAACTTTTGTCGCCTTTGAAAAACCGATCGATACGGCCATGAACGGTTTCCAAACGGCCCAATTTATTGCGGATACTGTCCGGGATAACAGGCGTAACAAAATAGATTGTTGCCACAAACAATAAACCCGCACCTCCCAAACCGATGAGATTTTTTATTTTTATCCGACCAACAATCATCATAATCAACGCCGTAGCAAAAAGAAGTGCAGCCGATGAAAAGTTGACAAATGCTATCAACATACAGAGAGCCCCAACGCCAATTACAATTTTAACAAATGCCAAATTCAACTGACGGTCGTCCTTCTGACTGGTAGCAAGCACCCTTGCGACCCACATTACCAAAGCCACTTTGGCTAGCTCGGCTGGCTGAAAACTCATAAAACCCAGCGGAATGGTACGACCCGAGCCATCGCCCGAACGGAATAAGATACCTAGAAACACTAATCCGAAAGCTGAAATAAAAGTAACAAATGCTACTTTATTATACACATTTACAGGAACATACTTCAGCATCGTCAAAATAATTACAAAACCAAGGCCCTGAAACAATGCCTGGCGCATGATGTAAAACGAGGTGTTCCCACCAGCCATACGAAAAGCCAATGCCCCGGTCGAACTGTAAACCACCAGCATTGAAAAAGCCGTAAGGATAACAATCACAATCCAAAGGACCCGATCTCCCTTCACTCTATTCAACGATGCACCTATACTCATTCTATCTTTTTATTAAAGATTGCGGACAGCTTCTTTAAACATCCAGCCACGCTCTTCGTAATTTTTGAACAAATCGAAACTGGCACAAGCCGGCGACAACAATACGGTATCACCTTTTTCGGCAAGGAAGTAAGCGCTGCGAACGGCTTCTTCCATGCTTTTTGTATCGACCATATTTTCAACTTTATCGCCAAAAGCTTTAATTATTTTGTGGTTATCTTTTCCCAAACAAACAATGGCTTTTACCTTTTCTTTCACCAAATCGAAGAGTTCCGAATAGTCATTGCCCTTGTCAACCCCACCAACAATCCATACCACGGGAGTATTCATACTTTCGAGGGCGTACCAAACCGAGTTCACGTTAGTTGCCTTTGAATCATTGATGAATTCGATATTATGCACCCGCATAAACCTTTCGAGCCGGTGCTCAACCCCCTGAAAATCGCTCAGGCTTTCGCGGATATCTTCTTTACGGAGTTGTGAAACCATACCGGAAATGCCGGCAGCCATCGAATTGTTCAGGTTGTGTTTTCCCTGTAAGGCCAAATCAAAAATATTCATATCGAAAGTATTATTGTTTACGTTTAGTTTCATTTTATCGTTTTCGACATAGCCGCCCACATCAACTTTGTGGTAAATCGAAAACGGAAGTTTGCATGCCACGATATCCCTCTTAGCCAGTTCGGCAGCAATCACCGGATCGTCGTCGCTGTAGATGAAATAATCTTCAGGACGCTGATTTTGGACGATGCGAAATTTCGAGTCGACATAATTCTGCATTTGATAATCATACCGGTCCAGATGGTCGGGGGTGATATTGGTCAGAATAGCTACATGAGCCCTGAAATCGTACATACCATCGAGCTGAAAACTTGAAATTTCGAGCACATAAAAATCGAAATCCTCTTCTGCTACCTGCCATGCAAAGCTTTTCCCGACATTACCGGCCAACCCCACCTTTATACCTGCACGCTTGAAAATATCGTAAGTCAGCAGTGTAGTGGTTGTTTTTCCATTGCTTCCCGTGATACAAATCATTTTGGCATTGGTGTAACGACTGGCAAATTCAATTTCCGAGATAACCGGTATTCCCCTTTCGTGCAAATGCTTGATGATGGGAGCTTTATCAGGAATCCCCGGGCTTTTGACCACCAAATCGGCATTAAGAATCAACTCTTCGGTGTGTTGTCCCATTTCGAACGGTACATTGCGCCCGGCCAACACTTGCTGATATTCGGGCTTAATGGTCCCCATGTCGGACAGGAAAACATCGAACCCCTGTTTAAGTCCAAGGATAGCTGCTCCTGCACCGCTTTCGCCTCCGCCCAATATGACCAATCGTTGAGAACCCATCGTTAACGCATTTTTAAGGTTGCTACTGTTAAAACGGCCAGAATAATCCCCACAATCCAGAACCGGGTAACGATTTTAGATTCGGGATACCCTTTTTTTTGAAAATGATGGTGCAATGGCGACATCAGGAAAATGCGGCGACCAACGCCGTATTTCTGTTTGGTATGTTTAAACCAAGCCACCTGCATCATTACCGAAAGGTTTTCGACCAGAAAAATCCCGCATAACAATGGGATTAAGATCTCTTTGCGAATAATAATTGCAAATACGGCCAATATTCCACCCAACGCCAAACTACCCGTATCGCCCATAAATACCTGAGCCGGATAGGAGTTATACCAAAGGAAACCGATGGTAGCCCCGATAAATGCAGCCATGAATACCGTCAATTCCCCGGTCATGGGGATGTACATAATATTCAGATAGTCGGCATAAATTAAGTTACCGCTCAAATAGGCAAAAACGCCTAAAGTGGTTCCAGAAATGGCAGATGTACCGGTTGCGAGCCCGTCGAGGCCATCAGTAAGATTGGCTCCGTTTGATACGGCTGTAATTATGAAAATTATCATCAGCGCATAAAGTACCCAAACCCATTTATCGGCATTCTCGCCGGTGAACCAAACCAGCCACTTATAGTCGAACTCGTGGTTTTTGATAAATGGAATGGTTGTTTTGGTCGATTTATACTCGTAAGTCGCCGGGCGGGTCTCAGGCTGACCGGTTTCGCTGCTGATAATGGTTTCTGTTTTCAGTTTTCCTTTCAAGTCGTACACCTTTTCGCGCACCACCACATCGTCGCTTAGATAAAGGGTTCCAGCCACAATCAATCCAAGCGAGACCTGACCTAAAATTTTAAACCGGCCGGCAAGCCCTTCCTTGTTTTTCAGGAAAACCTTAATGTAATCGTCAACAAATCCGATAATTCCGAGCCAGACAGTGGTTATCAGCATCAGGATAATATAGATATTGTTGAGATTGGCAAACAACAAAACGGGGACCAGAATCGAGGTCAGAATGATAATCCCCCCCATGGTTGGGGTCCCTTTTTTCTGCATCTGCCCTTCAAGACCCAAATCGCGAATCTCTTCGCCAATCTGCTGCCGCTGAAGCATGCGGATGATTTTCTTTCCGATGATGGTAGACATCAGCAAAGCGGTAATCACAGCCATTGCCGACCGGAAGGAAATATAATCGAACATCCCTGCACCGGGGAAGTCAAACGATTCGAGGTATTTAAAGAGGTAGATTAACATACTATTTTAATTGTTAGAGGTGGTATTGAATATCTCGCGCACCACTTCCCTGTCGTCGAAATGGTATTTAACGCCTTTAATCTCCTGATAATCTTCGTGCCCCTTGCCTGCAATCAAAATGATGTCTCCGGGGTGAGCCAGCATACAAGCCGTACGGATAGCCTCTTTTCGATTGGTGATGGTAAGCACCTTGTGCCGATCCTTGGCCGGGACACCGGCTAGCATATCGGCAATAATCTGTTCGGGCTCTTCTGAACGCGGATTATCGGATGTGAGGATAACACGGTCGCTTGCACTAACCGCCTCAAGCGCCATCTCCGGACGCTTGGTTTTATCACGGTCGCCTCCGGCACCAACTACTGTTATAACCAACTCACTGCCCGCTTTCACGTCGTTGATGGAGTTCAGCACATTTTTCACCGCATCAGGGGTATGGGCATAATCGACTACTGCAAAAATCCCTTGTGGCGAACGGAAGGTTTCGAACCTTCCGTCAACCGGACGAAGCGAACTGAGAATACGCAAGACCTCACTGCTTTCGGCACCCAACGAAACCGCAGCGCCATAAACGGCCAATAAATTGTATGCATTGAAATTGCCCACGAAATGGACCCAAATCTCGGCTCCATTGATATTGAGCAACATCCCGTCGAAATGACTTTCGAGTACCTTTACTTTGAAATCGGCCAACGTACGGGCAGAGTAGCTCTTTTTTTCGGCATTGCAGTTTTGCAATACCACCAACCCGTTTTTATCGTCGATATTGGTCAATGCGAATGCTTTAGCCGGAAGTTTGTCGAAAAATGTTTTTTTGGCATCGCGGTAAGCGGCAAATGTTTTGTGATAATCCAAATGATCGTGAGTCAAATTGGTAAAGAGCCCTCCGTCGAAATCGATACCGGCAATACGCTGCTGATCAACGGCATGAGAACTTACTTCCATAAAGCAATATTCACAACCGGCAGCTACCATTCGTGCCATCAACTCCTGAATTTGAAGCGGATCGGGAGTAGTGTGGGTCGATGGGATTTGTTCGTTGCCGATATAATTGCAAACCGTAGAGAGCAGTCCTGACCGATGTCCCATAGCGGTGAAAAGCCGGTAGAGCAATGTTGCCGTTGTGGTTTTGCCATTCGTGCCGGTTACACCCACCACTTTCATTTGCAGCGACGGCGAACCCCAAAAGTTCGAAGCAGCCAAACCCAATACTTCAGCAGGTTCGTCGGCTTTGATCCATGTAACCGAACTGTCGGCTTGCACAGGAAGCTTGTTGCAGACAATCGCAACGGCCCCTTTTTCGACGGCCGAAGAGATAAACTGATGTCCATCGACATGAGTTCCGGCAACCGCAACAAAGAGAAACCCCTTTTCTACTTTTCGCGAATCAGAAGCGATACCAGTGATCTGAACATCGATATTCCCGTCCACTTTCAATCCGGCGATACTGTGCAATATTTCAGTTAAGTGTTTCATTTTTACAGCGATTATCCAAGTGTTAAAACAATATGTTGTCCTTTACGGAAATGGTCACCAGCCCTTAGCGACTGAGCCCTGACCTTTCCAGCCCCACGGGTTGAAACCCTCAATCCCATGTTCTCCAGCAGATAAACAGCATCTGTTGCTCCCATCCCTTTCACGTTCGGAAGGATTCCGGGCTTAATTTCGCGGTTTGTCAACGCTAACCCATCGTCATCGTCATTTTTGGCCTCGACCCATTCCGATTTATTAAAAACCCATCCATCGCGGATATCCAGTTCGTCGAGCACGCGGGTCAAGTCCTTTTTCCGGCCGGCAACCATTCCCGGATAGTCAGGTTCAACCTTCTTTTTGGCAGGCTCAAATTCCTCTCTCAATCCCAGTTCGTAGGCATACACGTAATCGGCAATCTGTCTGAAAACCGGTCCGGCAACTGAGCCGCCATAATAGTTACCACCCTTCGGCCCATTAATTACCACAATACAGGAATATTGTGGGTTTTCGGCCGGGAAATAGCCCACAAACGACGACTGGTAAACCTTTTGCCCTTTGTGGTTGTAACCGTCTTTCCGATTGGCAACCTGGGCCGTACCTGTTTTGCCGGCAATCTTGTAAGCTTTACTTTTGATATTTTTCGCCGTACCGTTTTCAACTACCCCTTCGAGCATAACATGCACCTTGTCCAACGTGCTGCCCGAACAAATTGAACGATGAAGAACCTCGTTACCAAAACTTTCGAGCGTTCGTCCATTCTCTGTAATAGCCGTGATAAGCCTTGGTTTCATCATTTTGCCATCGTTGGCTACTGCGTTGTAAAACATCAGTGTTTGCAGCGGTGTGATTTTTAACTCATAGCCAAACGACATCCAAGCCAGTGTTACTCCCGACCAAAATTTGTCGCCCGGCGATTTGATGTAGGGTTCGCCCATCCCCTTCAAACCAATTTCCGGAATCTCGTCAAACCCAAAATCACGGATTCGTTCTACAAATCGCTTCTCGTGACCAGTGTAGGCTTGGGTTATCAACTTAGCCACCCCAACATTCGACGAAAGCTCGAAAGCTTTGCGGGCCGAAATCTTGCCGTGTCCTCCGGTTTTATCATAATCGCTGTCGCGTACCCACTGTTTTTTATAGTTCCACAAACCATTCCCGGTGTCGACAATGGTTGAAGTATCAATTTTCCCATCATCCATGGCAGCCATCATCGAAACCAGTTTGAAAGTAGAACCAGGTTCAGAACAACCGGCATTACCCAGCGCATAATTCTGATATCCATCGATCAACTTTCCGCTACTGTTTCGGCCAAAGTTGGCAATAGCCTTGATATCACCAGTTTCTACTTCCATCACAATAGCCGTTCCATATTCGGCACGCGTCCGTTCAATCATATTCCGGAGCGAGTACATGGTCTGATCCTGAATCTTGACATCGAGTGTAGTCTCTACATTATATCCATCTTTTGGGTCGTCAGTGCTAATGACCAGCCATCGTCCCGACAGGTTTTGCTGAAGGGCAAGCCCATCAACACCACGAAGCTCCTCTTCAAAAGCCTGTTCGATGCCAAAAGCACCTGCACCGCCATCCTCACCATCGCCAACCCCCTTGTTTAATTTGCCCAAGGTGCGGATTGCCATTGTTCCGAATGGATAGACACGCTTGTTTTCCTGATGCGGGATTAAGCCTCCCTTATTACGTCCACGACGGAAGATCGGAAACTGCTTCACCTTTTCGAGGTCCATGTAGCTGACCTTTTTCGGAGAAACCTGATAATATCGTTGTTTGGTATTATAAGCCCTTGTAAGTGCAGCCCTGTATGCCCCGGGCGATTTGTCGCGAAGCAGACGCGAAAGGCAAATGGCCAGCGAGTCAATATCGCGATGAAAAACCTCTTTCACACCTGGGGCTTCGAGGTCCATCCTCAATTCGTAATAAGGGACCGAAGTGGCCATCGGGCTACCGTCGGCAGCACAAATATCGCCGCGGCGGGCCTTGATTGGCACCTCTTTCACCTCCATACGTAACCCTTTCTCGCCCCATTTGGGAGAAGCCTGAATCAGAATAACGTTCAGGATTATCCAAAAAGCGAAACCCAGCGTGATGGCATACATCACACTAAAACGGAACAATATGGCTTTACGAATATCCATTTCTATTCTTCTTTCTCGACATATATTTTACCAGGAGGTTCTTTCGATGGCGACAAACCGGTTTTATTCTTTTTCACCCGCTCCAAAATTTCAGAAGGGCGGCTCATCTTCATTACATCGGCAGCCAGTGCAATCGATTCGGAACGTAACTCTTTCAACTCCTCCTCAATGGTAACCACTTCGCGGATAACCTTTTCAGACTTATACCGAACAGTGATATTAATTATCAGCATAATGAAGATTACCACCAGCAACCGTCTGTTTCGTTTCAACCAGTCGCTTTCAAGAAATCGGCCGTTTAACACCTCCCTAACGGTAACCTTCTTATTTTTTTTACCTTCAGTCATTTCATTTTTTTTCGGCAATCCTCAGTTTTGCACTTCGTGCCCTTGGATTGCGTTCAATCTCCTCGTTGGCAGGCACAACCGCCTTACGGGTTATCAGATCGAATGGCACCTGATAGTTGCCATAAAAATCCTGCTCTCTTTTACCCTCGAGATTGCCCGATTTGACAAAATTTTTCACCAAACGATCTTCCAGCGAGTGATACGAAATAACCACCAGCCGGCCTCCGGGATTGAGCAAATCGGTTGTACTCAGCAGAAAATCGCTCAACACGGCAATCTCGTTGTTCACCTCAATGCGCAGTGCCTGAAAAACCTGGGCCAGATATTTTTTTTCAATCTTGGCTGGCACTGCAGGTTTTATCAACTCCAAAAACTGGCCGATAGTGGTAACCGGAGCCGTTTGTCGCGACGAGACGATTAACCGGGCCAGGTTCCACCAGTTCTTCACTTCGCCATAATCGCGAAAAATTACCCCCAGGCGTTCTTCATCAGCTTCGTTAATAATTCGCGAGGCATCGGTAGTAGCACGCTGGTTCATTCGCATATCGAGCTTCCCGTCGAAACGGAAAGAAAAACCGCGGTCGGCCTCATCGAAATCGTGCGACGATACACCCAGATCGGCCAAAATGCCATCGACCTTTTCGATGCCATAGTAACGCAGAAAATTCCTGATGTAACGGAAGTTATGGTTGACAAAAATCAATCGGTTGTCAGGTATCAGGTTTTGGCGAGCTTCCTCGTCCTGATCGAAAGCAATCAACTTGCCTCCTTTCAGCAACTCAAGAATCCGCCGCGAGTGGCCACCGCCACCGAAAGTAACATCGACATAGATGCCACCCGGTTTAAGACCAAGCCCGCTGACACTTTCCTCCAGCAAAACAGGTGTATGGTAAACGTTCATGCTATATTCTTTAGCGTATTAAAAACTTCCCATCGGACCGCCAAGCAACTCTTTGTAGAGCCTGACATAATCCTCATCGCTAAGCCTCGAAGCCTGATGACGCGAAGGTTCCCATAACCGCATCCGCTCGCCCTGCCCGGTAAAAATGGCCTCTTTCACAATCCCTGCATATTTTAACAGCTCATCAGGAATATTCAATCTGCCGTTTTCGGCCATCGACACTTTTACAATCTCCTCGTAAATGCGCGACAACATTTTGCTGTGAATCGGGTCATCCATATTCAGCCTTTTGCGCAAACGTTCTACTTTTGCGTCCCAGGCACTCTGCGGATAAATATTCAGACAATGATCGTAAACATCCTTTTCGACAACATACACCATATCAAGCCCATCGCCCATCTCCTTCTTGAAAGGAGCCGGCAATACCACACGGCCTTTGCCGTCGACTGCTACCGGGTATGTACTTGTAAAGGATGCCATACAATTTTATCAAGCTAAATTATTGTAAAAATATACCTTTTACACTTTGTGACAAAATCTGACACTTTATTACACCTTATTATTTCTCAACATTTTTCCAAGGAAAACTGTTGATAACAGCTAAGGATTTGTTAATATTCTGTTGATAAACTGAAACGCAAATTAATGTAGAACACTGTTTTTATGATATTTACACAATAAAAAAAGGAATAACCATCAATAATGACACTGTTAATAGTCTGCAAACCGGACTTTTTTATATTTTTCGCTGTTTCACAAAACTCAACTTACAAACATGCAAACCACTGATAAACAATTCAAACCAATTGTCATCAAAGATTTAGTCCGCGAGAAGAACCCAAAGCTGGCCGCGCGTCTGCCCTGGTTTGTCTATTCGATTATCAACAGATTGATTCATATCCGCGAAATCAATGACATACTAAAGAATCACGGCAACCTTCGGGGAATAGGGTTTATAGCTACCATTTTCAAGCAGTTCAAAATTGAGTTTGTGTTTAATGGTGTAGAAAATCTACCCAAAGAGGGGCGGTTTATTTTTGCATCGAACCATCCACTGGGCGGTTTCGACGGGCTTTTGTTGCTTTACGGAGTCGATAAATACGTAGGGAAGTCGCTATTTCTGGTGCGTGACGAACTGACTAAAATTCCCCAATTCGCAGAATTATTTATCCCAATCAATAAACATGGCGGTCAACGAAAATCGGCGGCCCTCATCAACGAAGCCTACGAATCGGATAACCAAATCCTGATTTTCCCTTCCGGAATGGCGTCGCGTAAGATAAACGGCATAATTACCGACCTCCCTTGGAACAAACATTTTATTCAGAAATCAATTGAACATCAGCGCGATGTAATTCCTGTTCATATCGAAGGGCGCAACTCGTCGTTTTTCTACTGGTTAGCCAATTTTCGCAAGAAAATCGGTATCAAGTTCAATATCGAAATGTTCCTGCTGGCCGATGAGATGTTCAAACAACAGGGCAAAACATTTGCCATCACTTTTGGAAAGCCCATTCCATGGCAACATTTCGACCATTCAAAAACAGCAACCGACTGGGCCTCTGAGGTTAGAAAAAACGTTTATCAACTCGCCCCAAAAGTCAAAAAAGATTAACTAAAACCTCGATAAATGGTAATAATTGTTACTTTTGAACGGTCAAATCAATAGATTTTGCTAATGAAGGAGATTATTCCACCTGTTCCGAGGGAATTGCTGGAGGCAGAACTTACCCCTGACAAATTTCAGAGAAAAACCAACAAAGCAGACAACGAAATTTATATACTTACCGCTCACGACTCGCCCAATATTATGCGCGAAATCGGGAGGCTTAGAGAGCTTACTTTCAGAGCTGCCGGAGGCGGAATTGGCGAAGAGGTCGATATCGATGCTTACGATATTTCGGAAAAACACCCCTACAAGCAACTGATTGTCTGGGATCCATCCAGAAACGAAATACTGGGAGGTTATCGGTACATTCACTGTGCCAACCTTCAGCGCGACGAGAGTGGCGAGGTTCCATTGGCAACGGCCCACCTCTTCAACTTTTCAGATCAGTTTATCAGCGACTATCTGCCCTATGTGATTGAGCTGGGCCGATCGTTTGTGCAGCCAGAGTACCAGTCGAGCAAAGCCGGCTCGAAAGCCCTTTTCGCCCTCGACAACCTCTGGGATGGACTTGGAGCATTGATGATTGACTATCCCGACATGAAATATTTCTTTGGCAAGGTGACCATGTACACCCACTACGACCAGAATGCCCGAAATATGATCCTCCACTTTTTTGGCAAATATTTTTCCGATCCCGATAGGTTGGTGTGGCCAAAAAAACCAATGCCGTATTCGCCTGATATCGATTATCTCAACGAACTTTTTGGGGACAAATCGTATGAAGAGGCTTACAAAATCCTGTCGCAGGAGGTGCGAAAGTATGGTGAGAACATTCCGCCGCTTATCAATGCCTACATGAATCTTTCGCCATCGATGCTCACCTTTGGAACCGTAATCAGTGATGAATTTGGCGATGTGGAAGAGACCGGAATCCTGCTGAAGATGGATGATATGTACGATACGAAAATCGATCGCCATGTATCATCATACATTGAAGAACTGGCTGAAAAACAGGAAAACCCCAAGGTGCGCTTTCAATAAAAGTTGTGCAAAAGAGTATTCAAACAACAAACGCCGGAAGATAACTCCGGCGTTTGTTGTTTGAAATGAGACCCGATCGGGATCAATAGGCCCGCCCCTTTATCCCCTCGATATAATTGATAAATGAGGTATTCACCACTTTATTGCCTCCCGGCGTTGGATAATCGCCGGTAAAATACCAGTCGCCCAAATCGTTCGGACAGGCATTGTGCAGGTTATCCACAGATTGGTATACAATTTCGACTTCGGCATTACAATCCGATGGTTTCAGCAACTGTGCAATCTTGGCCGACACCTGTTCGTCGGAGAAAGGACGATAAATTTCTTTTACATAATTAACCATCTCCTCTTTAGGCAGATGTTGCTGCTCTTTGCATTTGCGGTAAACCTCGTCGATAACGCTTGCCTTGCCTGTTTCCCTCAGCAAAGCAATAGCCGCTTCGAAGGCTACAAATTTACCCAATATGGCCATATCGATGCCGTAACAGTCGGGATAACGGATTTGTGGTGCAGACGAAACGATAATTATTTTTTTCGGCTTCAACCTGTCGAGAATTCGTAAAATACTCTGCTTAAGCGTTGTTCCCCGCACAATAGAGTCGTCAATTACCACGAGGGTATCTTTATAGTTTTCGACCACGCCGTAAGTAACATCGTAAACATGGCCTACCAGATCGTCGCGGCTCGAATCGTCAGCTATAAATGTCCGCAATTTCACATCCTTGATGGCAATCTTCTCCATACGCGGCTGTAGCATGATTATTTCACCAAGTGCCTCTTCGGTAAGCGAATTGCCCAACTTGTGAATTTGCTCTTTCTTCCATTTCAGCAATTCGGCACGAATCCCTTCCATCATCCCCAAAAAAGCAGTCTCTGCCGTGTTGGGGATATACGAGAAGACCGTATTTTTCAAATCATTATCAACAGCTTTCAATAGCGTTGGAGCCAACAGAAAACCTAACTGTTTGCGTTCTTTATAGATATCCCGATCGGAACCACGTGAGAAATAGATGCGTTCGAAGGAACAGGATTTTCGGGTTTGCGGCACACGGACCAATTGTTCGGAAACTTCGCCTTCAGCCTTGATTATTAACGCATGACCCGGCTTAATTTCCGTAACCTGAGTCCAGGCAACATTCATTACGGTTTGAATTACAGGTCGCTCGGAGGCAACTACAACAATTTCGTCATCGGCATAATAATAGGCAGGGCGTATCCCCCATGGGTCGCGGGCCACAAATGCATCGCCATGCCCCATAATACCACCAATGGCATAGCCACCATCCCAGTCGCGACTGGCACGCTCGAGAATTTTACGTATATCGAGATTTTTCTCAATCAGCGGAGAGATCTCGCGGTTAGAATATCCTTCGTTTTTATATTGACGGAAAAGCAGTTCGTTCTCTTCATCGAGAAAATGACCCACTTTCTCCAAAATCGTTACGGTATCGGTATAACCTGTCGGATGCTGCCCCAACCCAATCAGGAGGTTAAACAGTTCATCGACATTGGTAAGGTTGAAGTTCCCGGCCAGCGCAAGGTTGCGCGAACGCCAGTTATTCTGCCGCATTACCGGATGGGTATATTCAACACTGTTTCGCCCGAAGGTGCCATAACGGAGATGCCCAAGGTAAACCTCACCGGCAAACGGGAGATTAGTCTTGGCCCATACCGGATCGGGATACGATTGCGGAAAGTGTTCGGCGGCGTGGTTGAACTCCTGGAAAATCTTTGCAAAAATGTCTTTTATTGGATTGGCATCAATGGAACGATGGCGCGAAAAATACTCCTTTCCCTGGGGCATATTCAGTTTCACGTTGACAACACCAGCGCCATCCTGACCGCGGTTGTGCTGTTTTTCCATCAACAGGTAAAGTTTGTTGATTCCATATTGCCATGTTCCGTACTTCAACCGGTAATATTCAAGCGGCTTCAACAACCTTATCATGGCAATGCCGCACTCGTGTTTTATCTGTTCGCTCATGCTGTCCTTCCGAAACGATTATGGTTCGTTTGTTGTAAATGTTTGTGTTATCATAACAGGGAAATTAATCTCGTCGGCCACGATAAAGGCCCCCGGATATTTATCGAGCAATACTTTCTGCATCTTCAACGCTTCGCTTTTGGTCCTGAAATCGCCAACACGGACAATAAAATCGGGCGATTTAAAGGTTAGATAGGCTTTCGTGCCCGGATTCGTTGTCGAGAAATCGGCCTTTATTTTCTGCGCCTGTCCGTGGGCCGAAGTTCCGGAACCAAAATAGATTTGAACCCTAAACCCTGGAAATGTGCTATTCTTACGGCTCTGGTCGTACTGCCGCTGCAACAAATCATTTATGGCATTCCCCGACACAATGTCGAGCCGTTGCCAAATGAAAGTACCGTTTGGGGGAGTTCCCGGCAAAGCGTTGGTTCTCAGTGCCGGGTCCTGTGCCAAAACAGTTCCGGCAAAAGGGAGTACGATAACCAGCAGCAGAAATAGTGATCTCATAGCCCGGAAATTTTGGTGCAAAGATAACCATTTCCGAGAGCTACAAAAATTAGTGCCAAAACCAACTGTTAACAGAACATTAACTTTAAATTGGCGTACAACCACACAAAAACAGTTCTCTACACAAATATTTAGCTGCTTTTCGCATCCGCAAGGCTCGCTATTTGAAGAATTGGCTGTAAATTTGCCGCTCATTTAAATCGTTATCATACAAATTATTAATGGAACATAAAAAACTATATATCGAAACCTACGGATGCCAGATGAACGTGGCCGACAGCGAAGTAGTCGCCTCCGTGTTGGGCGACCGAGGGTACGAAATGACTGAAAAGTACGAAGAGGCCGATGCCATCCTAATCAACACCTGCTCGGTTCGCGACAATGCCGAACAACGCATCTGGGGGCGCCTCAACCTCTTTAAAAGCTTCCGAAAAAAACGCCCCGAACTGGTTATCGGATTGATTGGCTGCATGGCCGAGCGGCTGGGCGAAGAACTGATTGATAAGAAATCGGTCGATTTGGTAGCCGGCCCCGATGCCTATCGCGACCTCCCTTTTCTTTTCGACAAAGCCCGGCTGGGCGAAAAGGCTGTAAACGTCGAACTCACCATCGACGAAACGTACGATTCAATTATCCCCAAACGTATTGGCGAAGAGAAGATTTCGGGCTTCGTATCGATAACCCGTGGCTGCAACAATTTTTGTACCTACTGCATTGTCCCCTACACCCGTGGCCGCGAACGCAGCCGCGACCCCAAAGACATTCTGAACGAGGTAACGGCTTTAATCCATTCGGGCTACCGCGAAGTCACCCTGCTGGGTCAGAATGTAAACTCCTACAAATGGCAGGAAAAAGAGACCCGCAAGCCGGTTGGCTTCCCCGAACTGGTAGAAATGGTAGCCAAACTCTCGCCCGAAGTGAGGGTCCGCTTTACCACTTCGCACCCCAAAGACCTGTCGGACAAACTACTGAAGGTGATGCAACAATATCCCAATATTTGCCGCCACATCCACCTGCCGGTACAGTCGGGCAGTTCGGCCATCCTGAAAAAGATGAACCGCAAATACGATCGGGAATGGTACCTCGAACGGATTCAATCGATCAGAAATCACCTGCCTGAATGTGGCATCACAACCGATGTATTCTGCGGATTTTGTACCGAAACGGAAGAAGATCACCAGCAAACACTGGCCCTGATGGAAGAGGTGATGTTCGATACTTCGTTTATGTTTAAGTTTTCGATGCGGCCCGGCACCTATGCTTTCGACCATTTCGAAGATGATGTACCGGAGGAGGTTAAATCGCGCCGACTCGAAGAAATTATTGCATTGCAAAACCGCCTCTCCGTCGAAAGCAACCGCCGCGATATCGGTAAAGTTATGGAAGTATTGGTCGAAGGTATTTCGAAAAAGAAAAAAAGCGAATACTTTGGACGCAGCGCTCAAAACAAAATGGTGGTTTTCCCGAAAGGCAACCTTCAGTTTGGCGACCTTGTCCGAGTAAAAATCAACGACGCTACCCAAACTACCCTAATTGGCGAAGTGGTGGAAGGATTGAGGGTACAAAACTCCTGAAAATCGATTTTAACAAAAAAAATAACCCATGAATCCCAAAGTCAAAGAATTTCGCGAATACCGCGCCGCGATGAACGAGAAAATTTTGGCCGCCGACAACAAGGTGATGAAACGTATCTACAACATTGACACCAACACCTATATGGAAGGCGCCCTGTCCACCAAAACAAAAGAGATGCTTGGATTGGTAAGCTCGATGGTATTGCGCTGCGACGACTGTGTTAAATATCACCTCGAAAAGTGCCATGAGCAAGGGGTTACCACCGAAGAGCTGTTCGAAATCTTTTCGGTAGCCAACCTGGTGGGCGGTACCATTGTAATTCCCCATACCCGCCGTGCGGTGGAATACTGGGAAGCGTTACAGGAGTAAACGCCCGCTGAGTTACAGATAAAACAGTCGAGTAGGCCTATGTCCACCCAATCTGCGGGAAACAAAATGAATAAACTGGAACTTCTCTCACCTGCCCGTAACCTCGAAAGCGGTCTGGCTGCCCTGTCGCATGGCGCCGATGCCGTTTATATCGGCGCACCCCGTTTTGGGGCCCGCGAAGCAGTGGGAAACCCCGTTTCCGATATCGGGAAGCTGGCCGATGCCGCCCATCTCTACGGGGCAAAGCTCTATGTGGCATTCAACACCCTACTCTACAACAACGAACTCGAAGAGGCCAATCGTTTAATCCACGAACTTTGGAATGCAGGGGCCGATGCCCTGATTATCCAGGATATGGGTATCCTCGAAATGGGTTTGCCCCCTATACCACTTCACGCCAGCACGCAAGCCAACAATTATACTCCCGAAAAAGTACAATTCCTCGAGCAGGTGGGATTCAAACGGGCCGTACTGGCCCGTGAGCTTTCACTCGAACAGATAGCAGCCATCCGCAGCCAAACCACGCTCGAACTGGAAGCTTTTGTACATGGTTCGCTCTGCGTCAGCCTTAGCGGACAGTGCTACATGAGCCACGCCATCGGCGGACGAAGTGCCAACCGTGGTGCCTGCGCCCAACCCTGCCGCAAAAAATATATCCTCACCGACAACAACGGCCGCCTGCTTTCCGACGATGCTCACCTGCTTTCGCTGAAAGACATGAACCGTGCCGCTTCGCTGCATGAGATGGCCGATGCCGGCATTACCTCCTTTAAAATTGAAGGAAGGCTGAAAGATATAGCCTATGTTAAAAATATAACCGCCTATTATCGCCGTCAACTCGATGCCATAATCGAGGGCTGCGAAAAATATGCAAAAGCCTCATCCGGAACGGTGGTTTATACCTTCACCCCCGAACCGGCCAAAACCTTTAGCCGCGGTGCTACCGACTATTTTTTGCATGGCCGCAGCCCCGATATCGCACTAAGCGAAACCTCCAAATCGATGGGCGAAGCCGTTGGGGCGGTTACCCGAGTGACTCAAAATTATATTGAAATTAAGGCGGATAAGATGCTTGCCAACAACGACGGACTGGTCTTTATCAATGCCAAAGGCGAGAGCATCGGCATTAAGGTAAACCGTGTCGAAGGCAATCGAATATTTCCCGACCGGATGGTGAATATCTCTCCCGGCACAAAGCTCTTCCGCAACTACGACCACACCTTCCAGCGACTGCTGAGCCAGCCAAGTGCCGAACGCAAAATTGAGGTTTCGCTTTCGCTGAACGAAGAACCCAATGGCTTTAGCCTGACAGCCACTGACGAAGATGGCCATTCGCTGACACTTTCGTTTCCCAATATCGAAAAAATAGCAGCCAACGATGCCGAAAAATCGCGTGGCAATCTGGAACGGCAACTCTCCAAATCGGGCGAAACCTCATTCCGCATAACGAAAGTTGAAACCAACGGCAACGAACAATATTTTTTTCAGGCCGGAATATTGAATACGCTGCGGCGCGAAACAACGGAAAAGCTCGGGCAGCTTCGTGTGGCACAACCAAGGCTCACGGCAGAACCCGTTCGCAACGAGGTACCATTCCCTTCAGAGCCTTACGCGTTTCACCACAATGTAGCCAACGACCTGGCGCTTCGCTTTTACCGTCGCCATGGCATTGCCGACCCCGAAACCACTTTCGAGAAACTGACCAACCATTCGGGCTATACCCTGATGACCACCAAACATTGTCTGAAATATCAGCTTAATTATTGTCCGCGATACGGAGGGAAGCTACCTGCCGGTGTAACCGAACCACTCTGGCTCAACGAAGGCGAACTGCGCTTCCGCCTCGATTTCGATTGCCGGAACTGTATGATGAAGGTGGTGAACGAGTAGTTATTTTGTATCAGGTATCAAGAATTAAAGATCAAATTTCAAGATAACCGATGCGCTTACGAACAGATGTAATAATGAACTTTTGACCCTATGGACCCTTTGCGCAAAATGATAGCCGAAGGCGAGCACCTGCTGCAGGATTTCAAATACTGCATCAACGACTCGCGCAAAATTGCCCGCTCGCTGGTGGCTTTTGCCAACAGCAATGGCGGACGGCTGCTGCTCGGCGTTCGCGACAATGGCTCGATTGCCGGGGTGAAATCGGAAGAAGAGTACTACATGGTCGAAGCGGCAGCTAAACTCTACAGCCAACCGCCGCTCGAATTCACGACCCGGCAATGGTACGCCGAAGGCAAAAGCGTATTGGAAATTGGAATAGCGAAAGGAACTGAAACCCCCTATTTTGCCAAAGACGATGAAAACCGCTGGCAAGCCTATGTCCGCCGTGGGGACCAGAATATTGTCGCCCCCAAACTGCTCACCGAAGTGTGGAAAAAACGAAAAAGCACTGCAGGCGTAAAAATCAAATATACCGACGACGAGAAGCGCCTGCTTCAACTGGTGGAGAACGAGGGAAACCTTTCGCCTGCACAAATTGCCCGCCGGCTAAAATTGCCCCGCTGGAAAAGCGACAAACTGCTGGTCGACCTGATTGTAGTCGATGTGATTGCTTTCGACCTCGATGAACATGGTATCCGTTTTTTTCTCAATGAAAACTTAACTTTGGGCATATCTTAATGCTACATCAGCATCTGCAACTTCTACAACATCAGCTGCTATTTGCTCAACGGTTTCTGCAACATTTACATCGTCTTTTTTATTCATGATAATGGCAGTTTCATAATTGACAATGGCAGTTTCATGAAAGATGGGGGCAGTTTTGAGAAAGATAAAGGCTTTCTTTCAATCTGTGCGTCACTCTTTCTTTCCCCTGTATTTTCTTCGCCAAAGCATATAGCCGCTTATGACAAGCACGACTGCAGCCAGGCCGCTCAACGGAACAATCAGGATATAGAAATTGCCAAGCCATGCACTGAAATAACGGCCGGTATGTATCTCCAGACAAACGTTCCACAACGATATTTTAGATGCATTCAGCACATTTTGGCTCATTGGGGGAAAGCTGAACGGATGGTGCAACGCGATGGCACCGGCATTGTAATCGACCATATAGATTTCGCCCCGGCAATCGGTTATGGCTCCGGTAACTTTGAAATCGCCAATTGGCCTTCCGCCCGAAACCTCCTGATGGACCCTCCCGGTAACAAAGTTCACCACTTCGGGGCTATCGGGGTGCCAAAGAAACAATCCGCTGAAGGAGCCAACCAGAAAAGTACCATCGGAATAGTGTTGAAAGACATTGATTCCCATCACGCTTACAGGGGGCTGGTTTTCGAATCGGACCGGTTGCAGCCCGTTGGGCTTCAGCCAATAGATGCCTTCAGCCGTCGAAAGCAGTAAGCGATCGCTCGTGGGGTCGTAAAGGATATCGCGAAGTTTGTCGTACCATGGATTGGGCTGATCGAGGTGTGAATATTTCAACGGGGCGACCTCGGTGGTGGCAATGGCAATCAGCAGCGGGGGCCTGAGAAACATCCCGGTAAAGTAAAGGAGAATCAGGAACAGAAAGGTAAGTGCCCCCACCTTGTTGTGCCACTTCAGGTTCCATCGGCCTGTCCGGGCCAGTTGGGCTACCGGTAGGTTTTTCTGGTTCCGTCTTTTCATCCAGCCGGGAATAAAGAAATAGATGATTCCGGTTACCGACAGGAAAATAGTAACCAGCCCCAGCAGATCGACAAAAAGCTGCCCCGGCAAACCCAATATCTCGCCGGAGTGAATTTGCCACAGTGTTGCAAAAAGGGATACTTTGTTGACATAACCCGCCGGGACGGGCAATTCAATCTGGACGAAAGAGGTCTCGGTCCCCGCCGATTTTCCTTTAAACAGATGGGAACGGTTGATGGCGTAAACCGTATCGCCAATGCTTTCGACAGCCGTAAACCGTTCGATATCGACCGGAAGGTTAAACTTTTTCCACTGTTTCGATGGATAATGATAGCCATACAGCCCGAAAAGCGTGGCCGCATACAATGCCCCGTCGGGAGTACGATGGATATCGAATATTTTACGATTGTCGCTCCCGTTGGGCAAACCGGCATCGAAAGGCTGATACCGGGTAAAGGCCGAATCGGTAAGCCAAATCCCGATATTGCCATAAAGCAGTACCGAATCGGCATTGAGATTCAGGTTGCCCTTTACGGCCGAATTGTTCCAATTTTGGTAAGCATACTCTTCGGGCAGATATTTTCGATCGACATCTACCCCCGAGAACCAATCGCGGTGGTTCATCACAATACCGGTAACGGCAAAGTAGAGCAGGATAAACGAGAGCACCAATCCCGGCCAGCGGTGCAGCTTTTTGAAAATCTTCCAGCTTTTCTCCATCCGATTTCCTCCGGCTTTACCGTTTGCTGATTCGGCACTTACCCGACCAGTGTTCGATATCGAGCCTGATGACCACTGTTTCGTGCTGCGAACCTTCGGCATATTGTAGCCCTTTTTCCTTGAACTCAGGACTATATTTTTCGACCAAACAGATCAGCCCTTTTAGCTTCTCTTCAACCGGCAAATCCATTATGGCTGTTCCTTCGAGGATAATGCTTTCGTACTCGGTCGAAAACTTTTGCGGCAACACCTGGGTGTGGCCTACCACACAAAACGAAACAGGGTTGTTTTGGGAGAGACAACGCAGTTTCCGTCCTTCAAGTGCGCCATGCAGATAGAGTGAGCCCTCACCGTCCCAGGCATAACTGATTGGGATTCCGTAGGCACGGCCATCGCTGTCGACCATTGATAAAACGCCATATTCGCCCTTGAGGAGCAATGCTTTGGCTTCCTGCTCTTCGAGCAAACGGTTCTGTCGCCTGACGGCACTATTCGAATAAATCATATATCGTACAGTTTTTAATCTTTCTTCTGGTTCAGCTTCGCGATAAACGTTTCAATATCACGGCCAAAGAAATCGGCAAGCGTTACTTCGCGATAACCATTTTCCACGGCACTTTTTTCTTCCTCCGAAAGTGCCTCCTCGGCCATCGGGTAAAGGACGTTATCTTCCTTGAAAATATGGTTATGCAGCAGGTAACAATAGCCGCGCGCATTGTCAATCAGCACCTCTTTTTGGTCGTGCCCGAGTGCAGAAATCATCCCGGCGACATATCTGCGCCCTTCGTCGTGCTCGTGGAGCATTACCGGAATAGGGTTACAGTGCATCTGTCCGTTGCTGCCAAGCATGGCTTTAAAGAGAATATCTTCCTCTTTGGCATGGTGAAAACCATCGGCGTAATTACGAATAAAATAGACAATGTCTTCGAAAAAAGGCTTGTTGAGTGCAGCGCCCGATTCGAGCCGTTCGCATTCCTGCATTACGATGCCAATCACTTTCAGAATATTCTGGTGTTCTGCCGACAGTTCGTTGGTAATATTTTTCATGGTAATCCAATTGTTAATTCATCAATCATGGTTCATTCTTGACTCTCAGTTGCGCATATTTGCGGGCCAGTGTCTGCACCGTTTCACGCGAGACCAGTTTGTCAATCTCCTCACGAATCGGCGCATATTGTTCGTGGAGCGGACAAGGGGCCAGACAATCGCAGTTCTTCATCCCGATACCGCAACCCACCAAAACTTTGTTTCCTTCGGTAGCCATTACAATTTCCTTGAGCGTGATTTCCGGCTTCGCTTCGTCGAAAAAGAAACCACCTCCTTTCCCTTTTACCGACGAGAGAAAGCCCATCCTGACCATTCGCTGCAATATTTTAGCCGTATAAAACCGAGGGGCATCTATTTCGCGGGCAATTTCGTCGGTTCCCGGCCGGTTCCCCAACGTATTTTGCATCTGCACATAAACGAGTCCCCTCAATGCATATTCTGTCTCCTTGTTAAACATCCGATTCGGTTTTGTCTCGACAAAGATAAAATATTTTTCTCAATTTACTAAAAGACCTTTTTGTCTTTTATATAAAAATATTACTACATTTGCCCATGCAAAACCAAAATGGAATGTTATGGATTATTCAACACAACTACTGGGCGATATTGTAGCTACCGATTTCAGGACAGCATCGCTTTTCAAGGAAGCCGGTCTGGACTTCTGCTGCGGCGGGAAGAAACCGCTTGATATGGCCTGTGCCGAAAAAGGAATCGATGTACATGCACTGATTCAGCAACTCACTGAATTGCAGCAATCGGCATCAGCCCCCGCGCAAACTTTTAACGAATGGGATCTTGCTTTTTTATGCGATTACATTGTCAACACCCATCATCGATATGTAACCAAAACATTGCCCGAGATCTGTTTCTATACGCTGAAGATTGCTCGCGTCCACGGCGACCATCACCCCGAACTGCTGGAGGTAGAATCGCTGTTTTCTCAAATTAATGTTGAATTGATTCAACACCTCCGCAACGAGGAAGAGGTGCTCTTCCCGGCCATCAGGCGGGCACTGAAAGATGGTTCAACTGAAGCAAAAGCGATTATCCATTCTGAAATCAACCGGATGAACGGCGAACATGAATTTGCCGGCGGTGCCATGGACAAAATCAATGAAATCACACAAAACTACACGGTCCCGGACGACGGGTGCAACACCTACCATGTCACCTTCAAGCTGCTCGAACAGTTCGAGGACGACTTGCACATCCATGTCCATCTCGAAAACAATATCCTGTTCAAAAAGGCGCTAAGCCTCTGAAAAAAGATGATTTTGCCCGATAACATCAGGGATTTACAGTCAATTTAATACTAACTAAAATGAAAACAAGAAAATTGTGGCTCGGCTTTATAGCCGTAATGACGATTTCGTTCGCAGTACTGCTCTACTATGGCAGGGAAATCTACCGTCAGGCACCCCCGATTCCCGACAGGGTAGTTACCACCGATGGCGCCCTGCTCTTTTCCGGGGCTGATATTAAAGACGGCCAGAATGTATGGCAGTCGATAGGGGGCCAGGAGGTGGGTACCGTTTGGGGACATGGAGCTTATCAGGCCCCCGACTGGAGTGCCGACTGGCTTCATCGCGAAGCGGTTTACATGCTCGACAAACTGGCCCTGCAAAGCGACAGCGCCCCTTTTGCCCAACTGAGCGAGGAGAAACAGGCCTACCTGAAAGTGAAACTTCAGCAGGAGTTGCGCACCAACAGTTATGACAAAAGCTCGGCAACGTTAACTGTCTCGCCCCTCAGGGCCGAAGCCATTGCCAGCAACAGCAGCTATTATGGCGGATTATTTACCAATGACCCGCAATATGCCGCCGACCGCGACACCTACAGTATCCCGGAAAACTCGCTGAAAGACCCGGAAAGGGTTCGAAAAATGAATGCATTCTTTTTCTGGATATCGTGGGCTTGCGTAACCGAACGCCCCGGACAGGAGATTACATACACCAATAACTGGCCCGCCGAAGAGCTGGTAGCCAACAGGCCAACGGGAGCACTGCTTCTCTGGACCGGCTTCAGTGTCATCATGTTGCTGGCCGGCATCGGACTGATGGTATGGTATTATGCCAAACGTCGCGACGAAGAGGGCGAATCGGTTCCGGCAATCTTCCAGTTAAGAAACGAATCGCAAACCCCATCGCAAAAAGCGACGGTAAAATATTTCTGGATTGTATCGGCGCTGCTGCTGGTACAGGTCATTCTGGGGGTAATTACCGCCCATTACACCGTCGAAGGGCAAGCGCTTTACGGTATCCCGCTCGCCCAGTGGCTCCCCTACTCCCTATCGCGGACCTGGCATGTCCAAATTGCCATCTTCTGGATTGCCACCTCGTGGCTGGCCACCGGGCTCTATTACGCCCCGGCCATATCGGGTGTTGAACCTAAATTCCAGCGACTGGGCGTTAACTTCCTCTTTGGAGCCCTGCTGGTTATCGTTGTAGGCTCGCTGGCCGGCCAATGGATGGGGGTTATGCAAAAATTGGGCCTGGTCGAAAACTTCTGGTTTGGCCATCAAGGGTACGAATATGTCGACCTCGGCCGCTTCTGGCAACTCTTCCTGTTTATCGGACTGGTTATCTGGCTGCTGCTGATGGGCCGTGCCATCTGGCCGGCACTGAAACAGAAGAGCGAAAACCGAAATCTCCTTATTCTGTTCCTGATATCGACCATTGCCATTGCCGCTTTCTACGGTGCCGGATTGATGTGGGGCAGACAAACCCATCTGGCCATCGCCGAATACTGGCGCTGGTGGGTCGTCCACCTTTGGGTAGAGGGTTTCTTCGAAGTATTTGCAGCGGTGGTAACCGCCTTCCTCTTTGTCAGGATGCGCATTATCAAGGCACAGGTGGCCACCACTGCCGTTCTTTTCTCGACCATTGTCTTTCTGGCCGGCGGGATACTGGGTACTTTCCACCATCTCTACTTCACCGGAACACCCACCGTGGTTCTGGCCCTGGGGGCAACCTTTAGTGCCCTCGAAGTGGTGCCGCTCGTACTGATGGGCTTCGAAGCTTACGACAATCTGAAACTAAGCCGAAGCAACGAATGGATAAAAGCCTACAAATGGCCTATCTACAGCTTTATATCGGTTGCTTTCTGGAATCTGGTCGGAGCCGGCATCTTCGGGTTCCTGATTAATCCGCCCATTGCCCTTTACTATATGCAGGGGTTAAACACCACGCCGGTACACGGCCACACGGCACTCTTCGGCGTTTACGGTATGTTGGGTATCGGCCTGATGCTCTTCGTGCTTCGCGATATGAACAAGGAGAAAGCGTGGAAAGAGGGGACCATCCGGTTTGCTTTCTGGAGCATCAATATTGGCCTGGCCGCGATGGTCCTTATCAGTGTACTGCCCGTAGGCCTTGCGCAAACGGTAGCCAGTGTAAAAGAGGGATTGTGGTTTGCCCGTTCAGCCGAGTTTATGCAACAACCCTACATTGTAACCCTGAAATGGTTACGGGCCATCGGCGATACCATTTTTGCCGCCGGTACAGTCGCATTGGCCTGGTTTATCTTCGGCCTGGCCGGCGGATGGAGCTATAAGCAAAAATAATTGACCCCAATAACCCTTTATCTGCGTCCACTGTAGTAACTTTACTACCAGGACGCAGATTTTTTAACGATGTCGGAACTGATTCAACACACAAACCAACGGCTGGAGCGGCTTATCACATTTGCCGGCCGCCTTATCGATGGCGAAAATGGCAAGATGCTTTTCGGGCAATACCAAAACGATATCGAAAATATCGATGCCCATGAAACCATGCAACTGTTCGACCAGTTGTTGGCCGATGGCTATCCGGTAGCCCAGGTCAAAGCGTTTGCCGGAAAACTGGTCAACCTGTTCTATAAATCGCTAAACGCAAAGCACCGGGAAAAGCCTGCCGAAGGACATTTTCTCTACTACATGATGCTCGAAAACCGGGGTGTCGAAGCCGCCATTTCCGAAGTAAAGCCTTGGATAAAAAGCTGTTTCGATTCGAACAACCAACTTCGCGATGAGGCAAGGCAACAACTTTCGGCCTTCGTCGAACGGATAAAGGAATACGAGCTCCATTACATCAAGAAGGAGAACATTCTCTTTCCCTGGCTCGAAAAAAGCTTTACGCAGCATCGTTGCCTGCAACTGATGTGGTCGTTTCACGACGATTTCCGCAAAAGCGTTAAGCAAATGGCCCAACTGTTGCAACAACAATCGCCCGACAAGGTAGCCCTCAACCACGAGATAGGCAAACTATTTTTTGTGGTCTTGCCCATTATCTTCCGCGAAGAACAGATTGTCTTTCCGGTGGCACTGCGGGCCATCCCCGAAAAGGGTTGGGACGATATGCTGCAACAAAGCCGCGAAACCGGCTGGTGTTACGGAGTTGCCCCACGCTACCGGTCTGGGACTGAAATAAGCCAGGCAGTTGAAGGAACAATCGATTTAGGCACCGGCTCCCTTACCCCTGCACAGTTGGTACTGATGCTGAACGAGCTACCGGTTGATATCACATTTGTTGATGAACACGACGAGGTACGCTATTTCTCGGGAGCCCGCCACCGTATCTTTCCCCGCTCGAAAGCCATCATTGGCCGAAAAGTACAAAACTGCCATCCGCCCGAAAGCGTCCACATCGTCAACGAGATTGTGGAAGCCTTCCGCAACGGGACAAAAAGTCATGCCGATTTCTGGATAAAGATGAAAGGACGTTTTATCCATATCCGTTATTTCGCGCTGCGCGACGAACAGGGATGCTACAAAGGCACCATCGAGGTGAGCCAGGATGCGACCGAAATCAGGGCACTGGAAGGCGAACAGCGGCTGCTTGACTGGAACAAGTAGCCAGATTAACGGGACAACCATTTCGGCCGCAGTAGCCATTAATGGGGACTATCGACAATAAAAACCCCAATATCAGGCGATTGAAAATAAGCACAAGCAAACATATATTTATCCATCCTTAAAAAACCCCGGATAATGAGTGAACTGATAAATAACTCGGAAAACAGAAAGAAAAAGCTCAAAGAGCTGATTCTGAAATTGCACCTTGGCCACGCTGAAGATGAGGTGCGCCATGAGCTGATGCAAAGTTTAAGCGCCATTCCCTACGGCGAAGTGGTCGAGGTAGAGCAGGAGCTAATTAGCGAAGGGCTTCCCGAACAGGAGATTCTCCGGCTTTGCGATGCCCATTCGGCAGTGCTTCAAGGAAATGTCGATCTTTCGGCCTCAAAGCAGATCCCCGAAGGCCATCCGGTCGATGTGATGCTCAACGAAAACAAGGCGCTGAAAGCCCTGGTGGCCAACATCAAAAAACTGCTCGACGAAATAGTAGGCAACAATGGAGCCAACCTGGCCACCGACCTGCTGAAACTGCGTGGTTTTTTCAATAACCTTTTCGATGTGGATAAGCTCTACAAGCGAAAAGAGTACCTGCTCTTCCCCCACCTCGAAAGCTACGGCATAACCGGCCCGCCGAAAGTGATGTGGGGCAAGCACGACGAAATCAGGGAATTGATAAAAGGAGCCATCGAACTGCTGCAAACCGAAGGGATAACCACCGAAGAGTTGCTGGCTTCGGCTGAACTGATCCTGCTGCCGGCCGTAAATGGCGTGGTCGATATGACCGGGAAAGAGGAAGAGATACTCTTCCCGATGACATTGGATAAACTGACCGATGCCGAGTGGTACGAAATTGACAAACAGTCGCTCGAAATCGGCTTCTGCCTTTACGACCCGCCCAAAGCATGGAAACCCGAATGGGCCAGCGAAGATACCCTCGCCGTGATGAACAAAACAGCAGGGAATATCCAGTTGCCCTCCGGAAGTTTCAGTGTAGAGGAGTTACTGGCCATCCTCAACCAGTTGCCCATCGACATGACTTTTGTCGACCGGAACGATAAGGTAAAATATTTCTCACAGGGCACCGAACGAATCTTCCAGCGCAACAGGGCCATCCTGAACCGCGATGTCCGCTTGTGCCATCCGCCGGCCAGCGCCCATATTGTCGATAAAATTATCGATGATTTTAAAAGCGGAAAAGAGTCGCGTGCCCCATTCTGGATCAATATGGGCGGGAAAATGATCCATATCGAATATTTTGCCCTGCGCAACGACAAGGGCGAATACCTTGGGACGCTGGAGGTGTCGCACAACGTGCAACCTTACCGCGATTTGGAAGGCGAACAACGAATATTATCTTACACAAAAGAAAATGGAAAACCATAAACTGATTATCAGCCCGAAAACAAAGGTACTGCAGTTGCTGGAGGCCTACCCGCAACTGGAAGATTTGCTGATTGGCTATGTGCCTGCATTCAAAAAACTGAAAAACCCAATCCTGCGTAACACTGTGGCCAAGATTGCCACCCTGCAACAGGCAGCCACTATCGGAAACGTGAAGGTGGAAGACTTGATTAACTTTCTGCGCAAAGCAGTGGGACAAGATGCGCTCGACAGTGCGGAAGATACCCATTACCATTCGGTCCGGCCGGAATGGTTCGATCAGGCCAAAGTGGCCAAAAGCCTCGATATCCGCGAAATGCTAAATGCAGGAGAGCAACCGGTCAATCAGGTGATTTCGGACCTGAACCAGCTGGCACCCGGGGCTATCTATCAGGTAATTGCCCCCTTTATCCCGGCACCGCTTATCGACAAAGCCACCAGTCTCCGCATCGATCACTGGCTTCAAAAAGAGTCAGCCGAGGTATTTCATGTCTATTTTCGAAAACCGTAAATAGACATCCTAAATAAAACTTCCCGCAGATTACGCCAATCACGTAATCTGCGGGAAATGGATACCGACTACAATGAAAACCTGACTTACCGTTTATCGCTCATCGTAAATTCCAATGTTCCGCCGGCCATTATCTCGTCGTGCGTGATGTAGGTACGGTCGAGCAGTTGCCCGTTCAGTGTAGCTGCCTTCATATAGAGATAGGTAGCCGAAGCTTCGGGCGCTTTCATGGTAAAATATTTGCCGGGGGCCACCTCGATACGGGCCTCTTTCACCAGCGGCGAACCAAACTGATATTTCAGGTCGGCCGGGTTGACCGGATAGAAACCCATCGCGCTGAAGATATACCAGGCCGACATCTGCCCGCAATCTTCATTGCCACAAATGCCATCGGGCAAGGTGGTGTACATGGTGGTCTGAATCAAACGGTTCAGCTCCTGCGTACGCCAAGGCTTTCCGGCATAGTTAAACAGGAAGGTGGTGTGGTGGCCCGGTTCATTGCCATGGGCATAAGCGCCAATCAAACCGGAGATATCGGGCGATGCCTCGGCCCCTTTCACCCCCTCTTCGACCTGAAACAGATGCTCCAGCTTTTCGGCAAACGGCCCGGCGCCCCCCAGCAGATCCATCAATCCTTCCACATTTTGCGGCACCAGCCACAAATATTGCCAGGCGTTGCCCTCGGTATAATCGCTCCCTTCGTGTTTCGAATAGGAAGGGTCGAAAGGGGTGGTCCACTGGCCGTTGCTTAGCTTGCCGCGCATAAAGCCACTCTCTTTATCGAAATATTGTTTAAAACTCCCGGCCCGTTGGGCGAACAGCGCGGCATCTTCCGTTTTGCCCAGCTTTTGGGCCACGGCAGCCACGCACCAGTCGTCGATAGCCACTTCGAGCGATTTGGCGACCGATTGCTGTACCTTGTCGGCCGGCATATAGCCCATCTGCATATAAAGCCCCATCCCGTCGCGGTCGTGCAGCGAGGTAGCCTTCATGGCCTGGAAAGCCTCTTCGCGGTCGAAATCGCCAATCCCTTTCAGTATGGCTTCGGCTATCACCGCAATTGAGTGGTTGCCCACCATACACCAGGTTTCATTCCCCTCGAGCTCCCATACCGGCAGCAAGCCGGTTTGACGGTAATGATCGAGCATACTCTTCACCATATCGTTTACCCGAGCGGTTTGGGTAATGGTAAAGAGCGGATGGAGGGCGCGGTAGGTGTCCCACAGCGAGAATACGGTGTAACGCCGATAGCCGTTGGCCTGTTGCCTATCGCCTTTCACCCCTTTAAACTGGCCGTTGGCATCCGAAAAGAGTGCCGGGGCCACCATGGTATGATAAAGCGAGCTATAGAAAATGGTTTTCTGCACCTGATCGTCGCTCTGGATGGTGATTTTGGCCAACTCGTTCTCCCACGCGTCGGAAGCCGCTTTCGCGGTTGCCTCGAAATCCCAGCCGGTAAGCGAACCATCGAGATTGGCCAGTGCGTTCTCCACGCTTACCGACGAGATACCCACTTTCACCATCACCTCGTTGTCGCCGAAGGTGAAAACCCCAACGGTACGTCCCTCGCCCCCCACATTTTCGATAACCGAAGCGGTGAGCGGTTTCGAGAATCGGGCCGCGAAATAAACATGCTGGTCGGCAGCCCACCCTTTCGAGAGCCGTTTGCCGGTAATCAGGGTCGGCTCCACCACCGTCAGCGCCGTTTCGTAAGGCTTGTCCCAGTTGATGGCAAAACCCAGGTTGACAATCAGGTTCTTCTCACCCGTTTCGGGAAAGCGATAGCGGTGCAAGCCGGCACGTTCGGTAACGGTAAAGGCCGCCTTGATGCCATTGCCCATGGTCATGGCATAATAGCCCGGACGGGCACTCTCGCCGGCATGGGTATAGGTCGAGGCATACCGTTTCACAAAATCGGCATTGCTCTCGTTGGGTTGAAGGGTCACCGCTGCAGCAACCGGCAAAAAGGAGATATCGGCCAGGTCGCCAATGCCCGTTCCGCTCAGGTGCAGATGGCTAAAGCCCGAAACGATGCTGTCGGAGTAGTGGTACCCCGAACACCAGTCCCACCCCTGCGTGCCGTTGTCGGGACTTAACTGAATCTGTCCGAAGGGAAACGCCGCACCCGGGAAGGTATGGCCGTGGCCGCCGGTACCAATAAACGGATCGACATAGTCAGTCAGCCGCTCGGCCTCTGGGGCGGTCGGTTTATTCGACTGACAGCTGCCTAACCATAAGGTAGCCAGCAACAGTGGGAACAGGGATATTTTTTTTCTCATCGCAGATAGTTTGATAATCGAATGTAAAAAAACGAGGTTCAAAGTACCGAAAATTTCGTGAAGCGGGCAATATGCAATCCATATTTAATAAAGTTTGCCGGTTACAGTAGTCTGATTTGATAAAGTTGCGCCGAACAGGCAGTAAGGGCCGTTACACACCCGCCACCCGGCAGGCTATTATCGGCCAATCGGCCCCTTATCATCGCTCTATTTTTTGTCTATTT
>ERZ1645187.47-NODE-47-length-109627-cov-28.695296_pt1 | contig 109627 bp, 105 predicted proteins | sample MGYA00575352_ERZ1645187 | MGnify/ENA primary metagenome ERZ1645187 (study PRJEB40837, sample SAMN11349314) | freshwater sediment metagenome | isolation source: river sediment | host: Sediment | place: India: Wazaribad , New Delhi | collected 2017-02-21 ...
CGGGTCTCCTCAGCCGTTCACATAGACATCCGTCCACAGTTCGGACGGATCGGGTTCGGGGTCGGACTGGGCGAAGTCGGCGGCCTCGGTGACAATGGCGCGCACCTCGGCATCGATCTTCTTCAGATCATCCTCGCTGGCCGTGCCTTCGCGCAGCAGCCGCGCCTTCACCTGTTCAATGGGGTCGCGCTCCTCGCGCATCTTCTGGACTTCTTCCTTGCTGCGGTATTTGGCCGGGTCCGACATGGAGTGGCCGCGATAGCGGTAGGTCATCATTTCCAGAATATAGGGGCCGTTGCCGGCGCGGGCATAGTCAATGGCCCGGGCGGCGGCGGCGCGCACGGCGCGCACGTCCATGCCATCCACCTGCTCGGCGGGAATGCCGAAGGCCTCGCCGCGCTTGCCCAGTTCCTCGGCCAGTGCGGTGGAGCGCGGGGCGGCGGTGCCCATGGCGTAGCGGTTGTTCTCGATCAGGAAGACAACGGGCAGCTTCCACAGCGAGGCCATGTTGAAGGCCTCATAGACCTGGCCCTGATTGGCCGCGCCATCGCCAAAATAGGTGAGCGAAACCCGGCCGTTCTTCAGATATTTGTCGGCGAAGGCCAGCCCGGCGCCAATGGGCACCTGGGCGCCGACAATGCCGTGGCCGCCGAAAAACTGCTTGTCGCGGCTGAACATGTGCATGGAGCCGCCCTTGCCGCGCGAATAGCCGCCGCGCCGGCCGGTCAGTTCGGCCATGACGCCACGGGGGTCCATGCCCGCCGCCAGCATGTGGCCGTGGTCGCGGTAGGAGGTGATGTTCTGGTCGCCGGGTTCGGCCGCCATCTGCACGCCCACCACAACGGCCTCCTGGCCGATGTAGAGGTGGCAGAAGCCGCCGATGAAGCCCATGCCATAGAGCTGGCCCGCCTTTTCCTCAAAGCGGCGGATGAGCAGCATCTCGCGATAGGCGTGCAGCTCTTCCTCGGGGGTGAAGGCATTGTCGCCGATGGCAGGTCTGGACGCGCCGCCCCTGTCGGTCGGCTTGTTCTTGCGGGCAATATAGGCTGACTTGACGGCCATGGCGTCTCCTCATCTCCGCTGGTGGAGGGCGAGAATAACAGCAAGCGCTTGAAGATTCACGCAAAAATGCGTGTTAACCGAAATTCGGTTTACAGCACGGAATAAATTCGGAAATTCATTGCGGCAAAGGCACCACAAGGTCGCCGGGGCGGGCCATATCGAGGTTTTCCCGGGCCAGTTGATCGAGAAGGTCCGGGTCAACACTGTCCGGGCGCATGAGCTTCACCCGCGCTTCCAGCGCCTCGCGCGCCTTGCGGGCGGCGTCGCGGTCCAGCGCCAGGCTGGCCTGCTGCTGTTGCAGCCGGTCAAGATAGGGCAGCCCGCGCGGCCCCTTCAGGGCATACCAGGCGAAATAGCCAAGCAGGGCCACACAGCCGAGGGCGACCATGAGATCGAATCTTCTGAAGGAAAATGCGCGCACCAGGCCACCTTCGGCAGGGGCGGTTAACAGCGGGTAAACAATCCGAGCGGGCGACATTGCCGCAGGGCGCGTCGCTTGATTTTCCCCGGCAAAGGCCTAACTAACCACAGACGCGTCGGGAAAGGATTGCCATGCTCTCATCCAGCCGGTTTGTGGTGGCGGTGCACGCGCTCAGCGTACTGGCGCGCCGGGCCGGCCATGGTCCCGTGTGTTCGGCGTCCATTGCCGAAAGTGTGCACACCAATCCGGTGGTCATCCGCCGCCTGATGTCGGAACTGGAAAAGGGCGGGCTGGCGCGCTCCACCGCCGGGCGCTGTGGCGGCTTTGAGCTGTCGCGGGCGGCAGCGGCCATCACGCTGGCTGATATTTACCGCGCCGTCGAGGACGAGACGGTGTTCCGCATGCACAAGCTTGATCCCGCGTCGCCCTGCCCCGTGGCAGCCCAGATGGGCCGGGTGCTGGCGGCGCCCCTGCGGGCGGCGGAAAACGCGCTCACCGCCTCGCTGCGCAATACCACCCTCGACGATGTGGTGCGCGGCATTGCCGAAGCGGCAGTCGCAGCCGCGTAAGCTTCCTGACGTTGATTTTTACCGTTAGCCCCGACCCGGGGGGCTTCACAGCTTCCGAGCTTATGGTTAGGGTCAGCACGAGTGGGCCCGAAGGGGGGCTCAGGCTCAAGGGAGGAATCTATGATCCGTACACTGACCGCTGCCGCTTTTGCAGCACTTGTTGTGGCAACCCCGGCGCTGGCCGATGCCATTGAAGGCAACTGGAAGCGTCCGAATGGCATCATCGTCCGTTTCGTGCCGTGCAACGGCGGCTTCTGCGCCATTGTCCAGACCGGCCCCAACAAGGGCAAGCAGGCGGGCAAGCTGGCCGCGGCTGGCGGCGGCTACAAGGGCACGCTGACCGATCTGGAAAAGAACAAGACCTATACCGGCAAGGGGTCCATCTCCGGCTCGACGCTGAAAATGTCGGGCTGCGTGCTGGGCGGCCTCATCTGCAAGAGCGAAAGCTGGGCCCGCCAGTAACGCGCCACCGGTCACGACAGTTTCGCAACGGCCGTCCCTGCGGGGGCGGCCGTTTCAGTTGGCAGGGATGAGCTTGATGTCGCCGATGGCCAGACCGGCGGTGGGCGTGTCGCTGGCGATGCGCAGCCACACCGCCTTGCCCGATTCCGGTGCCGGCAGGGTGAAGCTCTGGGCCTCGCCGGCCGGCAGGGCGAAGCTGTGGATGGGCAGGCCCGCCGCCTCCATCTGGCCCGCCGGAAGGACGGCCACGTCAAGGGTGGTGGCGCTGGCCCCTGCCCCCGGCGGCGGCACATAGTCCAGCCCCTTCACCGCCAGCGGCTGACCATTGGCGAAGCTGACCAGCACATTGAGTTCGCGGTCATCGCCCGCAAGGGTGATGCCGGTGTCGGGCTTGCCGTCAAACAGTCTGGCCAGGTCATAGCGCTGGTCCACGCCGTCATTGAGGGCGGCGGAAAAATGCGCGCCCGCCGAAAGGTCGGTGGCGGTAATGGCGGCATCGGCCTTGGCCGGTTCGGCGGCGGGCGTGGTGGCGGGTGCCACGGCCACGGTCACCTGCACCGGGGCGGAGGGCGGCGCCGGTGTCAGGATCTGCCAGGCCGCAATGGCCACACCGGCCACAGCGGCAAAGCTGGTGGCGGCGAGATGCAGGCCCGAAAGCCGCGACGGCCTAGCGCCTGAGGATGGATGTTCCGGCATAGACCGCCTGCCCCCCGAGCATCTCTTCGATGCGCAGCAACTGATTGTATTTCGCCAGCCGGTCGGAACGGGCCAGCGAACCGGTCTTGATCTGACCGCAGTTTGTGGCGACAGCAAGGTCGGCGATGGTGGAATCCTCGGTTTCGCCGGAGCGGTGCGACATGACGGCGGTGTAGCCCGCCTTGTGCGCCATCTCCACCGCCTCCAGGGTTTCGGTGAGCGAGCCGATCTGGTTGACCTTGACCAGAATGGAATTGGCCGTCTTGGCAGCAATGCCCTGGGCCAGGCGTTTGGTGTTGGTGACGAACAGGTCATCGCCCACCAGCTGGCACTTCGTTCCCAGAAGATCGGTCACTTCCTTCCAGCCGTCCCAGTCATCCTCGGACATGCCGTCCTCGATGGAGATGATGGGATAGGCCTTGGCCAGTCCGGCGAGATATTTAGCCTGTTCGGCGGGCTTGCGGGTCTTGCCTTCGCCTTCATAGACATAGGTGCCGTTCTTGAAGAACTCGGTGGCCGCGCAGTCGAGCGCCAGATACACGTCCTTGCCCGGCTTGTAGCCCGCCTGCTCAATGGCCTTCATGACGAAATCAAGCGCCGCCTCGGCCGACGGCAGATTGGGGGCAAAGCCGCCCTCGTCGCCGACATTGGTGTTGTGGCCCGCCTTCTTCAGCGCCCCCTTCAGGGTGTGGAACACTTCAGCGCCCATGCGCAGGCCCTCGCGGAAGCTTGCCGCGCCCACCGGCATGATCATGAATTCCTGAAAGTCGATGGGGTTGTCGGCATGAACGCCGCCGTTGATGATGTTCATCATGGGCACCGGCAGGGTGCGGGCGGCGGTGCCGCCGACATAGCGGTACAGCGGCAGATTGGCGCTTTCGGCGGCTGCCTTGGCCACCGCCAGCGACACGCCGAGAATGGCGTTGGCGCCGAGGCGGGCCTTGTTGGGCGTGCCGTCGAGGTCGATCATGGTGCGGTCAATGGCAATCTGGTCTTCGGCGTCCATTTCCAGCAGGGCTTCAAAGATCTCGCCGTTGACGGCGCTGACCGCCTTGCCAACGCCCTTGCCGAGATAGCGGCTCTTGTCGCCATCGCGCAGTTCCACGGCCTCATGGGCGCCGGTGGAGGCACCCGAAGGCACGGCGGCACGGCCAAAGGCGCCGTCTTCCAGGGTCACATCCACCTCAACGGTGGGGTTGCCGCGGCTGTCGAGAATTTCGCGGGCGGTGATGTCGAGAATGGCGGTCATGGTGGCGACTCCTGTCGAGGGTGCTGGATTGACCGCGCTTATGGGCAGACTGCCGTGGGATTGCAAGACGGCAAAGGGCCCGGCAGTCGCCTGCCGGGCCCCTCCCATGCGCCGGGCGCGGGATTACTGGGTGGTGGTCGGAGCCGGAGCCGGAGCCGGAGCCGGAGCGGCCGGGGCCGGTTCAGCCGGAGCGGGAGCCGGAGTGGCCGGTTCAGCCGGAGCCGGAGTGGCCGGGGCTGACGGCGTTTCCGCTGCCGGCGGGGTGGCCGGCGGGGTGGGCTGCTCAATGGTCACATTGGTGTTGGTGGGCGCCGTGGTGCTGCCCATGAAGTAATAGACCGCCACAGCCAGCAGGGCGGCGACGATGATGGCGGGCAGAACCCAGTTGCTGCCGCCGCCGTCAACACTGCTGTTGGTGGTGCGGTTATTGCGGTCGTTGGGGTTGGTCATTCTGTTCTCCATGTCTGGGTATTCAAAATCTGGGCATTCAAGGCTTCAACGAGACAATCAAACGGGGCACGGTGGGCGTGCGGTTCAGCCGTCCTGCGGAACGGCACGGCTGCCTCAGCCGACCATTGCTGGTCGCAACGACAATGTGCAAGGCCGCGACGGGTTCCCGAACGGGCCAAAAAAATGTCAGGCCAACGCCCGGTCGAGATCGGCCAGAATGTCGCCCGCATCCTCAAGCCCGACCGACAGGCGCAGCATGCCCGGCGTGATGCCCATCATGGCGCGGGCCTCGTCGCCGATGTTGCGGTGGGTGGTGGAGGCGGGGTGGGTCATGAGCGATTTCGTGTCGCCGAGGTTGTTGGAAATGTCGATCAATTGCAAGCGGTTGAGCAGGCGGAAGGCGGCTTCCTTGCCGCCTGCAACCTCAAAGGCCACCATGGTGCCGCCCAGTCTCATCTGGCGGCGGGCAATGGCGGCCTGGGGGTGGCTGTCGAGATGCGGATAAAGCACCCGGGCAATGCCCCCCTTGCCCTCCAGATGCCGGGCCACCGCCAGGGCCGAGTCTGATTGCGCCTCCACCCTCAGCTTCATGGTCTCCATGCCCTTGAGCAGCACCCAGGCATTGAACGGAGACAGGCTGGGGCCGGTGTGGCGCAGGAAGGGCTTGAGCAGTTCTTCCTTGAACTTGGCGGTGGACACAATGGCCCCGCCCAGCACCCGGCCCTGCCCGTCCATGTGCTTAGTGCCGGAGTAGACGATGACATCGGCCCCCAGCGCCAGGGGCCGCTGCAGAACGGGGGTGGCGAAGATGTTGTCCACCACCACCGTGGCACCCGCCGCATGGGCAATGGCGGCCACCGCCTTGATGTCAAAGATTTCCAGACCCGGATTGGACGGGGTTTCGAGGAAGAAGGCCCTGGTTTCCGGGCGGACGGCCTTCTGCCACTGGCTGAGGTCGGTGCCGTCCACCAGGGTGTAGGAAATGCCGAAACGCGGCAGAACGCCGGTGATGATCTGGTAGCAGGAACCGAACAGCGCCTTGGACGACACCACATGATCGCCCGCCTTCAGCTGGCAGGCCAGCGCCCCGAACACGGCCGCCATGCCGGAGGCCACGGCATAGGCCTGCTCTGCCCCCTCGAGCAGCGCCAGCCGTTCCTCAAACATCGAGACGGTGGGATTGCCGTAGCGGCCATAGACATAGCCCTCCTCCTCGCCGGTGAAGCGGCGTTCGGCGGCTTCGGCATTGTCATAGACAAAGCCGGAATTGAGATAGAGGGCCTCGGCAGTTTCACCATGCGGGCTGCGCAGCAAGCCGCCGCGCACCAGCTTGGTGGCATCTCCCCAGGATGTGTCGTTGCGCGGACGCTTGCTCATGTCACCACCAGGATTTGGGCGTGAAGCGGCCTGCCGCCTGCTCGATGGCGGCAGCGGTCTGGAACAGGGTTTCCTCACCGAAGGGCTTGCCGATGAGTTGGAGGCCGAGCGGCAGGCCGTCCTTCGACAGACCGGCGGGCACGGCAATGCCCGGCAGGCCCGCCATGTTCACGGTGACGGTGAAAATGTCGTTCAGATACATTTCCACCGGATCGGTGATCTCGCCCGGTGCAAAGGCGGGGCTGGGGGTGGCGGGTGTGAGAACGACATCCACCTTGTCCCAGGCGCGGTCGAAGTCGCGCTTGATCAGGGTGCGGACCTTCTGGGCGCGCACGTAATAGGCGTCATAATAGCCCGCCGACAGCACATAGGTGCCGATCATGATGCGGCGCTGCACCTCGCGGCCAAAACCGGCGGCGCGGCTGTTTTCATACATGTCGACAATGTCGTCGCCGGGAACGCGCAGGCCATAGCGCACGCCGTCATAGCGGGCGAGGTTTGACGAGGCTTCCGCCGGAGCGACGATGTAATAGGCGGGCAGCGCATATTTGGTGTGGGGCAGAGAGATGTCGACGATCTCGGCCCCCTGCTCTTTCAGCCAGCGTGCGCCGCGGTCCCACAGGTCGAGAATTTCCTGGGACATGCCGTCGGCGCGGTATTCCTTGGGAATGCCGACGCGCAGGCCCTTGACCGGGCGGCCCACGGCGGCCTCGTAGTCCGGCACCGGCAGGTCAACCGAAGTCGTATCCCTGGGGTCGACGCTGGCCATGGCCTTGAGCATGATGGCGGCGTCGCGCACATCACGGGCAATGGGGCCGGCCTGATCGAGGGATGAGGCAAAGGCGATGATGCCCCAGCGCGAGCAGCGGCCATAGGTGGGCTTGATGCCGACCGTGCCGGTGAAGGCGGCGGGCTGGCGGATGGAGCCGCCGGTGTCGGTGGCGGTGGCGGCAGCACAGATGTGGGCGGCCACGGCAGCGGCCGATCCGCCCGACGAGCCGCCGGGCACCAGCGCCTTGTCGGAGCCTTCACGCCGCCAGGGATTGATGACGTTGCCGTAGTAGCTGGTCTCATTGGATGAACCCATGGCGAATTCATCCATGTTGAGCTTGCCCAGCATGACGCCGCCCGCCGCCCAGAGATTGGCCGAGACGGTGGATTCATAGGGCGGCTTGAAACCGTCAAGCACATGCGAACAGGCCTGGGTGTGCACGCCCTCGGTGGCGTAGAGATCCTTGATGCCCAGGGGAATGCCTTCGAGGATGCCGCCCTCGCCCTTCGCCAGTCTGGCGTCCGATGCCCTGGCCATGGCGCGCGCCCGGTCCGGCGTTTCGGCCACATAGGCATTGAGCACGCGCGCCTTCTCCATGGCGGCCAGATAGGCCTCGGTCAGTTCGGCGGCGGAAATTGTCCGGGCCTTCAGCGCGGCGCGGGCTTCGGCAATGGTGAGGGCGGTGAGCGCGGTCATGGGAAACTCAATCGATTGCGGGGCAGCCTATGGCGTTATTCAACGACCTTGGGCACCATGAAGAAATTGTCTTCGGAGGCAGGCGCGTTGGCGGTGACCTTGTCGGGATAGTGGCCGTCGTTCACCGTGTCCTCGCGCTTTTTCATGTCCATGGACACGACCGAGGTGAGCGGTTCGATATCCGCCACATCAACCTCGTTCAGCTGTTCGATCCAGTGCAGGATGGCGTTCAACTCACCGGCCAGGCGCGGCACGTCCTCATCCTTCACCTTGATGCGCGACAGGCGGGCCACGCGCCGCACGGTAGTCTCATCAACCGACATGGGTTTTCCCCCGGGATTCTGTTCCGGGGGCTGCCTTAGCACCCGCTCCCGGCACCCGCAACTTGGCTTTCTCTGTGCCGTCGCTTGAGAAGTTCTCAGGCGCCAGCCAGCCCTCGAAGGCGTGGCGAATCTCCGGCCATTCCGCATCGGTGATGGCATACCAGGCGGTGTCGCGGTTTCTGCCCTTGATCACCATGTGCTGGCGGAACACGCCTTCAAAGGTGAAGCCGAAGCGGTCAGCCGCCCGGCGCGACGGCGCGTTGAGGGCATCACACTTCCATTCCAGCCGCCGCACCCCCAGTTCCTCGAAGGCGTGGCGCATGAGCAGAAAGATGGCTTCGGTGGCGGCCCGCGTCTTCTGCAGGGCGGGCGCCAGCCAGATATTGCCGATCTCAATGACGCCATTGGCGGGATCGGCGCGCAGGAAACTTGCCATGCCCGCGGCCTCGGCCCCGCGCGGCACCAGCGCATAGAACCAGGGGTCGCGGGACTTTTCCTTTTCCGCCAGCCACAGGGCAAAGGCCTGCTCCTCCAGGAATGGGCCATAGGCCATATAGGTCCACAGGCTGTCGGCCTGGGGGCCGCCGGCGAAGGAGCGGTAGAGCGCGCCGCCATGCTTGACCGTGTCGAGCGGCGACAGCACCACCCAGCGGCCATGCAGCGGGCGCAGGTCCGGCACCCGGCCCGGCGGGATGCGGCTCACCGCGGGCCCCACGGGGCGGGTGTGGTCGGTCTTGGGCTTGGCGGCTTTGGCGGGCTTTTTGGCCATGTTAAGGTCCTTCGGTTGGCGCCCCCTCGATATAACGGTTTCGGGTCAGCGGCAAATCCGCTATGCCGCCGCCATGCCAGACCATGTTGCCGCCCTTGCCGAAGCCGTGGCCGCGCTGCCTGCGGGCGCGCGCCTTCTGGGCCTTGACCTGGGCAGCAAGACCATTGGCATGGCCACCAGCGACGCCACCCGCCGCATTGCCACACCGCGCCAGACCCTGGCGCGCCGCAAATTCACCACCGATGCCGAAGAGCTTCTGGCCTTTGCGGCAGCCGAGAGCATCGGTCTCATCGTGCTGGGCCTGCCGCTTAACATGGACGGCACGGAGGGGCCGCGCGCCCAGTCCACCCGCGCCTTCGCCCGCAATCTGGCGCGGCTCACGGCCCTGCCCATCCTGTTCTGGGATGAGCGGCTGTCCACCGTGGCGGTGGAGCGGGCCATGCTGGAGGCCGACCTGTCGCGGGCCAAGCGGGCGGCAGCCGTGGACAAGCTTGCCGCCGCCTATATTCTGCAAGCAGCGCTGGACAGCCTGTCATGATGCTGGTGATGGAGACGCTGCTGCCGGTGTTTCTGCTCATCGGCCTGGGCTTCGGGCTGGCGCGCGGACAATGGATCGGTGCCGCCGCCTGGCAGGGGGTGGAGCAGCTTGGCTATTTCGTGCTGTTTCCGGCCCTGCTCACCCAGACGCTCATCACCTCCGACATTCTGTCGCTGCCGCTGTCGGGCATGGCGGTCACCATTGTCGGGGCCTTTCTGGTGGTGGCGCTGGGGCTTCTTGCCGTGCAGGGGCGGCTGATGGCCTGGCTGCGCATGAACGGCCCCGCCTTTTCCTCGCTGTTTCAAAGCGCCACGCGCTGGAACAGTTTCATTGCCCTGCCCATTCTGGCCAGGCTGGAGGGGCCCAAGGGCGTGGCGCTGGTGGCGGTCATCATGGCGGCGCTGGTGCCGGTGGCCAATGTGTTTGCGGTCATGGTGGTGGCGCGCAATGCCGATGGGCCCAAGCCCGATCTGTGGCAAACGGTGAAGGTGCTGGGGCGCAATCCCTTCATCATTGCCATTGCCCTTGGCCTGCTCATCAATGTTCTGCATTTTCCCGTCAATGCCCCCGTATTGTCAGCGCTTTCCATGCTCGGCAATGCCTCCATCCCGACTGGTCTTCTGGTCGTGGGGGCCGGGCTGGCGGGGGCGGGGCTGCGCCAGATGGCGCCCGCCGTCTGGGCTTCGGCGGGGCTGAAACTGGTGCTGACGCCGGCATTGGCGCTGGTGATCGGCCTTGGCCTTGGGGTTTCCGGCCCGGCTCTGATGGCCTGCCTCATCTGTGCCGGGGTGCCCACCGCCATGAGCAGCTATGTGCTGGCCCGCCAGATGGGGGGTGACGCAGCCCTGGTGGCGGCGGCGCTCACCGTGCAGACGGTGCTGTCGGCCATCACCCTGCCGGTGATCATCCTGCTGGGGCGGCAGTTCGGCGCCTGAGGCCTTCGGCCAATCTCTCCACAGCGGCGATTGGGGCCTTGCAGGGGGGGCGATTACCGCCTACTAACCCACCTTTAATGAGCCGCCTGCCCCCCCGCGTTCCCCTGATCCGCAGCCAGCATGTGCTGGCCATCGGCGATCTTTCCCCCACCGAAATCACCGCCCTTCTCGACCTTGCCCTCACCTATGTGAATGTGAACCGGCAGGCGGAGAAGGCGAGCGACATTCTTAAAGGTCAGACCCAGGTCAACCTGTTCTTCGAGGCGTCCACCCGCACCCAGTCCAGTTTCGAGATTGCGGGCAAAAGGCTGGGTGCCGATGTGATGAACATGGCGGTGTCCACCTCCTCCATCTCCAAGGGCGAGACGGTGCTGGACACGGCGATGACCATCAACGCCATGCACCCCGATTTTCTGGTGGTGCGGCACCAGTCCTCGGGTGCGGTGGAACTGCTGGCCCAGAAGGTGTCGTGCCATGTCATCAATGCCGGCGACGGCCAGCATGAGCACCCCACCCAGGGCCTGCTCGATGCGCTCACCATCCGCAGCCATTTCGGCCGGCTGGAGGGGCTGACGGTGGCCATCTGCGGCGATGTGCTGCATTCGCGCGTGGCGCGATCCAACATTCACCTGCTCACCAAAATGGGGGCCAGGGTGCGGGTGGTGGCGCCGTCAACGCTGCTGCCCTCGGGCATCGGCAATTTCGGCACCGAGGTGTTCACGTCCATGGATGAGGGCATTGCCGGGGCCGATGTGGTGATGATGCTGCGCCTGCAACTCGAGCGCATGAGCGGCGCCTTCGTGCCGTCGCAGCGCGAATATTACCGCTTTCACGGCCTGACCGAGGAAAAGCTGAAACGCGCGAAGCCCGGTGCCTTGGTCATGCATCCCGGCCCCATGAACCGGGGCATCGAGATTGATTCGTCGGTGGCGGACGGGGCGCAGTCGGTGATCCGTGAACAGGTGGAAATGGGCGTGGCGGTGCGCATGGCGGTGCTGGACGCGCTGTCGCGCAACCGGCGGGCGGGAGGTGTGGCATGACGCCCAACCGGTCATCGCGCCGCGCCTGGCTCAACGCCGATATCGTGGCCCCGGCCCAGGGCCTGTCGGGCACGGGCGGCATCGTCATCGAGGACGGCTGGATTCTGGCGGTGGGGCCAAAGGTGACACGCGACACGGTGGGCGCGGGCACGGATATCCGCGATGCCCGTGGGCTGGTGCTGATGCCCGGCCTGATCGACGCGCGCGTCTTCACCGGCGAGCCGGGCAGCGAATACCGCGAGACTCTGGCCACGGCCAGCGAGGCGGCGGCGGCGGGTGGTGTCACCACCATGATCGTCATGCCCAATACCGAGCCGGTGATGGATGAGGCGGCCATCGTCGATTACGTCATGCGGCGGGCGCGCGACACGGCAGCGGTGCGGGTTGCCCCCATGGCCGCCATCACCAAGGGCTGCCGGGGCGAATTGATGTGCGAGGTGGGCCTGCTCAAGGAGGCCGGTGCGGTGGCCATCACCGACGGCAACCGGGCCGTGGCGCATGCCAACCTCTTCCGGCGGGCTTTGACCTATGCCCGTGATTTCAACATGCTGGTGGTGCAGCATGTGGAAGAACCGACGCTCGCCAGCGGCGTCATGAATGCCGGCGAAATGGCCGCGCGCCTCGGCCTTGCCGGCATTCCGGCCATGGCTGAGGTCATCATGCTGGAGCGTGACCTGCGGCTCGTTGAAATGACCGGCGCGCGCTATCACGCCGCCCAGATTTCATGCGCGGCTTCGGTGGCGGTGATGCGCGCCGCCAAGGCGCGCGGCCTGCCGGTGTCATGCGGTGTGTCGGTGCATCATCTGGTGCTGAACGAAAATGACATTGGCGCCTATCGCACCTTCTTCAAGCTGTCGCCGCCGCTGCGCGGCGAGGCCGACCGGCTGGCGCTGGTGGAAGGACTGAAGGACGGCACCATTGATAACATCGTGTCGTCGCATGATCCGCAAAGCGCCGACACCAAGCGCCTGCCCTTTGCCGAGGCGGCCTTCGGCGTGGTGGGGCTGGAGACCATGCTGTCAGCGGCACTGTCGCTCCATCACAATGACGGCGTGGCGCTGGCGCGGCTGGTGGAGGCCATGAGCCACCGCCCGGCGCAGTTGCTGGGGCTGGAAACCGGACGGCTGGCGCCCGGCGCCCCTGCCGATTTCACGCTCGTTGACATCAACCGGTCGTGGACGGTCACCGACCAGACGCTGCGCTCGCGCTCCAAGAATTCGCCCTTCGAGCGGCGCACGCTGGAGGGGCGCGCGGTCGAAACCGTGGTGGCGGGCCGCAGTGTCTTCACCCTCAGTTCACAGGAGTAGCCCATGAACCTCGTGCTGGCCGCCGTGCTGGGTTATCTCAACGGCTCCATTCCCTTCGGCCTGCTGTTCACCCGGGCGGCCGGGCTGGGCGATGTGCGCTCCATCGGCTCCGGCAATATCGGCGCCACCAATGTGCTGCGCACCGGCAACAAGAAGGTGGCGGCGCTGACTCTGCTGTTCGATGCGCTGAAGGGCTTCGTGCCGGTCATCATCGCCCAGCACTGGCTGGGGCCCACACCCGCTGTGGTGGCGGGGCTTGCCGCCATTGCCGGCCACCTCTTTCCGGTGTGGCTGGGCTTCAAGGGCGGCAAGGGTGTTGCTACCAACATCGGTGTGCTTTTTGCCCTGTACTGGCCGCTGGGCCTTGCCTTTCTGGCGGTGTGGCTGGGGCTTGCCTTCCTCATCCGCATCTCCTCGCTGTCGGCGCTGGTGGCGGCGGCGGCCTCGCCGCTGTGGGCCTGGCTTCTGGGCCGGGCTGATCTGGTGGTGCCGGTGGCGCTGGTGGCGGCGGTCATTTTCCTTACCCACCGCGCCAACATCGCCCGGCTTATGGCCGGAACGGAACCGAAAATCTCGCTTGGCAAGAAGGCGGAGTGACCATGACGCCGCGCCGCCTCACCGACGCGGAGCGGCTGGACTGGCTGCGGCTGTTGCGCTGTGAAAATGTCGGACCCGTCACCTTTGCCCGGCTGCTGAGCCGCTTTGGCTCGGCGGCGGCAGCGCTTGCGGCCATTCCGCACCTGTCGAAGAAGGGCGGCCTGGGCCGTCCGCTGGGACTGGCCTCGCAGGCCGCGGCCGAAGATGAGATGGCACAGACGGCAGCTCTGGGAGCCTGTTATGTGGCGGCGGGCGAGGATGGCTATCCCGCGCCGCTGCGCCACATTCACGGTGCCCCGCCGCTGCTTTGCGTCAAGGGCCGCAAGGACCTGGCGGCGCGTCCGGCCGTTGCGGTGGTGGGGGCGCGCAATGCCTCGGCGGCCGGCCTGAAATTCACCCGCGGCCTGGCGGCAGAACTGGCAGACGCCGGCTATGTGGTGGCATCCGGCCTGGCGCGCGGCATTGACACGGCGGCCCATCAGGCCGCCCTCGCCCACGGCACGGTGGCGGTGGTGGCCGGCGGCATCGGCCATGTCTATCCGCCGGAGAACGCCGACTTGTTTGCGGCCATTGCCGAGCATGGGCTTCTGCTGTCCGAAATGCCTCCCGGTGCTGCCCCCATGGCCGAACATTTTCCGCGCCGCAACCGCATCATCTCCGGCATGGCGCTGGCCACGGTGGTGGTGGAGGCGGCTTTGCGGTCCGGGTCGCTCATCACGGCGCGTCTGGCCGCCGAACAGGGGCGCGAGGTTTTTGCCGCCCCCGGTTCGCCGCTGGACCCGCGCTGCGAAGGCTCAAACCGGCTGATCCGCGAGGGGGCACAGCTGCTCACGGCGGCGCGCGATGTGGTGGAGGCGCTGGCTGCCGCGCCGCCACGGTTTGAACCGGCGCAGGGGTCATTTCTGGAACAGGACGAGTATGAGCGCTCGCTTGATGTCGTGGCCAAAGAGGATGACCGCCTTGACGCCGATGATGTGGCCCGGCTTCTGTCGCCCACACCGGTGGAGGTGGACGATCTCATCCGTGAAAGCGGCTTGCCGCCGCGCGTGGTGGTGGGCCTGCTGCTGGAGCTGGAACTGGCGGGCCGCCTCATCCGCCACAGCGGCGGTCGGGTGGCGAGCGCCTGAGTTCCCGGCCATTGCTTGGGGAATACTTCCCTAGTTTCAATCTCTGCTGCAAAACAGATCGTCGTTGCCTTGACAAGTTGTGGTCGGGGAGTGAATGTTATCGCCATCTACTTTACAAATTCGGGGGCTGACATGAAAGTGGTTCTGTTTTTGACGGCTGTGGCGGTGCTGGTCGCCGCCCCTCTTTCGGCGGAGGCCAAGGGCCGCAAGGCGCCGCGCGGGACCATGTCGGCGTCCGAACGGGCCGACTTTGTGCGCTGGGCGAATGACGCCTGCCGAAAGAAATACCCCGGCAATGTCTACGCCATGATCGACACCAAGCGGCGCCGTGTCGTCTGCTACGTCCGCTGATAGGTCCTGCTCATGAAAAGAAATCCTGCCATGGTGATGGCCATTGCCCTGCTGGCTTTTGCGGGTTCACTCACCGATGCCTGGGCGGGCAGCGCCCGCGACAAATACACCAAGGCGCAGCAGAAGAAGATCTATGAATCTGCCTTGCGCGAATGCCGCAAGCGCTTTCCGGATACGGTGGCGGTCATCGTGGACTACCGGCGCAAAGGCTACATCTGCCGCTATTTTCACTAGTGTCGCGGGTTCGACGGCCGGGCGGCCACCGATAGCAAGTCGGCGCCTGAACTTCGGAACCGAAACGACACCGGATCAATCCACCTCGTCTTCCGGCACAATCCAGGTTTCGGTGAGGGCGGCGGCCTGCCAGTCGAGGAAGGCGGGGGTGGCCAGGATGGCGTTCATATAGTCGCGGCTCTGGCGAGAAACCTTCACGTCATAGGTTTCAAAGCGTGTGGCAACCGGCGTGAAATAGGCATCAGCCGCCGAGAATTTGCCGAACAGGAAGGGACCGCCCCGGCCGTGTGCGGTGCGTGCCGCTTTCCATATGGCCTCTATGCGGGCGATGTCGGCCGTGATCTGATCGGTCATAGGCACGCGCTTCACCGGGCGGCGCAGGTTCATGGGCAAGGCGGCGCGCAGGGCGCGAAAGCCGGCATGCATTTCCGCACAGATCGAACGGGCCATGGCGCGGGCGGCGCGCGGGCGCGGCCAGATGAGCCGGTCCGGCCAGGCCTCCGCCAGATATTCCATGATGGCCAGGCTGTCCCACACCGTCATCTGGCCATGGACAAGCACCGGCACCTGCCCCGCCGCGGAAATACGGCGCACGGCGCGGCCAAATTTTGGCTGGCCAAAGGGAATGAGCTTTTGCTCATGGTCAATGCCGGCCATGGCCAGCATCATGGCCGGGCGCAGCGACCACGATGAATAGTTGCGATTGCCGATGTAGAGGATGGGCTTTGCCATGTGGGTCTCCCTGCTGGCGCGTATAGTATCACAGTGAGCGGGGAAGGTAATGCCAGGCGTAGCCGGCCACCACGGCAAGGCCGGAACCGAGCACCATGAAGGCCGCACCCAGATCCCAGACCGACAGAATGAGGGCGAAGACAAAGCCGGGAATGATTTCGGAAAATTCGATGAAGGTGCGGTAGACCGGGGCCATGCGGGTTTTCTCATGCGGGCGCACGGCGCGCAGGAAGGGAATGCCGCCCACGCCATCAAGCCCGGTGGTGGCCAGGGCACCGGCCAGCAGCAGTCCGCCCGCCAGAAGCGGATGGGCGGGACCGGCCACCCCGGCGGCAAAGGAAAAGCCCGCCGCCAGCACCAGGCACAGGGTGATGACCTTGCGCACCCCCATGTGGCGGGCCAGCCGTCCATAGAGGAAGGTGATGAGCAGCATGGCCTGGCTGAGCGACAGCAGCAGGCCTGCCGCCATCTTGCTTTCGCCGCCCTCCAGCATCAGCAGCGGGCCATAGATGAACAGGCCGCTCCAGAAACACGAGCGGCCAAAGGCGATGATCCAGGCCAGCCTGAGGCGGGGCTGGGCGGCAAAGCGCCGGACATTGGCCAGGGGGTGAAAGGGTCGGTGCGCCATGGCCGAGGGGCGCGGCTCGGCCAGTCTGAGCCAGGAAAAGAACAGCACCAGGAACAATGCCGCCGCCAGGGCGGCCAGTTGCGGCCCGGCCGGCCCGTAGCGGGTGTAGAGCCACACCCCCAGCGCCGGACCGGCCGTCCAGGAGAGCACCGAAAAGGTGAGGCGCAGCGGCTCACTTTCGGCCAGCCGGTCACGCGGAATGTGGTCAAGGATATAGAGCGACAGCATGACCTGCAGCACGGCGGCCCCGGTGTTGCGCAGGAATACGCCCAGCGCCTGCCCCGGCAGGGTGAAGGTGGCAAGCAGCACGCTGGCCAGCATCAGAAGCCCGATGCCGAGGAAATAGGCGCGCCGGGCCGACAGGCGGCGCAGCACATTGGGCAGGTTGAGCGCGGTGGCCAGAACCGCAAGCGACACCAGCGTTGACAGCACCGAGACCTTCTGGCTTGAGCCCAGCAGGTCATGGGCCTGAATGGACAGCACGCTGGCATTGATGGCGCGTACCAGGCTTTCCGCCGCAAACAGAAAGCCGAAGGTCATGGCGCCGGCGCGGCGGCTGGCGGTCTTCAGCGGCAGGGTGACATCGCTCATGGGATGATCCCAATATGATTTGCGCGCGCCTCTCAAGCGGCCAGCCGCGGCAAATTTCTGGCCCCATGGCGCGGCGTTGCGGCCCTTGCGTCAGCGCCGTGATGGCGTATGAAGCGCCCCCATGGCCCACGATCATGTTTCCCCTGCCCCCGGCGGCAATGCGTCTTCCGACAAGCAGAAGGTCGCCTTCTTCTCCATGCTGGCCAGCGCCGTGCTGGCCTTTACCAAGCTTGCTGCGGCCATCGTGACCGGCTCGCTCGGCGTCTTGTCCGAGGCCATTCACGGCATCATCGATTTCGGTGCCACGGTCATTACCCTGTTTGCCGTGCGCTGGGCCGACCAGCCCGCCGACGACAAGCATCACTTCGGCCACGCCAAGGTGGAAAGCATTGCCGCGCTGGTGGAGACCGCCCTGCTCTTTGTCACCACCGGATGGATTGTCATTGAGGCGGTGAAGCGCCTGCTCAGTGGTGGGGAACACGTCATTGTCACCTGGTGGGCGGTGGCCATCATTGCCGGATCGGTGATCATTGATTTCAACCGCTCGCGGGCGCTGATGAAGGTGGCCCGCCAGACGGGGTCGCAGGCGCTGGAGGCCGATGCCCTGCACTTCTCCACCGACATGTGGTCGTCGCTGGTGGTGCTGTTCGGCCTTGGTGCGGTGTGGCTGAAGGTGCCCTTTGCCGATTCCATTGCCGCCCTCATCATCTCCGTCTTCATTGCCCATGCCGGCTGGGATCTGGGCAAGCGCACCCTGGCCACCCTCTTGGATACCGCGCCGGACGGCTCCACGGATAAAATCCGCGCCGTGGCCGAGCAGATTCCGGGGGTGCTCACGATCAGCCAGCTGCGCATCCGCCCGGCGGGGGCCACGCTCTTTGTCAATCTCACGGCCGACGTGGCGCGCACCATGCCGGTGGAGGCAGTGAGCACGCTGCGCCAGCGCCTCGTTGACGAGGTGGTGAAGGAATATCCGGGGGCGGATGTGCTGGTGACGCCCAATCCGGTGGCGCTGGACAGCGAAACCGCCTTCGACAAGATTGATCTCATTGCCCAGCAGCGCGGCATGGCCATTCATCATCTGACGGTGCAGCAGATCGACGGGCGGCTGGCCGTCAGTTTCGATCTGGAGGTGGAGGGCGACACGCCGCTGGGCGAGGCCCATGACAAGGCGACCGCGCTGGAAGCGGCGGTGCGGGCTGAACTGGGAACCGATGTTGAAGTGGAAAGCCATATCGAACCGCAGCCGCTGCGACTCATCGCCGGGAAAACGGCCGGCAAGGCGCTGACGGCCAAGGTGCAGGCCCGGCTTCTGGCCCTGGCGAAGCGCCAGAAGGGACTGAGCGACGTGCACAATATCCGGGTTCGCCAGACCGAAGACGGGCTGTTTGTGCATTACCACTGCCGCTTTCCCGGCTCACTGACGGTGCGGCGGGTTCATCACCTGGTGGACGAGATTGAAAACGGCCTGCAGGAAAGCTTTCCCAGCCTGTGCCGGGTCATTGCCCACACCGAGCCGCTGGGCGAGAAGAAACACGCGCTGTAGCCGGGAAGGTCAGCCTCAGCCCTATTGATCGGCCAGTTTGGCCAGATTTCGCAGTCGGTTCAGCTCGGCTTCGGGGATTTCCACCCGGTTGGCCACGGAAAAGGCCTCATAAAAGGTGACCTCCAGCAGACCGAGCAGCGTGGTCAGGCCGGCCGCCTTGGCCATGTTGCGCATTTCCAGCACCATGTCGGCAATGTAATTGGCGGTGTCCCTGGGGTCCGGCGTGCGCCGCGCCTGGGCTGAACTGTTCGGCGAGGCGGAAAGACGGCCGTTCTGGGGGGCTGTCTTATTGTTCATTGTTAAATCACAGGTTGATTATTGTTTGATTTGCTCAACCAATAAACGGGGTGTAGCAGAGTTGAAAAGAAACCAGAGGTAGAGCCGTCCCGGATATTAATCATTTTCCGTTGCTTCCGGCCCGGCTTGCCACCCTCCCAGAAGGCGTCTAAGAGCCGAGCCGAGCGCAATTCAGGGCAGTGAATGACCGTCGTCGTTGTCGAATCCCCGGCCAAGGCCAAGACCATCAACAAATATCTCGGCAAGGAATTCACCGTCCTTGCCTCCTATGGCCATGTGCGCGACCTGCCGCCCAAAAACGGCTCGGTTCGTCCCGATGAGGATTTTGCTATGGACTGGGAGGTGGACGGCAAGGCCGCAAAACGGCTGTCGGACATTGCCACCGCCCTGAAGGATGAACAGCGTCTCATTCTGGCCACCGACCCCGACCGCGAAGGCGAGGCGATTTCCTGGCATGTGCTGGAGGTGCTGAAGAAGAAGGGAGCGCTCAAGGGCAAAACCATTCAGCGCGTGGTGTTCAACGCCATCACCAAGTCTTCGGTGCTGGAGGCCATGGCCCACCCGCGTGAGGTGGATGCCGATCTGGTGGACGCCTATCTGGCGCGCCGGGCGCTCGACTATCTGGTGGGTTTCACCCTGTCGCCGGTGCTGTGGCGCAAGCTGCCGGGATCACGCTCGGCGGGGCGGGTGCAGTCGGTGGCGCTGCGCCTGATCTGTGACCGGGAACTGGAGATCGAAGCCTTCAAGTCCCAGGAATACTGGACGGTGGACGCCACCCTGGCCACCCCCCGGGGCGACGAGTTTCAGGCCGCGCTGATCGCAGTCAGCGGCAAGAAGCTGGCCAAGCTCGACATCGGCAACGAGGACGCGGCCCGGGCCATTGAACAGGCTCTGAAGGGGGCGCGCTTCAGCGTCGATCTGGTGGAGAGCAAACCCACCCGCCGCCACCCCTACCCGCCCTTCCGCACCTCCACCTTGCAGCAGGAGGCGTCGCGCAAGCTGGGCTTTTCCTCGTCGCGCACCATGCAGCTGGCGCAGAAACTGTATGAAGGTGTTGGCATTGACGGCGAAACCGTTGGTCTCATCACCTACATGCGTACCGACGGCGTGGACATGGCGCCGGAGGCCATTGCCGCCACGCGCAACGCCATTCTGAAGAATTTCGGCGAACCGTTCCTGCCGTCGGCGCCGCGCACCTATGTGACCAAGGCCAAGAACGCGCAGGAGGCCCATGAGGCCATCCGCCCGACCGATCTGATGCGGCATCCGAGCAAGGTGAAACGTCTGCTCGATGGCGATATGTGGGCGCTCTATGACCTGATCTGGAAGCGCACCATCGCCAGCCAGATGGAGAGTGCCGAGATCGAGCGCACCAGCGCCGACATTGCCGCCCAGGGCAGCGACGGCAGGCATTATGTGTTCCGCGCCACGGGCTCGGTCATCCGCTTTGAAGGCTTCCTCAAGGTCTATACCGAGGGGCTGGATGATGCCGAGGACGAGGATTCAAAGCGCCTGCCGGCCATGAGCCGGGGGGACACGGTGGGGGTGCGCGCACTGGCCGCCAACCAGCATTTCACCGAGCCGCCGCCGCGCTATTCGGAAGCCTCGCTGATCAAGAAGCTGGAAGAACTGGGAATCGGCAGGCCGTCCACCTATGTGTCCATTCTCTCCACCCTGCGCGACCGCGGCTATATGCGGGTTGACCGCAAGAAGCTGATCCCGGAGGACAAGGGCCGCTTGGTGACGGCGTTTCTGGAGTCCTTCTTCCGGCGCTATGTTGAATATGATTTCACCGCCAATCTGGAAGAGCAGCTTGACCGCATTTCGGCTGGCGAGATCAACTGGAAGGCCGTTCTGCACGATTTCTGGCGTGACTTCCTGGTCAATGTTGACGAGGTGAAGGAGCTGCGGGTCACCAATGTTCTGGACGCGCTCAACGACATTCTCGCGCCGCATATCTTCCCCGACCGGGGCGACGGTTTGCACCCCCGCGCCTGCCCCAATTGTGCGGGCGGTCAGCTGTCGCTGAAGCTGGGCAAGTTCGGCTCCTTCATCGGCTGCTCCAATTATCCGGATTGCAATTACACAAGGCCGATCACGGCGGGGGCCGAAGGGGGTGCAGCCGTGCCGCCCGAGGGCATTGAGCTGGGCATTGATCCGGCCACGGGCGAGAAGGTGACACGACGGCAGGGCCGGTTCGGCCCCTATGTGCAGCTGGGTGAACCGGTGGAGGGCGAAAAGCCGCGCCGCGCTTCCATTCCCAGGGGCCGCGAGCCGGCCAGCATTGATCTGGCGTTTGCGCTCAAGCTGCTGTCGCTGCCGCGCACGGTGGGTGAACATCCCGAAACCGGCACCGCCATCATTGCCAATGTCGGGCGCTTTGGTCCGTTCATCCTGCATGACGGCACCTATGTGAACCTCAAGGACCCGGAGGACGTTTACACCATCGGCCTCAACCGGGCGGTGGATCTGCTGGCGGAAAAGCGCGCCAAGGGGCCGGGTCGTGGCCGCGGCCAACAGGCGCTGCGCGAACTGGGCGAACACCCGGAGGGTGGACCGGTTTCGGTGATGAACGGGCGCTATGGCGCCTATGTGAAGCACGGCAAGGTCAACGCCACCATCACGGCGGGGCTGGACCCGGAAACCATCACGCTGGCTGAGGCGGTGGCCCTGCTGACGGCCCGCGCCGCCAAGGGCGGCACGAAGGCCCCGGCGAAAAAGGCGGCGAAGAAGGCCCCGGCCAGGAAGGCCGCGAAGAAGTCTCCGGCCAAAAAGGCCGCCAGCAAGCCCGCGAAAAAACCCGCCAAAAAGGCGGCCGCCGAAGACTAGATCCCCGACTTCAACCGGGCGAAATTCTGGATCAGTTCGGCAAGGCCGGGCTCGGCCACCAGGTCGGCTGCGTCCGCGGCGGAAAACCAGCGGGCCTCGCGCTCGTGCCGTTCCGGCCAGTCGGCCAGCTGGGCTGTCACCCGCAGCGGAAACACAGCCACATTCAGCTCGCGCACCTTGCCGTTCTTCAGGCGCTTGCCATAGTGATAATGGCCGAAGACACGGCCATCGCTCATGCCCTCCACGCCCGCCTCCTCAAAGGCTTCCTGGGCGGCGCACTGGGCAGGCGTCAGGCGGCCCATGGGCCAGCCCTTGGGGATCACCCAGCGCCGCGTTTCGCGCGAGGTGATGAGGAGGATTTCCACCCCCAGCCCCATGCGCCATGGCAGGGCACCATACTGATCGTCACGCCGTCGCTTGTTCATGCCAGAATCAGGGTTCCGATCCAGTAGAACACGGCCGCCATGAGAGCCGCCATGGGCATGGTGATGACCCAGGCCACGACGATGGAACGGGCGATGTTCCAGCGCACGGCGGACACGCGCCGGGCCGCACCGACGCCGACAATGGCGCCGGTGATGGTGTGGGTGGTGGACACGGGAATGCCGAGCCAGGTGGCGCCAAACAGGGTCATGGCGCCGGCGGTTTCGGCGCAAAAGCCCTGCATGGGTGTGAGGCGGGTGATCTTGGAGCCCATGGTGTGAACGATGCGCCAGCCGCCGAACAATGTGCCCAGCCCCATGGCGATCTGGCATGAGATCACCACCCAGAAGGGCACGTGAAACGCGCCGCCCGTGGCGCCGTGGCTGTAGAGCAGCACGGCGATGATGCCCATGGTCTTCTGGGCGTCATTGCCGCCATGGCCGAGGGAATAGAGCGAGGCCGAGACAAACTGCATGATGCGGAAGAAACTGTCGACTGCCGCGGGCATGCGGCGCACGAAAATCCACGTGACGATCAAGACCAGCAGCAGGGCCAGGATGAAACCGGTCATGGGTGAGAGAACAATGGCGGCGATGGTCTTGTTCAGGCCGCCCCAGACAATGGCCGAAGTGCCGGCCTTGGCCAGCCCGGCCCCGACAATGCCGCCGATGAGGGCGTGCGAGGATGAGGACGGAATGCCGGCAAGCCAGGTGATGATGTTCCAGCTGATGGCCCCCATGAGGGCGCCGAAGATGACCGCGTCGTCGACCAGTGCCGGTGAGACAATGCCCGACCCCACGGTTTTCGCCACATGCAGGCCGAAAAACAGGAAGGCAATGAAATTGAAAAAGGCCGCCCAGAACACGGCGTATTGCGGCTTCAGCACGCGGGTTGAGACGATGGTGGCAATGGAATTGGCGGCATCGTGCAGGCCGTTGAGAAAGTCAAAGGCCAACGCCACCGCAATCAGGAAGATCAGAACCAGGGGGTAACCGGCATCCATGGGCGGGGCTCAGAGATGCTCGACGAGAATGGCGGACATGGTGTTGGCCACATCCTCGAAGCGGTCAGACACCTTTTCGAGATGCTCATAGATTTCCGCGCCGATGATGAAGGCCATGGCGTCCTTCTTGCCCGCGCCCTTGTAAAGCTGCTTCAGGCCGCGCTCCTGGGCGCGGTCGGACTCTTCTTCCATCTGCACAATCTCGCCATTGGCCTTCAGCATGGCGCTGGCATTGGCCTTCATGGCGCGCAGCATGGGCACTGCCTTCACCGTCAGGTCGGCGGACTTGACGATGAGATCGCCCATCTCGCGCATGGCGGGTTCAAACTTCTTGACCTCGAACAGCATGATGGTCTTGGCGGTCTTGTTCATCTGGTCGAGGGCATCATCAAGGGCGGTGATCAGGCCCTGAATGTCGCTGCGGTCAAAGGGGGTGACGAAGCTTTTGCGGATGGCCTGCAGCACATCCTGGGAAATGACATCGGCGCGGGCCTCCTCCTCGGCGATGCGGGCGCACAGATCGGCCACCTCGGTGCCGCCGTCGAGCAGCTGGCGCAGGGCCACAGCACCGTTCTGGACACAGGCGGCATGACGCTCGAACAGGTCGAAGAAGGCCTCCTCCTTCGGCATGATTTTCTTGAACAGCTCAAACATGATCGCGGTCTCTTTGTAGCAGGGTCAGGACAGTGCCTAGGCCGCTGGGCGAGTCCTGTAAAGGTGCGGCGGCGGCGGTGGAAAACCGGGCTTTCACGGGCGTGCCATTCGCGGTAACCAGAGGCATGGCAAAACCCGGAAAGCAGGCAGGCGGACTGCCCTCGGAGGCGGCCCTGCTGGCCTTTCTGGCCGAGGACAAGGCCCATCCCGGCAAGCGCGACATCGCCCGTGCCTTCGGCCTCAAGGGCGAGGAGCGGGCCGCCCTTCGCCTGATGCTGAAGGACATGGAGGCGCGGGGACTGGTTCACCGGCAGGGCAAGCGGCTGGCCAATCCGCACCAGCTGCCGCCGGTGACCATGCTGGAGGTGGTGGGGCTGACCCGTGACGGCGAGCTTTATGGCGCGCCTGCCGAGTGGGACGAGCGCCGCCTGGGCAAGCCGCCCCGGGTGCTGATTGAAACCGGTTCGGGCCGAGGCACCGCCGTGCGGGCACCGGCGCGGGGTGAGCGCGTGCTGGCGAAGATCGAGAAGGGCTCAGGCGCCTTCCCCTTCCGGGCCAGGGTGATGCGCAGTTTCAGCACCGGGGCGCGCCGGGTGCTGGGCGTGGTCAGGCAGATCAAGGGGCATGGCCTGCGCCTTGTTCCGGTGGACAAGAAGGCGCGCAATGACTTCCAGATCGTGCCGGGGGCCGAGGGCGGCGCGAAACCTGGAGAACTGGTGCTGGCGGAGCTGGACCGGCCGGGGCGCGGCCTGCCTACCGTGCGGGTGAAGGAGCGCCTGGGCGACCTCAGCGATCCGCGCAACATTTCCCTCATCGCCATCCATGGCCATGCCATTCCCAACGCCTTTCCGGAGAAGGTGCTGGCCGAGGCCGAGGCGCTGAAGCCCTTCGCCCGCAAGGACCGGGCCGATTTCACCAGCCTGCCGCTCATCACCATTGACCCGGCTGATGCCCGCGACCATGACGATGCGGTGTGGGCGGCGGCCGATGATGACCCGGCCAATGGAGGCGGCTTCCGGGTGGTGGTGGCCATTGCCGATGTGGCCGCCCATGTGCGCCCCGGCACCGCCCTTGACCGCGAGGCCAGGCTGCGCGGCAATTCGGTCTATTTCCCCGACCGGGTGGTGCCCATGCTGCCGGAGCGCCTGTCCAATGATCTCTGTTCGCTGAAGGAGAAGGTGGAACGCCCGGCGCTGGCCATCACCATGGTGTTCAACCGGCGCGGCGAAAAGAAAGGCCACCGCTTCCAGCGCATCACCATGCGCTCGGCGGCCAAACTTTCCTATGAGGAGGCGCAGGCGGCCATTGACGGGCGGGTGGCTGACAGGACCGCGCCACTCCTGGACGGGGTGCTGACGCCCCTGTGGGCGGCCTGGCGTTGTGTGCTGCAGGCGCGCGATCAGCGCAGCCCGCTCGAACTCGACCTGCCGGAGCGCAAGATCATTCTTGATGGGCAGGGGCGCGTGGCGCGGGTGGTGGTGCCGCCGCGGCTTGATGCCCACCGCCTGATCGAGGAATTCATGATCCTGGCCAATGTGGCCGCTGCCGAGGAACTGGAAAAACACCAGACCCCCCTGCTCTACCGCATTCATGACGAACCGTCGGACGACAAGCTTCGGGCACTGGCGGAATTCCTGAAAACCGTGAACCACACCCTGCCGCTCGGTCAGGTGATGCGCCCCCGGCATTTCAATGACCTGCTGTCGAAGGTGGCGGGCGAGGACTATCAGCATCTGGTGCATGAGATTGTGCTGCGCACCCAGGCGCAGGCGCTGTATGCACCGGAAAACCGCGGCCACTTTGGTCTGGCGCTCAGGCGCTATGCCCATTTCACCTCGCCCATCCGGCGCTATGCCGATCTCATCGTCCACCGGGCGCTGATCACGGCGCTGGGGCTGGGGGCGGACGGGTTGTCGGCAGAGGACATCGGGCAGCTCAGCGAGACGGGCGAGATGATCTCGGATGCCGAGCGCCGCGCCATGGCGGCCGAGCGCGAAACCAATGACCGGCTCATCGCCAGCTATCTGGCGGGCCGCGAGGGGGCGGAATTTTCCGGCCGCATCGGCGGCGTGGTGGGGGCGGGCCTGTTCATCAAGCTCGATGACACGGGGGCCGATGGTTTTGTGCCGGTGGCCTCGCTGGGCCGCGATTATTACGTTTATGACGGGGTGCGGCATGCCCTGATCGGCCAGCACACGGGCGAAACCCATCAGCTGGGCGACCGGGTGACGGTGCGGCTCGTGGAGGTGACGCCCCTGCAGGGCGGGTTGCGCTTTGAACTGACCAGCGAGGGCCGCAAGGGCCCGCCCGCCAAAATCCGGCGCCGCACCACGCCACGGCCCCGGCGGCGCTGAGGCAGGCCCCGCTGCGGCTTGACAATTCCGGGGTTTTCGGGTCTATCGCGGGCAAATCCCGTTTTAGAAACTGCGAGACCGCTATGGCCAAGGGCAATGTGATCAAGATCAAGCTGGCGTCGACCGCCGACACCGGCTACTTCTATGTGACGAAAAAGAATTCGCGCACCAAGACGGAAAAGCTGTCGTTCAAGAAATACGACCCCGTGGCGCGCAAGCACGTGGAATTCAAGGAAACCAAGATCAAGTAGGATCCATCGGTTTCACACCGGTTTGGGGCGCTGCCTGCGGGCGGCGCCTTTTGTTTTGGTGATGAAGAAGGAGCCGGTCCAGGCCAGGGCGGAGAGGCCATCCGCCGGGCCCGGACCGGCCAACCCCACGGCCCAAGCGATGCGGCGGGCTCGACGCCGGGGGCAAGCTTTGTGCCGGCCCCGCGCCTAGAGGCGGAGTCAGCAAGGGCGGCAGGGATGGTGCTGATCCCGCCGCCCCTTTGAAGAATCCCGCCCAGGAGAGTGTTGGCGGGATGATCTGGTGTTGGAAAAAACATAACGCGGGCCACGCCGTTAATCCAGTGCGGGCCATGGTTAAGGATCGAGTTTTAGTCAGTAAGCTGAACAGTTAAGGTAAACCGCTCAGGCGGGATCTTCCGCTTCCGGGATGACGGCTTCCGGCAGGTGCATGTCAAGCGGCGGCTGGTCGAGATCGCCTGCATCCAGCGGCTCTTCGTCGGGGGCCAGCTCGTCGCCAGCCCGCGGGGTGGGCAGGTCGAAGCCCGGCGGCAGGTTGGCATCGAGCAGCCCTGCCCCCTTCAGTTCCTGCAGGCCGGGCAGGTCCATCAGCTCGTTCAGGCCGAACTGGCTGAGAAAGGCTTCGGTGGTGCCATAGGTCACCGGGCGGCCCGGCGTCTTGCGGCGCCCGCGCAGTTTCACCCAGCCGATGTCGAGCAGAATGTCGAGGGTGCCCTTGGAAATGGCAACGCCGCGAATGTCCTCGATGTCGGCGCGGGTAACGGGCTGGTGATAGGCCACAATGGCCAGGGTTTCGAGGGCGGCCCGCGACAGGCGCTTCTGCTCCACCGCCTCGCGGCGCAGCACAAAGGCCAGATCCTCGGCGGTGCGCAGCGTCCATTTGCCGGCCACCTGCACCAGATTGACGCCACGGTTCTGGTAATTGGCCTGCAGGGCCGTCAGCAGGCTGTCCACATCGGTGCCTTCGGGCAGGAACTGGAGGAACTTGTCGGCGGCCACCGGCTCGGCCGAGGCAAAGAGAATGGCCTCGATGACGCGCAGGTGCTGGCTGCGGTCGGCGTGGGGGTGCATGGTGACCACGGCGGCGGTTTCGTCCGCGCCTTCGGTTTCCGGGGTGTCGTCGCTTTGGGTCATCATGGGCTGGGTTGTCACGAATGGGGCTCCGAAAATCAAGCCGCTGGGGGCGTGAGGGAGGTGGATTTGCGGCGCAGGAAAATGGGCTGGAAGGCCCCCTCCTGACGGAGGTCGATCTGGCCTTCGCGCACCAGTTCCAGACTGGCCGTGAAACTGGAGGCCTTCACCGACCGGCGCATCTCCGGCGGGGCCAGATAGTCGGCCAGCCAGTCATCAAAGCTGCCCCAGTCGTCCATGGCCCCGAGCAGACGCTCCAGTGCCTCGCGCGCTTCCTTGATGGACCACACCGGCACCTTGCGCACGGTGTAGCTCTGGAAGGCGAGCTTGCGGCGGCGGCGCTCGGCATAGGCCTTCAACAGGTCAATGAGGTTGTCGGCATATTGGCGGGTGCTTTCCACCACCAGGGGCTCTGGCGCACCACGGCCAAAGACATCGCGGCCCATGATGTTGCGCGCCATCAGGGCGGCGGCGGCATCGCGCATGGCCTGCAGGCGCTGCAGCCGGAAGGCCAGCCGCTGGGCCATGTCATCGGCTGGGGTTTCGGCCTCGCCTGCGGCGCGCGGAATGAGCAGCTTTGACTTGAGGAAGGCGAGCCAGGCGGCCATGACCAGATAGTCCGCCGCCACCTCCAGCCGCATGGTGCGGGCCCGGTCGATGTAGGCGAGATATTGTTCGGCCAGTGTGAGGATGGAGATGCGGGCCAGATCGATCTTGTGCTGGCGGGCCAGGTCAAGCAGCAGGTCGAGCGGCCCTTCAAAGCCGCCGACATCAACAATCAGGCTGTCAGCGTCGGCTTCAGCCGGGGCGCTGCGGAGCGGCTTGTCGCCGTCCGGCCAATCGCCGGCGGGGGCGTTCTGGGTCACTTCGTCTGACATGGCTGTTCCATAGCCAATGGGGCGGAAAAAGTCTTGGGTGGCGGGCCGATTCGCCTGCGATGCGCCAGTTTATCCCCAAAATCCGGTGTTATGTGGTCACAATGGCCTGCCAGTGGCGCAGGGCGGCCTCACGGTCAAAACTGGTGGGGCGGCGCAAGCGGCGCAGCGCCGCCTTGGCGCGGGCCATGCCCTTGCCAGCCAGCGGCACGGCAACCTCGGCCAGTTCGTTCATTTCAGTGCTGTTGCCGTTGCAGTGCAGAAGCATGTCGCAGCCCGCGCCATAGGCCGCCCTGGCCTTTTGCGCCATGGTGCCGGACAGCGCCTTCATGGACAGGTCATCAGTCATCAGCAGGCCGTTGAAGCCGATGTCGCGGCGGATGACGCCTGCCACCACCTTGCGTGACAGGGTGGCGGGCTGGGCGGGATCCAGCGCGGTGAACACCACATGGGCGGTCATGGCCATGGGGCAGTCGGCCAGGGCTGCAAAGGGCAGGAAATCCCACTCCTCCAGTTCGGCCCGGCTGGCGGTCACCACCGGCAGTTCGTGGTGGCTGTCGGCCGTGGCGCGGCCGTGGCCGGGAATGTGTTTCATGACCGGCAGGACGCCGCCCGCCAGCATGCCTTCGCTGTGGGCGCGGGCAAGGGCTGCCACCAGTTCCGGCTTCATGGCATAGGCGCGGTCACCGATCACATCATGGCTGCCGTGGCGCGGCAGGTCGAGGACCGGCACACAATCCACATTGATGCCGCAGGCCTGCAGATCATCGGCCATCAGGCGGCCGAGGCTGTGGGCGGTGCGCAGCGCCATCAGCGGGTTGCGGCCATAGAGCTCGCCCAGGGCGCGGGCGGGCGGATATTTTCGCCAGTGGACAAGCGGCGGGCCCAGGCGCTGCACCCTGCCCCCCTCCTGATCAATGAGCACGGGCGCATCCTTGCGGCCCACCAGCTGGCGGAAGTGGCCGGTCAGACGGGCCAGCTGCTCCGGGCTGTGGCAATTGCGCCGGAACAGAATGAGCCCCCAGGGGCGGTGGGTGGCGAAGAAGCGGGCTTCGTCCGGCGTGAGTTCCAGACCTTCGCAGCCGGTGATGAGAGCTTTGATGAGCATGAATGTATCAGCAGGCCTGGCAGCGGACCGTGCGGTCAGCGGCTGCGCACCAGACAGTCGGGTTGGCCGGCAGCAAACAGCTGGCTGCACAGGCGGGTGGCATCACTGCGGCTGGCAAGCGGGCCATAGGCCAGGCGATAGCGCGTGCTGCCCGCCACATTGGCTTCGGAAATGATGGGCGACAGGCCACCAAGCAGCGCCCCGTGGCGCGACTTGAAGCGGCTGGATTCGGTGGTGGCTTCGGCCTGCGAGCGGAAGGAGGCGAGCTGAACCACATAGCCGCCGGTGCCGACAGTGGCGGCAGGCGGCGAGGTGGCGGTCACCTTGGGCGCGGTGCGGTTGGTCACGGCGGCAGGCGGCGGGGCCACGGCGGCCGGCGGCGGGGCCACGGCGGCCACCTCGGGTTCAGGGGTGGCGGGCGCGGCAGTGGTCGTGCGGTTGCTGCGGAACAGATCCATCAGGCCGCCACCCTTCTTGCGCGTGGTGGTGGCGGTGGTGTCGCCCGGTGCGGTCACCGCCTGGGTGGGGTTGACGGGATCGCCGTAGAGGCCCTGTGTGCCGGCGTTGGCATCAGGGCTGGTGGTCAGGGCGTCGGCGGGCGGGGGCGCGGCGGCAGTGCGGGTTTTGCTTTTCGCCGTTTGCGCCGGGGGCACCAGCACCACGGGGCGGGCACCGAGATTGCCATAGGGGTCGGCGCTGCGGGGCTTGGCGGGTTCGGCCTTGGCGGTCTGAACCTTCTTCACCACGGGTTTGGCAGCGGGGGACGGATCAGTGATGGTTTCCTCATTGCCGGTGGCAAGCTGTTCTCCCTGCGGCGCCGCCTGCCCTTGAGCAGCCGCTGGTTCAGAGGACGCCGGCGTTGCGCCATCGGCCTTGTCGCTGGTGGGGGCCACGTTCATGGCCGTGTCGGTGGTGCTGGCGCCGGTGAGCGACCCTTGCGGGGCTATGGAGCCGCCGTCACCCGGTGGCGGCGGCAGCGGCAGCGGCTGGCTGTCACCGGTAGGATCGGGAATGGGCTGGCTCTGGCCTTCCGGCTGCACCGGCGCTTCCTCGGTGGGCGCCATCTGGCCGCCCAGCACTTCCTGATCGCCGACGATGCGGTCATAGATGGCCTTGCGCGACGGGGCGGCCGGGGCGGCCCCTGCGGTGGAATCGGTGACGGGTTCGGTGGCCACCTTGCCCGGCTGCTGGGGGGCTTCCACAACGGGCACATTGCCGGTGGCCCCGCTGCCCGCCGTTTTGATGTTGGTCTGGTAGAACCACACACCGGCCCCGGCCACGGCAGCGGCCAGCATCAGCAGAAGCAGCAAAATCCATGGACCGGCCGAGCGCGGCGGCTCATCAAGCAGGCCGTCCTCCATGTCCTGATAGGCCTGGGTGTATTCGGTGGCGCTGGCGCGCGGCTGCGGCCGGGGGGCCGCCTCGAAAATATCCTCGCCCGGTTCAGCCTCGCCGCCGGACAGGGGGGCGGGCGGCAGGGCGCGCTGCGGACGGCGCGCCATGGGAGCGGCAGCCGGCCGCGGGGCGGCCGGGGCATAGGGCGGCACATAGGCCTGTTCCGGGCCGCGCGGCGGCACCGGCATGCGGCCGGCCATGGGCGGGGCGACCGGTGCCGGCCCCGGATAGCCGCGGTTGACGCCCGGCGGATGAAAGCCGGGCTGCATGGGATAGCCGGTGGCCGGATCAATGGGACGGAAGCCCTGGGGCACCGGCTGCTGCTGCGGCGGCGGCCGATAGCCCGGCGGATAGGGCTGGCCGGGGCGCTGGAGATTGGGATTGAGGCCCGCGCCATAGGGCTGCGGCTGGGGCGGATAGCCGCCACCCAGCGGCGGCCGCGGCGGCGCCAGCTGCGGGGCCTGCTGCGGCGGATAGGGGGCCGCCGGGAAGGCCGGACGCTGCGGCGGCACGGGACGCTGCGGCTCCTCATCGGCAAAGGAATATTTCGGCCGCGCCGCCTTGCCCTCGGCAATGAGGGAGGGCTGGGGAGCGGACGGCTGGGCGGGCGTCTGGCGGCGGACCGCCTCGGCCCTGGCCCGGGCGGCCTGGACACGCTGTTCGGCCAGCCGTTCGGCGGCGGCCCGCTGGGCGCGGAGCTTGTCGGCCAGCGGATCGGGTGCCGCGGGGCGGCGGGGTTCGGCAGGCCGGGCGGGCGGCGGGGCCTCGGCCTCCACCGGCGGGGCCGGGGCGCGCGGCGCGGGCTTGGCCACATGCGGCGCCATCGGCGCGGGCTTCACGACGCGCGGTGCGGGCTTGGCCGCACCCGGCACCGGCCGGGCGGCACCGCCCAGGGCCTCAACCGTTTCGGCCACGGCCTTGTCCACGGTCCTGGCCTCGTCCTTGAACTCATCGGCGATGCGCGGAAGCTCCTGCTTGCCAATCCCCAGCCGTTCGCGCCAGTTGCGCTTGTCGGGGCCTTTGGTGGAGTCTTGATCCATGGTCGGTGGTTCCGTTACTTACATTTCGTCAACCGGCCGGACACCCAGAATTCTGAGCCCGTTGGCCAGACAATAGCGAATCGCCCGCAGGAAAGCGAGCCGGGTCGCGGTCATGTTGCCATTTTCCCGCAAAATAAATCGCAATTGGGGCAGTTCTTTGCCCTTGTTCCACAGGGCATGAAATTCACTGGCCAATTCATGAAGGTAGAAGGCCACACGGTGCGGCTCATGGGCCAGTGCCGCGGCCTCCAGCAGACGCGGATAAAGCGCCATGCGGCGGATGAGAGCGCCCTCGGCTTCATCCGTGAGCAGAGCAAAATTGACCTCGCCCTGCCCTGCCCCTTCGGCTTCGGCGTTGCGCAATACCGAGCAGATGCGGGCATGGGCGTATTGCACATAGAACACCGGATTGTCCTTGGACTGTTCGGTGACCCTGGCGAAGTCGAAATCAAGCGGTGCCTCGTTCTTGCGGAACAGCATCATGAAGCGCACCACATCGGGGCCTACCTCATCGACCACATCGCGCAGCGTCACGAATTCTCCGGCGCGCTTGGACATGCGCACCGGCTCGCCATTACGGAACAGTTTGACCAGCTGGCACAGGCGCACCACCACATCGACCGTGCCCTTGCCCGCGAGAGCGGCGGCAATGGCTTCGAGCCGTTTCACATAGCCGCCGTGATCGGCGCCGAGCACATAGATCAGCTCATTGAAACCGCGCTCGATCTTGTTGCGGGCATAGGCAACATCGGAAGCGAAATAGGTGTAGGAGCCATCGGACTTCAACAGCGGCCGGTCAATGTCGTCACCAAAGGCGGTGGCGCGGAACAGGGTCTGCTCGCGGTCCTCCCAATCCTCCGGCACTTCACCCTTGGGCGGCGGCAGGCGGCCTTCATAGATGTGGCCCTTGTGGCGCAGGGCGGCCACGGTTTCGGCCACCTGGCCGGTGTCGTGCAGCGATTTCTCGGAGAAGAACACTTCCTGCCGGATGTTGAGCGCCGCCAGGTCGGCGCGGATCAGTTCCATCATCATGGCCATGGTGACATCACGCACCAGCGGCAGCCATTCCGCCTCGGGCCGGTTCAGCAGGCTGTCGCCGAATTTGTCCTTCAGCGCCTCGCCCACGGGAATGAGATAGGAACCGGGGTAGAGCCCGGCGGGAATTTCGCCCACCGCCTCGCCCAGCGCCTCGCGGTAACGGAGGAAGGCCGAGCGGGCCAGCACATCGACCTGCGCCCCGGCATCGTTGATGTAGTATTCCTTCACCACCGCATGGCCGGTGACGCTGAGCAGTTCCGCCAGCGCATCGCCAAACACCGCGCCACGGCAGTGGCCGACATGCAAGGGGCCGGTGGGGTTGGCGGAAACATATTCGCAATTGACCTTGCGCCCCTGACCCAGGGTGGAGCGGCCATAGGCCTCGCCCTGCTCCAGAATCGCGGCGAGCACGCGCGGCCAGAACTCCGCCCTGAGGCGCAGGTTGATGAAGCCCGGCCCCGCCACCTCGGCCTGGGCCACATGCGGGCGGCGGGCCAGCCGCGCGGCCAGGGCTTCGGCCAGGGCGCGCGGGTTCTGTCCGGCGGGCTTGGCCAGCACCATGGCGGCATTGGTGGCAACATCGCCATGGGCCGCCTCGCGCGGCGGTTCGGCGGTGACGCGGGCAAGGTCAAGGCCGGGCGGCAGCAGGCCTTCGGCGGCCATGGCGGTCAGCTCATCGCGCACCAGTGTCTGGAAATGGGCAAAAAGGTTCATGGAAGTCCGTTAAGTCCTTGATCTTGCAGCGTGTGCTATCGGAAAAGGGGGCCGAGGTCAAACAGCCGCTTGTGCTGGTCCAGGGCATAGCGGTCGGTCATGCCGGCGAGGAAATCACAAACCGCCCGGGCATAGCGCGGCTGGTCGGCAATGGGGGTGCCCTCGCGCCAGTCCTCGGGCAGCAGATTGGCATCGCTCATATAGGCCTGAAACAGGTCGCGGACCACCCGCTGGGCCCGCTCCATGATTTCCAGCACGCGCGGATGACGATACATGCTGCGCGACAGAAAGGCCTGCAGCACGCGGTTGTTTTCAGTCATCTGGGCCGAGAAGGACACAACCGGGCGGCCAAGCTGGCGCAGGGCTGCGGCAGTGGCGGGGGCGCCCTGCTTCAGGCGCCTTCGGCTTTCGGCCAGCACATCGCCCACCATGGCCGAGATGACGCGGCGCACCGTCTCGTGAATGGTGCGCGAACGGTCGAGGCCGGGATATTTCTTCAACACCTCGGCCAGCGCCGTTCCGGCCAGCGGAATGTCGCCTAGGTCGATGATCTCAAACAGGCCGGCGCGCAGGCCGTCATCCATGTCATGGGCATTATAGGCAATGTCATCGGCAAGTGCGGCCGTCTGGGCTTCGGCCGAAGCATAATGGGCGAGGTCGAGGTCATGGGCCTCGTTGTATTCGATGATGGCGGCGGGCAGGCCGCGCTCGCGGTAGTGGCCAATGGCATTGCCGTCACGGTCGATGAGCGGGCCATTGTGCTTCACCAGCCCTTCCAGCGTTTCCCAGGTCAGGTTCAGCCCGTCGAATTCGGCGTAGCGGCGTTCCAGCTTGGTGACGATGCGCAGCGACTGGGCATTGTGGTCAAAGCCGCCGAAGGGCTGCATCAGCCGGTCCAGTTCGCGCTCACCGGCATGGCCGAAGGGGGTGTGGCCCAGGTCATGGGCCAGCGCCAGCGCCTCGGTCAAATCTTCGTCAAGGCCCATGACGCGGGCAATGGACCGGGCAATCTGCGCCACCTCCAGAGAGTGGGTCAGGCGGGTGCGGAAATGATCACCCTCATGATAGACGAACACCTGGGTCTTGTGTTTCAGGCGGCGAAAGGCGGCGGAATGGATGATGCGGTCACGGTCGCGCTCGAAGGCCGAGCGCGGCGGCGCTACCGCTTCGGGATAAAGGCGGCCCCGGCTGTGGTCAGCCTGGGCGGCAAAGGGGGCAAGGGTGCGGGCCATTGACAAATACATGCAATCTTCCAACATCCTGCCCCATGACAGACAATCCTGCCACCGTAAACATCACTGACGCCGCGGCGGCGCGCATTCTGGCGCTGACCGGCGGTGATCCGGCCAGCTTCTTCCGCATTGCGATCAATGGCGGCGGCTGCTCCGGCTTCCAGTATGAGTTCCGCATCGACGCGGCGCGCCAGCCCGATGATGTGGAGTTTGTCCATGGCGCAGCCCGCGTGCTGGTTGATCAGACATCGCTGGGCTTCATGGCCGGGGCAACGGTGGACTTTGTCGATGACCTTATGGGCCAGGCCTTCAAGATCAGGAACCCGCTGGCCACCGCCTCCTGCGGCTGCGGCACCAGTTTTTCCATCTGATCCACGGGAGCGCCCGATGCGCATTACCACCTGGAACGTCAATTCGGTGAAGGCGCATCTGGAACAGGTGCTGGGATTTCTGCGCGAGGCCCGGCCCGAGGTGGTGTGCCTGCAGGAGATCAAATGCGAGGACCACGCCTTTCCGGCGCTGGCCTTTTCCGAACTGGGCTATCAGGCAGCGGTGCATGGCCAGAAAAGCTGGCACGGCGTGGCGCTGCTGTCGCGCCTGCCGATGGAGGATGTGAGCCCGCGCCTGCCCGGCGATGACGGCGATGAACAGGCGCGCTTCATAGCCGCCACGGTGTTTGACGGGCCCCTGGCGGTCAGAGTGGCCTCGCTTTACCTGCCCAACGGCAACCCTGCCCCCGGCCCGAAATATGACTACAAGCTCGCCTGGATGGCGCGGCTCAAGACCCTGACGCAGTCATGGCTGGCGCAGGAGGAGGCCTTTGTGCTGGCCGGGGATTACAACGTGATTCCCGCTCCCGAAGATGCGCGCAACCCGGCGCAATGGACCGAGGATGCGCTGTTTCTGCCGCGGACGCGCCATGCCTACCGCGAGCTTCTGGCGCTGGGCCTGACGGATGCCTGGCGGGCGCTGCACCCCACGGTGCGCGACGGCTACACCTTCTGGGACTATCAGGCCGGGGCCTGGCAACGCGACAACGGCATCCGCATTGACCATCACCTGCTGTCGCCGCAGGCCGCCGACCGGCTGAAGGCGGCCGAGATTGCCCGTGACCAGCGTGGCCGCGACAAGCCCTCCGACCATGTGCCGGTGACCATCACCCTGTCATGAAAAAACCGCCGCAGCCCAGGGGCATGCGGCGGTCCAGTTCAGGGAGGAGAACCTATAACCGGGAGCCGGTTACTTCGGCATGCGGAAGCCGAAGGACGACATGTTGGCTTCGAAGGGCTTGAAGGCTTCCTTCGCAGTTGCGGTATAGATTTCGCCGATCTTGGTGGCCTGGGCCACAAAGCTCTCATAGCTGTCGCGGGCATAGCCCTGCTGCAGCTCGACGGCCTTGTCGAAGGACTTGACCTGCAGCGCCTGCTCCATCACTTCGGCGCCCTTTTCCATGGACTTGCGCGAATAATCAGCGGTTTCCTGGGCAATGGCCTGGAGGCCGCGGGTCCACGCATTGGCGGCGCTGGACAGGGCGTCATTGTTGAACATCTGGGCGTTGTCGAAGGGCTTGAACATCGGAATCTCCTGAATGAGGGGGAGGCACGTCATGACCCCATATATGTGCGGCGCACAATGAATGTCAAGGAATATTGTGCATTGCAACATAAGCCTGTTCACATTCCCCTTTACCCCCTCTTAAGGCTCTGGACTTTAGGGTCAGCTTGGGGTTTCTGCCGGTCATTCCGGCGGGGGTTAATCGAATCGTTCCGGCTGCGGCGGCCGGCTGGTGGAGCATTGCGTGATGTCTTTATCGAAACGCTTGGGCCTGATGCTGGTGGCTCTGGCTGCCCTGGTGCTTTTGCCGGCGGCTGAGGCCCTGGCCAAGCCGCGTTTTTCCGCCCTGGCCGTGGACGCGCGCACCGGCGCCATTCTCTATGCCGATGATGCCGACGGGCTGCGCTATCCCGCCTCGCTCACCAAGATGATGACCCTCTACCTGCTGTTTCAGGACCTGAAGGCCGGAGAGATCAGGCTGACGACGCCGCTTCATGTGTCGGCCCGGGCCACAATGGTGCAGCCCTCCAAGCTCGGCCTGCGCGCCGGAGAAACCATCACCGTGGAAACCGCCATCAAGGCGCTGGTGGTGAAGTCTGCCAATGATGCCGCCGTGACCGTGGCGGAAAACCTGGGCGGCAGCGAGAGCGCCTTTGCCGCGCGCATGTCGCGCACCGCCCGCGCCCTGGGCATGAGCCGCACCAGCTTCCGCAATGCCTCGGGCCTGCCCAACCCCGGCCAGATGACCACGGCCCGCGACATGGCCACCCTGTCGCTGCGGCTGATGCGCGACTTCCCGCAATACTATCCCTATTTCCGCAGCACCTCCTTCTTCTACAAGGGCCGCCTGGTGCGCGGCCACAACCAGCTTCTGCAACGCTTTGCCGGCACCGACGGCATCAAGACCGGCTACATTGCGGCGGCGGGCTACAATCTCACCACCTCCACCCGGCGCGGCGACAGGCGCGTGGTGGGCGTGGTGCTGGGGGCGCGCTCCACCGGCGCCCGCAACAGCTACATGATGCGCATGCTGGACAGAGCCCTGCCCAAGTGCCGCGGCGGCAATACCGTTGCTGCCCTGCCCGGCTCGTCCAAGGGCGTCATCAATCCCATTGCCGCCGCGGAGCAGTCTTCGCCCGCGCCCCGCAACACCAGCGCCCTGCCGGAAAAGCTGCAGGTGGCTGGTGGCATGACCGGTTCCGCGCTGCGCAAGCCAGCCGCCGTCACTGCGGCCAATGTGATTGCCCCCGCCGATGAACCCGCCGTGCTGGAGGCGCGCATGGCCGAAGCTGCCGACAGCGACAGCCCCGCAGCGGTCAATGAGCCGGAGCGTCCGGTGGATCAGGCCGCCATGGGCAAACTGCCCTTTGCGGTGAAGAAACCCGGCAGCGCAGCGGGTGGCGAGGTGGTGGTGGCGACCATCGAGCCGGGCTGGAACATCCAGATCGGCGCCTATCCGTCACGCGCCAATGCCGAGGCCAAGCTGGCCGACCTGTCCGGCGTTGCGGCGCTGCGCGGCAAGAAGTCCTATACCATCGCGGTGCAGAAGGGTTCGGCAACCTTCTATCGCGCGCGCTTTGCCGGTTTCGACAAGGCAACCGCCGCCGCCGCCTGCCGGGCGGTCAAGAAACACGGCCAGAGCTGCCTGGTACTGGCGCCGTAAGCGGGGGCGGCAGGCCGCCCCCTCACCCTCCGCCTATTCGTTGATGATGTGCCAGAGGCCGTTCCTGCCGTCGCCCATGGCGTCGCCCTTCTTCTTGTCCATGGCGAAGAAATAGAGCGGCTTGCCGTCATAGGCCCATTGCGCGGCACCATCCTTGCGCTTCACCTGGGTCCAGTCCTTGTCCATGTGGGCGCCGTCCTTCACCAGATAGGGCGGCCAGTTCATGGCGCAGGCGTCATAACAGGCGGATGTGCCGCCTGCATCCTTGTCAAAGGTGTAGAGGGTCATGCCATTGGCCGCCGTGAGCGGCGCTGCCTGGGCCGGTGCGGCAAGAAGCACGGCGAGGGCAAGGGTGGAAAGAGCCAGAGGCAGGCGGACAACATGAAACATCATCGTGACCTCCCTGGGCCGCGCATGGGCGGCCCGCTGCCGGGCGGATTGCCCGGTCAGCAAAAATAAGCGCCGGCAGTCCGGCGCTCCAGTCACAAGGCGGTGACGCCGGTCACAGAGCAGGCAACGGTCCGTGAACGTCTGTGCGTGTGCTGATCGGCTGGATTGTCAGCCTGGCCGAGGCGGGCGAGCCGCCAACCCCTCATTGCCGCAAGCGTCAGCAGTCAGGCAGCTTCAGACCGACAGCAGCAGGTCCTTGGCTTCATTGATCTTGGCGGCGAGATAATCGGAGCCGCCGGCATCCGGGTGGACCTGCTTCATCAGGCGGCGGTGGGCGGCGCGAATCTCATCCTTGCTCGCCCCCCTCTTCAGGCCCAGCACGGCATAGGCATCATCCACGGCCATGGCGCCGCCAGATGCAGCCCTGCTCTGCCCGGCGCCGAAACCTTCCCGCCAGTCCGGCCGGGCGCGGTCAAGCCAGGCTTCAAACAGCGCCTGGCTCTGGTCATTGGCATCCACGCACAGACGGTGCAGGGCCTGCATGTCATCGGGGGAGAGCGACGACAGCCTGCGCCCCAACAGCGGCCCCATCAGCACCTCGCCATCCATGGTGCCGCTGTCATGGTCCAGTTCCATGTTGAGGACCGCGGTAGCCACCCGGCTTTTCCGGCCCTTCTCCGCCCCCGGAAAGCCGAAACCGGCAAAGGTGCCGCCCTTGGCAATGAGGCCAAGGCCATAGAGAAACACCGGCACGGCGAGATTGAAGCGGCCGCGCATGGCCAGAAGACCGGAAAAACCGATGATGGCAACACCGGCAAGCTGCTGCATGAAGATCGGCATTCTAGGCCCCGGCACCAGTGAAGGATGGGTCAACACCCACCACGCGGCAAGTGCGGTGGCAAGCAGAAAAAGCACCGTGGCCATGCCGCCTCACCCCAGTTGCTCCAGCAGCAGGCGGGCCTTGCCGCCCTCGGCCCGTGCCTTGTCGGCCAGCGCCTTGCGCCCGCCCGAGGCATAGACTGCCACAGCCCCCAGAAGTTCGGCCAGATGTTTGGCACTGTTGTCATCAAGCTGGAAATAGGCGCCGCGCGTCAGCCGGGCGATGTCCTTGAACACGGCGGCGGTGGTGGCGTCACTGCCCTCCTGAAACATGAAGACGGGCGTGCCGGTGAGGGCCAGTTCGCCAGCCTTGCGGCACAGTTCGTCGGCGTTCTCCTCCATGGCGTCACCGACATAGACCACGGCCGACACCTTGCCCCTGGCCACTTCCTTGTGCAGGTGGGAGAGAACCTTGCTGATCTGGGTATTGCCGCCGCGGCAGTCCACCGTGGTCATGAGTTTGGCAAGTTCGCTGGCGTCGGCCACCCAGCGCGAGGCCCGGCATTCATTGAAACCGCGAAAATAGACAAGCTGGACATCAAGCCCGCCCACCCGCTTGGTTTCCTCGAACATCTTGCCCTGAATGGACAGGGCGCGGTCCCAGGTGGGCTGGCGGCTCATGGTGGCATCCATGGCAAAGACCAGCCGGCCCCGCCCCTGGGCCGTGGCGGCAGGCTGCATGGCCGCCACCTTGTCCAGAAAGGCAGAGACATCCTGATCGGCGGTCTTGCCCGCCGCAACGGGGGTCCTGGCATTGCTCATGACATATCATCCTGCCCGGCCGGAATGGACGGCCCCAAAGAGATGGGGAGCCGGAGCCGGGATTAAAGTCCTCTCAGGGGCATTTTTCCACTGGCAGGAAATCAAGCTCGGCAAGTGTGCCCTTGAGGGCGAAATCGCCGTAGTCCATGGCGAGGCCGGTGGAGACGCCGTTCTCATACATGGTGAAGGACACCTGATAGTCCGGCTTGTCGGCGCTGTCTGTGGCCGTGCCTGCCCCGGCCGGATAGTAGCTCACTGTCACCGGCCAGGAAGCCAACGATTTCAGCCCCGCTGCCTTGGCGTTGGCGGCATCATCGGCGACGCTGCCCGGCGCATGGCGCTTGCCGATGAAGCTGATGGCGCGGAACACCTTGTCGCCGTCGGAGCCGTCAAACACGGTGGTGACATCGCGGCTGCGCCCCGCCTGGGCCGCGTCGAGCAGGCGGAACTGGTGCACCATGGGAAACACGGTGCCCTCCGGCAGGGTGAAGTCCTTGCCGTCGCCGCCGGTAATGGTGCCGGAGGGGGCGGCGGCGAGGCTCGCCTTCTTCGCCTCGATGCGGCTTTCGCTCTGCAAGGCGTTGTCGACAAATTCCTTCTGGCTGAACTGCATTTCCAGCCCGTCGCCCGATTCCCAGGAGGTGGAACGGGAATCGATCACCTTGTTGTCGCCCTCGGCCTGGGTGAAGCGGTTGGCGATGCGGAAGCTCACCGACCAGCCGGAACAGCTGCTGCCCTGAAGCTCGAAGGCCATGCGCCCCGACACGGCGGTGACACCAGAGGAACGGTCGGCCCGCGCCATGCTGAGGTCATAGACGGCGCGGTGCGGCGTCATGCTGCCGGCCTGCGCCAGGGGGCTGCCTGCGGCCAGCACCAGCACGAATGTGAGCGGAAGGCGAAGCGAAGGTCTTGCGGCGGCCATGAATCGTATCCAATCTGGGAACGGAGCGGGGTTTTAGCACCTCTGACCGAAAAGAAAGAGAAATTCTGGCGGCAGCATGGCAGCCGGGCAAGGGAAAGACATGACAACAGCAGCACAGCGCCTCACGGAACTTGGCATCACGCTGGCCACCCCGCCGAAACCGGTGGCCAATTATGTGCCCTGGGTGAAAAGCGGCAATCTGGTCTTTGTGTCAGGGCAGTTGCCGCTGGCGGACGGCAAGGTGACGGTGACCGGGCATCTGGGTGCCGGTGTCAGCGTTGACCAGGGCGCGGCAGCAGCCCGCCAGGCGGCCATCAACATCATCACCCAGGTGAATGATGCCTGCGGCGGCGATCTGGAGCGGGTGGTGCGGGTCATTCGGCTGGGCGGCTTCGTGGCGGCCACGGGTGATTTTACCCAGCATCCGCAGGTGGTGAACGGCGCTTCCGATCTGATGGTGGCGGTCTTTGGCGAGCGCGGCCGGCATGCGCGGGCTGCTGTCGGGGTGCCGTCCCTGCCCCTCGGTGCCTGTGTTGAAGTGGATGCTGTGGTTGAGGTGAGATGATGCGCTATTCGCGGCACCTGCGCGATCTGTCCTGGCTGGTGGAGCGGCCCATTGCCCACCGCGGCCTGCATGACCGCAACCGTGGCGTGGTGGAAAATTCCGCCAGTGCCTTTGCGGCGGCCCTCAGCCATCACTACGCCATTGAATGTGACCTGCAACTGACGGCCGACGGAGAAGCAGTGGTGTTTCACGACGACACGCTGAACCGGGTGATGGAGGCTGAGGGCCGGGTGGACGGCCACACGGTGAAGGAACTGAAGGCGCTTCAGTTCCGCCACAGCAGCGACCGCATCCAGACACTCGCCGATCTGCTCGATCAGGTGGCGGGCCGAGCAACGCTGGTCATCGAACTGAAGTCGCACTGGACGGGCGACATGCGGCTGGCGGCGCGCACGGTGGAGGTTCTGACGGGCTACACCGGTCCGTTTGCGCTCATGTCATTTGATCCTGATGTGGTGGCCGCGCTGGCGGAGATGGCGCCGGCCATGGTGCGCGGCATCACCGCCGACCGCACCTTTGACGGGGAATACAGCGTGCTGCCGCTGGCCAGGCGGGTGGCCATGCGCAACTTCCACCATCTGCCCCGGACGCGGGCGCATTTCGTGTCGTTCAATTTCAACGAACTGCCCTTTGAGCCGGTGAGCGAAATCCGCGCTGCGGGCCACCCCGTCATCAGCTGGACCATCAAATCGCCGGAGGCGGCGGCGCGGGCCCGGCGCTGGTCGGACCAGATCACCTTCGAGGGCTTCATGGCGTGAGCGCCACGCTGGAAACCATCCGTGCACTGACGGAAATTTCCGCCGCCGAATGGGACGCCTGCGCGGCTGCGGCAGGGGGTGCTGACCACCCCTTCATCGCCCATGGCTTTCTGTCGGCCCTGGAGGAGACCGGCTGTGTCGGCCCGGAGACGGGCTGGACGCCCTGTCATCTGGTGCTGCGGGCGGGCGGTGGGGTGGCCGGGGTGGCGCCGCTTTATCTCAAGGCGCATTCGCAGGGCGAATATGTGTTTGACCATGGCTGGGCCGAGGCGTTTCAGCGGGCGGGCGGGCGCTATTACCCCAAGCTGCACTGCGCTGTGCCCTTTACGCCGGTAACGGGGCCGCGCCTGCTGGCGGGCACAGCGGCTGAGCGGGTGCTGCTCGCGCGGGGGCTTTCGGCGCTGGCGGAACGGCTTGCCGTGTCCTCCGCCCATGCCACCTTCATCAGGCCGGATGAGGCGGAGGCCTTTGCTGATGGCTGGCTCCCCCGCCATGACATCCAGTTCCACTGGCGCAATGAGGGCTATGGCCGGTTCGATGACTTTCTGGGTGAACTGTCATCGTCGCGGCGCAAGGTCATCCGGCGCGAGCGCCGCGCCGTGGCGGAACTGGGCATTGCTTTCGTGGCCAAACGGGGCCGCGAGATCAGCGAGAGCGACTGGGACCATTTCTTCGCCTTCTACATGGACACCGGCAGCCGCAAATGGGGTCGTCCCTATCTCAACCGCGCCTTCTTTTCGGTGATGGCCGAGCGGATGGGGGAAGCCCCCCTGCTCATCCTCGCCCGGCGGGCGGGCCGGACCATTGCCGGGGCGCTGAATTTCGTTGGCGGGAAGCGGCTCTATGGCCGCTATTGGGGGGCGGTCGAGGATCATCCCTTCCTGCATTTCGAGACGTCCTATTACCAGGCCATGGACTGGGCCATCGGCCATGGCATGACGGTGGTGGAGGCGGGCGCCCAGGGCGAGCACAAGCTGGCGCGCGGCTATCTGCCGGTCATCACCGAAAGCCGCCATTTCATCCGCCACGCCGGGCTGGCCCGCGCGGTGGCGGACTTTCTCGACCATGAGCGCCGCGAGGTGGCGGCAACGCGGCAGGCGCTTCTGGCCCAGTCGCCCTTCCGCCAGGCGTGAGGCCGATCACCCGCGCGGGCGTGTGAGGGTGCGCGGTGATGGGTTATAGTGCTGCCGACTCGAGCAGTGAGGCGCAGCCCATGACCTATGATCCCAACAACATCTTCGGCAAGATTCTGAGGGACGAAATTCCCTGCCACAAGATCTACGAGGACGAACACACGCTGGCCTTCATGGATGTGATGCCCATGGTGGAGGGCCACTGTCTGGTCATCCCCAAGGAAGGCTCACGCGGACTGCTGGATGCCAAGCCGGCGGTTTTGGGCCATGTCATGGCGGCGGTGCAGAAGGTGGCGGCGGCGGCGGTGAAGGCCTTCGACGCCCAGGGCTTTCAGATCCGGCAATATAACGAAGCGGCGGCGGGCCAGACGGTGTTTCACCTGCATGTCCACATTCTGCCCTTGAAGGAGGGTCAGCGGCCCGCGCCGCATGTGGGCGGCATGGCCGACCATGCCGTGCTGGCCAAACAGGCGGAAAGGGTGCGGGCGGCCCTGTGAAAATGGCCGGGGTGATGCCCGGCCATTGTCTCATTTCTTGGCTGTGGCCCTCGGCTTCTTCGCCGGGGGCTTCTTTGCCTTCTTCTCCGGCTCTGCCTTTGTGGCGCGCGGCAGGGCCTTGCGCTCCGGCGGTTTGGGCAGGGCCTTCTCCTCGTCGCGGCCCATGAACTTGAAGCCAAGCGTGTCACCGGCAAGCAGAATGCGCACCGTGCCGCCCCTGGCCAGCTTGCCAAACAACACTTCCTCGGCCAGCGGCTTCTTGACCTCTTCCTGAATGACGCGGGCCAGCGGGCGTGCCCCCATCTGCTGGTCATAGCCCTTCCGGGCCAGCCAGTCGGCCGCCTCGGCGGAAATCTCGATGTTGATCTGGCGTTCGGACAATTGCGCCTCAAGCTGGAGCACGAACTTCTCCACCACCTTGCGGACAATGTCCGGCGCCAGATGGCTGAAGGGAATGACGGCATCCAGCCGGTTGCGGAATTCCGGCGTGAACAGGCGGTTGATGGCCTCCTGATCGTCGCCGGTGCGCACGGTGGAGCCAAAGCCGATGGCGGCGCGCTGGGCGTCCTGGGCACCGGCATTGGTGGTCATGATGAGAATGACGTTGCGGAAGTCGATGCTCTTGCCGTTGTGGTCGGTGAGCTTGCCGTGGTCCATCACCTGCAACAGGATGTTGAACAGGTCCGGGTGGGCCTTTTCGATTTCATCGAGCAGCAGCACGCAATAGGGGTTCTGGTCCACCCCGTCGGTCAGCAGGCCGCCCTGGTCAAAGCCGACATAGCCGGGGGGCGCGCCGATGAGCCGCGACACGGAATGGCGCTCCATGTATTCCGACATGTCGAAGCGCAGCATCTGCACGCCCAGCACTTCCGCCAGGCGCTTGGCCACCTCGGTCTTGCCGACGCCGGTGGGGCCGGAGAAGAGATAGCAGCCGATGGGCTTTTCCGGCTCGCGCAGGCCCGCCCGGGCCAGCTTGATGGCCGCCGTGAGGGCGCCAATGGCCTTGTCCTGGCCGAACACCAGCCGCTTCAGCTCGGTTTCGAGATTCTTCAGAACGGTGGCGTCGTCCTTGGACACGGTCTTGGCCGGAATGCGGGCCATGGTGGCAATGGTGGTCTCGATTTCGGCCACGTCAATCACCCGGCGGCGCAGTTTTTCCGGCAGCAGCATGAGGGAAGCGCCGGTTTCGTCAATCACGTCGATGGCCTTGTCCGGCAGCTTGCGGTCGGACATGTAGCGGGCTGACAGCTGCACGGCGCTTTCAATGGCCTCGTCGGTGTATTTGACCTTGTGGAAATCCTCGTAATAGGGCTTCAACCCCTTGAGAATGGCGATGGTGTCGGGGATCGAGGGTTCATTCACGTCGATCTTCTGGAAGCGCCGGGTGAGCGCCCGGTCCTTCTCGAAGTGCTGGCGGAATTCCTTGTAGGTGGTAGAGCCCATGCAGCGGATGGCGCCGTTGGACAGGGCGGGCTTGAGCAGGTTGGAGGCATCCATGGCGCCGCCGGAGGTGGCCCCTGCCCCGATGACGGTGTGGATTTCGTCGATGAACAGAATGGAGCCGGGCTTCTGCTCGATCTCCTTGACCACGGCCTTCAGCCGCTCCTCGAAGTCGCCGCGATAGCGCGTGCCAGCCAGAAGAATGCCCATGTCGAGCTGATAGACGGTGGCGTCCTTCAGCACGTCCGGCACTTCGCCCTTGATGATCTTGCGCGCCAGGCCCTCGGCAATGGCGGTCTTGCCCACGCCGGGGTCGCCGACGAAGAGCGGATTGTTCTTCTGCCTGCGGCACAGAATCTGGATGGTGCGGTTGACCTCGGACTCGCGCCCGATCAGCGGATCGATCTTGCCGTCAGCCGCCTTCTTGTTGAGATCGATGCAATAGGCTTCAAGCGCCGATTGGCTGTCCTTGCGGGAACGGCTGCCGCCGCCCTCCTCATTGTTGCGGCTTTCCTCCTCGCTGGGCCGGTCCGGCTCGACGCCGCGCGGGGTGCGGCTGTCGGACATGCCGGGGCGCTTGGCAATACCATGGGAGATGTAGTTGACCGCGTCGTAACGGGTCATGTCCTGCTCCTGCAGGAAATAGGCGGCGTGGCTTTCACGCTCGGCGAAGATGGCCACCAGTACATTGGCGCCGGTCACCTCCTCGCGGCCCGAGGACTGAACGTGAATGACGGCACGCTGGATGACGCGCTGGAAACCGGCGGTGGGCTTGGCCTCGCGCTCGTCATGGGTGACGAGATTGTGCAGTTCATTGTCGATGTAGTTCAGGATGGTGCGGCGCAATTCGTCCACGTCCACCGCACAGGCGCGCATCACCGCCACCGCATCCTTGTCCTCGGTGAGCGACAGCAGCAGATGTTCCAGCGTGGCATATTCCTGGCGCCGCTCATTGGCCAGAGCGAGCGCGCGGTGAAGCGCCTTCTCAAGGCTGCGGGAAAAGGTGGGCACGGGCACACTCCTGTTCAGACCGGCAGCAGTGCCGACCGCAAGTTAAGATTACTGATATATATAGGGCGAAATTCTGGCTTTGCGAGGGGCGGATTTGACGGCACGGACGGGGTGGGCGGTGCGCCGCCTCACTCCTTCTCCATGGTGCATTGCAGTGGATGCTGGTGACGGCGGGCAAAATCCATAACCTGGGTCACCTTGGTCTCGGCCACCTCAAAGGTGTAGACCCCGCACAGGCCAACCCCCTTCTGATGAACATGGAGCATGATGCGGGTGGCGTCCTCGCGGTTCTTGGCAAAGAAGCGTTCCAGCACCTGCACCACGAATTCCATGGGCGTGTAGTCATCGTTGAGCAGAAGCACCTTGTAGAGCGAAGGCTTCCTGGTCTTCGGCTCGGTGCGGGTGATGACCCCGGTCTGGCCTGCGCCCTTGCTGGAATCGTGTTTCGGCATGGGGCCTATATAGGGTGCCTTGGCGGGCTTGCGAAGATGGGCAACCCTCGCCCGCTCATTCTGTCATTTTGGCAGGTGGAATGACGATTGTTCCCGCGTCTGGCGGGATGGCGGGGCGCGCGGGCTGGGGGCGGCGTTAACCCAAATCTGTGGTTAGGGCGGCGTTAACCTCAAAGAGTCACAAAACATGCATGGTGGCCGGTGGTGGCTGAGTCAACGGCCTGGGATAAAGACATGACAGACCAACAGATGGACAGGATTTGCCGATTGGTCGCAGCCGGTGCCCGGCTGATGATCGGCAAGACCCCCTCCGGCCAGCGCAAGGTCAAGCTGGTGCGCGGCCCCTTCGGCATGCTGACCGAGCGTTACGAACTGGACAGTCAGGAACTCGAGATGCTCAAGAGCAAGCTCGACCGGGTGCTGGCGGCAGCCAGATCACCCGTCTGAAGGTCAGATATCCAGCCCGTCGTCACTCACGAATTCGGCCTTTTCCGAAATAAAGGCAAAGCGTTCTTCCGGCTTGTTGCCCATCAGACGCTCGACGATATGGGCGGTGGCGGCGCGGGCCGCCTCCTCCAGGCTTACCCGCAGCAGGGTGCGTTTCCGGGGGTCCATGGTGGTTTCCTTCAATTGGGAAGGCAGCATTTCGCCCAGGCCCTTGAAGCGTGAAATCTCCACCTTGCCGCGCCCGGAAAATTCGGTCTTCAGCAGTTCTTCCTTGTGGGCGTCATTGCGGGCATAGGCCACCTTCGGCCCCTGTGCCAGTTTGTAAAGCGGCGGCACGGCGAGGTAGAGGTGGCCCTCGTCGATGAGTTTCGGCATCTGGCGATAGAAGAAGGTCATGAGCAGCGAGGCAATGTGGGCGCCGTCCACATCGGCGTCGGTCATGATGATGACCTTCTCATAGCGCAGGTCATCCTCGCGGTAGGAAGTGCCGGTGCCTGCCCCCAGGGCCTGCACCAGATCGGAAATCTGCTGGTTGCCGGCCAGCTTGTCCTTGCCCGCGCTGGCCACGTTCAGGATCTTGCCGCGGAGCGGCAGCACCGCCTGGGTCTGGCGGTCCCGGCCCTGCTTGGCTGAACCGCCGGCGGAATCGCCTTCGACGATGAACAGTTCCGAGCCTTCAGCCTGGGTGGCGGAACAGTCAGCCAGCTTGCCCGGCAGCCTGAGCTTGCGCACCGCCGTCTTGCGGCCCACTTCCTTTTCCTGGCGGCGGCGCACCCGCTCTTCGGCGCGGTCGATGATCCATTCCAGCAATTTGTCGGCCTGGGCCGGGTGGCCGGTGAGCCAGTGGTCAAAGTGATCGCGCACCGCATTGTCGACAATGCGGGCGGCCTCCGGCGTGGCCAGCCGGTCCTTGGTCTGGCCCTGAAATTCCGGCTCGCGGATGAACACCGACAGCAGCGCGCCGGACTGCACCATCACATCCTCGGCGGTGATGAGATTGGCGCGCTTGTTGCCCTTGAGTTCGCCATAGGTCTTGAGCGAGCGCAGCAGCGCCGACCGGAGGCCCAGTTCATGGGTGCCGCCATCGGGGGTGGGAATGGTGTTGCAGTAGGAGGAGAAGAAACCATCCTCGCCGCCGAACCAGGCCACCGCCCATTCGACACTGCCGTGACCGCCGTCCTTTTTCACCTTGCCGGCGAAAATCTCATCAACCACGCGGGTGGTGCCGTCGAGGCGTTCTTCGAGAAAGTCCTTCAGACCGCCGGGGAAATGCAGCACCGCCTTTTCCGGCGTTTCCTTGTCCTTCAGGTGGCGGGCGGCACAGGCCCAGCGGATTTCAACCCCGCCGAAGAGATAGGATTTGGAGCGCGCCATCTTGTACAGACGGCTGGCGGAAAACTCGGTCTTGCCCGCGCCGAAAATCTGCGGGTCGGGCCGGAAGCGCACGGTGGTGCCGCGCCGGTTGGAGACGCGGCCGAGATTTTTCAGCGGCCCCTGGGGCAGGCCGCGCCGGTATTCCTGGCTGTAGAGCTGCTGGCCGCGCGCCACCTCGACAATGAGATGTTCCGACAGGGCATTCACCACCGACACGCCGACACCATGCAGGCCGCCGGAGGTTTCATAGACCTTGCTGTCGAATTTGCCGCCCGCGTGCAGCGTGGTCATGATGACCTCGAGGGCCGAGGTGTTCTTGAACTTGGGGTGGTTGTCGACGGGGATGCCGCGGCCATTGTCAGTCACCGACAGATAGCCGTCATCGTCATAGAGCACCTCGATCCACTGGGCATGGCCCGCCACGGCCTCGTCCATGGCGTTGTCGATCACCTCGGCAAAGAGGTGGTGAAGCGCCTTCTCGTCGGTGCCGCCGATATACATGCCGGGGCGGCGGCGCACCGGCTCCAGCCCCTCCAGCACCTCGATGGACTGGGCGGTATAACCCTCCTCGCCCCTGGCGGGCGCGGCGCTGCGGGGTGCGGCCTTGGCCTGCGGCGGAAGATCGCCGAACAGGTCGGCGGCGGGTTTTTTGGCGGATGTGGGGGACTTGCTCATCATGACTTCCGAATCAATGGCGCGATATTGGCAGAACTGCGCCCCGCCCGCGACCAGTGAGATGGGAGGCGGCGCCGGCAGGAAAAGTGGCGCCGGGCGATAAAAATAATTTGATTGGCAGCGCATTTCCTCTAAATGCGCGCAGCGATCAACGCTCACCCAAGGAGGTCCAATGAGATGAGCAACTGGCCCGTGCACGCCCGCTGGAAAGGCCCCATCGTCATCGTCGGTTTTGGCTCCATCGGACGCGGCACCCTGCCGCTCATCTTGCGACACATCGCCTGCGACCGCAGCCAGATCACCATCATTGATCCTTCCGACCGCAACAAGCCCATCGCCGATGCCGAGGGCCTGCGCTTCATCCAGCAGCCGGTGACGCCCAAGACCTACAAAAAGGTTCTGAAGCCCCTGCTCTCCGGCCCGGAACCGGGCTTCATCGTCAATCTGTCGGTGGATGTGTCATCGGTGGAGATGATGGCCTTCGCCCGCACCATGAAGGCGCTGTACATCGACACGGTCATCGAACCCTGGGAAGGCTTTTATTTCGACGGCAAGAAGGACAATGCCCAGCGCACCAATTATGCGCTGCGCCAGACCATGCTTGCGCTGAAGCAGAAACTGGGGCCCGGCCCCACGGCGGTGTCGTGCTGCGGCGCCAATCCCGGCATGGTGAGCTGGTTTGTGAAGCAGGCGCTGATGAACCTGGCTGCCGAACTTGCGCTTGACGTGAAGATGCCGACCACCAGGGACGGCTGGGCCAGGCTGATGAAGCGGCTGGGCGTCAAGGGCATTCACGTGGCCGAGCGCGACACGCAGCGCGCCAAGACCCCGAAGCCCCTGGGCACTTTCATCAACACCTGGTCGGTGGACGGGTTCATTTCCGAAGGGTTGCAACCCGCCGAACTGGGCTGGGGCACGCATGAGAAAAAGCTGCCGCCGGAGGGCCGCCGCTTCACCACCGGCTCGAAATGCGCCATCTTTCTGGAGCGGCCGGGCGCCAATACGCGGGTGCGCTCGTGGGTGCCGGGGGTGGGGCCGCAGTTTGCCTTCCTCGTCACCCACAACGAGGCCATTTCCATTGCCGACTACTACACGGTGTGGAAGGGCAAGACGCCACACTACCGGCCCACCTGCCACTATGCCTATCACCCCTGCGGCGATGCGGTGCTGTCGCTGCATGAAATGTTCGGCGCGGCCGGCGTGGCCCAGGCGACCAAGCACATTCTGGGGCCGGACGAGATCGTCGACGGCGAGGACATTCTCGGCGTGCTGCTCTATGGCCACAGGCGCAACGCCTACTGGTTCGGCTCGCACCTTTCCAACGCTGAAGCCAGGGAACTGGCCCCCCATCAAAACGCCACCGGCCTGCAGGTGACCTCGGCGGTGCTGGCGGGCATGGTGTGGGCGATGGAAAACCCCAACGCCGGTATTGTCGAGACCGACGAAATGGACCATCTGCGCTGCCTCAGGGTGCAGTCGGACTATCTGGGCGAAATCAAGGGCGTCTATACCGACTGGACACCGCTTGATAACCGGGGCCAGCTGTTTGCCGAAAAGCTTGACCGCCGCGATCCGTGGCAGTTCAGCAATATTCTGGTGCCGTAACCTAAATTCGCCGTCATTGCATGGCCGGATCACGCCCTCTGGGTTAGGACTCCGGCCATGCGCTCCCTGATTCGACTGCTCCCCATCGCCCTCACTATTGTTCTGGCCGGCACCGCCCTGGCCGAACCGCGCCACGGCATTGCCATGCATGGCGACCCGGCCCTGCCGCCGGATTTCAAGAGCCTGCCCTATGTCAATCCGGACGCACCGCAGGGCGGCGCGCTCAGGGTGGCGGTGGTGGGCAGCTTCGACAGCGTCAACCCCTTTCTGCTCAAGGGAACGGCAGCGCAATTCCTGCGCGCCTATACGTTTGAAAGCCTGATGGGGCGGAACGGGGCCGAGCCCTTCTCGCTCTACGGCCTGCTGGCGGAAAGCATCGACGTGTCGGACGACCGCCAGACCTTCACCTTCAGGCTCCGGCCGGAGGCAAAGTTCTCCGATGGCTCACCGGTCACGGCGGCGGATGTGGTGTTTTCCATGGAAACGCTGCGCGACCTGGGCCACCCGAATTTCAAGGACAAATACCGCAAGGTCAGCGCCGTGGAAGCGCCGGATGACCGCACCGTGGTATTTCATCAAATCCTTGGGGACCGCGAACTGCCGCTCATCGTCGGCCTGATGCCGATCATCTCAAAGGCCTTCTGGCAGGGCAAGGACTTCACCCAGCCGACGCTGACACCGGTCATGGGTTCCGGCCCCTATATGGTGGGGGCTGTGAAACCGGGTGAGAGCATCACCTTCACCAAGAACCCGAACTATTGGGGCAAGGGCCTGGCCATCAGCCGGGGGTTGTGGAATTTCGACTCGGTGCGCTTTGATTATTTCCGCGATGCCAACGCAGCCTTCGAGGCCTTCAAAAAGGGCGATATCGACATCCGCATCGAGGGTGATCCGGGCCGCTGGACGGCGGGATACGACTTCTCCGCCGTGGCGGAAGGAAAGGTGATCAAGGAACTGGTTGCCCAGAAGACGCCTGCCCCCGCCGCCGGCTTTGCCTTCAACACCAGACGGGCGCTGTTTGCCGATCCCCGGGTGCGCGAGGCGCTGCTGACGGTGTTTGATTTCGAATGGGCCAATGCCAATCTGTTCGGCGGTGCCTACCGCCGCAGCTATGGCTATTATTCCGGCTCGGCGCTGTCGTCGCGGGGCAAGCCGGTGGATGAGGCCGAGCGCGCCGTGCTGGGGGAAGCCGTCAATACATTACGCGCCGATTTTGTTGACGGCAGCTATGCCCTGCCGGTGAGCGACGGCACGGGGCGCGACCGCAAGATGCTGAAGAAAGCGGTGGAGCTGCTGGCCCAGGCGGGCTGGACCATTTCCGGCAATGGCATGGCAAACGCAAAGGGCGAGCCCTTTCATTTCACCATCACCCTCATCAACCGCGATCAGGAAAAGATCGCGCTCTATTTCCAGCGCCTGCTGAAGCAGATCGGCATTGCTGCCGAGGTGAAGCTGGTGGACGCCACCCAGTTTGCCGCCCTGCTGCGCACCTATGACTATGACATGGTGCCAGTGACCTGGTTCAACTCGCTGTCGCCGGGCAATGAGCAGAACCAGTATTTCGGTTCGGACGGGCGCGAGCAGCCGGGCAGCCGCAACTATCCCGGCATTGCCGACAAGGGCGTGGACGCCGCCATTGCCGCCATGCTGGCAGCCAGGGACCGGGCCGGTTTCGAGGCGGCGGTGCGGGCCGAGGACCGGCTGCTCACTTCCGGTTTCTACATGATCCCGTTTTATGACGCGGGCGGGGCGTGGGTGGCGCGCTGGAGCAGCATCGGCAGGCCCGACAGCCAGCCCGACACCGGGTTTGAAATGACCACGCTGTGGCGGGTGCAATAGGGCGTTATTTCAGTCGTTTAACTGACTTTTCGGATGTTTTGCGTCAGGCGCCGGCCAGGGCCACCAGGTTCTGCATCAGCAGGCGCGTGCCCTTCAGCCGTTCCTCCGGCGTGGCCCAGTTGCGGGTGATGACCAGTTTCATGTCGGCGGGACGCAGCTTGGCCAGTGTGCCCTGACCGCCGATCCACTCCACCAGTTTTTCCGGCCGGGCAAAGCTGTTGTTGCGGAAGGCCATGACGGCACCCTTCGGCCCGGCATCCACGCTCTGCACATTGGCACGGCGGCACAGCAGCTTGATGGCCACCACCTGCAACAAGTGCTCCACCTCCTCCGGCAGGGGGCCGAAGCGGTCGCGCAGTTCGGCGGCAAAGCCTTCCAGCGCCGTCTGGTCGGAGACATCGGCCAGCCTGCGGTAAAGCCCAAGCCTGACCTGCAGGTCGGACACATAGGGTTCGGGGATAAGGACCGAGGTGCCGATGTTGATCTGCGGTGACCACTGGCCCTCGGCCTCGGCCGCCCCGGCGCCATCGCGCAGCGAGGCCACTGCCTCCTCCAGCATGGTCTGATAAAGTTCGTAGCCCACCTCGCGGATATTGCCGGACTGTTCCTCGCCCAGCAGATTGCCGGCCCCGCGCAGGTCAAGGTCGTGGCTGGCCAGGGTGAAGCCCGCGCCCAGTGAGTCCAGCGACTGCAGAATTTTAAGGCGGCGTTCGGCGGTGGCGGTGAGCGTCTTGCCCGGTGGCGTGGTCATCAGCGCATAGGCGCGCTGCTTGGAGCGGCCCACCCGGCCCCGCAACTGGTAAAGCTGGGCCAGGCCGAACATGTCGGCGCGGTGCACCACCAGGGTGTTGGCGGCGGGAATGTCGAGGCCTGATTCGACAATCGAGGTGGAGAGCAGCACATCGAAGGTCCGGTCATAGAAGCCGGACATGATGTCCTCCAGTTCGGTGGGCGCCATGCGGCCATGGGCGGCGCGGAATTTCACCTCCGGCACGTTCTCGCGCAGGAATTCCGACACCTCGTCGAGGTCGGAAATGCGCGGCACCACGTAATAGCTCTGGCCGCCGCGGAAATGTTCGCGCAGCAGGCTCTCACGGATGATGACGGGATCAAAGGGCGAGACATAGGTGCGCACCGCCAGCCGGTCGAGCGGCGGGGTGGTGATGAGCGACAGCTCACGCACCCCCGAAAGCGCCATCTGCAGGGTGCGCGGAATGGGCGTGGCGGTGAGGGTCAGCACATGCACGCCCTGCTTCATCTCCTTCAGGCGTTCCTTGTGCTTGACGCCGAAGTGCTGTTCCTCATCGATGATGAGAAGGCCGAGATCGCGGAATTTTGTGGCGGCGGTGAGCAGTGCATGGGTGCCCACCACAATGTCCACGGTGCCATCGGCCAGGCCGGCGCGGGTCTCGTCCAGTTCCTTCTTCGGCACCAGGCGCGAGGCGCGGGCGATGCGCAGCGGCAGGCCGCGGAAGCGCTCGCTGAAGGTCTTGTAGTGCTGGCGGGCCAGCAGCGTGGTCGGCACCACCACCGCCACCTGTTTTCCGGCCATGGCGGCCACGAAGGCGGCGCGCAACGCCACCTCGGTCTTGCCGAAGCCGACATCGCCGCAGATCAGCCGGTCCATGGGGCGGCCCTTCTGCAGGTCGTCAATGACGGCCTCGATGGCGGTCAACTGGTCCTCGGTTTCCTCATAGGGGAAGCGGGCGGCAAATTCGTCAAAGGACCCCTCGGGCGGGGCCAGAATATCGCCGGAGCGCAGTTCGCGCAGGGCTGCCGTCTTGATGAGGTCGGCGGCGATTTCACGGATGCGCTCCTTCAGCCGGGCCTTGCGCGCCTGCCAGGCGCCGCCGCCCAGGCGGTCAAGCTGGGCATCGCCGCCCTCGCCGCCATAGCGGGTGAGAAGTTCAATGTTCTCCACCGGCAGGAACAGCCGGTCATTGCCGGCATAGATGAGAAGCAGGCAGTCATGCGGGGCGCCCTGCACCTCGATGGTGCGCAGCCCCTCGAAGCGGCCAATGCCGTGATCGACATGAACCACGATGTCGCCCGGCTCCATGGCCGACAGTTCGGAAATGACATCCGCCGCCTTGCGCTGCTTGCGGCCCCGGCGCACCAGCCGGTCGCCAAGAATGTCCTGTTCCGAAAGGAGCGCCAGCCGGGGCGTCTCGAAGCCCTCCTCCAGCGGCAGCACCAGCATGGAGACAATGCCGGGGTCGCGGCCTTCCACCTCGGCCCAGCTGGAGGCGGGCACCAGCGGCGCCAGATCATGATCCTTCAGAATGGTGTAGAGCCGTTCGGCCGAACCGGTGGACCAGCAGGCCAGCACAACCTTCCTGTTCTGGCGGCGCATTTCCTCCGTATGCTGACGAACGGCATCATAGATTTCGCCCGTCTGCTGGCTGCGCTCGGCGGCAAAGCTGCGGCCCCGCCGGCCACCCAGGGAAAGGGCGGCGGAGGACGGGCTTTCAAAGGGCGTGGCGATGACGCTGGTGTGGTCGGCCTCCAGCGTGCGCCACTCCTCCGGTGTCAGGTAGAGCAGGTCCGGCGGCAGCGGCTTGTAGGGGGCGGCACCAAAGGCCTGCTTGCCCAGCGCCTCGCGGCGGGCGTCGTAAAACTCCATCACCTGCGCCTGGCGCGCCGCCATGGCCTCATCAGCCTCGAAGGCCAGCGAGATCACCGCCTCGGGCAGATAGTCGGAGAGCGGCACCAGCCGGTCATGGAACAGCGGCAGCCAGTGCTCCATGCCCTGATAGCGGCGGCCCGCGGTGACGCTTTCATAGAGCGGGTCATTCATGTCCAGACCCGAAAAGGCCGCGGCATAGGCCTTGCGGAAACGGCCGATGCTGGCGGCGGTCAGCACCACCTCATTGGCGGGGGTGAGGGTGAGGGTCTTGCGGGTGTGGGTGGTGCGCTGGGTTTCGGGGTTGAAATCGCGGATCGACTCCAGCGTGTCACCGAAGAAGTCGAGACGCACCGGCGTTGCCTCGCCGGGCGGGAAAATGTCAATGATGCCGCCGCGCACGGCAAAGTCGCCCTGCTCCATGACCGTGCCGGTGCGGGCAAAGCCATTGTCGGCGAGGAAGGCCAGCAGCGATTCGGTGTTGATGCGCTGGCCGGGGGCGGCGCGGAAGGTGGCGCCCGCCAGTGTCTCCGGTGCCACCACGCGCTGCAGCAGCGCGTTGACGGTGGTGAGGATGAGGCGCGGGCCGGTTGACTTCTGGCTCAGCAGGGAGAGTGCCGCCATGCGCCAGGCCAGACTGTCGGCGGCGGGCGACACCCGGTCATAGGGCAGGCAGTCCCAGGCGGGAAAGCGGATCACCTCCAGGCCGGGGGCGAAGAAGTCGAGCTGGCTGGCCAGGGTTGCCAGCTGCTGGTCGTCAAGCGCCACATGAAGAAGGCCGCGCGGGCCTGCCGCCTTTGCCAGTTCCGGCAGCAGCAGCGCATCAAGCCCGGTGGGCAGACCGGACAGGACGGTGCGGCCCGCCGTGTCGAGACGGGCCGTGATGGCGGCGGACAGCATCATGAGGCCTTGCCGGGGGTGAAGGAGAGAATACGGTCGAGCAGCGGCGAGCGCAGATGGTCGGGCACCCGCTCCACCCGCGTGATCCAGGCCAGCATTTCCTGGTCCGGCAGGTCCAGAATGCGGGCAAAGTCGGCCAGTTCGGCATCACTGAGGGTGGCGAGATGGGCGCTGGCAAAGCCGCCGATGATCAGGTCCATTTCCTTGATGCCGCGGTGACAGGCGCGCCACAAAAGCCGCTTGCGCGTGACGGTGCTGTCGGGATTGCTGTTCATGGGCCAAGCGCTTAGCGCGGGCCGGGCTTGCGCCGCAAGCACCGGGCGGCGAAAATGCCGGTCATGCGCCCCGCCCTGCTCAACCCGCTGTTTGCGCCCGTTTCGGGGCTCAAGGGCGTTGGCAGCAAGCTGGGCAAGCTGTTGACCCGCCTGCTGCGGCCGGCTGCCGCCGATGGGCAGGAGGCGCGGCTGGTCGATCTGCTTTATCACCTGCCCAGCGGTCTGGTGGACCGCTCGCGCCGGGTCACCATTGCCAGTCTGCCGCCTGAAGGCATTGTGACACTGGAGGTGACGGTGGGTCGTCACCGGGCGCCGCCGCGCGGCCGCAATATGCCCTATCGGGTCGAGGTGTTTGACGGCACCGGTTTCATGACGCTGATTTATTTCAAGGTGTTCGGCGATCATGTTGAGAAACTGCTGCCGGAGGGCGAGCGCCGGTTCATTTCCGGCACGGTGAGCTGGTATGACGACCTGCCGCAGATGGCGCATCCCGATTATGTGGTGACGGCCGAGGCCTTTGCGCAACTGCCGATGATGGAGCCGGTCTATCCGCTGATGGCGGGGGTGCCGGCACGCCTTCTGGCCAAGGCGGCGCGGGCGGCGGTGGAACGCCTGCCGGAGCTGGCGGAGTGGCAGGATGCGGCCTGGCTTGCCCGCCAGCAATGGCCCGGCTTTGCCACGGCACTGCGCCTTCTGCACTTGCCGGACACGGCTGCCGTGCTGGAGGCCAGTTCCCCGCCGCGCCAGCGGCTGGCCTATGATGAATTGCTGGCCACGCAACTGGCGCTGCTTCTGGTGCGCAACCGCATGAAGCGCGAGGCCGGCCGGTCGCTGCGCGGCGCGGGCGATATCCGCACCAGGCTGGTGGCGGCACTGCCCTATCACCTCACCGGGGCGCAGACCCGCTCGCTCAGCGAAATCCTGCATGACATGGCGGACCCTAGCCGGATGATCCGGCTTTTGCAGGGCGATGTGGGCGCGGGCAAGACGGTGGTGGCGCTCCTGGCGCTGGCGGCGGCGGTGGAGGCCGGTGCCCAGGGGGCGCTGATGGTGCCCACGGAAATTCTGGCCCGCCAGCATTTCGCCAGCCTCACACCGCTGGCGGCCAAGGCGGGCCTCCGGCTGGCGCTGCTGACGGGGCGGGAAAAGGGCCGCGCCCGTGACGACACGCTAACGGCGCTGGCGGCGGGCGAAATCGACATTCTCATCGGCACTCATGCGCTGTTTCAGGAGGGGGTGGCCTTCCGCGATCTCGGGCTTGCGGTGATTGACGAGCAGCACCGCTTCGGCGTGCATCAGCGGCTTGCCCTGCAGCAGAAGGCGGGGGCGGCGGTGGACCTGCTGGTGATGACGGCAACGCCCATTCCGCGCACCCTGGCTCTCACCGTCTATGGCGACATGGATGTATCAAAGCTTGATGAAAAGCCGCCGGGCCGCCAGCCCATTGCGACGCGCGTGCTGCCGCTCAGCCGCATGGATGAGGTGGTGACGGGCCTTGCCCGCGCCATGCGTGATGGCCAAAGGGTCTATTGGGTGTGTCCGCTGGTGGCGGAGAGCGAGCAGGTGGACATGGCTGCCGCCGAGCAGCGCTTTGCCGCGCTGACGCAGGACTTTCCCGGCATGGTGGGGCTGGTGCATGGCCGCCTCAGGGGGGCGGAGAAGGATGCCGTCATGGCCCGCTTCAAGGCGGGCGAGATCACACTTCTGGTGGCCACCACGGTCATTGAGGTGGGGGTGGATGTGCCCGAGGCCACCATCATGGTGGTGGAGAATGCCGAACGCTTCGGCCTGGCCCAGTTGCATCAGTTGCGCGGGCGGGTGGGGCGCGGGGCGGCCTCGTCGTCGTGCCTGCTGCTCTATCAGGAGCCCTTGGGCGAAACGGCCAGGGCCCGGCTTTCCATCCTGCGCGAATCCGAAGACGGCTTCCGCATTGCCGAGGAGGATTTGCGCCTGCGCGGGGCCGGTGAAATGCTGGGCACGCAACAGGCGGGCCTGCCGGTGCTGAGGCTGGCTGATCTATCCGTACACGGAGAGTTGCTGGCCGCAGCCCATGATGATGCGGCCCTGATCATGGCGCGCGATCCGCAACTCGCAACGGCGCGGGGCCAGGCCCTGCGCGTCCTGCTCTATCTGTTCGAGCGCGAAGAGGGCTTGCGTTTTCTCGGTGCGGGCTGAGGAGCGGCCAGAACTGTAGCCGCGAGCGCGGCGCTGACCTCCTGCTCATGGGGCAGCGGGCAATCGGGCAAGACCAGCCCCATGGAAATGACCATCTTCAGCCCCTCCTCCACGCTCATGGAGAGGATTTTCACCTCCGACTGGTCGGCAAAGAACACATAACCGCCGGTGGGATTGGGCGTCGTCGAGACATAGACGGCATAGAGCTTGCGGCCCCGCTCCAGACCGATCTCGCAGCCATCCACCTCACGCGAAATGAAGGCCGGGGTGAACACGCCCTTGCGCGGCCACTCCACCAGACAGACATGGCGGAAGCTGGTGCCCTTGCCGGAGAACATGGTCTCGAACAGCTGCTTCGAACCCTTGTAGATGGAGCGCACCACGGGGGTGCGGTTCATCAGCTTGTCCCACAGGCCGATGAGGGTGGAGCCGACAAGGTTGGCGGCCAGCGCGCCAATGGCGGTGATGGAGATCAGCGCAAAGAGCAGGCCGAAGCCGGGCAGCTTGAAGGGCAGATAGGTGTCCGGGTTGAATTCCGGCGGCAGCAGCGGCTTGAACCAGCGGTCGAAGATGGAGATGAACCACAGCGTTGCCCAGATGGTGATGGCGGCCGGGGCGGCAATCACCAGACCGGTAAAGAAATAGGTGCGCAGCCGGGAAAACAGGCTGGTGCGCGGCGCGGGTGGTGGGGTCTGGTCGGTCATGACGGGCGGTGATGACATGGCCGGCAGTGGCAGGCAAGCGCCAATAAATCAGGGGGTCAGCCCCTCCTCGCCCGGGTACTGATCGGCCCAGACGCGGGCGCGGGCCTCGGCCTCCAGCCGGGTTTCATCGGACACTTCGCTGCGGATGGCGTTGGCGCGTTCGATGATGGCGGCGTCGTCAGCGGGACTGGCGGTGGCACCGGCCAGAATATACCACATGACGGCGCGGGTTTCGTCGCGCTGCACCACCTTGCCGTCCCAATAGAGATCACCGAGATAGGCCTGGGCACCGGGGTGGCGCTTGCGCGCCGCCGCCATCAGCCATTTCAGGGCCTGCTGCGGATTTTTGCGCACCCCCTGCCCCTTCATGGTCATGACCCCAAGGGCAAACTGGGCACCGGGATGACCATAGGTGGAGGCGAGCCGCAGATAGGTGCGGGCGGCGGCGGCCGGCTCGGGCCTGATTCCCGCTTCGGGAATGCCGGTGCGGAGATAGTCGGCGACCCGCAACTGGCCGTCGACCATGATGCGCAGTCGCTTCTGGTCCGGCTCGTCGGGGTCATAGGCTTCGGCCACGCGGCTGTAATAGGAGAAGGCCGTGGCATCATCAACGGAGACACCCTTGCCGGTGGCATAGATGTGGCCGAGATACCAGTCGGCAACGATGTTGCCGTCGTCCGAGGCCTTGCGGAAATTCTTGATGGCCTTGCTGTAATTGCCGTCGTTATAGGCGTTCCTGGCCTTCTTCAGGTCGTCGGTCCAGAAGGGAATGTTGATGGACGGCAGCTTCAGCTTGGGCGGGGCCGGAAGATAGGAGAAGAACCCGGCATTGGGCTCACCGGCGTCCTGGGCGTGCGCCGCCACGCCGCCCGACAGCAGCAGGCAGGCCAGCGCCATGGGGCGCAGCACGGCCAGCAGCGAAAATCGGGAAAGGCGGCGAAACATCATGCTCCTGTGCTGCCGGGCACCCCCTCCGGACCCCAGCCCTGGCGGGCAGCGGACCGGTCCGGCACGGGAGCGGCGGCATATTCGTTCACCTTGCCCTATCGTCCAATTTGGGCGCCAGCGTGGATCAATTGCGCCGGTCTGTGGGATTCGGCAATTCTGTCATGCTGTTGCAAAGATGCAACTGATGTCAGAGGGCGAGAGCGGCACGCATGCCTTCACACACCGCCTCCTCCACGGTGCGCGGGGCCAGACAGTCGCCCGCCAGACGCACCGGAATGGCCATGGCGTCGAGATCGGCCTTGAGGCTGTCCTCTTGGCGGTTGGCATAGACCGCCACCAGACTGTCCACCTCCTCCAGCATCACCGCCTCGCGGGCGGCGGTGTGATTAAAATAGGCGGTGCGGTGATCCATGCCGTAGAGCCGCATCCACGGCAGCACCTGAACCCCGAGGCGGTGCAGGCGGGCGTTGAACTCATCGCGGATGGAGTGGGGCAGTGCATCACCCGCGCAGGTGCCGTTGACCGCCAGACGGACCTGATGGCCCTCCTTGGCCAGTTTCAGCGCCAGCCCCATGCCCACCCAGTCGGCGCGCCAGTCATAGATCACCACATTGTGGCCGGGGCGGGCGCTATGGCGCAGCACATCGGCCGCCAGCATCAGGCGCTCAGTCTCGCCTTCGACCGGCGGCAGCACCGGCAGCGAGCCGGTGGCGAGAATGACGGCGTCCGGGCGCTCGGCCTCCAGCAGCTCGCGCGTCACCGGGCTTGAGCGCTTCAGCACGGCACCATGGTGTTCGGCCTCGCGGGCCAGATTGGTGACGATGCCGCCGAATTCGGCACGGTCCGGCAGAAGCTGGGCCAGCCGCACCTGGCCGCCGAGATAGCGCTGCTTTTCGTGAAGGGTGACGTGGTGGCCGCGTTCGGCCGCCACGGCTGCGGCCTTGAGCCCGGCCGGGCCACCGCCCACCACCATGACCTTGAGGGGCCGTGCGGCGCGGCGGCGCTGGCCCAGTTCCAGTTCGCGGCCCGTTTCCGGGTGCTGGATGCAGGACACGGAAAGGCCGTGCTGGATGTGGCCGATGCAGGCCTGATTGCAGCCGACACAGGCGCGGATGTGATCGGTTTCACCGGCCAGCGCCTTGTTGGGCATGTCGGGGTCGGCAATGGTGGCGCGGGTCATGCCGCAAAGGTCGGCCTGGCCGCGTTCGAGAATGAGTTCGGCCTCATGCGGCTGGTTGATGCGGCCGGCGACAAACACCGGAATGCCGGTGGCCTCGCGCACGCGCTGGGCCAATGGCGCCACATAGGCGTGTTCGGTGGCCATGGAGGGCACAATGTGCATGGCCCCTGACGATGAGGCCGAGGTGCCGGCAATCATGTTGAGGAAATCGAGCCGCGGGCTGAGCGCCCTGGCGATGGCCAGACTCTCGTCGCCGTCAATGCCCGCGTCATCATGTTCATCACCGGAGTGACGCATGCCGACGACAAAGCCATCGGGCACCGCGGCCCGGATCTGATCCAGGGTTTCGGCGACAAAGCGCAGGCGGTTGTCAAAGGAGCCGCCATAATCATCATCGCGCTGGTTCAGCCGGGCCGACAGGAACTGGGCCGGAAGATAGCCGTGGCTGGCCACCAGCTCGACGCCGTCCAGCCCGGCCTCGGCCATGCGCCGGGCGGCGGCGGCATAGGCGGCAATGATTTCGGCAATGAGCGGCCGGTCCATGACGCGCGGCACGGTGCGGTTGCGCTCGGAGGGGCTGTGCGAGGGGGCAATGGTGGAGCGTTGAACCCCATGCAGCCGGTTCATCATCTCGCGGCCGGGATGATGAAGCTGGACGAAGACGCGCGCGCCATCGTCATGAAGGGCGGCGGCGAGCCTGCGGAAGTGGGGAATGCAGGTGTCGTCATGGGCCATGAGCACATGGTCAGAGAAGCGCGCCGTGTCGTGCACGCCGGCAGCCTGCAGAATGATGAGGCCAGCCCCGCCGCGGGCGCGGGCGCGGTGATAGGCGGCAAGGGCCTCGGTGGGCCTATTGTCCCGGACCAGGCCGGTGTCATGACCGGTGGTGAAGATGCGGTTCCGGAGTTCCGCTCCCCTGATGGCCAAAGGCGAAAAGAGGAGCGGGAAACGCATGGTCTAGGTCCTGTTCAGCGCCCTCTGTTCGCGGCGGATGAAGCCATCCACCATAACGGTCCAGATCTCGCGGGCATGTTCGGGATCAAGACCAAGCCGTTTGGCCTCGGCCATGGCATTGTCAATGACCTCGTCCACCCGGGGCGGTATGCGGGCGGCAAGCCCCTCCCGCCGTTTAACGGCAATGGCGCGGTCAATCATGCCCTGGCGTTCGGCCAGCAAAGCCACCAGGCGCAGGTCGAGCGCGTCAATGTCGGCGCGGACCTTGGCCATGGAGTCGTTAAATTCGGTATAACTCATGCTTGTTTTACGGTCAAACCGTAACTCCTGAAGTGCTTTTGCCCCGGCCTAGGGCGAGGCGGCGCGGGGCGTGAAAACCCAGGGCCTGATGCCCTGCCCGCCCCGGGCGGTGCGGACAAGGATTCGGCCGGGTGTGATGGCGACAGAATGAGCGCCGTTGGCCCAGAGGTCAAATCGATCGATGCGCAGCGCAATTTCGAGGCAGCGGCCGCGCAGGGGAAATTCGGCAATGACAATATCGGCAGCCGGACAGGTGGTGTCCTGTTCGGCGGCCCGGCGCAGCACCACTACCCTCTGGCCCTTCACTGTGGCGGTGCAGACAGCACCGGTGCAGGACCAGCCGGGGCGGGTGGCGGCCACCTTGCCGGTCACCTCCTCGCCATTGCCGAGAAGCCAGCGCGACAGGGCAAAGCGTCCGCCACCGCCGGGAGCGGCCACCAGTTCACCCGCCGCATTGCGGAAGGCCACCGCCCGGCCGTCACCATCCACCAGAAGGTCTGGCTGCGCGGGCAGCGGCAGCAGCAGGGCTGCCCCGGCAAGCGCCAGCCCCGCCAGCCGGCCACGGTCACGCAGCAGGGCCAGCAGCACCAGGCCCAGGGCGGCCAGCGTGGCCACCGCCGCCGGCGGCTGCTGCCAGACCTGCCCCGCCCCTGGAAAACCGGCCACCCAATCGGAGATCATCATCACCAGATCCATGCCCCTGCCCATGATGAGGAGCGGCAGCCGCTCCAGTCCCAGCGGCATCAGCAGGGTGGCAAGAAGTGCCGCCGGCATGACCACCACCCCCACCACCGGCAGGGCCAGGCCATTGGCAACAATGCCCCAGGGGGCAAGCCGCCCGAAGTGAAAGGCGGCGGGCACGCCGGAATAGAGGCCGGCCACCAGCGAGGTGACGGCCGGCACCCAGAGAAAGCGCCACAGGGCGCCGGTGGCGCGGGTAAAATGGGTCGGCGCGCCCTGCTCCTTGCCGTGCTGGTGGCGCTGCCACCACTCATAGAAGCCGGCAAGACCGGTGACCGCCATGAAGGACATCTGGAAGGAGGCCGACAACGCCTGTTCCGGCTGCATCAGCAGCAGGATGACGGCGGCTAGGGCTAGGTTGCGCAGCGAAATGGCGGGCCGGTCCATGAGCACGGCGGCAAACATCACGGCAATCATGATGTAGCTGCGGGCGGTGGCCGGGCCGGAATCGGCCAGCAGCATGTAGAACAGTCCGGCGGCCAGAGCAGCGACCGCTGCCAGTTTCTTCACCGGCAGGCGCAGCACCAGGGGTGGAAACAGGGCCAGCAGTGCGCGCACCAGCCAGAACACGCCGCCGGCCACCAGCGTCATGTGCAGGCCGGAGATGGAGAGAACGTGAAACAGGCCAGAGTCGCGCAGCGAGTCGTTGACGCGTTTCGGAATGTCGGCGCGCTCGCCGTTGATCAGCGCCTCAGAGACCGCCGCCGTGGAGCCGCCGAGCACGGCGCGCACGCGCCGCCCGATGGCCTGACGCACCCCCTCCAGCGCGGCATCGAGCCGGTAGCGGACGGGCATGGCTTCGGCGTTGATGGCGGCCGGGCCGAGGGCGCGGCCGGTGCCGCCCACCGACTGGAAAAACAACTGGCGGCCATAGTCAAAGCCGCCGGGAAGGACCGGCAGCGGCAGCGGCTCCAGCCGGGCGCGAAGGGTGATGGATTGCCCCGCCGCCAGGTCGGGCTGGCGGCCGGTGAGGGTCAGGCGCAGGCGGCGCGGCTGTTCGCCGGCGGGCAGCGGGGTGATGGCTTCGACATCAAGCAGCACCAGCTTGCGCCGCGACTGGGCGCCATCAATGCGGGCGATGCGGCCGGTCACCTCGGCGGCGGGCACTACAGCGCGCACAAGGGGCGTGGCCACCCATTCGGTGCGCAGCTTGGCAGCGGTAAACCCCGTGAGCATCAGAAGCGGCATGAGCAGCAGCAGAACCCGGCGGGCGGGCAGCATCAGCAGCACGCCAGCCAGCAACAGAAGCAGGCTGGGAACAAGGCCAGGCTCACGCGGCAGGGCGAAATAAATCCAGATGCCCGCCATGAGAAACAGCGGCACAAACAGAAACGGCGGGCGCGGTGCGGCATCGGCCAGCCAGCGCAACGGCCACAGCCAGTCCGTCTCCCGCGCGGTCAGGGCCTCCGTCATGCCGCCCCTTTGCCCCCTGCCCCCATGCGTGCTATGCGCCGGGCCACCCCGTTTTCCTGCCGACTATAGGGATTTCACGTTTCATGTCATCGCCCGTCATTACCCGCTTTGCCCCCTCGCCCACCGGTTTTTTGCACATTGGCGGGGCGCGCACCGCCCTGTTCAACTGGGCCTTTGCCCGGCACACAGGCGGCAAGATGCTGCTGCGCATCGAGGATACTGACCGTGAACGCTCAACCGAAGCCGCCATCACCGCCATTCTTGATGGCTTGACCTGGCTGGGCCTTGGCTGGGACGGTGAAGCCGTGTCGCAGTTTGCCCGGGCCGAGCGCCACCGCGCCGTGGCCAATGAACTGCTGCAGCGCGGCAAGGCCTATTACTGCTATTGCTCGCCTCAGGAACTGGAGGCCATGCGCGCCCGGGCCGAGGCGGAGAAGCGCCCGGTGCGCTATGACGGCACCTGGCGCGACCGCGACCCCAAGGATGCCCCCGAGGGGGTGAAACCGGTGATCCGCTTCAAGGCCCCGCAGGAGGGCGAAACGGTGATCCATGACCATGCCCAGGGGCGCGTGGTCATTCCCAACAAGGATCTTGATGATCTCATCATCCTGCGCTCGGACGGCAACCCCACCTATAATCTGTCGGTGGTGGTGGACGACCATGACATGGGGGTTACCCACATTATCCGTGGCGTTGACCACCTGACCAATGCGGCCCGCCAGACCCAGATCTATCTGGCCATGGGCTGGCAGGTGCCGGACATGACCCATGTGCCGCTGATCCACGGGCCGGACGGGGCCAAACTGTCCAAGCGCCACGGGGCGCTGGGGGTGGAGGCCTATCGCGCCATGGGCTATCTGCCCGCCGCCCTGCGCAATTATCTGGCCCGGCTGGGCTGGAGCCATGGCGATGACGAGATCTTCTCCACCGAACAGCTGGTTGAGTGGTTCAGCCTCGATGCCATTGGCAAGTCGGCGGCGCGCTTCGACTTTGCCAAGCTTGAAAATCTCAACGGCCACTATATCCGGCACACGCCGGACGCTGTGCTGCTCAAGGAATTTCTGGCCTTCCTGCCGCATGTGGAGGGTGGGCCGGAGATGCTGAAGGCGCTGGAGGGCGGCCGGATGGCGGCCTTCGCCAAGGCGCTGCCGGGGCTGAAGGAGCGGGCCAAGACACTGGTGGAACTGATGACCAATGCGGCGTTTCTGTTTGCCGTGCGGCCGCTGGCGCTGGATGACAAGGCCAGGGCCCTGCTCAATGATGAGGGCAAGGCCGCCCTCAGGGGGGTGCTGCCGGTGCTGAAGGCTGCGGCGGACTGGCAGGCCCCGGCGCTGGAGGCGGCGGTGAAGGCCCATGCCGAGCAGGCGGGGCTGAAGCTCGGCAAGCTCGCCCAGCCGCTGCGCGCGGCGCTGACCGGCACATCCACCTCGCCCGGCATTTTTGACGTGCTTGAGGTTTTGGGACGGGATGAGGCGCTGGCCCGGCTCGCCGACCCGTTGTGAAGCCGCCGCCCACCGCTGTCACAGATCTGACTGATCTTCGTCCTTGGAAGGGTGCGTCAATTGCGCACTTTATGTACTTCTTTTTGGTGCATTAGAACATCGTCAATTAGAGTCTCCTGATATTTCTATATAAGGCAGCCAGCAGAGCTGCCGTGGAGGCGCACCCCAGGGAGGACCTGGGGATTGAGGAGGAACGACGATGCACAGGACATGGCTTTTTGTCCGCCGCTTTCTCATGGGCCTGGCCTTGCTGGCGGGCAGCCTGCTGCTGCCAGCCGCGGCCGAGGAGGCCACAACGCCCGGCGGCGCTGCTGCTGTCTCCGCCGCCACCGCCATTCCACCACCCCCGGCCATTGTGACCGCCAGCGGCGCGGCTGCCAATCCGCTGAAGCCGCGGATCATCAAGGGCACGGCTGACCACAGCAAATTCGACATACTGAAGAAGCCCTTTGCCTCCGGCCCCGAGGTGACAGCGGCCTGTCTCACCTGTCACACGGAAGCATCCAAACAGGTGATGGGGTCCATTCACTACAGCTGGACCTTTGACAACAAGGCCACCGGCCAGAAACTGGGCAAGCGCTACACGCTCAATTCCTTCTGCGGCAATGTGGGCGCCAATGAGCCGCGCTGCACGTCGTGCCATGCCGGTTACAACTTCACCGATGTGCGCCTTGGCCCGCCGCAAAACGAAACAGCGGTAGACTGCCTGGTGTGCCATGACACGTCCGGCCAGTATGCAAAGCTGGACAACGCCGCCGGCAACCCGGCGCTGGCACCGGTGCCGGAAAAGGCCAAGACCATTACCGGGGCGCTGGCCAAGCCTTCCAATCTGACGGCAGCGGCGCTGAGCGTTGGCGGGCCGCGGCTGGAGAATTGCGGACAGTGCCATTTCAACGGCGGCGGCGGCGACAACGTCAAGCACGGCGACCTGTCATCGGCCTTGTATGCGGCTGATACACATGTGGATGTGCACATGGCGTCCAAGGACAATCACGGCCAGGGCATGATGTGCTCCACCTGCCACAAGCAGGAAGCCCACCAGTGGCATGGCAGCCGTTATGCCCCCACCGCCGCGCAGGCCCCCGACCGGCACAAGCCCGGCGCCCCGCGCACCGCCTCGACCTGTGAAAGCTGCCACGGCAACACCCCGCACAAGGGCGAAAGCGTGGTGGGCATGAAGCTCAATGACCATACCGACCGGGTGGCATGCCAGACCTGCCACATTCCCACCTTTGCCAAGGGCGGTGTGGCCACCAAGACTTTGTGGGACTGGTCCACCGCCGGCAAGCTCAAGGATGGCAAGCCCATTCAGGAGGACGGCTATCATCAGGGCAACGGCAAGCCGCGCGATACCTATCTGTCGACCAAGGGCACCTTTGCCTGGGGCGAGGAGGTGAAGCCGCACTATGCCTGGTTCAATGGCACCACCCATTATGTGACCGACAGTGACGTCATTGACCCGAAGCAGCCCCTGGCCATGAACTGGATTGACGGTGCTGCCAATGACCCGGCCTCGCGCATCCACCCCTTCAAGCTGATGCACGGCAAGCAGGCCTATGACACCGAGCTCAACCACCTGCTCTATAATCAGGTCTATGGTCCCAAGACCGACACCGCCTTCTGGACCAATTTCAGCTATGACAAGTCGCTGAAGGCGGCCATGGACTATATGGGCAAGCCCTATTCCGGCAAGTATGGCTTTGTTGAAACCACCATGCTGTGGCCGATCACCCATATGGTGGCGAAAAAGGACGAGGCCCTGAAGTGCACCGCCTGCCACGCGCCGCAGGGCGTTCTGGCCAGCCTGGGCGGCTTCTACATGCCGGGCCGCGAACCCCTGAGCTGGGTCAATCTGGCTGGCCTTTTCCTGATCTTCGCCACCCTGGCCGGGGTTGGGATCCATGCCCTGGGCCGTCTCATCTCATCCCGCCGGAGGAGCAAGCAATGACCCGCCGCTACGTCAAGGTTTATCCCCGGTTTGAGCGCTTCTACCACTGGGGTCAGGCGCTGCTGATCTTCGTGCTGTTCTTCACCGGGCTGGGGGTGGCGGGTCTGCACGCCCTGGTGCCCTATGGTCTGGCCGTCACGGTGCACACCATAGCGGCGGTGCTGCTGCTGGTTCTGTGGGTGTTTGCCACCTTCTGGCACTTCACCACCGGTGACTGGCTGCACTATCTGCCCACCACCAAGGGCCTGTTCAATGTGGCCCGCTATTATGCCTATGGCGTGTTCCGCGGTGAGGAACACCCGTTCAACAAGCGGTTCTGGGCCAAGAACAACCCGCTGCAGGCACTGACCTATGTGTTTCTCAAGGCGGTGCTGTTTCCGGCCATCTGGATCACCGGCATTCTCTATCTCACCTACAGCTTCTGGGACCATGTGGCGGCGGCCAACCTGTGGCTGGGCTGGGTGGCGGTAATCCATGCGCTGGCGGCGTTTACGCTGGCAGCGTTCGTGATTGTCCATGTCTATCTGTTGACGCTTGGCCACACCTTCCGTGACCATGTCCGGCCGATGATTACCGGCTATGACATTGTTGACCTGTCGCCGGAGGAGGAAGCCTATCTGGCCCATGACCAGATGAAACGCCTGGGACCGGTGGCCGGGGGCCATCACTGACAGGCGGACCGGGGCTGTTGGGGCCAGCCTGGCTTGCGCCGGGCTGGCCTGCATCCTTTGAACAAGGTCAGTTGTGTTGACCTGAAATTTTTTGCAGTGCAATAATGGCGGCAACCAACCGAAACGGAGGAAGCCATGGCCAAGTCACCCGCAAAGGCACCGGATGAGAACGCCGCGTTGCAGGTTCACGGTGAAAACGTGGTCCTGCCGGTCAAAAAAGGGTCCATCGGCCCGGATGTGGTGGACATCACCAAGCTCTACGGCCAGGCCAAGGTCTTCACCTATGACCCCGGCTTCACCTCCACCGCCTCGTGCGAATCAAAGATCACCTACATTGACGGCGATGAAGGCATTCTGCTGCACCGGGGCTATCCCATCGAGCAGCTGGCCGAGCACGGCGACTTTCTGGAAACCTGCTACCTGCTCTATTACGGCGAACTGCCCAATGCCGAGCAGCGCAAATATTTCGACTGGGCCATCACCAAGCACACGATGATCCATGAGCAGATGGCGCGGCTGTTCCAGGGCTTCCGCCGCGATGCGCACCCCATGGCGGTCATGGTGGCCGTGGTCGGCGCCATGTCGGCCTTCTATTCCGACTCGCTCGACATTCAGGATCCGCGCCAGCGCGAGATCGCCTCGCACCGCATGATCGCCAAGCTGCCGACCATCGCGGCCATGGCCTATAAATACCACAAGGGCGAGCCCTTCGTTTATCCGCAGAACCACCTGTCCTATGCGGCCAACTTCCTGCACATGTGTTTTTCCACGCCGTGCGAGGAATACAAGGTCAACCCGGTGCTGGCGCGGGCGCTGGACCGCATCTTCATCCTGCATGCCGACCATGAGCAGAATGCCTCCACTTCGACGGTGCGCCTGGCCGGTTCATCGGGCGCCAATCCCTTTGCCTGCATTGCGGCCGGCATTGCCTGTCTGTGGGGGCCGGCCCATGGCGGCGCCAATGAGGCGGCGCTGAACATGCTGGACGAGATCGGCTCGGTTGAGAACATCCCCTCCTTCATTGAAAAGGTGAAGGACAAGAATTCCAACGTCCGGCTGATGGGCTTCGGCCACCGCGTTTACAAGAACTATGACCCGCGCGCCAAGATCATGGCGCAGACGGCGCATGAGGTGCTGAACGACCTTGGCATCAAGGGCGACCGCCTGCTTGATGTCGCCAAGGAACTGGAACGCGTGGCGCTGCACGATGAATATTTCATCGAGCGCAAGCTCTATCCCAATGTCGATTTCTATTCCGGCATCATCCTCCGGGCCATGGGCTTCCCCACCTCCATGTTCACGGTGCTGTTCGCCCTGGCCCGCACCATCGGCTGGATTTCGCAGTGGAAGGAAATGATCGAGGATCCGACCCAGCGCATCGGCCGTCCGCGCCAGCTCTACACCGGTGAAACCCAGCGCGACTATGTGCCCCTGAACCAGCGCGGCTGAGGCTGCTGCCACCAAACAAAACGCCCGGACAAGTCCGGGCGTTGTCATTTTGCCTGGTGGGTCAGGCGCCGCGTTCGTTCATCAGCATGGCGCCGATTTCGGCTTCGGCCACCTTCTTGCCGTCCACATGGGCCTCCACCCAATACTTCCACACCGGCGGGCGCTTGTTGGCCAGCTTCATGTGAAAGTGCACCTGGTCGCCCGGCACCACCGGCTTGCGGAAGCGGGCCTTGTCAATGGACATGAAGAACACCAGCTTGCCGGCGTGCTCATCACCCAGGGCATTCAGCACCAGCGCGCCCGCCGCCTGGGCCATGGCTTCCACCAGCAGCACACCGGGCATGACCGGGCGGCCGGGAAAATGGCCGGGAAAGAACGGCTCGTTCATGGTGACATTCTTGAGGGCGATGCCGCTGTCCTCGCCGTTCATTTCGATGATGCGGTCGATGAGCAGAAAAGGATAGCGGTGCGGCAGCAGCTGCATGATGCGCTGGATGTCGGCGGTGGTGGCGGGCGCGGTCATTGGGTTGGGTCCCTCGTCATAAGGGAAACGGCCCCGAAAGGCCGTTTCGTCATGGTCAGACTGGCAGCGCGGATCAGAAGCGCGTGCCGATGGAGAAGCGGAACCATTCCTTGTTGTCCGTCGATTCCGACATGAGCGGATAGGCGGCGTCGAAACGCAGCGGACCGAAGGGCGATTTCCAGATGATGCCGGCACCGACCGAGGCGCGGAAGGCGGCCTTGTCATAGACGGTGCAGTCATGATTGTCCGTGTTATCGCAGTATGTTCCTGCGCCATAGGCCATTGTCTGTTCCGGTGCGTTGAACACGGTGCCGAAGTCGGTGAAGACCGCGCCGGAAATGCCCCAGGCCTCAGGCGCACCGATGGGGAAGGTCGCTTCCAGCGTGCCGATGGCATAGGTCTGGCCGCCGATGGAATCGAGGCCACCGGCATTGTTGATCTGCATGGGGCCAATGCCGGACTTGGCAAAGCCGCGGAAGGAATCAGCCCCCATGAAGAAGCGGTCCTGCAGCGGCACATCCTTGCCCAGGGCCTGCATGTGACCGGCATTGCCTTCGATCTTCACGGTGACCATGTCCTCAACCACCGGGATGAAATACCAGGCATGGGCTTCAAGGGCGGCGTAATAGGCATCCCCGCCAAGGCCGGCCAGTTCCATGTCAAGCTGGGCGCGCAGGCCGGAATTGGGATCCATCGGATTGTCGAGGTCGTCCCAGACATAGCTGCCGGAAACGGCCGACTTCACCGAGCTGCCCTGCCAGCGGATGACCGTGGGCGAGGCCCTGGTCACATCCACGCCGTTCACCTTGCGCCAGGCCAGGTAGTATTTGAGGTTGACCGAGGAATATTCATCAAGCCGGAAACCGGTGCGCAGTGCGCCGCCCACCTGCTTGGACTTGTATGAGGAATAGTCGGTGTTATCGATGTTGGTGGCAAACAGATCGATACCGGCCGAAATCGGCATGCCCATGAAATAGGGTTCGGTAAAGCTGAAGTCGATCTGCTGCTTCTTGAAGGACAGGGCGGTGTTGATGCGCACATCCTGGCCGCGGCCGCGGAAGTTGCGTTCCGACAGTTCCACCGTGCCGATGAGTTTCTCAACCGAGGAATAGCCGACGCTGAAGCCGATCTTGCCGGTGGCCTTCTCGGCCACCTCAACAACCAGAATGATCTTGTCGGGGGCCGAGCCCTCCTCCTCGCGGAAATCAACCTTGTCGAAGAAGTCGAGCGCGGTCAGGCGGCGGCGGGCGCGTTCCACCAGTACACGGTTGAAGGCATCGCCCTCATAAAGCTGAAGTTCGCGGCGGATGACTTCATCAAGGGTGCGGCTGTTGCCGGTGATGTCAATGCGCTCGATATAGGTGCGCTGGCCTTCGCTGATGTTGTAGATGACATCGAGCGTGCCATTGTTGGCGTTGCGGTTGATCTGCGGATCAACCTTGGCGAAGACAAAGCCCTGACGGCTGGCCTCGAGGGCCAGATTGTCCACCGTCTTGTCAACCTTGGTGGCGTCATAATTGTCGCCAACACCGGTTTTCACCACCTTGCGCAGCGGGTCGGGCTCGAGGTCGGCATCGCCGACATTCACCGCCACATCGGCAATCCTGTAGCGCTGCCCCTCGATGATGGCGAAGTTGATGGTGAAGCTTTCCCCGCCCGGCGACAGCTGGGCATCGGCAGAATCAATCTGCACATCGGCGAAGCCGTTCTTCAGGTAGAAGCGGCGCAGCAGCTCCTTGTCATACTCGACCCGGTCGGGGTCGTAGGTATCGTTGCGCTGCATGAAGTTCCACCAGCTCTTCTGCTTGGTGCCGATGACGCCGCGCAAGTCGGAAGCCGAGAAGGAATTGTTGCCGGAGAAGGTGATGCTGGTGACGTGGGTCTTGCCGCTCTCGGTGATTTCAAACACCAGGTTGACGCGGTTTTCCGGCAGACGGATGAGCTTGGGCGCAACGCGCACGTTGTAGAAGCCGGAGCGCTGGTAGAGCGAGAGAATGCGCTGCGTGTCGCTCTGCACCCTGGCCTTGGTGAAGATCATCCGTTCACGGACTTCCACTTCCTTGGCCAGCGCATCATCGGTGATTTCGGCATTGCCTTCAAAGTTCACCACGTTGATGAGCGGGTTTTCGACCACGGACACCACCAGGGTGTTGCCGCGCCGGGTCATGCGCACATCGGAGAACAGGCCGGTCTGGAACAGGGCCTTGATCGACTCGTCAATCTTTTCGGCGGTGAAGACATCGCCGCGGCCAAGCTGCATGTAGGACATGACGGTGTCGGGTTCGACACGCTGGTTGCCCTCCACCACAATGCTGGCAACCGTCTGGGCAAATGCAGGCGTGGCCACAAGGCGGGGAGCCGCCAGCGGGGCCAGAACAGTGAGGGCGAACGCGAGAACGCCAACCAATACCAGTTTGAAACGCATCAAAGGCCAATCCAGAGTTTACGCGAGCCGTCCCGAGAGCGCTGCTTCGCCGCGAGCGTGTTTTAACCGGTTTCGCTGCGATTGCAAACCGAAAGAAAACAAGCCGAATCAACCACCAAACGCCACCGAGACAACTCTTACTATATCGTTAAACGTCCCCAGAACCATCAGCATCAGAACAAGCGAAAAACCGACCCGGAAACTCCATTCCTGGGCCTCGGGGCCAAGCGGTTTGCCGCGCACGGCTTCAATGGCGTAGAAAACCAGATGGCCGCCATCCAGCATTGGAATCGGAAACAGGTTAAGAAGTCCGATACTGACGCTGAGAAAGGCGACAAAACTGATGAAGGCGAGCGGCCCGTAGCTGGCCGCATCCCCTGCCCCCTTGGCGATGGCAATGGGGCCGCCAAGCTGATTCGACTCAGCGTGACCGGTCACCATCTGGCCGAGATACCTGAAGGTGGTGGAGATGATGAACCAGGTGCGCTCGGTGCCCTTGGCCAGGGCCTGATGAACCGGCAGGCGCTGGTATACCTCATCCTGCCCGGTGGTGTTGTGGGTAACGCCGAGAATGCCGAACTTCACCTTGCCGCCAAAGCCGTCACTTTCCTCGCGCACGCCGGGCGTGAGAGTGAGGTTGAGGATGTTGCCATCGCGGGCCACTTCAATGGCCATGGCCTCACCGGCGCGGGGCCGGACAATTTCCTGTACATCGCTGAAATATTTGACTTTTACGCCTTTCAGCGAAACGAAGGTGTCGCCCGGCTTGAGGCCCGCCAGATCCGCCGCGCTGCCGGCCTGCACGCCGTCAATGCGCGGCGTGGTCATGGGCACACCGACGATCATGTAGCTGCCGGCGAGAATGAGAATGGCCAGGATGAAATTGGCCAGGGGGCCAGCCGCCACCACCAGGGCGCGCTGCCACACCGGCTTGGCATGGAAACTGGTGGGGGAGAGCGGCGCCTTGCCAGTGGTCTCTGCCTGGCTGGCGGCGTTCACGTCGCCCTCGAAGCGCACATAGCCGCCCAGCGGCACCCAGGCGATGCGCCAGCGGGTGCCGTGCCGGTCGAACCAGCCCTTCACTTCCTTGCCGAAGCCAATGGAGAATGTCTCGACCTTCACGCCGCACCAGCGCGCGACGCTGAAATGGCCAAATTCATGAATGAAAACAATGATGGTGAGGGCGATCAGGAAGGGCACGAGATAGCCCACCATGACGTTGAGCGGCATCATCAGCAATGTCAGAATATCCATGAACCCCTTCCCCGTGTGGCAGCGGCGCTGCGCTATGAACCGGCAGCGATACAGCCTGTTTACGGTTCATTAACCACACAAGCGGGTCATTGCGCCAAAAATTCGGCGAATATGGTTACCAGTGGAGAAGTCCCTGGGCGGCCAGCGGCCCGGCCCGCAAAAAGCCGATGATGGCGGCGGCCACCGCCACGGCAACCAGGCCGTCAACCCGGTCAATGGCGCCGCCATGGCCGGGAATGAGGTCGCCCGAATCCTTGACGCCGAAATGACGCTTGAGGCTGCTTTCAAACAGATCGCCACCCTGCTCCACCACCGCCAGAATGGCGGCCAGGAGCATGAGGGCCAGAATGCTGCCGGGCACCGCCCACCAGGCAATGAGACCGGACAGCAGGGCTGACCCCACCATGGCGCCGAACAGGCCGGCCCAGGTTTTCTTGGGTGAAATGGCGGGGGCCAGCTTGGGCCCGCCGATGATGCGTCCGGCGAAATAGGCAAAGGTGTCGGCCGCCCAGACAATGAACAGGATCCAGAGAATGGCAACCGCCCCCCACTGGACGTCGGCGCGCAGGGTGACCAGCGCCAGCGGTGGCAGGCCAACATAGGCCACACCAACGGCGTTCCACAGGGTGGGGTCGGCGCCCCACCAGCGGCTGAGCCCCACCGACAGGCCGGTGAGCACGGCCACAGCAAAAAGCGCGGTCATGACGCCGGTTTCGCCCGGCAGCAGCGCCCCGCACAGGGCGGCTGCGGCATGCAGCGCAAACTGGGCGGAGTTGCCGCGGTGGGCCAGCCCCACCCATTCATGGGCCATGAGCACGCCCAGCAGAGCGGCAAAGACGGTGAACCACACGCCCCCGGCCCAGACATCAAGCAACACCACGGGCACCAGCACGGCCGCCGAACCGGCACGCACGCCAAGGTCGCCCCAGTTCATGGCCCGGATGGCGGAAAGATCGGGAACCTTCATGCGCTGTGGGCCTTGAGACCGCCGAAGCGGCGGTCGCGGCCGTGATAGTCGGCGATGGCGCGGGCAAAGATGGCCGCATCAAAATCCGGCCAGTATTCGGGCACGAAGACAAATTCAGTATAGGCCAGCTGCCAGAGCAGAAAATTGGAAATGCGCTGTTCGCCGCCGGTGCGGATCAGCAGGTCCGGATCGGGAATGCCGGTGGTTTCAAGACAGCCGGCCAGAACCTCCGGGGTGATGGCGGCAGGCTCGAGGCTGCCGGCGCGCACCGCCTCGGCCAGCTTGCGCGCCGCGCAGGACAGTTCCTGGCGGCTGCCATAGTTGAAGGCGACAACCAGGTTGAGGCCGTCATTGTCCGCTGTCAGGCGCTCGGCATCATCAAGAAGCTGGGCGATGGCGGGATCCAGCCCGTCACGCCGGCCGATGACCCGGATTTTCACCCCTTCCCGGTGCAGGTCGGCCACGTCCTGGCGGATAAAGCGGCGCAGCAGCTCCATCAGGAAGCTGACTTCGGTGGCGGGCCTTGCCCAGTTTTCCGAGGAGAAGGAGTAGATGGTGAGATATTGCACGCCGAAGTCGCGCGCCGCGCGCACCGCCCGGCGCAGCGCCTCCACCCCCTTCTTGTGGCCCGCCGAGCGCGGCAGGCCGCGGGCCGCAGCCCAGCGGCCGTTGCCATCCATGATAACGGCGACGTGACGCGGCGGGCTGGGCGGAAAGGCGTCTGGCATGGAGGGTCAGACCTGCATGATTTCGGCTTCCTTGTGTTTCAGGGAAGCGTCGATATCCTTGATGGTGTCGTCGGTGAGTTTCTGGACCTCGTCCGACTTCTTCTTGTGGTCGTCCTCGCTCATCAGGTGAGCCTTCTCCAGCGCCTTGAGGTGGTCCATGCCGTCACGGCGCACATTGCGCACGGCAACACGGGCCTTCTCGGCGTATTGATGGGCGACCTTCACCAGTTCTTTGCGGCGATCCTGTGTCAGATCCGGCATGTGAAGCCGGATGACGGCACCCTCGGTCTGGGGGGTGAGACCCAGGTTGGAGGCGTAAATGGCCTTTTCCACGGCATGGACCAGGCCCCTGTCCCACACGGAAATCTGCAGTGTGCGGGCCTCGGGCACCGAAATGGAGGCGACCTGGGCCAGCGGCATGTTGGCGCCATAGGCGTCGACATGGACCGGTTCCAGCAGGCTGATGGCGGCGCGGCCGGTGCGCAGGCCGCCAAAATCATGCTTCAGGGCCTCAACCGCGCCGTGCATGCGGCGCTTGATGTCCTGGACGTCAAAGGGGGCGGGACCAGCCATGGCAAACCTCGTCAATCCTTGGTCACGACGGTGAAGCGGCCCTTGCCCTGCAGAACCTGCTCGACAGCGCCGGCTTCACGAATGTTGAACACCACTACCGGAATCCCGTTGTCCCGCGCAAGGGCAATGGCCGCCGGGTCCATGATGCGCAGGTCATGGGACAGGATCTGCTGGAAGGTGATGCGGTCATAGCGCCGGGCGGCGGGATCCTTCTTGGGGTCGGCGGAATAGACCCCGTCGACGCTGGTGCCCTTGAGGAGGGCGTCACACTTCAGTTCGGCGGCGCGCAATGCCGCACCCGTGTCGGTGGTGAAGAAGGGCAGGCCCGTGCCCGCCGTGCAGATCACCACCCTGCCCGCCTCGAGATGATGGATGCCCTTGGCGTGGGAATAGGTTTCGCACACGGTGGGCATGGCGATGGCCGAGAGCACGCGGGCATCCATGCCCTTGGAAACCAGAACCCCCTGCATGGCGAGCGCGTTCATGACGGTGGCCATGATGCCCATATGGTCGGCGGAGACGCGCTCCATGCCCTTGGCGGCACCGGCGACACCGCGGAAGATGTTGCCGCCGCCGATGACCAGCGCCACCTGGGCACCGCTTCTGGCGCAGGTGATGACCTCATCGGCCACGCGGCCCACCGTATCGAGGTCTATGCCGTAGGGCTGGCTGCCCATCAGCACCTCGCCCGACACTTTCAAGAGAACGCGCTTATAGGCGAGCCTGGTCATGATGCTGTTCCGTCGACAAAAAAAGACCCGTTGTTCTTGGGTCTTCTAGCCTGATTGATGGCGATTCGCAGGCCGGGGTTGCAGTTATCAGGCGCTCACGGGGCGCAGGGCTTCACATCGGCGCAGTGGCTGGCGCGGAAACTGGCCAGCAGGGTCTGCACATCCCCGGTTTCCTCTTCCGTATCCTCGAGGGTGCAGAGATAGGTCCGATGATCGTTCAGCGTGGCCATGATGGTGTCTTCCCAGCCGGGGTCCGAGGAAAGCGTCTGCTCTGCCGTATAGAGCAGATAATCGACATAGGTATGATAGGCCGGGGCCTGGGGGCTCTTGGCCATGGCGCAATAGTCAGGCGCAATGAATTCCGGCTTGCCAATGGAAAGGTTCAGAAACTCGCGATAGATGTCGCGTGCCGACTGGGCCCGCTGGATGCGGTCGGCAGCATCGATCTGCATCTTCACGCCGATGAGGGCGGCCAGCGCCAGCACCACGGTGAGCATGGCACTGAGCGCCTGTATGGCGCGGGAATGGGTGTTCAGAAATTCCATGGGGATACCTTAAATCCGTGGCTGTTGCTGGGTGGAGCAATGGATGCCGCCACCCGATTCGCCAATGGCATCGGTGTTGAGCATCACGATGGTGCGGCCGGGGTAAAGCTCCTGCAGCATTTCGCGGGCCGTGCCGTCGGCGGATTTGTCACCGAACTGGCTGGCGATCACCGCGCCGTTGCAGACATAGTAATTCACATAGGCGGCGACAAAATCAGCCTTGCGCGAGCGGATCTCCACCGGTTCCGGAACGACGGTGATGGCCAGCGGCTTGCCGTCCAGGGTGGTGGCGGCCTTGAGAATATCCAGGGTTTCGAAGGCGGAGACTGACCAGGGGTCATCGTGGTTGATCTGTGCCGGCATCTGGATCAGCACATGGCCCGGCCCGACAAAGCGGGCCAATGCATCAATGTGATAGTCGGTGATGTCAGCCCCCTTGATGCCCGGTGCCCAGATCATTTTCCGGCCGCCCACGGCGGCCAGGATCTTCCGGCCGATCTTCTCTTCGGAGCCGGTGTTGCGGTTGCGGTTCACCCAGCAGCTGGCATGGGCCATCACCAGTCCGGCCCCGTCATGTTCCAGACCGCCCTGCTCGCCCACCAGACCACTATCAATCAGCGGCAGGCCGAGACGCTCGGCCACGCGGGCGGCGATCCTGGCATCATGGTTATGCACCTGCTTGCCGCCCCAGCCATTGAACTGGATGAGCGACACGGCAAGGCCGCCATCGGCAGTGCGGACGAAGGTGGGGCCGGAGTCGCGGCACCACAGGTCATTGGTGGGAATGTCCCACAGGCTGACACCGGAACCCAGGCGGGCACGCGCCGTCTTCTGGTGCTTTGGCGCGCACAGCATGACCACCTCTTCATGGTCGGCAATGGTGTTGGCCACCAGGGCAATGGCCTTCTGCACGCGGGCCAGATCATCCTCGCCATAGACGTCGACACTCACCGGCCATTGCATGAAGGTGCGGCTGTGAGGATCGGCTTCGGGCGGCATTTCCACCGCTCCGTTTGCCCTGGCCGCACCGGCATAAAGTCCGCCCATGGCGCCGGACAGGACAGCAGCCCCGCGCAGCAGGTTACGTCTGGTCATCTTCTTCATGCAGGCCCCCGGAATTGGCGCGTGTCATCTGAAGCGCTGTCACACTGTAGCCGCCGCCCGCCTGGCACTCAAGCCAAGGGCCCCGCACCGGGGGCCCTTCGCAGCGAAAAAGCGGATGAGGCAATCAGTTGCCGGACATCTTCGCCACTTCGGCGGCGAAATCGTCTTCCTTCTTCTCGACACCTTCGCCCAGCTGCATGCGGACATAGGCCTTCAGCACCACCGGGGTGGCAAGCTTGTTGGCCATTTCGCCGATCACCTGAGACACCGACTTGGCACCGTCATGGACATAGGCCTGCTCCAGCAGGGTGTTCTCCTTGGCGAAGCTCTTGAGGCCCGAGGCCACGATCTTCTCCATGACATTGGCGGGCTTGCCGTGGTTCTTTTCCTCGAGGATGGCCTTTTCGCGGCCCAGCGTGTCGGCCGGAACACTGTCGATGTTGAGGGCCACCGGATTGGTGGCGGCAATGTGCATGGCCAGCATGCGGCCGAACTGGGCCAGTTCGTCCTGGTTGCCGCGCGAATCGAGGGCGACCAGCACACCGATCTTGCCCATGCCGGGGGCGGCCTGGTTGTGCATGTAGGAGGCGACGACGCCATGTTCCACCTCAAGGAAGGCGGTGCGGCGTACGGTCATGTTCTCGCCGATGGTGGCCACCATTTCGGCCACGTAATGGGCCACGTCATGGGCGGTTCCGGGATAGGCCAAAGTCTTCAGCCTTTCCAGATCGCCCCTGGCTTCCAGGGCCAGCCTGGCGATGTCGCCCACCATGACCTGGAACTTGTCGTTGCGGGCCACAAAGTCGGTTTCGGAGTTGACCTCGACCAGCGCACCCTTGTGGCCGGTGGTGGCAACGCCGATCAGGCCTTCGGCGGCCACGCGGGTTGATTTCTTGGCGGCCTTGGCCAGGCCCTTGGCGCGCAGCCAGTCCACGGCGGCTTCCATGTCGCCATTGGTGGCGGCCAGGGCGGCCTTGCAGTCCATCATGCCCACGCCGGTCTTTTCGCGAAGGTCTTTCACCATCGCAGCTGTGATCTCAGCCATGTTTCACCTCTTGAATGGAAGTGCCGCCGCATCCCTGTGACGCGGCGGCTGAATTCCGGCCTCAGCCGGCGATGTCTTCGGCCACCGGTTCGGCAGCGGCGCCAATGTCCACGCCGGAACGGCTCTGCGACTGCGAGATGCCCTCGATGACAGCGCGGCTGACGAGATCGCAATAAAGCGCAACGGCACGGCCGGCGTCGTCATTGCCGGGAATCGGGAAGGTGACGCCGGCGGGGTCGGAGTTGGTGTCGAGCACCGCCACCACCGGAATGCCCAGACGGTTGGCTTCCTTGATGGCCAGAGCTTCCTTGTTGGTGTCGATGACGAACAGGATGTCGGGCGTGCCGCCCATGTCCTTGATGCCGCCCAGGGCCTTCTCCAGCTTCTCCTTCTCGCGGGAGACGTGGAGCAGCTCACGCTTGGTGAGGCCCGCGCCATCCTTGCCCAGGGTTTCCTCCAGGCCGCGCAGATGCTTGATGGAGTTGGAAATGGTCTTCCAGTTGGTCAGCATGCCGCCGAGCCAGCGCGAATTGACGTAATACTGGGCCGAACGCTTGGCGGCATCGGCCACCTGCTCCTGGGCGGTGCGCTTGGTGCCGACGAACAGCACCCGGCCACCCTTGGCCACGGTATCGGTGATGGCGATGAGCGCCTGATGCAGCATGGGCACGGTCTGCGACAGGTCGATGATGTGAATGCCGTTCTTGGCGCCATAGATGAAGGGCTTCATCTTGGGGTTCCAACGGTGGGTCTGGTGGCCGAAATGAACGCCTGCTTCCAAAAGCTGGCGCATGGTAAAGTCTGGCGACGCCATGGTCTTCCTTTCTCCGGTTGAGCCGCCGCGGGTGGTGTGGCCGGACATCCGGCACCGGAAGGTTTGAACCTATGTGGGAGGCATGCCTCCATGGCCCAAACCAACACCCGCGTGTGAGTTGAACGGGCGGGCTATACACAGGCCCGCTCGAGAAGGCAAGAGGTGCCGGTCAGCGCCGTTTCACCCCGTCCCAGACGCGGCTGGTGGCCTTGGGCGGCGGGGGCGGAGACTTGGCCGGTGGCGCAGCGGCCGGTGCGGGGTCGGCGGCGGGGGGTGCGGGGTGTGGCCCGCCCTCCTCAGCCTCGCCCTGCGGGCCAAGATGGGTATAGAGCCAGCCGATGCCGACCAGGGACAGGCCGAGGCCGATGAAGCTGAAGACGCGCAGCAGGCCGGAGAGATCGGACAGGTCGGCCAGAAACACCTTCAACACCACCAGCACCATGACCGCCAGACCGGCATAGCGCACATTCTGGCGGGCCAGCTTCAAACCAGCCACGAACAGGCTGAGGGCGAAGGCCAGCCAGACCAGTGAATAGGCGTAGAACTCGCCATCGCTGGTAGCGCCGACCTGCAGGATGGGGCCCTGGAACAGGCGCTTGGTCTGAAGTGTCACCCAGGTGAAGGCAAGCGCCACGGCAAGAAGCCCGATGCCGTTGCGCAGCCAGCCACGGTCCAGCTTGCGGGCGATGAGGCCGAGCAGCGGCACCGGGGCCAGATAGGCCAGCAGCAGCGGATTGAACAGGGCGTTGCCGGGCAGAAGCTTCTCCGTCAGCACGGGGTTGTGGGCCAGCAGGCTGCCCCACACCATGGCCAGCACGGCGGCGGCCAAGAGGGCGCGCGCCCCCCAGCGCGAAACAAAGGAGGGATAAGCCGCCTCCCGGTGCAGCAGGCCATAGGCAGCCCCCGCCCAGGCGAGGATATGGGCCGCGAGTTCGAGCAGCGTCATGTCGCTGTGCCTCCCGCCGCCGATCAGCAGGCGGATTTCCAGCGACACCAGCGCAATGGCCAGACCGAGGCCCAGCCCCTCCAGCGCCATGGCGGAGCGCGGCTGGCCATGGTCCTTCAGCAGACGGCTGCCCAGCCAGAAGGCGAGCGCCGGCAGACCATAGCCATAGAGCACCCAGTGATCGCCCCAGGGCAGGACCTGCATCGGGGTGCCCGGAAAGCCCAGTTCACGAGACAAAAACAGCCTGAGCGCGGCCAGCGTGGCAAGGCCTGTGGCAATGGGGCCGATGAGGCGCACGGGAAACCAGGTGATGCCCCAGGCAAAGGCGAGCGCCAGGGCGGCGATGGCCAGGGTCAGCCACTGGCGGTCAAACAGCCGGTCGGCGGCGAAGACGGCAAGTGCCGCCATGCCGAGCAACAGGATGCCCCCGGCCCGGTCCGTATCAGCCACCGCAAACTGGCCGCGCAGACTGAACAGCACCGCCTTCAGGGCGGCGGCGGCCACCAGTGCCAGCATCACCCAGGTGAGAGTGCTCCACAGGAATTCGGCCCGCGCCCAGGCGCCGAGCAGATAGAGCAGCGCCGTTGCTGCCATCAGCACGGCCCACAGGAATTTGGGCGTGCGGCGGACAACCCCCGCTGCGCCCAGGGCCATGAAGGCGAGCATGGCGGCCATCAGCCAGCGAAAGAATTTTGGCGGCGCATCCAGTCCCGGCACCAGCGACCACAGGCCGGTTTCGTCCATGGCCCAGACCCAGCGGCTGACATCGCGCCAATCCATCAGCACCAGGAAGGTGGCAAGGCTTGCCGCGACAACGGCGGCGCTGTAGCCGCGCTTGATCCAGGAGAAAGCGGCAATGCCCGCCACGCCGATCATGAAGAGCATGAGGCTCTGACTGCTGTGGTCGCTGCGGTGAACGAGATAGGCCAGCATGAGGCCCATTGCGGCCATGCCCAGGGTGGCAATGCCAAGCGGCTGGCTGAGGCGGTCAGGGTGCAGCAGGCTGCCGGAGTCCTCGGCGAAGATGCCTTGGCCCCTGAGCAGGAAAACCGCCATGCCGCCCGTGGCCAGGGCAAAGAGGCCGAGCGGCACGGTGTCGGCCGGTTCCATGACGGCGCCGCCGGTCCACAGCAGGGCCCAGAACAGCGACGCCACCAGTGCCGAATAGCCCAGCCACCACCAGTTCTGGCGGCGCACCAGCAACAGCGCGGCGGCGAGAATGATGAGCAGATAGGGGAAGAAGCTCCAGGCGGCGGGATCGGGCGACGGGATCATGGTGGGCGCGGCATAGGCACCGAGCAGGCCGAGCACGGCAATGAACCAGCCCTGGCGCTGCGACAGGCCAAGGGCAAAGAGGGCCACCAGCGCCAGCCCGGCAAAGGCCACAAGCGGCGGCAGCAGGTCATAAAGCGCATAGGCGGCATAGATGACGCCAAACAGGATGAGCAGGCCCGCCGCCGCCAGCGCCGGCGGCACATAATCAGGCTGGCCGGAAAGGCGGTCGGCAGGCTGCGCGCGCTGGCGCAGCCCCTCCCCGGCCCGGATCAGGCCCGCGCCCGCCGCCAGACCAACGGCCACCCGCAGCACCGGGGGGATGAGGCCCACGTCATGGGCCCATTTGACAAACAGCAGGCCGCCAATGGCAATGGCGAGGCCGCCGAGCCAGACGAACCAGCGCGAGGCCAGCGACTGCTCGAGGCTGGAGCGGCGGCGGGGCGGCAGGGGCGGTTCGGGGGCCGCTGAAACGGCATCGGCAGGGTCTGGGGGCTCTGTGCCCTCGGCTTCTGACGGGACGGTGGAAAGGGATTCTGGTTGCGGCGGTGATACTGCCTCGGCGGCGGCGGGCGGCGGTGGCTCAAGTCTGGCCATGAGCAGGGAGAGCTGGCGCTCCAGCGCGGCGATCTGCCGGGTAAGGCGGACGCCGTGGGTCACGGCATAGACCGCCAGAACCAGGGCCACGAAGCCAATCAGCGCCATGGGCCACCTCCCCTCGAATCTGCACATGCTAGGCGGCGGCAGCGGCACTGTCGATGGCCGCCGGGATGGCGGCGCGCGGCAGGGGACCCGTCATTCCCCCGCAACCCTGAGCGCCAGCGGCATCACCTTGCCTTGGAGCCCGCAAACTGGGACAAGACGGCCATGACCCCGCGCCCGACCATGCGTCATGAGCTGCTGCTGAAACTGGCAAGCCCTGCCCCGGTCCGCTGGGAAATTGCGGCGGGGCTGACGCCCTATCCGGATGCGCTGGCCCGCATGGAGGCCGAAGCGGCGGCCATTGCCGAAGGGCGGGCGGCAGAACTGGTGTGGCTGGTGGAGCATCCGCCGCTTTACACGGCAGGCACCTCGGCCCGCCCGCAGGATCTGCTGATGCCGGAGCGGTTTCCGGTCTGCGAGACGGGACGCGGCGGCCAATACACCTATCACGGGCCGGGCCAGCGGGTGGCCTATGTGATGCTGGACCTGCGCCAGCGCGGGGCGGATGTGCGGGCCTTTGTGGCCGGGCTGGAACAATGGCTCATCGACACGCTGGCCCAGTTCAACGTGACCGGCGAGCGGCGCGAGGACCGGGTGGGCGTGTGGGTGCGGCGCGGCGGCGGGCGCGAGGACAAGATTGCCGCCCTGGGCATCAGGGTGCGCCATGGCGTGTCGTTTCATGGCGTGGCGCTGAATGTGGACCCGGATCTGGCGCATTTCTCCGGCATTGTGCCGTGCGGGGTCACGCAGCATGGCGTCACCAGTCTGGTTGACCTTGGCATGCCCGTCTCCATGGCGGATGCCGATCTGGCGCTGAAGCGCTGTTTTCAACCGCTGTTCGGGCCCCTACCTTGAATGTAACTTGTGTTGTTTCCTTTTAATGTGCTAGCACCACCGGGTCATTCATTCGCGGAGTCTGTCCATGAAGCTTTACTATTCCCCCGGCGCCTGTTCGCTGGCCGTCCACATTCTGCTCGCCGAGCTGGGCAAGAAATACGAGGTGGAGAAGGTTGATCTGGCCAGCAAGAAGACGGCATCAGGAGCCGACTTTCTGATGATCAATCCCAAGGGTTATGTGCCTGCCCTCGACATCGGGCGCGGCCAGATGCTGACCGAGGTGCAGGTGATCCTGCAATATCTGGCCGACAAGGCCAAGGCGACGACGCTTCTGCCCAAGGCGGGCACACTGGCGCGCTATCACGCCATGGAGACGCTGAACTTCGTGTCCACCGAACTGCACAAGGGCTTTGGCCCGCTGTTCAACCGCGCCATGCCGGAAGACGGCAAGGCGGCGGTGAAGGAACGGCTGGCGCAGCGCCTCGGCCATCTCGATTCCATGCTGGCAAAATCAACCTATGTGAATGGCAAGAGCTTCACCGTGGCCGACGCCTATGCCTACACGGTGCTGCGCTGGGCGCCCTATACCGGCTTCGACATGAACCGCTGGCCGCACATCCAATCCTACATGGCGCGCATGGGGGCGCGGCCCGCCGTGCAGAAGGTGCTGGCTGAAGAAGGACTGAAATAAGCAAAAGCCCCGGTGATGAGCCGGGGCTTTTTCGATTTCCGCCTGCTGACGCTCAGGCGAATTCCATGATGACGGCATCCACCGCCAGGCTGTCGCCCTTCTTGGCGTTGACCTTGGTGATGGTGACATCGCGTTCGGCGCGCAGGATGTTTTCCATCTTCATGGCCTCGACGATGGCCAAGGGCTCGCCCGCCTTGACCTCCTGCCCTTCGGCCACGGCGATGGAAACCACCAGGCCCGGCATGGGGCAGAGCAGCTTCTTCGACGTGTCGGCCGCCTTCTTCTCCGGCATGAGGCGGGCCAGTTCGGCCTCGCGCCGTGTGTAGACAAAGGCATCCACCACAATGCCGCGATGGGCCAGACGGTAGCCATTGGCAATGCGCCGCACCTGCACCGTCAGGGGTTCACCCTGCCAGCGGGTTTCCAGCACGGTCATGCCCGGCCGCCAGCCACAGGCATCGGCCGCCGCCGAGGTTTCCGCCGTCACCTGGGCCTCGTGAAAATCCTTGCCCAGCTGCACCACGCGGTCATTGGCGAACTCGACCTTGCGGCCGCTCATCTGGCCGGAAATGTCGCGCTTGCGCCGGTTTTCAATGTGATCGAGCAGCACGGCAGCGTGGCAGAGCCGGGCGGCCAGTTCCGGCGTCATGGGATTGCCCTTGAAGCCCTCGGGAAATTCCTCGGCGATGAAGCCGGTGGAAAGATTGCCCGATTGCCAGCGCTCGTTCTCCATGATGGCGGCGAGGAAGGGAATATTGTGCTGGATGCCTTCGACGAAGAAACCGTCGAGCGCGTCACCCATGGCGGCAATGGCCTCGCGCCGGGTCGGCGCATGGGTGCAGAGCTTGGCGATCATCGGGTCATACCAGATGGAAATTTCGCCACCCTCATAGACACCCGTGTCATTGCGCACGGTGACACCCTTGGCATGGCTTTCGGCGGGCGGACGGTATTTCACCAGCCGCCCGGTGGAGGGCAGGAAGTTGCGGTAGGGATCTTCGGCATAGAGGCGGCTTTCCACCGCCCAGCCCTTCAGCGTCACATCCTTCTGCCTGATTTTCAGTTCTTCGCCGGCGGCCACGCGGATCATCTGCTCCACCAGATCAATGCCGGTGATGAGTTCGGTGACCGGATGTTCCACCTGAAGCCTGGTATTCATTTCGAGGAAGAAGAAGGAGCGGTCCTGACCGGCCACGAATTCCACCGTGCCGGCGGAGTCGTAATTCACCGCCTTGGCCAGCGCCACCGCCTGTTCGCCCATGGCCTTGCGGGTCTTTTCGTCAAGCAGCGGCGAGGGCGCTTCCTCGATGACCTTCTGGTTGCGGCGCTGGATGGAACATTCGCGCTCGCCCAGATAGATGACATTGCCGTGCTTGTCGCCCAGCACCTGAATTTCGATGTGGCGCGGGTTGACGATGAATTTCTCGATGAACACCCGGTCGTCGCCGAAGGACGACTTGGCCTCGGACTTGGCGCGGGCAAAGCCGTCGCGCACCTCGGACTGGTTATAGGCGATGCGCATGCCCTTGCCGCCGCCGCCGGCGGAGGCCTTGATCATGACGGGATAGCCGATGCCGTCGGCGATCTTCACCGCCTCGTCTTCCGATTCGATGATGCCCATATAGCCGGGCACGGTGGAGACACCGGCCGCCGCCGCCGCCTTCTTCGATTCAATCTTGTCGCCCATGGCGTCAATGGCATGCGGGTTGGGACCGATGAAGGTGATGCCCGCAGCGTTGAGTGCCTTGGGGAAGGCCGAGCGTTCCGACAGGAAGCCATAGCCGGGATGAACCGCCTCGGCGCCGGTGTCCTTGCAGGCCTGAATGATCTTGTCGATGAGAAGATAGGACTGGGCCGCGGCGGGCGGGCCGATCAGCACCTTCTCATCGGCCATTTCGACATGGAGGGCGCGGGCATCGGCCTCGGAATAGACGGCCACCGTGCCAATGCCCATCTTGCGGGCGGTCTTGATGACCCGGCAGGCGATTTCACCCCGGTTGGCGATGAGAATTTTCTTGAACATTGCGCGTCACTTATGTTGCGGGCGGAAGGTTGGGGCGGTTCTAGCCCGGTCCATGGGCGCGGGCAATCATTCTCATGGCGGAGAGGGCATGTTGCCGGTCCGGCAAAAGGCGGCTAAAGCGGCCCGCCATGATGAAGCGCCCTGCCCCCGCCGCCAAACCCGGAACCTCGCCCGGCCACACCGCCCCCAGGGTGGGCATTGTGTCGCTGGGCTGCCCCAAGGCACTGGTGGATTCCGAGCGCATCCTGACCAGCCTGCGGGCCGAGGGCTATGTCATTGCCCCCGGCTATGACGATGCCCAGGTGGTGATCGTCAACACCTGCGGTTTTCTCGATTCGGCCAAGGCGGAAAGCCTGGCCGCCATCGGCGAGGCCATGGCCGAAAACGGCCGGGTGATCGTGACCGGCTGCATGGGCGGCGAGGAGGCGGCCATCCGCGCCGCCCACCCCGGCGTGCTGGCGGTCACCGGCCCGCACCAGTATGAGGCGGTGGTGGGCGCGGTGCATGCAGCGCTGCCGCCGCTGCATGATCCGCGCTTTGACCTGGTGCCGCCGCAGGGGCTGCACCTGACGCCGCGCCACTATGCCTATCTCAAGATTTCCGAGGGCTGCCACAACCGCTGCAGCTTCTGCATCATTCCATCGATCCGCGGCGATCTGGTGTCGCGGCCCGCCGCTGCGGTGCTGCATGAGGCGGAACGGCTGGTAAAGGCCGGGGTGAAGGAACTGCTGGTCATCTCGCAGGACACTTCGGCCTATGGCAGCGATCTGAAATATGCCGCCTCGCCCTTCCGGGGCCGCGAGGTCAGGGCCCGGTTTTACGATCTGGCCAGGGAACTGGGCGGCATGGGGGCGTGGGTGCGCCTTCATTACGTCTATCCCTACCCGCATGTGGACGAGGTCATTCCGCTGATGGCCGAGGGCAAAATCCTGCCCTATCTCGACATTCCCTTTCAGCATGCCGCCCCCGGCGTGCTGAAGGCCATGCGGCGGCCCGCCAATCAGGAGAAGGTTCTGGACCGGCTGGCGGCGTGGCGGAACGTGTGTCCTGATCTTGCCGTGCGCTCCACCTTCATTGTCGGCTTTCCCGGCGAGACGGAGGCTGACTTCGCCTATCTGCTGGACTGGCTGAAGGCGGCGCGGCTGGAGCGCGTGGGCTGCTTCAAATATGAGCCGGTGGCAGGTGCGGCGTCCGAGGCTCTGGGCCTGCCCGCCGTGCCCGAGGCGGTGAAGCAGGAGCGCTGGGAACGCTTCATGGCCGCCCAGCAGGAGATTTCGGCGGCAATTCTGGCGGGCCGGGTGGGCCGCGAGATTGATGTCATCGTGGACGCCATTGACCACGACAATGGCGAGATCATTGCCCGCTCGCAATGGGATGCACCGGAGATTGACGGCAATGTCTTCCTGCCGTTCAGACCCGGCATTTCACCGGGTGATATAGTGCGTGCCCGGGTCACTGAGGCCGAAGAATACGATCTTCTGGCCGACATTACTGATCTGTAACATCGGCATCAAAGTTTTGTCAGCTTCACGGGATTATGCCGCTGTTGCTCACCGATGAGCACAGCCAATTTAAGAGGAATCCCCATGAAGCGTCTTGTTCTTGCCCTGTCCCTGTTCGCCCTTGCCACGCCGGCCTTTGCCGCGGGCACCACCATTGTCAACCACAGCGGCAAGCCGATCGATGAACTGTTCGCCTCCGAACCGGGCAAGAAGGCCTGGGGCGAAAACCTGATGAAGGGCATGAAGGAAGGCGCGCTGGAAGACGGCATGACCGCCGAAGTGGCCGCCGTCAAGGACGGCACCTATGACCTGCAGCTCTCGGCCCCGGATGAGGGCGTGCTGTGCGTCATTGCCAATGTCGACATCAAGGGCGGCAAGGCCGAACTGACCCCCGACATGGGCAAGGCCTGCCAGTAAGCACAACAGGGGGCGGACTATGAACCGCCCCTTTCTCATTCCATCGAGGGACAATCCATGATCATGAAATTTGCCGGCCCGGCGCTTGCCGTGGCCCTGTCCATCGGCGCCATGGCCAGCGTGGCAATGGCCGCCGGAGCGCCTGCCGATCTGGTGAAGGAACGCCAGGATGAAATGAAGACCAACAGCGACACCATGAAGGCGCTGCTTGGCATTCTCAAGGGCGACAAGCCCTATGACGCCGCCACGGTGAAGGGCATGAGCGACGGCATTGCCGCCTCCTTCGACAAGATGTGGAAGGACGGCGTGTGGGACACTTCCACCCAGTCCATCACCACCGAAAACAAGGCCAAGCCGGAAATCTGGAGCGATGCGGCCGGATTTGAAAAGGCCCGCAAGGACGCCATGGATGCCCTGGCCGCCCTCGGCGCCAGCACCGATCTGGCCGGCATGAAGGCCGCCCTTCCCAAGCTGGGTGCGGCCTGCAAGGGCTGTCACGAAACCTATCGTCAGCCGGAGAACTGAATCATGCCGGGGCGGGGAAAATACGTGGCCGGGGCAGCGGTTGCGGCGGTGGTGGGCGGGGCCTTGTTCTGGCTCGTCACCACCCCGCAGCCTCTGGCCGCAGTGGCACTGCCGCAACACACGGCAGACCTTGCCAATGGTGAGCGGCTTTATCACGCTGCCGGCTGCTATTCCTGCCACAAGCCCGCCCCCGACCTCAAACTCGACGACGCCACACTGCCCGCCGGCGGCGCCCCACTCAAAACGCCGGTGGGCACCTTTTATCCGCCCAACCTGACGCCGGACGGCGAAACCGGCATCGGCACCATGACCGACATTGCGTTCGTCAACGCGGTGCAGCGCGGCCTCTCGCCGGAGGGCGAACATCTCATTCCCGCCTTCCCCTATGCCTCCTATGCCCACATGAAAGTTGAGGATGTGCTGGACATCAGGGCCTATCTGGCCAGCCTGAAGCCGGTGTCATCGCCGGAGATGGCGCCGGACATGATGCTGGAGCCGCTGGTCCGCCGCGGCGTTGGTCTGTGGAAGCTGATGGCGCTCCATGTCACCCCCTGGCAAGCCGATCCGGCCCATACGGCCAGCTGGAACCGCGGCGCCTATCTGGTGAACGGGCCGGGCCATTGCGCCGAGTGCCACACGCCGCGCGATGTTTTCATGGTGCCCAAAACGGCGCAGGCCTTCATGGGCGGCGCGCATCCGGGTGGCGAGGGCAAGGTGCCGTCGCTGCACAACCTCGTTGAAAGCAAGCGCTACACCGATCAGGCGGATGTGTCCTCCGCCCTCGCCTTTGGCGAGATGGGGGGCTACAAGCACGTGTCATCCAGCGGCATGGGCGAGGTGCAGGGCAATATCTCGCAATTGCCCCAGACCGATATTGATGCCATCGCCGAATATCTGGTCAGCCTGAAGTGAGCGCTAGCGGCAGCCCTTGCGGCTTTCCATCCTCCTGATGGCCTGCACGTTGAAACGCTCATAGGCGTTGAGGCGCACCGCCGCCTGATTGTCTTCGGTGCAGCCGTCATTGCCGAAGGTTTCCATGGCACGCCGCGTGGTGAAGCAGTAGCCGTTCTGCTTGTAGATCATGTTGCGCACCTCCCAGAGCTGCTGGCAGCCCAGCTGGCGCAGCTCTGACGGGGCAAAGCGCTGGCTGTCGTCGCAGCCGATCCCCTCATAGCAGTTGGCCAGAGCCGGAAGGGCGGACCCCGTCAGAATGGCGCAAAACAACGCGGCACGGCGCATCATGCTGTCCTCCTCTGCCCCCGCGTGAAGTTACGCCCGTCGCCGTTCAACGGGCAACAGCAAAGGGGTCAGACCTCCCTGCCCTCGGCATAGACGCCATAGAGGGTGGTGAGTTGGGAGACCCCAAACAGGAATAAGAACCAGAAGAAGACCAGATATCCGATGACGCCGAGAATGGCACTCAGGGTGCGCGAGATCAGTGCGACAGAATAGGCTATGGTGCTTCCAACCTGATAAAGGCCCATCGTCAGCAGCGTTGAAAGGAGTGCCAGTCCGAGAATGGTCCCGATGGCGGCCTTGGTGTCCCGCAGGGCGTTGCCAAACCGGTAGTCCGTGCGGGATAGCGCCACGGCTGGCAGTTTCACCAGCAGACGCATCACAAGGATCATGGCAAAGATCACAATGATGATGCCAAAGATACTCATAAAGATCGTGGACCGGAGATATTCTTCGGGAATATCTGAAATAAGGCCGGTAGAAAAGCCAATGAAAAACAGCGAGAAGGCGACCACACCCGCTGCCAGCATCATGATCAGCGCGGCGAGAATGTAATTGCCGAGATAACGCCAGACCGGCCAGTCGAGGCGCAGCCGCTGTCAGCCGCTGGCCACTTCATCCAGAAGCACAAAGCGGTGCCAATTCACGGAGAGGGAGGCCATGGCCACAGCCTGAATGATTTGCGCAATAAGGTTCAAAGGCTTGAAGTAACCACCATCTGCTCGCGGGGCCACACCCTGATTTGCGATTGCCCAAAATACTCTGCCCGTCAGCAAAAAAATGACCAGCATCCACGGCCAGGACATGGAAAAGGCCACAGCGAGGTTGTTCCGCACTGTGGCGAGAGAATGCGCGAAGATGGCGTAACTGCCCGGTCTGGCCATGGCCCCGTCCCTCATCTGGGCGGGGCCAAGTTGTTCAGCCCCGACTCACAGGGGAATATTGTCGTGTTTCTTCCAGGGATTGTCGAGTTGCTTGGTTTTCAGCATGTCCAGCGCCCGGGCCACGCGGCGGCGGGTGGAATGGGGCATGATGACATCGTCAAGGAAGCCGCGCTCGGCCGCCACGAAGGGATTGGCGAAGCGGTCTTCATATTCCTTGACGCGGGCGGCGATCTTGTCCTTGTCGGCCAGTTCGGCGCGATAGATGATCTCGGCCGCGCCCTTGGCACCCATGACGGCGATTTCGGCGGTGGGCCAGGCATAGTTCACATCACCGCGCAGATGCTTTGAGGCCATGACCACATAGGCGCCGCCATAGGCCTTGCGGGTGATGACGGTGATCTTCGGCACGGTGGCCTCGGCATAGGCGAACAGCAGCTTGGCACCGTGCTTGATGAGGCCGCCATATTCCTGGGCCGTGCCGGGCAGGAAGCCGGGCACGTCGACAAAGGTGACGATGGGGATGTTGAAACAGTCGCAGAAGCGCACGAAGCGCCCGCCCTTGCGGCCCGCGTCGCTGTCCAGCACCCCTGCCAGAACCATGGGCTGGTTGGCGAGAATGCCCACGGTGCGGCCCTTGATGCGGGCAAAGCCGGTGATGATGTTGCGGGCGTGCTGGTCCTGGATTTCGAAGAAGTCACCGTCGTCCACCGTCTTGAGGATCAGCTCCTTCATGTCATAGGGCTGGTTGGGGTTGGACGGAATGAGTGTGTCCAGCGAGTTGTCGACGCGCTCGGCGTCATCAAGGCAGGGCAGTTCCGGCAGGGCCGCCTGATTGTGCGACGGCAGGAAGTCAATGAGGCGGCGCATCTGCAGCAGCGCCTCGACATCGTTCTCGAAGCCCTTGTCGGCAATGGACGAGCGGGTGCAGTGAACCGAGGCCCCGCCCAGTTCTTCCGCCGTCACCGTTTCGTTGGTCACGGTTTTCACCACATCGGGGCCGGTCACGAACATATAGCTCGTGTCGCGCACCATGAAGATGAAGTCGGTCATGGCGGGGGAATAGACGTCGCCACCGGCGCACGGCCCCATGATGACGGAAATCTGCGGAATGACGCCGGAGGCCAGCACATTGCGCTGGAATACCTCGCCATAGCCGCCAAGGGCGTTCACCCCTTCCTGAATGCGGGCGCCGCCTGCGTCAAACAGGCCGATGATGGGGGCGCGGTTCTGCAGGGCCATGTCCTGAAGCTTGGTGATCTTGCGGGCATGCGCCTCGGACAGCGAGCCGCCGAAAACGGTGAAGTCCTTGGCGAAGACATAGACGAGACGGCCATTGACGGTGCCCCAGCCGGTCACCACACCGTCACCGGGGATGATCTGTTCATCCATGCCGAAGTCGGTGCAGCGGTGCTCGACATACATGTCGTATTCCTCGAAGGAGCCTTCATCGAGGAGCAGTTCAACGCGCTCGCGCGCGGTCAGCTTGCCGCGGGCGTGCTGGGCGTCAATGCGCCTCTGGCCGCCGCCCAGCCAGGCTTCGGCGCGTTTGCGATGGAGCTTCTCAAGGATTTCCTGCATGACGGACCCTTCGCGGTGCACAATGATGTGCCCATAAAGCAGCCCGTCACGGTTCCGTCAAATCGAACCTTGGATTAAATCAGAGCCGGACCGTCACTTGGCCGCGGCGATGGTCTTGTCGATCTGGTCAGCGGCGCTGGAGCAGAAGCTGTCCAGCCCGGCGTCGGCGTCATTCTGGGTCTGGGACCACAGGGCGTCCAGATCATTCTGGGCAAGGCCCGAGCGCTGCTCGATGCGGGTGACGGCGTCACCCAGGGCCGAGGTCGTGGCGGCGGGCAGGCCGAGGTTGCATTTGGCGGCGGCCACCCCGGCCTGATAGGCGGCGGTGAGGTCGGCAGGTGCCGACTGGGCCAGAACGGCGGTGGTGAGAACGAGGCCGAAAACGGCGGCGAGGGTGAACCGGCTGGTCATGGCAGTCATTCCTGAAATGCGATGGCGGGTGTTATGACAGGCGAAGGTGGCGGGCGTGTGGCAAGGCCGGGGCATTGTCATGAGTCCGTGCGGGCAAAGGCAAGGGCCGCATCGTAGTCCCGGCGGCGGGCGGCGCGCGCCTGTTTCGCCTCGGCGTCCTCGCCCCAGTGTTCAATCTGCCAGTCCTCATCGACATGGGCTGCCGCCCAGCCCTGCTCTGCCGTGAGGCGGCCGTCCAGCAGCATGAGCGCCAGCAGGGCCGAGCCGGTGAGGGTGGCAAGGCTGTGGGCGGCGGCCAGGCGGAAGTCATCAAGCCCCGCGGCATGGGCCGAAACGGCAGCAAGGGCGGCCGGGTCCTGCGGCACATGATTGATCCCGGCGTGGGGCCTGAAGACCGCGCCCAGGCGGGTTCCGGCCCAGGCCAGAACCGGGTCCCACTGGCTGTTCTGACGCTTTATCAAGGCCTGCGGCTCATCAGCCCGGTAGCAGGTGAGGTCGCTTCCGGCATAGGAGGCAAGGTCGGCAATGACGGCGGCCCGCTGCGCGGCCACCCCGTCAATGGCGCTGTTGGCCAGGCGGGTAAGCGGCATGAGGCCGGGATTGATGACCTCCGTCTGGGCCTGCCATTCCGCAGCCACGGCGGCGGCCAGGGCGGCATCCGGCAGGCGCAGGGCATTTTTCAGCGGCGTCTTTACCGCCTTGCCGTCAAGCAGAATGGCATGGTCGGCAGAGGCCGAGGCCAGACGGTAGAATCGGCGCGGCAGGGGGCGGGGCGTGCGGTCACGCACCAGCCGCTCCATGCGGTCCTCAGGGCTTTCGCCGTTCATGCCGCCGCTTCCTGCCAGAACTGTTCTAGAATATCCACCAACTCACTGGTGTTGTTTGCTATCTTTTCTGCCCCTGTTTTGGCCAGCGTGTCCCGGTCATGGTTGCCCCAGGCCACGCCAACGGGGCGCACCCCGGCCCGCACCGCCATTTCCATGTCAAAACTGGTGTCGCCGATCATCACCGTGTTGCGGGGGGCAATTGCCGTTTCTGCCAGGGCGGCGAGAACCATGGCAGGATGCGGCTTTGAGGGGTGATCATCGGCCGTCTGCACGGTGGCAAACCAGCCGGTCATGTGCTGCATGTCGAGCAGATGGTCAACCCCGCGCCGCGACTTGCCGGTGGCAATGCCCAGCACCACGTCGTCCCGGCGGCGCAGCGCCTCAAGCAGTTCACGGGCGCCTTCAAACAGCGGTTCGGGATGGGCACCGGAGCGGCGGAACTCCCAGAAGGCGGTGCGATAGGCATCGGCCAGGCGCTGGTGGGTGGCGGCGCCCGCCTCCGGCGTCAGAAACTTCATGGCCTCGACCAGCGACAGGCCGACGACGCGGCGGGCAATGGCCGGCGGCGGCGGCACCATGCCCTCGGCGGCAAAGGCCGCCGCCAGCGAAGCCGAAATCATGCCCGCCGAATCCACCAGCGTGCCGTCCACGTCAAACAGGGCGAGGTACATCACTCTTCATCCGCGTCAAACCGCCGGGCATCAAAGCCCAGAAGACTGAAGGTCTGCATCATATGCTTTGGCAGGGGGGCGGTCACATCCACCGTGCCGCCGCGCGGATGGGGAAAGACAATGCGCCGGGCATGAAGGTGCAGGCCCGGCCCGGCTCCCTCCGGCATGTCGGTGTCGCCGCCATATTTGTTGTCACCCAGAATGGGGGTGCCGATGTGGGCCATGTGGGCGCGCAACTGATGCTGGCGGCCGGTGGAGGGCTTGAGGCTCATCCAGGCGGCGAGTTTTGCGGCCCGGTCAATGACGCTGTAATGGGTCACGGCCTTCTGGCTGTCCTCGGCCTCGTCGGCGCTGGCGGGGGCGCGCATGCGGTCGCCCTCCGGCCCCCTGGCCTTGAGCAGGGCCACGTCAATGCGGCCCTGGGCGGGACTGGGCACGCCCTTCACCACCGCCCAATAGGTTTTCTTCACGGCGCGGGTGGCAAAGAGCTTGCCCAGGGACGCGGCCACGGCGCGGCGGCGGGCCACCACAATGACGCCCGATGTGTCACGGTCCAGCCGGTGGACCAAAAGCGGGCGCTCCTTCAGTTCCACGCCCAGCCCCATCAGCAGCCCGTCGAGGTGGCGGTGGGTTTTGGTGCCGCCCTGCACGGCAAAACCGGCGGGCTTGTTCAGCACGTAGAGATCCTTGTCCTCGTGCAGCACCATGGACTGGAACAGCTCACGTTCGGCGCGGGTGAGCGGCGGAATGTCATCCTTCGGCAGGTCGGCGGGGCGCGTGTCAAAGGCGAGCGGCGGCACGCGCACTTCCTGACCCTCCGCCAGCCGGGTTGAGGTCTTGACCCGCCCGGCCCCCACCCTGACCTGGCCGGTGCGCGTCAGCTTGTTGAGATGGGCGAAGGTGACCTGGGGAAAATGATGGCGGAACCAGCGGTCCAGCCGCATGCCGTCCTCATCCGCGCTCACCCTGTGGCGCTTCACCTCACTCATGGATGAAGCATCCGCACCAGCGCCAGACCGGCCATGATGGCGATGAGCGACAGGCCCACCGAGGCCAGCACATAGGACGAGGCGAGAAGATAGTCGCGGCGTTCAACCAGCAGGGCAAAGTCGAGGGAGAAGGCGGAAAAGGTGGTGAAGCCGCCAAGAATGCCGGTGGTGAGGAAGGCGCGGGTGTCCTGACCCACGTTCCAGCGGGCGGCCATGAGGGCCACCAGTGCCCCCATGATGAAGCTGCCCGCCACATTGACGATGAGCGTGTGCCAGGGGAAGCCCGCGCCCAGAAGACGGCCCGACAGCACATTGACGCCATAGCGCGCCGCCGAGCCCAGGGCGCCGCCCAGGGCCACCCACAGCATGGTGGGCATCACAGCCAGCCCTTGCGCTTGAAGTAGAGGAAGGGCAGCACGGCGGAAATGATCATCAGCGCAATGGCCCAGGGATAGCCCAGCCTCCAGGCCAGTTCCGGCATGAACTGGAAGTTCATGCCATACATGGATGCGACCAGGGTGGGCGGCAGGAACACCACGGCGGCCACCGAGAAGATCTTGATGATGCCGTTCTGCTCGATGGAGATCATGCCGAGCACGGCGTCGAGCAGGAAGCTGATCTTGCTGGCCATGAAGGAGGCGTGGTCGGTGAGCGAGATGATGTCGCGCTGCAGCGTCTTGATGCGGGCGCGGTGATCCTTGGTTTCCTTGTTCTGGCGCATCTGGTCCAGCACGGTCTGGGCAAAGGCCACGGTGCGGCCGATGGAAACGAGGCTTTCGCGCATCTTGGAGGAGAAGTCCCCCTCCTCGCCGATCTGCTCCAGCAGCGTCTGCAGGTCGCGCGGCTTGCGGCGCTTGCGGCCTGTCATGCCGCGCTGCATGTGGTGGGTGGTGTCGAACACCGAGCGCGAGGTCTGGTCGACGATCATGGCAACGCGTTCGAGATGATCGGCGGCCCGGTCCACCACCGCTTCAAGAAGGCCGATAAAGATGCCCCAGCCCGACATGGGGCTGGTCTGGGGCTTTTGCGCCCGGCGCAGATAGGCCGGGAAGGACTGGGGATAGTGATAGCGGACGGTGATCAGCCGGTTGTCCTTCAGAATGAAGGTGACGGGCGAGGATTCGGGCTGGTCAGCCTCGCCGCGGCGCACCACGGTGGCGGTCATGAAGGCCGCGTCATCCTCCTGATAGAGGCGGCTTGACGCCTCGATCTCGGCCAGTTCCTCGCGGGTCGGAATGTCGATGCCGAAGGCGGCCTCGACGGCGCTCTCCTCCTCGTGGGTGGGTTCCACCAGGTCGATCCAGACCACATCGTCCGGCACGCCCGGCACAGCCGGAACCGGGCAATCCACCAGACAGGCATTTTCGGTGCGGTAAAGATAGAGCAAGATGGGGACTCCGCCTCTGGGGGTGGCGATATCCCTCCCCTAGCCCCGCCAGCCGCACTTGGCAATGGGGCTTGCATGCGGCCCCACACCGGCCCTGAGGCCGCGCCCGATGGGCCTATTCGGTCAGGCGGACATTGGCTTCCAGGGCCTTGTCCAGCATGGCCTTCATGCCATCGGTGATGCCCTGGGGGGTATCGGCCGAGAAGAACAGACCATCCGAGGCGCAGCTCCTGAGAGATGGAATGATCTGTTTTTCATAATCCTTGACGAAGCTGGGGAACGGCGCGCGCGACGGCACCTTGTAGTTCACATGCAGCACGCCCACCTGCACACCGGCGGCCTTGAGACCGGTGCACCATGCGGGATCCATGGGACCGAGCTTGTGGTTGGCATTGTATACGGTGACCACATTGCTTTCCCACTGCGGGGCGTCATGCACGCCATCGGTGACGATGAACAGAACCTTGCGGGCCTTGTCCTTGTTACCGTTGATCTTGCTGGTGATTTTTTCCATGGCCACGCGATAGTTGGTGTCGCCGCGCGAGCCGGTGGCCTCGTTCAGCTTGATGACATGGTTCTTCACCTTGTTCAGGTTGGCATTGAGCGGCACCAGTTCCTTGATGTCTTCGTCCATGCCGAAGAGGCTGGCCTTGAACAGGCCATCGTCATCATTGCTCTTGGCGGACAGTTCATCAATGACGGAGTCCACAGCCTGGTCCACCACATCAACGCGCAGACGGATGCCTGCGGCATGGGCAATGTCGATGGTGTTGGCATAGGGAGCGCTTATATCCCGGTGACAGGCGAACTCGCAGCCGATCTGCTTGTGGTCCAGCATGGCCTTCATTTCGGCATCGGTGGCACCAAGGCCCATCGAGGACGAGGTGTCGATGAGAAAATTGAATTCCCATTTCACCGAGCCAATGTCGGCAGAGGCAGTGGAGTGGCCGTTGATGGTGAGATTCTTGATGCCGATGATGGCAAGGAACGTGGTGGCAAATCCAGCGCTGTAGTCAATGCGCGAGGTCCAGCCCTTGGTGCCGCTCTGCATTTTCACGGTGGCCGGCGCCTGCTCGGCATCTTCATCGCTGCCCAGGTTTGTCGCCCAGGTGGCCAGAGCATAGTCCTCGGATGCCTCTTCAATGTCCTCCTCGGACATGGTGCCATCCTGACTGCGGTCACTGGCAAAGCTGACGGCCGCCAGAGCCGACGCATCGGCGGCAGCGGAATAGCGCGTCTGGCTTTCGCTATAGGCCGCCAGATCATAGGCCGAGCCGCCGATGCCGATAACCATGGCAAGGGTCAGCGCAGTAATGATGGCCACATTACCGGTGCTGTTCCTGAAACAGGATTTTAGAGCCGCCGTCATGACGTGTTCTCCGTCGATTTGCGCCAAAATTTAGCGATCAGGACCTAAGTAAAAATTGATGTATTCATTAAATTTTTAGGCAGTTATCGATTATTGCCGGGGCGGCGGTGCTGTCGCCCTGGCGGCAGGCGCCGGTTTCGCCGGCCAGCCGCTTCAGCTATGAGAAATGCCATGACCTCATCCCTTCATATCATCGGCGCCGGACTGGCCGGCTCCGAGGCGGCCTGGGCCGCAGCCCAGGCCGGTGTGCCCGTCATACTCCACGAGATGCGGCCCGACCGCAGCACTGACGCGCATGTGGGCGGGCTGTGCGCCGAGCTGGTCTGTTCCAACTCCTTCCGCAGCGATGATCCCGACCAGAATGCGGTGGGGCTGCTGCACTGGGAAATGCGAGCGCTGGGTTCGGTGGTGATGGCGGCAGCCCAGCATCATCAGGTGCCGGCGGGCGGGGCTTTAGCGGTGGACCGCGAGGGCTTTGCCGCGGAGGTGACGGCCCGGCTTGAGGCGCACCCCCTCATCACCCTCGAACGCGGCGAGGTGACCGGCCTGCCGCCCGAGGCCTGGGGCCAAACCATTATCGCCACCGGCCCGCTGACCACGCCTGCCCTGGCGGAGGCCATCCGCGCCGCCACCGGCGAGGACGGCCTGTCCTTCTTCGATGCCATTGCGCCCATCGTGCACCGCGAGTCCATCGATATGGAGGTGGCCTGGTTTCAGTCGCGCTATGACAAGACGGGGCCGGGCGGCACGGGCCGCGACTATCTCAACTGCCCCCTGACGCGCGACCAGTATGAGGCCTTCATCGCCGGGTTGCTGGCGGGCGAGAAGACCGATTTCCGCGACTGGGAAAAGTCCACGCCCTATTTTGACGGCTGCCTGCCCATTGAGGTGATGGCCGAGCGCGGACCGGAAACACTGCGCCACGGGCCGATGAAGCCCAGGGGCCTCACCAATCCGCACGCGCCCACCGTGAAGCCCCATGCGGTGGTGCAGCTGCGCCAGGACAACAGGCTGGGCACGCTCTACAACATGGTGGGGTTTCAGACGAAACTGAAGCACGCCGAGCAGGTGCGGCTGTTCCGCACCATCCCCGGACTGGAACGGGCGGAATTTGCCCGGCTGGGCGGGCTGCACCGCAACACCTTCCTCAACAGCCCCAGGGTGCTGGACGGGAGGCTGCGGCTCCGCGCCCTGCCCCGCCTGCGCTTTGCCGGGCAGATCACCGGTGTTGAGGGCTATGTGGAAAGTGCCGCCATGGGGATCATGGCGGGACTCATGGCGGCGGCGGAGATCACGGGGCGCGATTTTGCGCCACCGCCCGCCACCACGGCCCATGGCGCGCTCATCAATCACATCACCGGCGGCCACATCGTCACCACCGATGCGCGCGGTGCCTCCTTCCAGCCGATGAATGTGAACTTCGGACTGTTTCCGCCGGTGGAGGCGCCAAAGAAGGGGCCGGACGGCAAGCGCCTGTCCCACACCGACAAGGCGGTGGCACGCAAGCGCGCCTATACCGCCCGCGCCAAGGCCGACTTCACGGCGTGGCAGGCGCAGATGTAAGCGCCTTGTCTTCCTCGATGAGCCAGAAGGTCAACGAATTCAGGACTGGTTCCTCCCCCGCCGCACCATAGGCGTCCGTCACCAGCATGGTCACGCCGGGTGCGATGATGATGGGCATGGGACTTTGATTGGGTGTTGAGGAACTGGTGTTCTTCAGTTGCGCAACGAGGCTTCCGGAAGTGAAGGTCCATTCATGGCGCGGGGTGCGAATGTGGAAGACTTTACCGTCATGCCAGGCCATGCGGTCGGGCGGCTGGGTGCTGAGTGTTTCAGTGCCAGAGACAGAGAGTGGGCCATAGAGCACCGCTGCCGCCGCAATGCTGTGATCAAAAGGCCGGCTGATATTGAAGGAAAGGAATTCGCCCGGTCCGGCGTTGGGATTGAAACCGAGCTTGTTCGTGATGTCCGAATGCAGGGACCAGCTGTCGGTCGCGACAGGGCGTGCGGTTTCAGGAAATAGAAAGAGCACGGAATTGAGGCCGTTTGCCTCACGCAGGACTGTAATGATGGAATAGCCGCGGGATTGATCCTCGGTGGACAGTTTCGGCGTGGGAGAAACAATCTGGCCGTCCTTCAGTGCGTCGTTGCGGGTGAGCAGCGCCACAAGCCGGGACATCTGGCTTGTGATGGTGGTGCCATAGGCACCCTGCGGGCCGAAGGAAGCGATGAGCAGCAGCGCCGCCATGGCGCCGATGATGACGCGCATGTCGGCGGCCCGGCGACGCAGCGCAAGATAGAGCGTCACCAGCACGGCCCATAGCGCAATGAGGGCAATGCCGTAGCGGTCAGGCGTCACGCCATAGTCGGCCACCCGCCGCCATATGGCGATGACCAGAAGGAATGAGGGAATGATGGTGAGCCAGAACCAGCCCTTCATGAACAGGCGGAGCAGCTTCGATCCGGTTTCGCGCCAGGGCCAGGCGATGAGCCACACGCCGGTGCCGCCCACCGCATAAATGGCCACCATGGTGCCGATCTGGCCCTTGGGAAGCTCACCGGTGAGCGCGATCTTGACGGCATAGGCGTGCAGGATCAGCGCATAGACCACCACCACCGGCACGAGAATGTAATTCACCAGCACCGACACGCCGCGCTCCAGGGGGCTGCCGCGATGGTCGGCCACATCCAGGGCGGTATCGAGGTCACGCGGCATGAGCGACAGGCCATAGAGCGGCGCCACCAATGCGCAGGCCGTGGCGATGATGTGTTCCTCGACGTTAGGAAAGGGGTGGAGGCCGAAGAGAAACTTGAGCGAGGAGGTGATGGCGAGAAGACCCAGCGCGAAGGCCAATCCCGCCAGAAAGGCCAGCAGGGCCGCCAGACCAAAGCGCAGGTTGAAGAACCACAGCGCGCCCTGCGCTGCATCACGGCGCAGGTGGGCCGCCACCATGGTCAGCGCAATGAGGCCGCAGAACAGATAAAGCGCCGAGACATGAAGACTGGCATTGAACCAGCCCAGCAGGGCGGCGAAGCCGCCCAACACAGCGGCGAGGACGAGATTGGAGAGGCGCGACAGGCCCCTGCCCTCGGCAAAGAGATGACCGGCCCCGGCGGCAAAGAAACCGGCGGCGGCGGCCATGATGACATCCTCGCGCGGGTCGCCACTGCGCCGGATGATGTAATGATTGAGGTAGAGCGTCAGCAGAACGGACCACAGGGCGGGAACGGGAAAACGCCGCATGGTGGCCGCCAGATCAGGCACCAGCCGTTCCAGTCGTGCACTCAGTCCCATGGCCGCCCTCCATTCACAGATGCGTGAGGCAAGCGCCCAATCATGGCTGATTCACGGCAGCGCGTCCCTCACCGGGGGGCCGGCTGATAGCCTGGCCCGACCACAAGGGGATCCTGCGGCAGGGTGGACTGGTCCACGTCGGTGGTGAAGCTCTTGTCATAGCGCGCCAGTTCGGCGCCCTGGGCGTCGATGAGGCGCACCCTGGCCCGATAGGCATGGCCCCTTACGATGCCGGTCAGCGGCGGGGTGCGGAACAGATAGTCGAGGCGGTTTTGTTCCACCGCCACGGTTTCGGTTTTTTCGGCTCCACCCGGCAGTTCAAAGACCACCTCCAGCCGCGATCCCGCCGGGGCCGCCTTCTTCCGGCGCAGCACGAAGCCGTAATAGTGGTCGGCCAGGCGGTAATTGAAGATGAAGCCGCCGCCCGCGAAGGTGAAATAGGGCTGCTCCTCGCCGCAGGCGGCAAGGCCGAGGGCGGCAAGGGCCAGAAGAGAATGGCGGCGGTTCATGGGGCCTCGCTGTCGCGGCGGAGCGGCTGGCCCAGCAGCCCCTCCGGTTTCAGAATCAGGATCAGCACGATGACGCCGAAACCTGCTACATCGCGCCACAGCATGGGGCTGGTGGCGGTCCACAGGGTTTCCAGCGCGGCAAGGAACAGGCCACCGGCAATGGCCCCTTCGACCCGGCCGAAGCCGCCGATGATGGCGGCAAACATGGCCTTGAAGCCCAGCACCAGACCCATGGCGAAACTCACCCCGCCATAGGCCACGGTGATGATCCAGCCGGATACGGCAGCCAGCGCCGAAGCGGCGGCGAAGGTGGCGGCGAAGACGGCGCGCGTATCCACCCCGCACAGCGATGCCATGAGCGGATTTTGCGCCACGGCGCGGAAGCGGCGTCCGGCCCCGGTCCAGCGCAGCACCGCAAGCAGCACCGCCACCGCCAGAGCCGCCACGGCCATGACCCAAAGCTGCGGAACCCCGATGATGACGGGATAGAGTTCGAGATCGAAACGCAGGCCGCCATCATAGAGCGGCGGCAGCCACAGGTCGCGGCTCTGGCTGGCCAGGCGCAGGCCCTCCATGAGCACGATGGACACACCGATGGAGGCGATCATCACCGGCTGGCCCGAGGCCTTCAGCAGCGGCGAAAAAACCGCATCATGCAGAAGCCGGCCCAGAGCCGCCGCAGCGACGAGGCCCGCCAGCAGGCCGATGACATAGACGCCGCCGCCATCCAGCCCCTGGAACAGCGCCCAGACGGCTGCGGTGAAGGCTGTGACGGCCCCGAAACTCGCCACATCGCCAAAGGACAGGATGATGCGGTTGGTGATGCCCTGCAGCAGGGCATAGGCCAGCGCCAGGGTGACATAGAGGCTGGCCAGCATCAGGCCGTTCAGGACCTGCTGGAGGACATAGGGACTGATGAGCGTGGCGAGCTGTGGCTCCAGCTTCGTTCCTCCCGGCGGGGGAGATTAACGCAAGCCGGGCGGCGCGGCCAGATTACCAGCGGTTGCGGCGGGCGGCGCGCCAGAGGGCCCATTGCCGGGCGAGCGGCGACAGTGGCGGCGGCGTGGTGAAGGCCCCTGCCCCCAATTGGCGCAAACGCGACAGCCAGAGCGGCGCCACCGCCACCGGCAGAAAAGCGGGCTGTGCCGCCGCAGGCACGGCGGCGTGGGCGGCGCGGGCCTCCGCCAGGCGGCGCTCGGCATGAATGATGAGGCTTGCCAGCACCGCGCCGCTTTCATCCGAATGGCCGAGGCTGGCGCGCCGGGCACTGTGGGCTTCGAGCACGGTGTCGGGGATCAGGGCGTGCTGCTGGCCATGCCCGGCCGGCAGGTCGGCCAGCAGCCGCGTCAGACCCAGCGCCACGCCGGCCAGCCCCGCCGCCTCCGCCGCCGCCGTGGCGGCGGGTCCGGCCAGAATGACCGACGCCAACTGAATGACGGACGCTGTGGTGTGGCCGAGATGGGCCTCAAGGGCCCCCATATCCGGCAGCGGATCGGCATAGAGTTCGGTGCGCCGAGCCTCAACCATGTCCTTCAGGGCCGTCATGGGCAGGCTGGCCATGCCGATGGCCCCGGCCAGAGCTGCGGCCACGGGGTGGGGCTGGGTTTCGCCCGCTGCCATGGCGTCCAGCGTGTCGAGCCACCATTGCAGGCGGATTTCACCCATGGCGGGTTCGCTCACCTGGCGGGGAATGCGCGCCAGTTCAAGGTCAAAGGCATAGAGCGCCTGCACGGCGGGGCGCAGCGCGTCCGGGGCATAGAGGCTGGCCAGATAATGGTCGCGGGCATGGGCGCGCAATTCACCGGCGATGAAGCCCGCCGCATCGGTCATGATTCAGGGCACCAGCAGAAGGGCGGCGGCAACGCGGCGCCCTTCGGCAATGAGCAGATTGTGGGTGCGCACCGCCGCCCCCGTTTCCATCCAGTCCGGTGCCAGACCCCAGCGGGCAAAGGCCGCCATGATGGCCGCGGGCGGGCGCACCATGACGGGGCCGGTGCCCAACAGGAATATATCAAAGGCCGCGCGCTCGGCCGCGAGGGTGGTGAAGTCGCCCTCGGTCAGGCGGGCCAGCTCGGTGGGCGGCCAGTCATACATGCCGGAGGGCAGGCTGAGGAGCGAGCCCCGGCACAGGCCGTCGGCAAAACGAAAACCGCCATCGCCATAGGCGAGGATGGCGGTCTGTTTCGGGTAATGGGCCATCAGCCGCGCTGCGGCACCGGCCTGGACTTCACGGCGGCGTCGGCGGGTGCCCCCTGCACCTGACGGCTGGAGCCGGTGAGGATGAGCACCGGGGCGGCCACGAAGATCGAGGAATAGGTGCCGACGATGACACCCCAGATCATGGCGAAGGCAAAGCCGTGAATGACCTCGCCGCCGAAGATATAGAGGGCGAGCAGCGCAATGAGTGTGCAGATGGAGGTGAGCAGGGTGCGCGGCAGCACCGAGTTGATGGAGAAGTCGATCAGATCGACCAGGCCCATGGATTTGTATTTGCGCAGATATTCGCGGATCCGGTCAAACACCACGACGGTATCGTTCAGCGAATAGCCGATGATGGTGAGAATGGCGGCGATGATGTTGAGATTGAATTCAAGCCCCATGACCGAGAACAGGCCGATGGAGAGCAGCACGTCATGGAGCAGCGAAGCGATGCCGCCGACGGCAAACTGCCATTCAAACCGGAACCACAGATAGGCCAGCACGCAGATCAGGGCGATGACCGTGGCGATGATGGCGGCCTGGGTCAGCTCGTTCGACACCTTGGGGCCCACGGTTTCGGTGGAGCGGTATTCCACCCCCTGCCCGAGCGCGTCCTTCACCTTCTGCTGGGCGGCCTGTTCGGCAATTTCGTCACCCTGCGATTCAAGCCGGATCAGCACGTCATTGGGCGAGCCGAATTCCTGCAATTCGACACTGCCGATGCCCAGCCCGTCGAGGGTGCGGCGCATCTGGTCAAGGTTGGCGGCTTCGGCAGTGCGCACGGTCATGACCGTGCCACCCTTGAAATCAATACCGTAATTGAGGCCGATGGTGAGGAAGGCAAGCACAGCCAGGATAGTGGCCAGCCCCGACAGCACGAAGCCATAGCGCGACAGGCGCATGAAGGGAATTTTGGTTCCGTCGGGAATGAAGCGGATGGGTTTCCAGCGCATCAGAGATTGATCTCCTTCGGCTTGCGGTGGCGCACCCACAGGGCAACCAGCAGCCGGGTCAGGGTATAGGCGGTGAACATGGTGGTGGCGATGCCGACGGCCAGCGTGACGGCAAAGCCGCGCACCGGGCCGGAGCCGACGCCAAACAGCACCAGAGCGGCAATCAGGGTGGTGACATTGGCGTCCACGACGGTGCGCAGCGCCTCGCCAAAGCCCAGGTCAATGGCGCTCATCGGGGTGCGGCCGTTGCGCCATTCCTCACGGATGCGCTCATAAATCAGCACGTTGGAGTCCACCGCCATGCCGAGCGTGAGCACGATGCCGGCAATGCCCGGCAGGGTCAGCGTGAAGCCGAAGAACGACATGATGGCCACCAGCATGATGAGGTTGGCAACCAGGGCAATGTTGGCGATGAGGCCGAAGAAGCCGTAGGGCAGGAAGATGAAGCCGATGACGGCGGCAAGGCCGATGATGGCGGCGGTGACGCCGGCCTTGATGGAATCAGAGCCGAGGCTGGGACCGACGGTGCGCTCCTCGACGATGTTGAGCTTGGCGGGCAGAGCGCCCGAGCGCAGCACCACGGCAAGGTTGGCGGTTTCCTCGGTGGAGAAATTGCCGGAAATCTGGCCCGAGCCACCGAGAATGGCCTCGTTGATATTGGGGTAGGACTGAATGACATCATCCAGCACGATGGCGAAGGGCTTGCCGACATTGTCGGCCGTGAGCTTGCCGAAGCGCACCGCGCCCTTCTGGTTGAAGCGGAAGGTGACGACCGGCTGGTTGTTCTGGTCGAAGGCGGGCTGGGCGTCCGACAGGTCGGCGCCGTCCACGGTGGCCCGGCTTGCGGTCTGGATCCACATGGTCTTGGGGCCATCCGGGCGGCGCGGATCGGGCTTCACTTCCAGTGCCTTGCACTCCGGCGGCGGCACGGCATTGGGGCCGGTGGCCTGGGTTTCACACATCAGGTTGAAGGTCAGCTTGGCGGTGGTGCCAATGGCAGCCTTGACCTGATCGATGTTCTGGATGCCGGGAAGCTGAATGGCGATGCGGTCCTTGCCCTGCTGCTGGATCACCGGCTCGGTGGTGCCGAGGGCGTTGATGCGCTTTTCAAGAATGGCAATGGACTGCTTGATGGCACCGCCGATCTTGCCCTCAAGGCCAAGCGGGTTCTGGGCAAAGCGGAAATTCTGGCCGTCCTGGGTCAGGTCATAAAGATCAATGGTGCCGCCGCCCGCCAGAAGGCTGGCCGTCACCGGCTGACGCAGCTTTTCCAGAGCCGTCCTGGCGGCGGCCAGGTCTTCGGGCTTGGTGATGGTGACGCTGACGCCATCGGCGTTGCGCTGGATGCCGCCGTAACCGATCTTGCCCTCACGCAGGCTGGAGCGGATGTCACTGGCCAGGATCTGGCCGAGCTTGTCGGTCAGGTCCTTGCGGTCCACCTCCATCTGCACGTTGGAACCGCCGCGCAGGTCAAGTCCCAGGGTGATGGGCCGAAGGCCAAAGGTGTCGAGCATGAAGGCGCGGCCACCCGCCGGCAGCACATTGGGCAGCGCCACAAACAGCGCCAGAAGCAGCGAGGCGACGATGGCCAGAATTTTCCAGCGCGAAAAAAACAGCATGGGCTGAGGCCGTTACTTGGTTTCGGCAGAGACGGTCTTGTTACGCAGTTCGGCAATGCCGCCGCGCAGCACCCGAACCTTCACATTCTCGCCCACTTCGACCAGCAGTTCCTGATCGTCCACCACCTTGACCACCTTGCCGATGAGGCCGCCATTGGTGACAATGGTGTCACCCTTGGCCACGGCGGCGATCATCGCCTGATAGTCCTTCATCTTCTTCTGCTGCGGGCGGATGAGCAGGAACCAGAACACCGCCATCATCATGACCAGCGGCAGGATCATGCCGATGAGGCCACCGGCATCGGTGGGGGTGGCCGCGCTCTGGGCCAGGGCTTCGGTGATGAACATGGAAATCTCCCGCAGGGGCGCTCCGTCGGCGCGCCCGGTTAAAGCTGCCGGGAATATAGCGATGGAAATGCCCATTGCAACCCGGGAAAGCCGATGTGACGCAGGGCCGTCTTTACGGGATGGAGGGGCTGCGCTTTACTTGGGTCATGAGCAAAATCCGCAAAACTGACCTGCTGGCGCGCATCGCCGCGGCGCTGGAGCGCCAGCACCCGGCCCCGCCTGCGGCCCCGGACCTATCCCGGCACGATGCCTTTGTGTGGCGGCGCGATCCGGCCGGACTGGAAGCAGTGGCGCGGGTCAACCGGGTGGACATCAGCCTGCTCCGGGCCATTGACCAGACGCGCGACATCCTGCTGGGCAACACGCGGCGCTTTGCCGAAGGCCTGCCCGCCAACAACGCGCTGCTCTGGGGGGCGCGCGGCATGGGCAAGTCATCGGTGGTGAAGGCCGTGCATCACGCCGTCAATGGCGACAGCGGCGGCACCCTGAAGCTGGTCGAAATCCACCGCGAGGACATCGACACGCTGCCGCGCCTCATGGCGCTGCTCAAGGCCGAGCCGGCCTTCCGCTTCATTGTGTTCTGCGATGACCTGTCCTTCGACGGCGCCGATGCCTCCTACAAGAGCCTGAAGGCGGCGCTGGAGGGCGGCCTCGAGGGGCGGCCCGACAATGTGCTGTTCTATGCCACCTCAAACCGCCGCCACCTGATGGCGCGCGAGATGATCGAAAACGAGCAGTCCACCGCCATCAACCCGTCCGAGGCGGTGCAGGAAAAGGTGTCCCTGTCGGACCGCTTCGGCCTGTGGCTGGGCTTCCACAACTGTTCGCAGGATGACTATCTGGCGATGATCGCCGGCTACATCGCGCATTACGGCCTCAAAGCCGATGACGCCCAGTGGCGGGCCGAGGCGCTGGAATGGGCGGCCACACGCGGCGCCCGCTCGGGCCGCGTCGCCTGGCAATTCGTGCAGGATCTGGCGGGGCGACTGGGGCAACGGTTGGAGTGCTGACAGGGCCGTAGCGCCCCGCTTTCTTTGCGCATCATCTTGTCCGAAACCGTCTGACGCCGGTTTCGGGATGATGCGGGCGACTGGGGGCAAAGGTTATCAGACTGACAGGGCCGTAGCGCCCCGCTTTCTTTGCGCATCATCTTGTCCGAAACCGTC
>ERZ1645187.48-NODE-48-length-109374-cov-99.133947_pt1 | contig 109374 bp, 94 predicted proteins | sample MGYA00575352_ERZ1645187 | MGnify/ENA primary metagenome ERZ1645187 (study PRJEB40837, sample SAMN11349314) | freshwater sediment metagenome | isolation source: river sediment | host: Sediment | place: India: Wazaribad , New Delhi | collected 2017-02-21 ...
AACGCTATTGAGACGCCAAGAGCCTTCGGCGCCCGAAAGACGCAAAACCGGGCGTTTTGCGTCTAAGACATGCGTTCGCCTGGCCCGGCGCCCGTTCCCTGGGCGCCAATGTCGCGTTCCGGCGATATAAACGCATTGTTCCAAATCATATGCCACAAGTATGAGGGACGGACCCAGCGGCTATGTGCGATGTTGCATTGCATAAGTCGGCCATGTCACCATATGCGCCGCAAAAGGCTGGCTCGAGTCTGAAATCGGGGTCGGGAAGTGGGCATGATGTATCAGGCATATCAGGCGCAGGACGACCTGTTGACGCCCGTGCGGCTCTTCGCCTCGACGGCCCTGTCGGCGCTGGAAGGTTCATGGCTGGCCAATTCCGGTTTGCCGTTCATGCGCAATCTGACCGCGGCGTACGAGATGCTCGCCCGGGCCCGTCTCACCCACGCGCGCCCGCCCTACGGCATCGCCAGCGTCCAGATCGCGGGCGCCGAAACCCCCGTGACCGAGGAGGTGGTGTTCGCCACCCCCTTCGGTTCGCTGCTCCGGTTCCGCAAGGAAGTCGCGGCCGAACAGCCCCGCGTGCTGGTGGTGGCGCCGCTTTCGGGCCATTTCGCGACCCTGTTGCGCTCGACCGTGCGCACTCTGCTCGTCGATCATGACGTTTATATAACCGACTGGCACAACGCGCGGGATGTGCCGCTGGCGGCCGGCGTATTCGGCATGGACGGCTACATCCGTCATCTCATTCAGTTTCTGGAGTTTCTCGGGCCGGGCGCCCATGTGGTCGCGGTCTGTCAGCCCTGCGTGCAGGCGGTCGCGGCGACCGCCATCATGTCGGAGGACGACAATCCCGCCACGCCGGCCAGCCTCACCCTGATGGCCGGCCCGATCGACTGCCGGCTCAATCCGACCAAAGTGAACGAGCTGGCGACCACCCGCTCCATCGACTGGTTCGAGCGCACGCTGATTGCGACCGTGCCGCACCGCTACAAGGGCGCCGGCCGTCTCGTCTATCCGGGTTTCGTGCAGTTGACGGCCTTCATGTCGATGAACATGGACCGCCACGTGAAGGCCCATACCGATCTCTACGACCATCTGGTGAAGGGCGACATCGCGAAGGCCGAGCAGACCAAGACCTTCTACGACGAATATTTCGCGGTGCTGGATCTGCCCGCGGAATTCTATCTGGAGACGGTGCGGCTGGTGTTTCAGGAATACGCCCTGGCCAAGGGCGAACTGACGTTCGAGGGCCGCAAGGTGAATCCGGCCGCCATCCGCAAGACCACGCTGCTGACAGTGGAAGGCGAGCGCGACGACATCTGCTCGGTCGGACAGACGCTGGCCGCTCACGATCTCATGCCCAAACTGCGCCCCTATCGCAAACGCCACCATTTGCAGGCGGGCGTGGGCCATTACGGCGTGTTCTCGGGCAAGAAATGGGAGAACCAGATCTACCCGCTCCTGCGCAACACGATCCTCTCCAGCCAGTAAACCGGGTTTCGTGGCGCCGCCGCAATTGGCTGTTACGCCTGCGTGGAACACAGACCGGACGGCGCGCGCTATGGACAACGCTTCCTTCTTTTCCGATCTCCTGAACACCATAGCCGAGCGTGGTCGCGCGCTGATCGGCGCCAAGCCGCCGCGCGGGGCCGGCGGGCGCGTGGGCGAACTCGTCGCGCGCTGCCGCGACCTGCTGTCGGGGCGCGGCGAGGCGACGGGCGCGGCGATCGCCATCGAAATCCTCGACGACTATCGCGCGCTCGACGCGCCGGCCCGGCTTGCGTTCTTCTCCGCCCTCGCCGCCGAATTCGGCCCCGACCGCGCGGCGATGACGCGCGCGCTCGAACATTGGGGGCGCGAAACGTCGGACGCCGCCGCCGCCGACCTGCATTACGCCGCCGAGCCGCGCCGGCTTGAACTGTTCCGACGTCTGAACCGTGCGCCGGGCGGCACGGGCGCGCTCGTGGCCATGCGCGCCGATCTGTTGCCGCTGCTGCGCGAGGCGCCGGCGTTGCGCGTGGTCGACCGCGATCTGCTGCATCTGTTCGCCTCCTGGTTCAACCGCGGCTTTCTCGTGCTGCGCCACATCGACTGGCGCACGCCCGCCAACATTCTCGAAAAGCTGATCCGCTACGAGGCTGTGCACCAGATCCACGACTGGGACGACCTGCGCCGGCGCATCGATCCGCCCGACCGGCGCTGCTACGCCTTCTTCCACCCCGCGCTGGTGGACGAGCCGCTGATCTTCGTGGAGGTGGCGCTGACGGAGACGATGCCGGCGGCGGTGGCGCCCTTGCTGGCGCAGACGCGGCTGCCCGTCGCGCCGGACCGGGCGCGCGTGGCCGTCTTCTATTCCATCTCCAACTGCCAGACCGGGCTGGCCGGCGTCACGTTCGGCAATTTCCTCATCAAGCAGGTGGTGGAGGAATTGCGCCGCGAACTGCCGCGCATCGAAACCTTCGTCACGCTGTCGCCGATTCCGGGTCTGCGCGCGTGGGTGGAGAGCGAGGAACCGGGCCTCGACGTCGATGCGCGCGCCACGCTCGCGCTGGCCGGCGACGCCGACTGGCCGGACGACGCGCAGGCGCAGGCGAAGCTGCGCAAGCTTCTCGAACCTTTGATCGCGCAATATTTCCTGCAGGCGCGCCGCAAGGACGGGCGCGTGATCGATCCTGTCGCGCGCTTCCATCTCGGCAACGGCGCGCGGCTCGAACGCATCGACTGGCTGGGCGACCGCTCGCACAAGGGTTTGCGGGAATCCTTCGGCGCCATGGTCAACTATCTCTATGACCTCGACGAAATCGAGCGCAATCACGAAGCTTTCGCCAACCAGGGCGAGGTGGCGGCCTCGAGCGCCGTCAAAAAAATGCTGAAGGACAGAAAGCGGCGGGCGCCCGCGCCCACTCCGGCGTGAGGGCGCCGGGATTTCCGGAACGGCGCAGGCGCTGGTAAAACGGTCGAAACCGCACGGAAGGCCGCATGCCATCACATCTCTATCAGCAACTCGTCGACTGCTTTCCCGACCGCGCCCGCCCGGCGTTCATCACCGAAAGCGGCGCCCGCATTTCCTATGGCGATGTGGAGGCCGCCTCCGCCCGCATGGCGCAGGCGCTCGTCACGCTCGGCGTCAAACCCGGCGATCGCGTGGCGATGCAGGTCGAGAAATCGATCGACGCGGTTATGCTCTATCTCGGCGTCATCCGCGCGGGCGCGCTGCTGCTGCCGCTCAACACCGCCTACACGCCGGCCGAGGTGGAATATTTCCTGACGGACGCCGCGCCGACCGTGTTCGTTTGCGATCCCGGAAAGCGCGATGGGCTGGCGGGCGCGGCGGCGGCCGCAGGGATCGCGCATGTCGAGACGATGGCGTCCGACGGTTCCGGTTCGCTGAAGTTTCGCGCCACGCAAATGCCCGCGAGCTTCGCCGACGTCGAACGCGGCCCCGACGATCTGGCCGGCATTCTATATACGTCCGGCACGACCGGCCGCTCCAAGGGCGCCATGATCAGCCACGAGAACCTCGCCTCCAACGCGCGCACGCTGAAGGAGATCTGGCGCTTCACAGATGAGGACACGCTCATCCACGCGCTGCCGATCTACCATACGCACGGCCTGTTCGTGGCGGTGAACGTTCTGCTCATGGCCGGCGGCGCGACGATCTTCCTGCCGAAGTTCGACGCCGACCAGGTCATGTCCGTCATGCCGCAGGCGACCAGCATGATGGGCGTGCCGACGTTCTACACGCGCTTGCTGCAACACCCCGCGCTTGATCGCGCGGCGACCGCGAACATGCGCCTGTTCATTTCCGGCTCCGCGCCGCTGCTGGCCGAAACGCATCGCGAATGGCGCGAGAAGACCGGCCACGCCATTCTCGAACGCTACGGCATGACCGAAACGAACATGATCACGTCCAATCCGTATGACGGCGAACGCGTGGCGGGCACGGTCGGCTTTCCGCTGCCGGGCGTGGAGGTGCGCATCGCCGATCCGGAAACGGGCCGCGTGCTGCCGCAGGGCGAGATCGGCGTCATCGAGCTGAAAGGTCCGAACGTCTTCAAGGGCTACTGGAATATGCCGGAGAAGACCGCGGCCGAGTTCCGGCCCGATGGCTTCTTCATCACCGGCGACCTCGGCAGGGTCGACGAACGCGGCTACTACCACATCGTCGGGCGCGGCAAGGATCTCGTCATCACCGGCGGCTTCAACGTCTATCCCAAGGAGATCGAAACCGAGATCGACGGAATGCCCGGCGTGGTCGAGAGCGCGGTCATCGGCGTCGCCCATCCCGATTTCGGCGAAGGCGTGACGGCGGTCGTCGTGCGCGCGAACGGCGCGACCATCGACGAACGACAGATCGCGGCGGCGCTCGAAGGCCGCCTCGCGAAATTCAAGCAGCCGAAGAAGATCGTGTTTCTCGACGATCTGCCGCGCAACGCCATGGGCAAGGTGCAGAAGAACGTGCTGCGCGAACGGTTCAAGTCGCTCTACGGCGCTTAGGTCCGGCCGGCGCAGGCGGCCCCCATCGCGTGAAATAGACGCTCGCGCCGGTGGCCAGGCCATAGAGCACGAGCGCCAGCCCCACGAGCGCGAACATGACCCATAGCGGCGCGCCGAGCGCGGTCGCGATCGCGCCGCCGCCCGCGATCGTTGCAAGCCGCAGCGTGGACGACAGCACGGGGCCCAGCACCCTGCCCGCGCCCTGCGAGGCGAAGAACAGGCACATGCCGAAGCCGAAAAACGGATAGGCCGGGCCGGTCCAGCGCAGATAATCGCGCGTGGCCTGCAACACGCCGGCGTCGTTCGTGAAATGCACCGCCCACAGGTCGGGGAAGATCGCGAAGAAAAAGCCGATCGCGCCGAGGCAGATCGCCGCGATCGTGGCGCCGGTCCACGCGACGCGCCGCGCGCGTCCCACCTCGTGCGCGCCCATCGCCATGCCCACCATCGGAATGCACGCCACGCCGAATGCGAACGCAAACGGCGTCAGCAGAAACTCGAGCCGCGCGCCGATGCCGTAGCCCGCAAGCGCCTCCACGCCGAAGAAGGAAACGAGCTTGGTCAGAACCAGCACGGTGGCGACCGACTGCACGGGCGAGACGCAGGCGAGCGCGCCGACGCGCAGGATGTCGGCGAACATCGCGCGGCTGATCCGTTGACCGCGGAACGTGAGGCGCACGCGCGCATTCTCGCGCGTGATGCGGAACAGCAAAAAAAGCGCCACGCCGATGAACGCCACGGTCTGGCCCGACGCGACCCCCGCCATTCCCCATCGCGGAAAAGGCCCAAGCCCCAGCCCGAGCGCGCCGCCGACGGCGATCTGCACGACGGCCGCGACCAGCATCGCCAGCGATGGCGAGCGCATGTCGCCGCCGCCGCGCAGCACCGAAACGAACGTATTCGTCATCCAGATGCCGAGCACGCCGAGCGCGAACACGTGGCTGTAGGCCAGCGCTTCGGTGAGTTCCGCGCCGCGCCCTCCGAGCGCGCGATAGATGGGATCGCCGAACAGGAAGATGATCGCGGAAAAGAATACGCCGGCGCAAAGTCCGATGAGCGTCGCATGAAAGGCGAGCGCGCCCGCGCTCTCCTCGTCGCGCGCCCCCAGCGCACGCGCGATGGAGGAGGAGACGCCGCCGCCCATCGCCCCGTTGGAGAGCATCTGCTGCAGCATCGCCATCGGGAAGACGAGCGCCAGACCGGCCAGCGCCGGCGTGCCGAGCGCGCCGACATAGGAGGTTTCGGCGATGGCGACGAACATCGTCGCGCCCATCGCCAGCAGGGTCGGCCAGGCGAGACGAAACAGCATCGGCGCGATGGGCGCATCGAGCAACGGCGAGCGCATCATGGGCGGGGGCGGGCGGGCGAAGGCGGGACCATGCGACAGGCTACCGCAGCCGATGCGGGCTTTGCGAGGGCTTTTGCGAAATTGACGGTTGAACAACGCCTCCGTTCGCCGGAAAAGAAGGGGCGACAGAACGCGGGAGGCGCCTCATGGCCAGACACGAACGGTTTCGCCTGGCGGGCGTGATGGGCTGGCCGATCATGCACTCGCGCTCGCCGCGCCTGCACAACCGCTGGCTGGAGATCTATGGCGTCGAGGGCGTCTACGTGCCGCTCGCCATCGAGCCCGGCAATCTGCAGGCCGCGTTGCGCGCGCTGGCGCCGCTGCGGTTTTCCGGCGTCAATCTCACCATTCCGCACAAGGAGGCGGCGCTCGCCCATGTCGACCGCATCGAGCCGGCCGCGCGCGCCATCGGCGCGATCAACTGCGTGGTGGTCGAGCCGGACGGATCGCTCACCGGGCACAATTTCGATTCGTTCGGCTTCATCGCGTCGCTCCGCGAGGCCGAGCCCGAATGGCGGGCCGACGCAGGGCCGGCCGTCGTCATCGGCGCAGGCGGGGGCGCGCGCGCCATCGTTCACGGGCTGATAGAGCAGGGCGCGCGCGAGGTGCGCATCGTCAACCGCACGCTCGAACGCGCCGGAGAACTGCGCAATGCGTTCGGGCCGGCGGTGACGCCCGTCGAATGGTCGCGCCGGGCGCAGGCGCTCGAAGGCGCCGCCATGCTCGTCAACGCCACGAGCCTGGGCATGGTTGGGCAGGGCGCGCTCGATCTGCCGTTGCGCGCGCTGCCGCGCCACGCGCTCGTCGCCGACATCGTCTACGCGCCGCTCGAAACCGGTCTGCTGGCCGAGGCGCGCGCGCGCGGCAACAAGGCGGTCGACGGGCTCGGCATGCTCATCCATCAGGCGCGCCCGGCGTTCAAGGCCTGGTTCGGCGTGCTGCCGGACGTCACGCCCGCCATCCGAGCGATGATGGAATCGACGGTCTAGCTATTTCGCCGGCGGCGTGCGGGCGATGATGGCCGTCCTGAGGAACGCGGACCGTTCGTCGATCGGAATGAACCCGTCGTGGCTGCGCGCATGGGCGCGCGCGGCGGCCACCGCCTCCGTGACGCTCTCCGGCGCATCCGCGGAGAAATCGCCGTAGAGATAGGTCCATTTGCCGGACGCGGCGAAACCGAGGGTCACCGGCCGCTTGCAGATGTTGAAACATTCGACCGGAACGATCTCCAGGTCCTGCGGCGCGGCGGCTTGCAGCGCGCGCAGGAACCGCGCGCCCGCGCGCTGGTCGCGCGGCTCCTTCGGTTCCGCGGCCGTGCGGCATTTCACGCAAACCTGAATCGTGGTCTTGTTCGACATGGCGCCCTCGTGCTGGCGCGCTCTATCGTGCATTGTCGCGGGATGCAACCTGAGCCAGACATGGCGGCGGCCGAGGCCGCGCTGCGGCAAACGTTCGGCCACGCCGCCTTCCGCCCCGGCCAGCGCGAGATCGTGGCCGCCATTCTGGGCGGGGCGGATGTGTTGGCTCTCATGCCCACCGGCGCCGGCAAATCGCTGCTTTACCAGCTGCCGGCCGTCCTGCCGGGCCCTCCGGTCGTCGTCGTCTCGCCGCTCATATCGCTGATGCGCGATCAGGTTCTCGCGTTGCGCGCGCGGGGCGTCGCCGCGGTCGCGCTGCATTCCGCGCTCGACCCGGACGAACACGAACAGGCGATGCGCCTGATCGAGGACCGGCGCGTTCGGTTGCTCTATCTGTCGCCGGAGCGTCTGGCGCTGGACGAATCCATCGAGATGGTCGCGCGTCTGAAGCCGCGCCTCATCGCCATCGACGAGGCCCATTGCGTCTCGCGCTGGGGCCACGAGTTCCGGCCCGAATACGCCACGCTCGGCGCGGTCGCCGAAAAGCTCGGCGCGCCGCAGATCGTCGCGGTCACCGCAACGGCGGCGCCCGCCACGCGCGCCGACATCGAGAAACTGCTGTTTGCGCGAAAACCGCGCTTCTTCGCCGCGTCGTTCTACCGCCCGAACATCCGCATTCGCATGCGCAAACGTCTGGCGCCGCTCGCCGACGCCGCCGCCGTCGTGCGCGCGCACGCGGGCCAGTCGGGCATCGTCTATTGCGGATCGCGCGCCGGCACGGATGCGCTCGCCGCGAAACTCGCGCATGCCGGGCTGCCCGCGCGCGCCTATCACGCGGGTCTCGACGCCGCCACTCGCAGCGCGCACCAGGACGAGTTCATCGAGCGCGGCGACGCCATCATGGTCGCCACCATCGCCTTCGGCATGGGCGTGGACAAACCGGACGTGCGGTTCGTCTGCCATGTCGACCTGCCGCATTCGATCGAGTCGTACTATCAGGAGATCGGGCGTGCGGGTCGCGACGGAAAGCCGGCGGAAGCGGTCGCCTATGTCAACCGGTTCGCCCATGCGCCGGAAGACAGCAACGCCTACGCGATGGAGACGCTCGCGCGCTCGTGGGACTGCCGCTGGCGCGCCGTGCTGGCGACGCTCGGCGAGACAAGCGGCCTGTGCGGCCAGTGCGACAATTGCCGCAGCGGCCGCGTGTGGGCGCGCCATGCGGCCGATCTGCCGCGGCGCGCGCGCCGTCTGGCGCACGCGGGCGCACGGCGTCTGTTCGCACGCACGGTGAATGTCGCGGAGGATGAACCTGCCGATGCGCCCCGGCCGCAACCGCCCATCGCCGAACCTGCGCCGATGACGGTGGCCGAGGCGCGCAAGCTGGCGGCGCTGCGGGCGGCTCGCGACGCCATCGCCCGCCGGCGCAGGACGCCGCCCAGAAGCGTGGTCGACGAGCGCGCGCTCGATGCGCTCGCGCGCCTTGCGCCGGACGATGCGCGCGCGGCCGAACGGATTCTCGCCCCGTTCGGCGCGCCTGCGCGCGCGCTCATCGACATCGCCGCGCCCGAGGCGCCGGCGCCTCAGGCCGCTTGCGACAGATAGGGCGCGAGATCGGCGCGCACGCGATCGAATTCGTGTTCGAGTTCGGCGATATATGCGGCGCCGTTGGCTGCGAATTCCTGCGCGCCGACCTGTCGCCACGACAGGCACAGTTCGTAGATGTTGTGGGCGCCGATATTGGCCGAGCAGGAACGCAGCGCATGCGCCTCGTCGCGGAAACGGATCACGTCGTTCTCGCGCACCGCGGCCGTCAACGCGGCGAGAATCGAGACCGCGTCCGCGACGAACTGCGTGGCGATCTCGCAGACGAAGTCGCGTCCGCCGAGCGACTCCAGATCGCCGAGCGCGCGCGCGTTGAGCGCCGCGCCCGTATCGGGCGTTTCCATCGTCGTCGGCGCGACGCCGTGGAGCGCGACTTCGGCGTCGGGCGCCTCGCCCTCGCGCACGCGCGCCCATTGGTCGACGATGCGCAGCAGCTCGTTCAGTTCGACCGGCTTGGTCAGACAGTCGGACATGCCCGCGCTCTGGCACCGCGCGCGCGTTTCGGCCGTCACGTCCGCGGTCAGCGCGATCACGGGCGTCGGGTCGTCGGCCGCCTCGCGCGCGCGCAGCCGTCGCGTGGCTTCCACGCCGTCGACCACCGGCATGTTGATGTCCATGAAAACGACGTCGAACCGCTCCCGCGCCAGAAGCTCCAGCGCCTGCTCGCCGTTCGCGACGATCATCACGCGGTGGCCCGCGCGCGTGAGCATCTTCTCGATGACTTTCTGGTTGGTCTTGTTGTCTTCGGCGACCAGCACATGGCGTGTCGCATGCCGTTGCGGCGCAGCCGCGGGCATGGTCGTCTCCGTCGCCGGCCCCATGACGAACGCGACCGCCTCGGCGAGCGCCCGCTTGTCCCGTGCGACGTTCGTGACCACGAATGGCGCGAACGGATCCGGAAAGTGCGAAACGTCGTCGTGCGCCTGCACGAGCACCACGCCCGCGCGCTGGCCCGCCGCGCGCCGAACGGCGAGCGTGACCGCAGGCTCGGCCGCCGCAGCCGCCAGGTCGTTGTCGATGACGAGCGCGAACGGGCCGCTGACGTCCGCCACGGCCGCCGCGAGTTCGTCCGCGTCGGCGACCGCGCGCACATCTTCCGCAAGGGCTTTGGCGGCGCCGACGAGCTCGGCGTCGCACGAAAACACGAAGAGCCGCGGCGCGTCGGCGCGCGCCGTCGATTGCACCGGCGCCAGCGGCGCCTCCATCTCGAACCAGAAGACGCTGCCGCGTCCCTCGGCGCTCGAAACGCCGAGTCGCCCGTCGAGCGCGCTCACAAGCTGCCGCACGATGGCGAGGCCGAGCCCGCTGCCGCCGTAACAATCGCGGATGTTTTCGTTGGCCTGCGTGAACTGGTCGAAAATGCGCTCCTGCGCCTTGGCGCTGATGCCGATGCCCGTATCGTGCACCTCGAACCGCAACAGCACGCGTCCGTCCAGTTGGTCGACGCACGCGGCCCGGATCTCGACCCGCCCTTCCTGCGTGAACTTGATCGCGTTGCCGACGAGGTTGTTGAGGCTGTCCTTGAAATGGCGTTCGGACGTGACGATGAAACGCGGCAGCGTCGTCTGCGCGCGCAGGGTGAGGCACAGCCCCTTGGCTTCCGCCGACACGGCCAGCAGATCGCGCATTTCGCGCAAGCTCGCATGCAGATCGAGCGGGGCGCGCTGAACGTCCTTGCGTCCCATTTCGAGCCGCGAGAAATCGAGAATGGAATCGATCAGACCGAGCAGCGATCGCCCGGCGCCGCCGATCATGCGCGCCATCTCGACTTCCTCCGGCGGAATTTTCGAGGAGGCGAGCAGATCGCCCAGACCGATGATGGCGTTGAGCGGCGTGCGCAGATCGTGGCTGACGGAGGCGACGAACAGACTTTTCGCGCGGTTGGAGGCTTCCGCCTGCGCCTTGGCCGCCCACAGTTTGCGCACCAGCTGATAGGCGTAGGCGGGAATGATCAACAGGCCGACCAGCAGGCCGCCGATCATCGCGTGCTGCTTGTCCCAGTGGGGCGAGAACGCGGCGACCGTCGCCAGCGAGGCGAACGAACCCGCCGACGACAGGATGAGCCAGTTGGGGCCGTAGCGGAACCCGTAGCCGTAGATGATGAGGAGATAGCACGGATACAGAAAGCCGATGCCGGTCGGCCCCGCGATATGGCTTGCGAATGTGCCGGCGCCGAGATCGAGCGCCATCGTGGCGACGCGGCGCGCGCGCACGGCGCCGGGCCACACGAGAATGGCGGCGATGATGCCGAGCGCGGCCGTGCAATAGGCCACGTAGACCATCAGCGACAGCGCGGGCGCGAAGCCCGCGCCCTCCGTGTCGAACACCCACGCGCCGAACATGAAGATGGAGGCGATGACGATCCGGTTGACCGCCATCTCGTGTTCGCTGTCGGGGCGCTGGGCGAGCCGTGCGCGGATGGCCGCGATGGCCGCGAGCGGGCGTTTGAAGAGACGTGTCACGCTGTTCGGGCTCCGCTCGTCGGCCATGCGAAGAGGCGCGGAATCTCCGCCGCGGGAACGGGATGGCCCAGGAAAAAGCCTTGCGCCACGTCGCACCCGTCGCCTTCGAGCCGTTCGAGCTGGCGTTGCGTCTCGACGCCCTCGGCCACCACGTCCAGCGACAGGCTGTGGCCCAGCATGATGATGGCGCGCACGATCGCCGCGTCGTTGGGATCCTGCGCCATGTTGCGCACGAACGTCTGGTCGATCTTGATGCGCTGAACCGGCAGTTTCTTCACATACGAGAGCGACGAATAGCCGGTCCCGAAATCGTCGATGGCGATCGCCACGCCGAGCCGGTTGATCTCGCGCAGATCGTTGGCGACCTCGTCGAGGTCCTGCATCACGATGCTTTCGGTCAGCTCCAGCTCCAGCCGGCGCGGCTCGAGCCCGGTTTCTCCCAGCGTGCGTGCGATGAAGAGCGGCACGTTGCGCTTGCGGAACTGCACCGGCGAAACGTTCACCGCCACGCGGAACGCCGGCAGTCCCTGCATCTGCCAGGCCTTGGCCTGTTCCGCCGCCGCGCGGATCACCCATTCGTTGATTGGAATGATGAGGCCGTTTTCTTCCGCATAGGGCAGAAAGGCGCCGGGGCTCACCAGTCCGTGGCCCGGACGGTTCCAGCGCAACAGCGCCTCCACCGCCACGATCTCGCGCGTGCCGATGGCGACCTGCGGTTGATAGTGCAAAACGAATTCGTCGTGGTCGATGGCGTGGCGCAACGCCGTATCGAGCGTGGCGGCCGCGCGCGCGCGCGTCTGCATGTCGGAGGCGAACAGGCAGAACACGTTGCCGCCCTCCGCTTTCGCCTTGTACATCGCAAGGTCCGCGTTGCGCAGGATTTCCTCCGCGTCGTCGCCGTCGCTCGGGTGCATGGCGATGCCGATGCTGGCGGTCGCGCGCGCGCCGGTCAGTTCCGCGTCCTGAAACGAGGCGATCGCCTGGCCGATGCGCGCGGCGAATTCCGCCGCGTCCGCGCTCGAGCCGACATCGGCCTGGAGAATGGCGAATTCGTCGCCGCCGAGTCGTGCGAGCGTGTCCTTCTCGCGCACCACTTCGGCGAGTTGCGCGCTGATCGACTTGAGGAAACGGTCGCCGACCGAATGGCCGCGCACGTCGTTGATGGATTTGAACCCGTCGAGATCGATCAGATGCAGCGCGAACAGGTTGTCGCCGCGCCGCGCGCGGGTGATCGCCTGGCGCAGCCGGTCGAACAGGAGCGCGCGATTGGGCAGGCCGGTGAGCGAGTCGTGGTGGGCCAGATAGCGCAGATGCTGCTCGGTGCGCTTGTTGGCGGTGATGTCGAGCGAACTCGTCAGCACGCCTTCGATGGCGCCGGCATGGCTGTGCAACGGCGTTTTGGTCGTCAGAAAGCTGCGCCGTTCGCCGTCCTTGCTGACCAGTTCTTCTTCGTAGGCCGGCAGCGCCTTGCCGGTCGAGAACACCAGGCGGTCGAGCGAATGGTCGCGCTGCGCGTTTTCCGGTCCCATATGTTCGCGCATCGTCCTGCCGATCACGGCGGCCGGATCGATGCCGAAGAAATCGGTCTGGAAGGCGTTCACGAACAGCGTTCGGCCCTCGCGGTCGACGGCGCTGATGAGAACGGGCAGCGTGTCGATCACCTGCGCCAGCCGTTCGATGGAATCGCGGATGGCGCGTTCGCGCGAACGCTCGCTGTCGGCCAGTTCGCGGGCCAGCGTCTCGGCGCGGCGCGCCAGCAGCAACTGATGCTGGCGCAGCGTCAGCAGGTTTCGCGATCGGGTGACGAATTCGTGGTGGTCGACGGGCGAGGTCAGGAAATCCGTTGCGCCTGCCTCCAGCGCCTTCAGGCGGAAGGAGCGCTCCTCGTGCACGGTGATGGCGATGACCGGCGCATCCGCTGCGTGCGGCAGGCGGCGCAGCGCGCGGATGAATTCCGCGCCGTTCATCTCGGGCATCTTGTAGTCGGTGATGATCAGGTCAGCGGCGTTGTCGCCGAGCCATTGCAGCGCCTCGACCGGTGAGCCGAAGGCGCGCACGGTCACGTCAGCGCCTACCGATGCGGCGAGTTTCGAAAAGATGTTTCTATTCGTCACCCGATCGTCGACAATTACGATCAACGCCATTCGAAATCTTTCTGGCTTGCGCCCGAACCCGTGCGAATTTGACCGACATTGCGAACCGTTTTAGCGGGACAAACTTAAGCAATCGCTTCAACGAACACGGCGCCGGCGTTTATTTTCGAATGTTTTCGGGGACTTGGCGAAATGGTGAACAGATGGAGTTAAGCAATCTTTCCGCTGGCGCCTTGCGCGAGGCGTTTGTGCGCCGCACGGTTTCGCCGGTCGAAGTTCTGCGCGCCGTGCGGGCGCGGGCGGAGGCGGTCGAGCCCAGGCTCAATGCGCTGTGGGCGGTGGCTTTCGAAAGCGCGGAGGCGCGCGCGCGGGCCGCCGAGGCGCGGTTCAAGATCGGCGAACCGCTCGGGCCGCTCGACGGCGTGCCCGTCACCGTGAAGGAGAACCTGGCGACCGCCGGGCTCGCCATGCCGCTGGGCACGGCGGCGGCGGAGCTCGCGCCGGCGCCGGCCGACAGTCCGCCGGTCGCGCGCATGCGCGCGGGCGGGCTGGTCGATTTCGCGCGCACGACTATGCCGGACTACGGCATGTTGTCGTCCGGCCTGTCCAGTTTCCACAAACTGGCGCGCAATCCGTGGGACCTGACGAAAACGCCCGGCGGTTCGTCGAGCGGCGCGGGCGCCGCGGGCGCGGCCGGCTACGGGCCGCTGCACATCGGCACCGACATCGGCGGCTCGGTGCGCCTGCCGGCCGGCTGGTGCGGGCTGTTCGGGCTGAAACCGAGTTTGGGGCGCATTCCCATCGACCCGCCGTTTCCCGGCCGCGCGGCTGGCCCCATGACGCGCGACGTCGCGGACGCGGCGCTCTTCATGGCCGTGCTGACCGGGCCGGACGCGCGCGACCACATGAGCCTGCCGCCGGCCGACATCGACTGGGAAGCGCTCGACGGCGATCCCGCGGGCCTGCGCGTCGGCCTGTTGCTGGACGCCGGCTGCGGCCTGCCGGTCGACCCCGAAACGCGCGCCGCGGTCGAGGCCGCCGCCCGCGTGTTCGAGGCGGCCGGCGCTGTTGTCGAGCCGATGCGTCCCTTCCTCACGCGCGACATGCTGGACGGGCAGGATCGGTTCTGGCGCGCGCGCGGCTGGTCGGACATCGCGAGCCTGCCGGAGGACCGGCGGGCGAAGATCCTCCCCTTCATCCGGGCGTGGATCGAGAGGGCGGCCAACTACTCCGGCGAGGACGTTTATTCGGGTTTCGCGCAGTCGATGGCGATCCGCAAGGCGACGGTCGACGCCACGCAGCAGTACGATTTCGTGCTGTCGCCGACCGCGCCGATCGCCGCGTTTCCGGCCGAGCTCGCCTCGCCGACCGACGACCCGCAGCGTCCGTTCGAACACATCGCGTTCACCTTGCCGTTCAACATGTCCGAGCAACCGGCCGCCTCGATCAACTGCGGCTACACGTCGGGCGGCCTGCCGATCGGGCTCCAGATCGCCGGGCGTCGCTTCGACGATCCCGGCGTGTTGCGCATGAGCAGGTTCTACGAGCAGGCGCGGCCCGCGCCGCGACCGTGGCCGATGGACTAGAGCAACCTCCGTTCAGGCCGGATCGCTTGAACGACGGGAGGATGCGTTGAACGGGGAACGGGCCCGCACCCAGTCCGGTCCCTGCGCCTCAATCGTCAGTCCGCTGCGGTCGACGGCCGTGAGCGCGTCGCGCACGATCGTTTCGCCGATCCGGCGACCGGGCGCGATTTCGGCGAGCGGGGCCAGCACGAAGCCGCGCCGTAACATCTCGCGGTGCGGCAGCACGAGATCGGGATCGTCGATCCGCGCGTCGCCATAGAACAGAATGTCGATGTCGATCGCGCGCGGCCCCCAGCGCTCGGCGCGCACGCGGCCCATGTCGCGTTCGATGTCCTGCAAGGACGTCAGCAGCGGGTGCGGATCGAGCTTCGTCGCCGCCAGCGCGCAGGCGTTGGCGAAGGCCGGCTGGTCCGTCCTGCCCCACGGTTGCGTGCGCCAGAGCGAGGAGACGGCCACGAGGCGCGCGACGCCCCGCGCCTCCACCGCGCGAATGGCGGCCGCCACTGCGCCCGCGCTGTCGCCGATATTGGCGCCGAACCCCAGTCCGATGATGGTTTCAGCCTTTGTCAATCGCGTCCCACACCTTCAGCGCGGCGCGATGCTCGGCCACGTCGTGCACGCGAAACGCCTGCGCGCCGCGCGCGCGCGCAGCCAGGTTGGCGGCCAGCGTGCCGACGAGGCGGTCGCCGACGGCCGCCCCCAGCACATGGGCGAACAGGCTCTTGCGCGAAACGCCGATCAGCACCGGCAGGCCGTAGGCGCCGAGCGCCCCGGTCGCGTGGAGCGCCGCGAGATTCTGCGCCTGCGTCTTGCCGAACCCGATGCCCGGATCGAGCAAAATGCGCCGCGCGTCCACGCCCGCCCTGCGCGCCAGATCGAGCGAACGGTCGAAAAACCGCCGCAGATCGTCGACGATGTCGAGGCTGGCGTCCACGTGCTCGCGGTTGTGCATGATCACCACCGCCGCCCCGGCCTCGGCCGCCACATGCGCCATGTCCGGGTCGCGTTGCAGCCCCCACACGTCGTTGATCGCGCACACGCCGAGCGCCAGCGCGCGCCGCGCGGTCGCCGCCTTGTAGGTGTCGATCGACAGCGGCGTTTCGAGCCTGGCGAGAAGGCGCGGCAGGATCGCTTCGAGCCGCGCCCATTCCTCCTGCGCGTCGAGCGGCGTGTGGCCCGGCCGCGTCGACTCCGCGCCGATGTCGATGATGTCGGCGCCTTCGTCCGCCATGCGCAGCGCCTGCTGTTCGGCCGCCGCCGGCGCGTCGAACCGTCCGCCGTCGGAGAAGGAATCCGGCGTCACGTTCAAGATGCCCATGATCGCCGACCCGCGCGCGACGGCCTCGAGAAAGCGATCGCGGCGGGCGTGGGCGCAAGTACAAGTACAAATGCGGGTGCGGGCGTCAGACAAGTCTGGTCCTTTCTGCGGCGGCGCAGCAAAGATCGCGCCCATTGCGAATGAGCCGTTCACTCCTTTACCATGTCTTCGCGCCGCCCCGATATGCGGCTCCAACCAAGGACAAGCGCGAACACGCGCCAGGGGGAAGAATGCCGAGAGTGACTTTCGTCGCGCATGATGGAACGCAACGCGAAGTGGACGCGCCTGTCGGCGAAAGCGTGATGCGCGCCGCCGTCCTGAACAACGTGCCGGGCATCGACGCCGATTGCGGCGGCGAATGCGCCTGCGCCACCTGCCATGTCTATGTGGACGAGGCGTGGCTCGGCAAGCTGGCGGCGCCGAGCGAGATGGAGGCGAGCATGCTCGCCTTCGTCGACGGTTCGCAGCCGAATTCCAGGCTGTCCTGCCAGATCAAGGCGACGGCGGAGCTCGACGGTCTCGTCGTCAATCTGCCGAAATCTCAGCACTAGATCGCGCTGCGGGCCGGACGGCCGAACGTCCGGACGCCAAACGCCGATCGCGAGCTTCCGTTCGTCGCCCTTTGGCGACGACCCACACGGTCAAGGGAGAGACCCATGAATGCGCCGCCCGCCATCGACCATGCCGCGCTCGCCGAAAACATGCCGCTCGACGAGATCAACGTGTCCGATCCGAAGATCTATCAACAGGACGTGTGGATGCACTATTTCCGCCGGCTGCGTCGCGATGCGCCGGTGCATTACTGCAAGGACAGCCCCATCGGTCCGTTCTGGTCGGTGACGAAATACAAGGACATCGTCGCCACCGAAGTGAACCACAAGGTGTTTTCGTCCAGTTCGGCCCTCGGCGGCATCACGCTGCGCGACCGGCCGGCCGAACTCGAACTGCCGATGTTCATCGCGATGGACCCGCCCAGGCACGACGACCAGCGCAAGATCGTGCAGCCGATCGTTTCGCCCGCCAATCTCGAAAACTTTTCGGGCCTCATCCGCAGCCGCATCGCCAGGACGCTCGACAGCCTGCCGCGCGGCGAGGTTTTCGATTGGGTGGACAGGGTCTCGATCGAACTGACCGGTCAGATGCTGGCGACGCTGTTCGATTTTCCGTTCGAGGACCGTCGAAAACTCACCTATTGGTCCGACGTCGCCACCACCGATCTCGCCAATCCCGACCGTCTGATCGAGTCGGAGGAGGAGCGCGAGAAGGTTTTCGGCGAATGCCTCGCCTATTTCATGCGTCTCTGGAACGAGCGCGTGAACGCGAAGGAGCCGGGCGGCGACCTCATCTCCATGCTCGCGCACGGGCAGGCCACGCGCGACATGAGCCCGCGCGAATATCTCGGCAACGTCGTGTTGCTGATCGTCGGCGGCAACGACACCACGCGCAACTCGATGAGCGGCAGCGTGTGGTTCTTCGACCAGAACCCGCAGGAATACGCCAAGCTGCGCGCCAATCCCGCGCTGCTCGAATCCGCCGTGCCGGAAATCATTCGCTATCAGACGCCGTTGTCCTACATGCGCCGCACCGCGCTCGCCGACGCCGAGATCGGCGGCCGGAAAATCCGCAAGGGCGACAAGATCGCCATGTGGTACATTTCCGGCAACCGCGACGAGGATGTGATCGAAGACCCTGATCGCTTCATCATCGACCGCCCGCGCCCGCGCCAGCACCTGTCGTTCGGCTTCGGCATCCATCGCTGCGTCGGCAACAGGCTGGGCGAATTGCAGCTGAAGATCCTGTGGGAGGAAATCCTCGCGCGTGATCTGAAAATCGAGGTGGTCGCGCCGCCCAAACGGCTGTTCTCGTCCTTCGTGCACGGCATTACGCAATTGCAGGTGCGCATCCAGCCGTGAGCGGCGTCGCGCGCAGATTTCAGTTGCGCTCGCGCACGATCTCCACGCCGACCGCGCCGTCGATCACGTCCAGCTTCTCAACGCGCACGCGCACGCGCACCACGTGGCGGTCGCGCAGCGTCGTCTCGGCGATTCGTTCGGCGAGCGTTTCGACGAGCGTGATATGGCCCGACGTCGCAAATCGCCGGATGGCGTCCGTGATGACGTCGTAGGAAAAGACGTTCTGGAAGTCGTCGTCGCCGCGCGGCCGCCGGCGCACTTCCGCCTCCACGTCGAACCGCACGCGCTGGCGCGCGTTGCGCTCGTGCGCATAGGCGCCGATCTCGGCCTCGATCACGAAATCGCGGACGAACACGCGGTCCGTCCCCGCCGCATGCAGCGCGCCGCCGGCGCGCTCGCGCGGGATCAGGCTGCGAAACAGGGCGAGAGCATGCGCGTCGAGCCCGCCCGCGCCCTCCGCGCACAGGGCCGAACGAAACCCCAGACTGTCGGGGCGCAGCACCATCAGGCGGGGAATGTCGGGCGCCTGCAGCCGTCCGGCGAGCCCGCAGGAAAGCCCCAGCGCATGCGCCCGTTCCACGAACGTCGCGATTCGCCCGATGTCCATGAGCGCCAGCAGCCGCGCGCCCTGCTTTTGCGCCGTGTCGAGGAGCGCGCCGGAAAACCCCGCCGCGACCATGCGGTCGAGGGCGGCGGGATCGGACGCGCGGTCGGCGTAGAGCACGCCCCAGCAGGGGGCCTGGCGCGCAAGGTCGGCGAAGCCGGACAGGTCTGCGTCGGCCGGAACGGCCAGCAGCGCGGCCCCCTCGGCGCGCCGCGCCCGGGCGTCGGCCACGCTGTCGACGCGAGCCAGCACCCGCGCGCCCGCGGCGGCCGCCACGATGTCGGCGGCCGGCCCGCGATGCGCCAGAAGATCGGCGCCGGCGGCGCGCGCCATCCGCGCCTCGCCCGCATTCGCCACGCTCACGAGAAAATCGGTCATCGGCCCCTCTGGATCGCGCCGCCGCCGCTTACCACAAAATGGCCGGCCGCGCCGGGCGCCGGTTTTCTTCCCCCGCCATTCGGTTTAGGGAAGGGCCAAACCCGATCCGACCCGAGGGGAGGCATTCTTGCACGATCACAAGGGCGAAGCCCACGCCGATATCCGCGCCGCCGTCGAGAAACTGTGCGCCGGTTTTCCCGGCGAGTACTGGCGCAAGCTCGACCGGAACATGGAATATCCGACCGCCTTCGTGCAGGCGCTCACGCAGTCCGGCTTCCTGTCGGCGTTGATACCGGAGGAATATGGCGGGGCGGGCCTCGGCCTGTCGGCGGCGGCCGCCATTCTGGAGGAGGTGCAGCGGGCCGGCTGCAACGGCGGCGCTTGTCATGCGCAGATGTATGTGATGGGCACGGTGCTGCGCCACGGTTCGGAAGAGCAGAAGCGCAAATACCTGCCGGGCGTCGCCTCGGGCGAACTGCGCCTTCAGGCGTTCGGCGTGACCGAACCGACCTCGGGCACCGACACCACCTCGCTGAAGACCTTCGCGCGCAAGCAAGGCGACAAATACGTCGTCAACGGCCAGAAGGTCTGGACCTCGCGCGCCGAACATTCCGACCTGATGATTCTGCTCGCCCGCACCACGCCGCGCGAGGAGGTGAAGAAGAAGACCGACGGCCTGTCGGTGTTCATCGTCGACATGCAGAAGGCCAAGGGCAATGGGCTCACCATCCGGCCCATCCGCACGATGATGAATCACGCCACCACGGAAGTGTTTTTCGACAATATGGAAGTGCCGGCCGAAAACCTCATCGGCGAGGAAGGGCAGGGGTTCCGCTACATCCTGTCGGGCATGAACGCGGAACGCATTCTCATCGCGCACGAATGCATCGGCGACGCCAAATGGTTCATCGAGAAGGCGACCAACTACGCCAAGGAGCGCCATGTGTTCGGCCGTCCGATCGGCCAGAACCAGGGCGTCCAGTTCCCCATCGCCAAGGCCTACGCCAACATGCGCGCAGCCGAACTGATGGCGCGCGAGGCCGTCAAACTCTACGAAGCCGGGCAGAACGCGGGCGCGGAAGCCAACATGGCGAAGATGCTGGCGGCCGACGCCAGTTTCGAAGCCGCCAACGCGTGCATCCAGACGCACGGCGGCTTCGGCTTCGCGGAGGAATACGACGTGGAGCGCAAGTTCCGCGAAACGCGCCTCTATCAGGTGGCGCCGATCTCGACCAATCTGATCCTGTCGTTCGTCGCCGAACACGTGCTGGGCATGCCGCGCTCATACTGAGCGCGGCGAAACTCTTCTCGTCGCGCTCATACTGAGCGCGGCGAAACTCTTCTCGTCGCGTTCATACTGAACGCGGCGAAACTCTTCTCGTCGCGTTCATACTGAACGCGGCGAAACTCTTGTCGTCGCGTTCATACTGAACGCGGCGAAAACTCTTGTCGTCGCGCTCATACCGAGCGCGGCGAAAACTCTTGTCGTCGCGCTCGTTATCCCCGCAGCGCGCGCGTCAGCAGGTCGATCTGCTGGAAGGACAAGACCAGCGCCGCGTTCCCGGCCCAGGCCACGGTCAGGCTGCGCGCCAGCATGCCCCAGAGCCAATCGGAATTGTCCGCGCAGCGCCACACGCTGACGAGGATCCAGACCGTATAGGCGGCGAACGAAATCAGCAGCGCCTCCTGCACGACCGTCTGGCCGCGCGCCATCGCCATGAGGTAAAGGGCGCCCAGAACGGCGCTCGCGCCCACGCCGTAGAGCCAGAAAACCTTGCCAAGCGGCTCGAGCCCGTACCAGGCGCGCACTTCGGTCGCCAACAGGCCAAGCGCCAGATCGCGCGCCCACGCCCGTCCCTCGTCCGCCTCGGTCCGCGATTGTTCCATGGGTTCGCTCCGCCCCGACCCTTATGACACATAGGCGCATCGCGTGTCGCTTCAACGACGGGCGCGTCGGGGCTTGATCCTGCGCGCCCCTTCGGCCACACGAAGGGCGCATGGCGCCGCCGCTTCTCCAACTCCAGTCGATTGGCCTCACCCTGGGCGGCAAGCCGCTGCTGGAGGGGGCCGATCTCATCGTCGCGCCGGGCGACCGCATCTGCCTGGTCGGGCGCAACGGCTCCGGCAAGTCGACCCTGCTGAGGATCGCCGCCGGCGCGCTCGAACCCGACGCCGGATCGCGCTTCCTCCAGCCGGACGCCTCGGTCCGCTACCTCGCGCAGGAGCCCGATCTGTCCGGCTTCGCCGATGTGCTCGCCTTCGTGGAGGCGGGCCTCGGCCCGGCCGACGACCGCCATCGTGCGCGCTATCTGCTGGAGCGGCTCGGCCTGTCGGGGGCGGAGGCGCCGGCGACGCTTTCGGGCGGGGAGGCGCGCCGCGCGGCGCTCGCCCGCGCGCTGGCCCCCGACCCCGACATTCTGCTGCTCGACGAGCCGACCAACCATCTGGACCTGCCCGCCATCGAATGGCTGGAGGACGAGCTGCGCGCGGCGCGCGGCGCGCTGGTGATGGTCAGCCACGACCGGCGGTTTCTCGAAAATCTGTCGCGCGCGACGGTGTGGCTCGACCGCGGCCTCACGCGGCGGCTCGATCGCGGCTTTTTCGAGTTCGAAGCCTGGCGCGACAAGGTTCTGGAGGAGGAGGAGGCCGCGCGCCACAAGCTCGGCCGCAAGATCGCGGCCGAAGAGCACTGGATGCGCTACGGCGTCACCGCGCGCCGCAAGCGCAACATGCGCCGTGTGGCCGAACTCGCGGAGCTGCGGCGCGCCAGGCGCGAAAGCCAGCGCGCGGCGGGCGACGTGAAGCTCGCCGTCAACGAGGCGCAGATGTCCGGCCGGCTCGTGGTCGAGGCGGAGGGGTTGACCAAGGCGTGGGGCGCGACGCCGATCGTGCGCAATCTGTCGCTGCGTATTCTGCGCGGCGACCGGCTCGGTCTCGTGGGGCCGAACGGCGCGGGCAAGACAACGCTCGTCAATCTGCTGGTCGGCGCGCTTTCGCCCGACGCCGGCCGCGTGCGGCTCGGCGCCAATGTCGAACTCGCCACGCTCGACCAGAAGCGCGCCGCGCTCGATCCAGAAGCCTCGTTGCAAACCGTGCTGACCGGCGGCGGCGGCGACTATGTCGAGATCAACGGCGCCAGGAAGCATGTCGCCGGCTACATGCAGGATTTTCTGTTCCGGCCGGAACAGGCGCGCACGCCGGTCGGCCGCCTGTCGGGCGGCGAGCGCGCGCGGCTGATGCTTGCGCGCGCGCTGGCGTTGCCCTCCAATTTTCTCGTGCTCGACGAGCCGACCAACGACCTCGATCTCGAAACGCTCGATCTCGTCGAAAGCCTGCTGGCCGATTATCCGGGCACGGTGCTCATGGTCAGCCACGACCGCGATTTCCTCGACCGTGTGGCGACGTCCGTTCTGGTGGCCGAGGGCGACGGCCTGTGGGTCGAATACGCCGGCGGCTATTCCGACATGGTCGCCCAGCGCGGCGCGGGCGTCGCCGTCAGGGCCGCCCCGCGGCCGGCGCCGAAAGCTCCGGCCGAGCGGCCGGCGCCGGAACGCAAGGCCGAAAAGCGCAAGCTCGGATTCAAGGAAAAACACGCGCTCGAAACACTGCCCGCCGAGATGGACCGATTGCGCGCGGAGATGGCGAAGGCGCAGGCCGCGCTCGCCGACCCCGATCTCTATGTGCGCGATCCGAAGAAATTCGAGACCGCGACCGCGCTCTACGACCAGGCGCAGAAGGCGCTCGCGGCCGCCGAGGACCGCTGGCTGGAGCTCGAACTGCTGCGCGAGGAGCTGGAAGGCTGATGCGCCTGCGCCACAGCCGGCGCCATTAGGCCGCCAACCGCGCTTTCCACCTTGTTTGCGCCCGAAGGCCGCTCTAGGCCAGCACAGGTGAAGCAAGCGACGGTTGGCGGTGTCTCCACGCGACGACAGTCAGGCGACGGGCTTTGCGACCTTGCGTCGGCTGTTGAAGGACTACGGCCGACGGCACGGTTTCGCGTATCTGGCGGCGCTGGTCTTCCTGGGACTGGGGTCGGCGGCGACGGCCCTGGTCGCCTATCTCTTGAAGCCGGTGCTCAACCACATGGTGGAGCCCGACGGCCTGCGCAGCGTGCGCGTGCTGTCGGTGGCGGTGGCCTGCCTGTTCGGCGTGCGCGCGTTCTCCTCCTATTTCTCGCAGGTGATTCTGGCGCGCGCCGGCGCGCGCATCGTCGCCGACGCGCAGTTGCGCCTGTTCGACCACATGATGGATCAGGACCTCGCCTTCCTGCGCGATCGCCATTCCAGCGAATATCTGGCGCGGCTCGCGGTGGCCGCCAACGGCGCGCGCGACGCGTTGCAGACGATAGCGCTCTCGATCGGCCGCGACGCGATCACGCTGCTGTGTCTGGCGCTGGTCATGTTCGTGCAGGATGTCGCGCTCGCGCTCATCGCGCTGGCGCTGATGCCGGTCGCCGGTTTCTGGCTCGGCCAGCTGGTGCGCACGGTGCGGCAGTTGACGCGCCGCTCGTTCGACGGCTCCGCGCGCGTGCTGCGCGCGATGCAGGAGACGTTGACGGGCGTGCGCGTCGTCAAATCGTTCACGCTGGAAGATGAGATGCGCGCGCGCGCCGAACAGGCGATTTTCGAGGTGGAGCGCGCCGCCAACCGCGCGGCCGCGCGCATGGCGCTCGCAAGCCCGCTCGCGGACCTGACGGCGGGCCTCGGCATCGCCTTCATTCTTTTCTACGGCGCCTGGCGCGTGAGCGTGGCCGGCGCCGATCCCGGCGCGTTCTTCTCCTTCGTGGTGGCGATGGTGATGGCCTACGAGCCAGGCAAGAAGATCGCGCGCGCGCATCTGGAGTTGCAGGCCGCGCTCGCCAACGCGCGGGCGATCTACGAGGTTCTGGATGCGCCCGCCGCCGAGTCGCCGCGTCCCGGCGCTCCGGCGCTGCAGGTGGGCGAGGGTCGCATCGCCTTCGAGGGCGTGCGCTTCTCCTATCGCGCCGAGGAACATGCGCTCGACGATCTCGATGTCGTGTTCGAACCCGCCCGCACCACCGCGCTCGTCGGCCCTTCGGGCGCAGGCAAATCGACCGTGGTCAATCTGCTGCAGAGGTTCTACGCGCCCCAGGCCGGCCGCATTCTCGTCGACGGACAGGATATCTCCGGCGTTGACCTGCGCTCGCTGCGGCGCGCCATCGCCTATGTGCCGCAGGACGTGTTTCTGTTCGACGGCGCCATCGGCGAGAACATCCGGCTCGGCCGGCTCGATGCGAGCGACGAGGATGTCGTGAACGCCGCGCGCCGCGCGCATGCGGACGGGTTCATTCGCGCGCTGGGCGACGGCTACGATACGCAGGTCGGCGAGATGGGCGAGAACCTGTCGGGCGGCCAGAAGGCGCGCATCGCCATCGCGCGCGCGCTCCTGAAAGACGCGCCGATCCTCGTGCTGGACGAACCGACGGCCGCCCTCGATTCCGAATCCGAACGCGAGGTGCAGACCGCGCTGGAGGAATTGCGTCGCGGCCGCACCACGCTCGTCATCGCGCACCGCATGCAGACGATCCTCGCCGCCGACTGGATCTGCGTGATCGAGGGCGGGCGGCTCGCTACGCAGGGCCGCCACGAGGATCTCATCGCCCGCTCCGGCCTCTACAAGGCGTTCGTGGATGCGCAGTTCGGCGGCAAGTCCGCACCCTAGAGCATCATCCGTTCAAGCGGAATCGCTTGAACGACGAGATGATGCGTTGAAAATGGCGCGCGTGGTTTTCGATCTGATCCAATCAGATCGGAAATCGCTCTAGACCGCGCCGTCGCGCCACGCCTGCGAGGCGATGGGCCGGCGCGCGCGGGCATGTCCGTGGCGCAGCAGCGCGAAGGCGAAGGCCGCCAGCGCCAGCAGCGTGACCCACCACACCGCCGATATGCCGACGCCGAACGCGCAAAGAACGAATGCGACGGCGAACCCGCCGAGCAGGAACGGCGCGATGCGCGGCGCGGCGCGCCCGCACCCGAGCGCGACGATGGCCGTCAACGCCGCGCTCGCAAGCGCGCCCACGAGGCCGAGTTCGAACCAGATTTCGAACAGCATCGAGCGCGGCGTCGTCGCCGGCAGATAAGTCGCGGCCTTGCCGAGCCGCGCGGAATCGAACCCGTGCCCGGTCAGCGCGTGAATGTCCTCCAGACTGAGGAACTGCCCCCACAGAAAGGAAGGCGCGAGGAACGCGGGCGGCCCGCCCGGCGAAAACGCCGCCCACACGATGAGCGCGAACAGCGGCGCCAGCAGGAAAGCCAGCGCGCCGGCCAGCGCGATGCCCGTGGCGGCCTTGCGCGCGTCGGTGAGCGCGGCGGCGAAGGCGAGCGCGCCGAACGCCGTCGCCACCAGCGCCAGCGGCGTCTGCGCCATCAGCAGCGCGGCGACCACCAGAACGGCGAGCGCGACGGCCCAGCGCGGCTTTTCGCGCAGCGCCAGCGCGCCGAGCGCGGGCCACGCGAGCAGGGCGAGGCCGAACGTGGCGCGCTGGCCGAGCGAAAATTCCGCGCCCGGCGCGGCCGGCCGCTGCAGGCCGCCGACGAAGGACAGGACGATCACCGCGATCGCGCCGGCGGCCACGCCGATCGGCAGCAGATAAAGGTTGGAGGTGCGCGTGCGCTCCGGCAGCAGCGCGGCGGCCGCCGCCACCAGCGCGCAGGTCGACAGCGTCTTCACGAACCGCTCCGACGGTCCCGTGCCGAACGGCGTCCAGATGAGCGACAGACCGGTCCAGGCGACCAGCAGCAGCGCGACGAGTCCGGCGCGCGAGAACAGGGCGGCGCGCAGTTCCTGCGGCCCGCGCTCGCCGGGCGCCAGCAGCCACGCCGCCAGACTGAGCGCCGCGCCGACCGGCACGAGCGCGTAGACCGCGCGGATCGTCAGCACGGAGGCGATCGGCACGCCGATGAGCAGCAGGGCGATGGCGAGCCGGGTGATGATATGCGCCGCGTCGATCGCCGGAGCTTCGTGGGGGCGCTGGGCGCGTTGGCTCATCCTGTCCGGCGGTCCTGATGGAGACGATTCTGGCGCCAGCTTAACCCGCCCGCGCCGCTCCGCCTGTATGCGGCGCGCCACACCTGCGGCCATTTTGCGCTAGTCGTCGGCGCCGGGACGCCGCCGCAGCGCCTTGGCGCCGCTGCGCGCCTTCTTGTCCGCCCTGCGGGCGCGTTTCTGGGCCTTGGGCACGCGGGTGGCGATGCGCGGCGGGGCGGGCGGGGCGGCGGCGGCTGCGACGAGCGCGCCGAGCCGCGCATAGGCGTCGCGCCGGTTGTCCTCCTGCCGGCGGAAACGCCCGGCCTGGATGACGATCTCGCCCGCCAGCGTCAGCCGCCGGCCGGCAAGGCCCGCCAGACGCGCGCGCACGCGCTCCGGCAGGCTGACATTGGCTGCGAGATCGAAACGCAGTTCGACCGCGCTCGCAACTTTGTTGACGTTCTGCCCGCCGGGGCCGGACGCGCGCACGAATCGTTCGGCGATCTCGTGGTCCTCGACGAACAGGCCCGGCGCGATTTCGATCATGCGCATTTCTTACAGCCGCCCGGCGCCCGTTGGGAATGGCCGACGCGCTTGGCGCGGGACGACGCGCCCTCTAAGATCGCGCGATAAACGCCAAGGAGGAAACATGATTTACGTGATCGCCAACCTGACCGTCGACCCCGCCAAGCGCGACGCCGTGCTCGCCGCCGCCAAACCGGCGATCGCCGAGACGCGCAAGGAGCAGGGCTGCATTTCCTACGAACTGTTCCAGAGCGCCGAAAATCCCAACGAGATGGTGTTCGTGGAGCGCTGGGAAAGCCGCGACGCGCTGAACGCGCATGCGCGCTCCGACCATTTCCGCGTGTGGCGCAAGGCGACGGCGGACGCGTTCACCGGCCGCAAGCTCGAGATCCTGTCCGACGCTAAAGTCGAGTCGATGTGAGATGCGGGCGATTTCGGTCAGGGCGGCGGGCGACTGGACGGGCGAGCCTGACGATTGCGTCGTGCTCGACTTCGCCGAGCGCGGGCGCCGGCAGGGCGCGCTGAAAGGCGTGCGCGGGCTGGGCTTCGAGCGCGACCTGCCGGAGGCGGCGCTGCTGCGCTCCGGCGACGCGCTCGCGCTGGAGGACGGACGGCTGGTGGAAGTGCTGGCCGCGCCCGAGCCGCTGATCGAAATCCGCGCCCGCGATCCCAAACTGCTGGCGCAACTGGCGTGGCGCCTCGGCGACCGCCACGCGCCGGCGCAAATTCTCGCCAACCGCCTGCGCGCGCGCCCCGACGCGGAATTCGCGATGCTCGCGCGCGACATGGGCGCGGATGTCGTCGAGATCGAGGCGCCGTTCGACCCGGAAGGCGCGATCTATTCGCCGGCCCGTGCGCGCCATCACGCCCATCACGAACATGCCCATCACGAACATGCCCATCGCGATCATGCCCATCACGATGGCCACGGGCATGGGTGCGGCTGTGGTCACGGTCATCATCACGATGACGACCATCACGATCACGGCCATCGCGGCCATCCGCGCAAATAGCGGGCGGCGGTCCTACCGTCCGACCAGCCCGCGCGCGACGATCACACGCATGATCTCGTTCGTGCCTTCGAGAATCTGGTGCACCCGAAGGTCGCGCACGATCTTCTCCACGCCGTAGTCCGACAGATAGCCGTAGCCGCCGTGCAATTGCAGCGCGCTGTTGGCGACATCGAATCCCGTGTCGGTGGCGAAGCGCTTGGCCATCGCGCAGAGCCGCGTGGCGTCCGGCGATTTGGCGTCGAGCGCGGCCGCCGCGCGCCACAGGAACGTGCGCGCGGCTTCCAGTTCGATCGCCATGTCGGCGAGCTTGAATTGCAGCGCCTGAAACTCGTTGAGCTTTTTGCCGAACGCCTTGCGTTCGTCCATATAGGCGACCGCCTTGTCGAGCGCGGCCTGGGCGCCGCCGAGCGAACAGGCGGCGATGTTGAGCCGCCCGCCGTCCAGCCCCGCCATCGCGATTTTGAAGCCGATGCCCTCGGGACCGATGCGGTTGGCGACCGGAACGCGGCATTTGTCGAACATCACCGCGCGCGTCGGCTGCGCATTCCAGCCCATCTTCTTTTCGTTGGCGCCGAACGACAGGCCCGGCGTTCCGCCCGGCACCACGATGGTGGAGACGCCCCTGGCGCCGTCCTCGCCGGTGCGCGCCATCACCACGTAGAAATCGTGCGGATTGCCGGCGCCGGAGATGAACTGTTTCTGGCCGGTGATGACGTAGTGGTCGCCGTCGCGTTCGGCGCGCGTGCGCAGCGCGGCCGCATCCGACCCCGCGCCGGGCTCGGTCAGGCAATAGGAGGCGAGCTTCTCCATAGAGGTGAGTTGCGGCAGCCATGTGTGGCGCTGCTCGCGCGAGCCGTAGGCGTCGATCATCCACGCGCACATATTGTGGATGGAGATATAGGCGGCCACCGTCGGGCAGGCCGTGGCGAGCGCTTCGAAGATCAGCGCGGCGTCCAGCCGCCCGAGGCCCGAGCCGCCCACGTCCTCGCCGATATAGACGCCGCCGAAGCCCAGGCTCGCGGCCTCGCGCAGGGTGGGAATGGGGAAATGCTTCTTCTCGTCCCATTCGGCCGCGTGCGGCGCGATTTTTTCGGCCGCGAACGCGCGCGCCATGTCGCGGATGGCGATCCGGTCTTCGGTCAGGTCGAAATTCATCAGGCGCTCCTCCGCCTTCTCGATACCGAGAAATCGCGAACGTGGAAACGCCAAACGGCGAAAGCCGCGGTTGCCTTATTCGGCCGCGGCAGGCCGCTGCGCGGGCGCGTCGCCCGCAGGCCCGGCGAAATCCATCTGGTCGATCCGCTCGCCGCGCCTGGCGATCTTGTCGGCCGACGTCGCGATGGCGACCACATCCTCCTGCGCCTGCCGGAAATGCGTGTCGAGCCTGGCGACGCGATCGCGCAGCCGCCGCACATCGTCCACCAGCCGCCGCGTTTCATCCAGAATCACATGGGCCTGTTCGCGCACGCGCGCGTCGCGCACCAGCGCCTGCATCACCTGAATGGCCATCATCATCAGCGAGGGCGAGACGATGACGACGCGCGCGCGATGGGCCTTCTGCACCACATCGTCGAAATGTTCGCACAGGTCCGCATAGACGGCTTCCGACGGCACGAACATCAGGGCGAGATCCTGCGTGACGCCGGGAATGAGATACTTCTCCGAAATGTCCTTCACGTGTCTGGCGATGTCGGCGCGCACGCGTTGCGCAGCGCGCCCGCGCGTCTCCTCGCTGTCGGCCGCGCGCAGCGCCGTGAAGCCCTCGAGCGGAAACTTGGCGTCGATCGTCAGCACGCGGTCGTCGCCCGGCAGCCGCACGATGCAGTCCGGCCGCACGCGCGCGGCGCCGATCGTCGCCTGGAACTCGAACGCGCCGACCGGCAGGCCGTCGCGCACGATTGCTTCCATCCGGCCCTGCCCATAGGCGCCGCGCGCCTGCTTGTTGGCCAGAATGTCCTTCAGCCCGACCACTTCCTCGGTCAGGCCGGTCAGGCGCGCCTGCGCCGCGTCGATCACCGCCAGCCGCTCGTTCAGCTTGCCCAGATGGTCGCCCTGCGCGCGCGCGGCATGTTCGAGTCCCTGGCCGACGCGCTGGCCGACGGCGTCCAGCCGGTCCGCGACGAGCCGCGCGAGGTCCGACTGGCGCGAGCCGAGCGCCTCGGCGAACGCCTGCATCCGCCCAGCCATTTCCGCGCTGGCGCGGTTCAGCTCCGCCATCTTGTCGTCGATCTCGCGCTGGCGCTCGGCGGCGACGGCGCCTTCGGCCGCCCGCGCCCGGCCGCCGCGCCACACGACGACGACAGTGGCGATGAGCAGCCCGACCGCCAGCGCCCCGCCGCCGACCAGCGCGTCGATCAGCCGCACCTCGGCGTCGGCCAAAACCAGAAGAACGCGATCCATATGCAAACGATAACACGATTCGCGCGGTCGCCAGAACGAAATGGGAACATTGCGCCCCGCAAAAGCAAGACGCTCTTTGATCTGGATTCAGGCGCGGGATCGCCGGTTGTGAACATTGGCAATCGCCGCCCGGTGGGGCGGCGCGGGAAAGGGATTATGCGCACATCTTTCGCCATTGTTTTCGCGGGCTCCGGCGGCGCCGGGGCCATCACGGCCGGGTCGTCGTTTCTGCAGGCGGCGGCGCGCGAAGGGTATTACGGGCTCATGACCAAATTGTCGGGCGCGCAGGTGCGCGGCGGCGAGGCGGCTGCGCTCGTGGAGATCGGCGTCTCGCCGACCGAGGCGCAGCCCGATGTGTTCGATGTGCTGATCGCGCTCGACTGGGACAATGTCGGAAAGTTCGCGCCCGAGATTCCGTTGAACGCGAACAGCCTCGTGCTGGCCGATCCGGCGGCCGGCGCCCCGGCGCCGGCGATCGTGGCGACGGGCGCGCGCATCGTCGAGATTCCGCTGTCCAAGATCGCCGCGAGCGTCGAGGGCGGGCGCGTGAATATGGTGGCGCTCGGCGCGGGCGCGGCGCTCGCCGGCCTGCCGATGGGCTCCGTGGATGCGGCGCTGGCGGGAATGCTGGCGTCCAAAGGCGAGAAGGCGGTCGCCGCCTCGCTCGCCGCGGCCAGGGCCGGGGCGACCGAAACCGCCGTGCTCGGCGCCGCGCCGCTTGCGCCCGCACGCAAGGGCGCGCGCTGGTTCTGCTCGGGCAACGAGGCGGTCGGTCTCGGCGCGTTGCGCGGCGGCGTGCGGTTCGTCGCCGCCTATCCGATCACGCCTGCGACCGAGATCACCGAATGGCTCGCCCCGCGCATGGCGGCGGTGGGCGGTCGCGCGATGCTGGCGGAGGACGAGATCGCGGCCATCAACATGGCGCTCGGCGCCAGCTACGGCGGCCTGCCGTCGATGACCGTCACCTCCGGGCCGGGTCTTGCGCTGAAAGTCGAGACGATCGGACTGGCCGCGATGGCCGAACTGCCGCTCGTCATCGTCAACGTCATGCGCGTCGGCCCTTCGACCGGCATCCCGACCAAGAGCGACCAGGGCGATCTGGACCTCGTGCTGCACGGAACGCACGGCGATGCGCCGCGCATCGTGCTCGCGCCGCTGTCCATCGCCGATTGCGCGCCGACGACGGAGCGTGCTGTCCATCTGGCCGAGGCGTTGCAGACCCCGGTGTTCGTTCTGTCCGATCAGTCGTTCGGCCAGACCGAAACAGTGATCGATCCGCCCGCCCGACGTCCCGCGCCGCTCAAACGCAAGGCGGAGAGTTCAGCCACCGGCGCCGATTTCCATCGCTACGTCGCCACGCCCGACAACGTGTCGCCCATGCCCGCGCCCGGCGCGCCCGGCCAGCAATGGGTGGCCGACGGATTGAGCCACGACGACTACGGGCATCCTTCCAACGCTGCAAAGTTCCATGTCGCAGGACTCGACAAGCGGCGCGCCAAGCTGCGCGATTTCGACTACGGTGAGACGTGGGGCGAAATCCATGGCGAGGGCGAGGTCGCGGTCGTCGCATTCGGTTCGACCGTCGGGCCGGTGAAGGAGGCAGCGCGCCGGCTGGGCGAAAGCGGCATGAAGGTGAAAGTGGTGGCGCTGCGGCTGCTCGCGCCCGCGCCCACGCAAGCGATCGCCGCGGCGCTCAAGGACGCGCAACGCGTGATCGTCGTCGAGCAGAACCATTCGGGGCAGCTCTATCGCCACCTGTTGGCGGAGAAAGCCCTGCCGGCCCACGCCGAAAGTCTGGCGCGGCCGGGCCCGTTGCCGTTCCGGCCGGGCGAAATCGCAACCTATCTGGCGTGAGGAAACGATGAGCATTCACGAAACGGCCGCGCCCGCCTGCCATCAGCCGCTGACGTTGAAGGATTTCAAATCCGGCGTGGAGCCGATCTGGTGTCCCGGCTGCGGCGACTTCGGCGTGCTGCAATCATTGCAGCGCGCGCTCGCGGCCCACGGCCGCCCGCCGCATGAGGTGGCGCTCGTGTCGGGCATCGGGTGCTCCTCGCGCCTGCCGGCCTACACCAGCGCCTACGGATTCCACGGCGTGCATGGTCGCGCGTTGCCGGTCGCGGCCGGGTTGAAACTCGCGCGGCCCGATCTCGAAGTGATCGTGGTCGGCGGCGACGGCGACGGCTATTCGATCGGCGGCAATCACTTCCTGCACGCCTGCCGCCGCAACGTGAACCTCACCTATATCGTCATGGACAACCGCGTTTACGGCATGACCAAGGGCCAGCCCTCGCCGACGACGGAAGCCGACTGGGATTCCGACATCGCGCCCGGCGGCTCCGGCGTGCAGCCGTTCTCGCCGCTCGCCATCGCGCTCGCCGCCGGCGCCAATTTCGTCGCGCGCGGCTTTGCGCTGGACGTGAAGCCGCTGGCCGACATCCTCGTCGCCGCCATACGCCATCCGGGCTTCAGTTTCGTCGAGGTGCTCTCGCCCTGCATCACCTTCCGCCCGGAGGAGATGGAGTGGAAGAAGGCCGTGCAGCGCGGCGCGCTCAGCGTAAACACGGATCGCGCGGCCGCTATGGCGATGGCGCTGTCGGTCAACGAGCTGGCGAGCGGAATCATCTTTCAGGGCGACCGACCCGCCTATTCCGAAACGCTGCCGGCGCCGACGGGGCTTGCGGCGATCGAGAAGGAATTCGAACTGAATGCGGCGTGACCGAGCGCGAAACCCTCTCCCCGCAAGCGGGGAGAGGGCAGGGTGAGGGGCGCGCGCCCGCGAATCGATCGCGCGCTCAGTTCGACGCCTTCTGGAACGTGTCGGTGAGAATGTCTCCGAACAGTTCCCAGCGCTGACCGTTGAACTTCATCAACTGGAACTGCTTGTTCACGCGATAGTCGTCCGGCGCCGTCGTGATCTTCATGCCGGGCAGGGTCAGGTCGCCGACGTAGCCCTTGATGTTGGTGGCCTGTTTCATCACGTTGGCGCGCGTCAGATCGTCGCCGCATTCCTTGAGGACATGCGTCATCATCTGGGCCGTCAGATAGCCGTAGGCGGGCAGGCCGCTGTTGGCGTCGAGTTCCGGCGCGTATTTGGCCATGAACGCCTTGTAGCGCTTCATGCCCTCGTCGTTGGCCCATTGCGGGTCGAGCGGGTCCTTGCGGTAGTTGACGCTGATCGTGCCCTTGGAGTTATCGGCCCCGGCGGGAAGCATCACCTCGCCGACAGAGGTCGAGTTGATGTTGAGCAGGTGCACCGGCTTCCAGCCGAGTTCGGCCGCCTTCTTGATCGACTGCGCGGCGAATTTCGGCGTGGAGACGTTGAAGAACAGATCGGCGCCGGAGGCTTTCAGCTTCACCATCTGCGAGTCGACCGTCGGATCGCTCACCTCATAGGGCGTCTCGGCGACGATCATGGTTTTCGCCTTGTCGCCCAGCGCGTCCTTCAGGCCGATCACGTAATCCTTACCGAAATCGTCGTTCTGGTAGAGAATGCCGATCTTCGCGTTGGGATAGGACTTGAGAATGAGCTGCGCGTAGATGTGTCCTTCCGACTGGTAGTTCGGATTGAACGCCATCGTCCACGGATAGGTCTTGGGATCGGTGAAGCGCGTCGCGCCCGACGAGACGAACAGCTGCGGAATCTTTTTGTTGTTGAGATATTTCTGGACGGACGACTGCGCGGCGGTCCCCAACCCCTGGAACAGGAACAGCACCTCGTCGCTTTCGACGAGCTTGCGCGTCTGCTCGACGGCCTTCGGCGGATTGTAGGCGTCGTCGTAGCTGACGAAATTGATCTTGCGTCCGTTCACGCCGCCGTTGTCGTTGATCATCTTGAAATAGGCGGCCTGCGCCTTGCCAACCTGCCCGAAGGCCGACGCCGGTCCGCTGTAGGGATTGGTGTGGCCGATCTTGATCTCCGTGTCGGTCGCGCCCAAATCGTATTTCTTCTGCGCGAAAGCCGGCGTGGCGAACGCCACGGCGCCCGCGAGCGTCCAACCGAGCAAACGAGAATTCATTTCTTGACTCCTGAAGCCATCCCCGTCCCTCCCGAACGATTTCGGCGGAGGGAGTCCTGTCGGCCTGGCGATGGAAAGAAAGAGCCGGGCGTGCGCAGGCCGTGCGCCGACCTGATCCCGGCATGGCCGACCGACGGCGTGTCTAGTCAAGCAACGCCGAAATGAAAAGGGCGCGCCGCAGGGCGCGCCCTTCCAATGCGGCGTCGTGCGTCAGTTTGTCGCCTTCTTGAACGTGTCGGTGAGTAGTTCGCCGAACAACTCCCAGCGCTCGCCGGAGAATTTCATCAGCTGGAACTGCTTGTTCACGCGATAGTCGTCCGGTGCGGTGAAGATCTTCATGCCGGGCAGCGCGAGGTCGCCGGTGAAGCCCTTGATGTTGGTGGCCTGCTTCATCAAGTTGGCGCGCGTCAGTTCGTCGCCTGCCTGCTTGAGCACGTGCACCATCAGTTCGCTGGTCGAATAGCCGTAGGCCGAAAGGCCGCTGTTGGCGTCGAGTTCGGGAAGATATTTGGCCATGAACGCCTTGTAGCGCTTCATGCCGGCGTCGTTGGCCCATTGCGGGTCGAGCGGGTCCTTGCCGTAGTTGACGCTGATCGTGCCCTTGGAGTTTTCGGGCCCCGCCGGAATCATCACCTGACCGACCGCGGTGGCGTTGATGTTGAGCAGATGCACCGGCTTCCAGCCCATCTCCGCCGCCTTCTTGATCGACTGCGCGGCGAATTTCGGCGTGGTGACGTTGAAGAAAAGATCGGCGCCGGAAGCCTTCAGCTTCACCATCTGCGAGTCGACCGTCGGATCGCTCACCTCGTAGGGCGCCTCGGCGACGATCATCGTCTTCGCCTTGTCGCCCAGCGCGTCCTTCAGGCCGATCACGTAATCCTTACCGAAATCGTCGTTCTGGTAGAGAATGCCGATCTTCGCGTTGGGATAGGACTTGAGAATGAGCTGCGCGTAGATGTGTCCTTCCGACTGGTAGTTCGGATTGAACGCCATCGTCCACGGATAGGTCTTGGGATCGGTGAAGCGCGTCGCGCCCGACGAGACGAACAGCTGCGGAATCTTTTTGTTGTTGAGATATTTCTGGACGGACGACTGCGCGGCGGTCCCCAACCCCTGGAACAGGAACAGCACCTCGTCGCTTTCGACGAGCTTGCGCGTCTGCTCGACGGCCTTCGGCGGATTGTAGGCGTCGTCGTAGCTGATGAAATTGATCTTGCGCCCGTTCACGCCGCCGTTGTCGTTGATCATCCTGAAATAGGCGGCCTGCGTCTTGCCGACCTGCCCGTAGGCCGACGCCGGCCCGCTGTAGGGATTGGTATGGCCGATCTTCACTTCCGTATCGGTCGCGCCGGAATCGTATTTCTTCTGCGCGAAGGCCGGCGCGGCGAAAGCCACGACGCCGGCGAGCGTCCACCCGAGCAAACGAGAATTCATCGCTTTCCTCCTGAAACGGTCCTTGTCGCGCGCGAAGGATTTCGGCGGAGGGACTCTTGTTTGGCCTCAGTAAAAGCGAGTGCGCGGGTGCTGGCAAGCGCCCGCGCCGCGCGTCAGGCGATCAGGAATCCGTAGCGCAGCGCGGCGCTGGCCATGTCGAGCGCCATGTCCGCCGCGCGGATCATCTTGCCGTTGGTGAGAAAGCCGTGCACCTGGTCGTTGAGGTCCACAGACCACACGCGCACCCCGGCCTTCTCCAGCGCCTGCGCATAGTCGCGGCCCTCGTCGCACAAGGGATCGTGTCGCGCGGTGAGAACGAAGGCGGGCGGCAGGTTCTCGAACGAGCCCGCCCGCAGCGGCGAGACGCGCCAGTCGAGCTTGTCGGCCTCGCCGTTGATGTAATGGTCGAGGAAGTAGCGCGTGGTCTTCTCCGTCAGCGGAACGTCGTCCGGAATGGTCTTGTAGGAGGCGTGCCGCATCGTGGCGTCCACGGCCGGATAGAGCAGCATCTGGAAAACGAACTTGGGCGCGCCGCCCTCGCGCGCGATGAGGGTCAGCACGGCCGAGAGATTGCCGCCCGCGCTGTCGCCCCCGATCGCCAGTTTCCCGGCGTCGATTCCCAGCGCGCCGGCATTGGCGGCGATCCATCTGGCGGCAGCGATGCAATCTTCGAGCGGCTTGGGATGTTTGTGTTCCGGCGCGAGCCGGTAGTCGACCGAGATCACGACGCAGCGCGCGTCATTGGCGAATTTCCGGCAGACATAGTCGTGCGTGTCGAGATCGCCGATCGTCCAGCCGCCGCCATGCAGATAGACGAGCGCCGCCGCGGCTTCGACCGGCGCGCCCTTGCCGCGGTAGAGCCGCAGCCCGATGGGCCCGTCGGGACCTTCGGCGGCGAGATCGCGCAATTCCGCCATCTCGGGCCTGTCGGGCGAAAACAGCTGGCTGGCGCGCTGATAGGCCTCTCGCGCTTCGGCCGGCGTCATGGTGTCGATCGGCGGCCGGCCGGACGCCTTCACGAGTTCGATGAGATTGCGCGCGTCAGGATCGAAAGCCATCTGTCCCCCCGTTCGTTGCCGACAGGGGACAAGAAAAAAGGGCCACCGGCAAGCCGGCGGACTTTCAAGAAAAAAGGGCCACCGGCAAGCCGGCGGCCCAAGTCTAGGGAGGAAACGCCCAAGGAGGGCTATGCAACGAGGGAGGCTCATTGCATGGAGCGCATATGATATTGCGGCGCACAAAATGTCAAGGATTTTTTGCCGCGCCTGCGAAAACGTTTTCTTGTCTGGCGAGAGACCGCTATGAGTTCATAGGCATTTCTCGCATATGTGCAATGCAGCGTAAGCGACCCTCGCGACGCCCGCTTTCGGGCGCGGACGAAACGGTGTATCCAGAACGAGCGCGCGTTCGGGCGCGCGGGGTCGCTGCGATGGTTCGTCTGGGCAGGCTTCTGGCGCTGGCCGCCGCCCTGGTTCTGGGCGTCGGCGGGGCCACGCATTGCGCCCATGCCGCAAGCGCCGGCGGGGCGAGCGCCGCCGCCGACCACGCCGTCCGCCACGCCGCCCACAACGCCCTGGCCGCCCCCGCCGCGCACGACCACGCCTCGCAGGATGACGCCGGCGACGTCGGCGATGCGACCGCGTCCGCCGCAGGGCAGGGCGCGCTGTGCCCCATGTTGTGCTGCATGGCCGTCCCGGCCGAGCGCGCCGCGCCCACGCGGGCCGCGTTCCAGACGGCGCGTCTCCTGCCGCCGGCTTTCCCCCTCGAAGATGTGACGCGCGCCCCGCCGCTGCCGCCCCCGCGCGCCTGAGCCGGTTTTCCTCACCCGCTCGTATTCCATCCTTCGAGGGAAAGCTTCCCCATGGTCATGACCCATTACATGGAGCTACTCAGCTCCTTCACCAACTTGCTGATTTTCATGGCTGTCCCGGTCATTCTGGCCGAGACGCTGGCGATCACCGAGTTCTACATTCTGTATAACGACGCCCACACCGGCGTCGTGCGCGCCATCAACCGCGCGGCGGGCGTTCTCGTCGGCGTCTACTTCGCGGCCGTGTTCGTCTATCTGTTCTTCACGGCTGTCGTGCCGTTGACGCAGACAGGCCAATGGCGCGGCTGGATCGACATGCTGGCGGTCGGCTCCTACCTGGCGGGCGTCATCCCGCTCGGGGGAATCGCGCTGCTGGAACTGGGCGTGATCTTCTCCAGCCGCACCCCGCGCCAGAAGCTCGCCATCCACGCGGGCCTCATTTCGCTGTTTCTGGTGGTGGGGCATGTGGCGATGGTCGCCGGCATGGTCGACCCGCGCCTCGGCGGCTGGCGGGGGGCGGGCATGGACCATTCCGCCCCTGCGTCCGCGCAGGGCGATCACGGCAAACACTAGCCGCCGCGCAGGACACGTTTGCGGGGCGCGCCGGCGACGGCGCGCCTCTTGCGGCGCAAATCCGGTTTCCCCTTTGTGATGCGATGTTCTAGACCATGGCCCGGATCGCCGGGGGCGGTTCGCAGACGGAGGGTCCATGCTGGACGAGGTCGCGCGGTACCAGATCGGCCATTTGATGCGCGAGAACGAGGTTCTGCGCGAGCGGCTGGAATCCGTGCCGGGCTGGCTGCAATTCGTCTGCCTGCACGGGCGGCGCTTCTACTGGACGCTCACGCGCCTCGTCGGCCTCGGCCATCTGCACGACGGCACGAAATCCTCCTCCGCGGTCGGCGCCGGTTTCGCCGCCGCCATCAAGGCCGCGGATGCGGCGGCGTTGCAGCGCGCGCGCCGGCCGGAGGGCGTGCGCATTCTCATCGACGCCACCATCACTGCCGGCGCGGCCTATCTGTCGGGCATCCCGCGCGTGGTGCGCGAGATCAGCCGCGAGGCGGCGCGCGAAGGCTGGGCGGCGCCGGTTGTCGTCGAAGGCGGGCGGTTCTGTTTCTTTCCGGACGGCGAACCCGTCGCGTTTCGTCCCGGCGACCGCATTGTGCTGCTGGACGCCGGCTGGAACGCAACCGCGACCTATCGCGCCGCGCTCGAGGCGGCCTGCAACGCCGGCGCGCAGGCGGTGCTCGGCGTCTACGATCTCGTGCCGATCCACTATCCCGGCGTGACGACGCTCCAGACGGCGCTCGCCTTCGAGGACTGGTTCCGCAAGCTCATGCCGTTTTATTCGTCCGCGGTCGCCATTTCGCGCGCCACGGCGCTGGAGTTCGACGCGTGGCTCCGGCGCAGCGGCGAGCCGCGCGCGGACAGCATCGCCGTCGGCTGGTTTCATCTGGGCGCCGATCTCGACAGCCGCGCGCCCGAAAAGCTCGGCCCGCCGTCCAACGCCGCGATCGTTGCGCGGCCGTTCTTTCTGTCGGTCGGCACGCTGGAGCCGCGCAAGGGTTACGCCATCGCGCTCGACGCCATGGAGCGCGCCTGGGCGCGTGGTCTCGACGTCAATTACGTGATCGTCGGCCGGCGCGGCTGGAGTTCGGACGCGCTCGCCGCCCGCATCGCCGGCCATCCCGAAAAGAACAGGCGCCTGTTCTGGCTCGACAACGCCGACGACGCCGAGCTTGCGCGTCTTTACGCGGCGGCGCGCGCGCTCGTCTATCCCTCGATCGCCGAGGGGTTCGGCCTGCCGCTGATCGAGGCCGCCCATTTCGGCGCGCCGATCGTGGCCAGCGACATTCCCGTGTTCCGCGAAATCGCCGGCGACCGAATCGATTATTTCGAGGTCGCAAATCCGGACGCGCTCGCCGGGGCGCTGGCGGCGGCGCTCGCCAGACCGCGCGTCGCGCAGGAAATCCCCTGTCTCACATGGCGCGAGAGCGCACGCGCGCTCACCGATATGATAAGAAACCGCGATTACCAGATTGCATGCCAGAAGGCGCAAACCTGATGCCGAGCCTGTCCGAAAAATTCCACGATCTGCGCCGCAAGACCATGCCGCCCAGCGTCAACGACATTACCTGGCGCCATGCCGAAATGACCGCGCGCCTCGACCGCGTGGAGAAAAGCGTGAGCCGCGCGCTCGATCTCGTCGCCGCGTCGCAGCCCGATATTCTCGCCACGCTTCGCTGGCTCCGTCCGATGGCGCCCACAGGCAAGCGCAAGATCCGGGTCGGCGATCCCGGCGACGGGGGCTACGTCTGCCTCGACGATTTCGAGGGTCTGGCCTGCGGTTTGTCGTTCGGCGTCAACGACAACGACACGTGGGATCTCGAAATCGCGGAGCGTGGCGTGCGCGTCCTGCAATTCGACCACACGATCGAGCGCGCCCCCTCCACGCATCCGTTGCTCGAGTTCCACAAGACCATGATCGCCGCCGCGCCGGGCGAGGGCTGCGCGACGCTGCCCGATCTCGTGCGCGCCAACGGCGGCGCGGGGCCGCACGACGTGCTTCTGAAATGCGACATCGAGGGCGACGAGTGGCCGATGCTCGACGCCTGCCCGCCGGATGTGCTCGCCCGGTGCGCCCAGATCGTCTGCGAATTCCACGACCTTCAGTTTCTCGCGCTCGATCCGTTCCGCCAGCGCGCTCATCGGGTGTTCGAAAAGCTCAACCGCGCCTTCTTCGTGGCCCATGTCCACGGCAACAACTGCACGCCGATGGTCAACATCGCCAACGTGCCCGTGCCGAGCACGATCGAAGTCACGTTCGTCAACCGCGCCCGCTGCGCCTGCGAGGAGAGCGGCGAGGTGTTCCCCACCGCGCTCGACGCGCCGAACAACGCGGCCTGGCCGGACCTGTTCCTCGGCGCTTTTCGCTTCTGAGATGCGCGCGTCGATTCGTCTGCCCTCATGAACTGGACAGCCGAACAGGACCGCGCGCTCGCGGCCGTCGCGCAGTGGCTCGCCGCGCCGCGCGCGCCGCAGATTTTCCGGCTGTTCGGCTACGCCGGCACGGGCAAGACCACGCTTGCGCGCCATCTGGCCGAACATGTCGATGGCGAGACGGCGTTCGGCGCCTTCACCGGCAAGGCCGCGCTCGTCATGCGCTCGAAAGGCTGCGCGGACGCGCGCACCATCCATTCCATGATCTACCGGCCCAAGGACCTCGACGCCGAAGAACCCTCGTTCGAACTGAACGAGGACGCGCCGGCCGCCAGCGCCAGCCTCATCGTCATCGACGAATGTTCGATGGTCGACGAGGAACTGGGCCGCGACCTCCTGTCGTTCGGCAAGAAAGTGCTGGTGCTGGGCGATCCCGCGCAATTGCCGCCGGTGAAGGGCGGGGGATATTTCACCGAGGGCGCGCCCGACGTCATGCTGACGGAGGTTCACCGGCAGGCGGCCGACAACCCGATCGTGCGTTTGTCGATGCTGGTGCGCGAGGGCGGGCGGCCGGCGCGCGGCGTCTACGGCGGGAGCCGGGTGATCGGCAGGAGCGAGATCGATACCGCCGCCGTGCAGGCCGCCGATCAGGTGCTGGTCGGTCTCAATCGCACGCGCCACGCCTACAATCGGCGACTGCGGGAGCTGGCGGGCTTTTCCGGAGAGACGCCCCAGGCCGGCGAAAAGCTGGTGTGCCTGCGCAACAACCGCGCCAAGGGCTTGTTGAACGGCGCGACCTTTCGCGTGGCGCGCGCTTCCGGCGTGCGGCGCGGAAAGCTGCGCCTGACGGTCGCGCCCGAGGACATGCCGGGCGTCAAACCGCAGCGCGTGGCCGTGCTGCCGCAGTTCTTCAGCGGGCAGGACGAGGAAATTCCCTATTCTTTGCGGCGCAATTCGGACGAATTCGACTACGGCTACGCGCTCACCGTGCACAAGGCGCAGGGCTCGCAATGGAACGATGTCATTTTGTTCGATGAAAGCTATGCTTTCCGGGAGCATCGCGCGCGCTGGCTCTATACGGGCGTCACGCGCGCGGCGGAGCGGCTGACGCTGGTGGTGTGATTTGTTCCTGTTCGAGTCCGTCATCGCGCTGCTTGCGGTCGCGGTCGCGCTTGCCGGCCTGTCGCGCAAGATCGGCGCGCCCTATCCGGCCTTTCTCGCGCTGGTGGGGGCGGGTCTGGCGTTCGCGCCCGGCATGCCGCGCGTGGAGCTGGAGCCGGAGCTGGCGCTCGCGCTGTTCGTCGCGCCGGTGCTGGTGGAGGCGGGCTACGGCGTTTCGGTGCGCGATCTCAGGCGCGACTGGCGGCCGGTCGCAGGTCTCGTGCTGGTGGCGGTCGCGCTCACGACGATCGTCGTCGCACTTGTCGCGCGATGGCTGTGGCCCGCGCTGCCTCTGGCGGCGGCGATCGCGCTCGGCGCCATCGTCGCCCCGCCGGATGCGGTCGCCGCCTCGACCGTTCTGCGCCATGTCAATCCGCCGCGCCGGCTGGTGACGATTCTGGAAGGCGAAAGCCTGTTGAACGATGCGAGCGCGCTGGTCATCTATCGCGCGGCCGTCATCGCGGCGGGCGCGCATTTCGCGTTCTGGACCGACGGGTTGGCGCTTCTGGCGAGCGTGCCGGTGTCGGTAGGTTTCGGCTGGCTCTGCGCGCTCGCCTTCGCGCGGCTTTCGCGCCGGTTCGAGGACGCGCCGAGCGCCATTCTCGTGCAGTTCGTTTTCGCGTTCGGCGTTTGGCTCGCCGCCGAGCGGCTGCACCTGTCCGCCGTGCTCGCCGTGGTGACCTACGCGGTCGTCGTCGGGCGGATCGCGCCGGCGAAAATGCCCGCGCGGCTGCGCCTGCCCTCGCATTCGGTGTGGGAGACGGCGATCTTCTTCCTCAACGCGCTCGCCTTCGTGCTGATCGGATTGCAGATCGGCCCGATCATGGAGCGGCTCGACGCGCGCGAACGGCTCAATTATTTCGAAATCGCGCTCGCGGTGCTGGCGACCGTCGTCGCGGTGCGGTTTGCGTGGGTGTTTCTCTATGGCGCGGGCGTGGCGCTGCGCGCGCGGCTGCGCGGCTATAGCCCCATCAATCCGGCGGTGCGCCCGACCGCGCGCGCCGGGCTCATCGTGTCGTGGTGCGGCATGCGCGGCATCCTCTCGCTGGCCGCCGCGCTCGCGCTGCCGCAGGGCGCGGCGGACGGCCAGGGCGCCTTTCCCGAGCGCGATCTCATCGTGTTCTGCGCCTTCGTCGTCGTGCTCGGCACGCTGGTGTTGCAGGGCTTCACGCTCGGCCCGCTGCTGCGCGTGCTCGATCTGCCGCAGGACGAGCAGCACGATCGCGAAATCGGCCACGCGCGCACCGAGGCGATGCGCGCCGCGCATGCCGCTCTCGAAAGCCAGGCCGGCGAGGCGGCCGAACGCGTGCGCGCCGAATATGCGAGCCTCGTCGCCATCGCCGATTCCGCGCCCGACGCCTTCGCGCCGAGCGTCTCGCAGGAGGACCGGCTGCATCAGCGCGCGATCATCGCCGCGCGCCGCAGGCTTCTGGAAATGCGGGCGGCCGGCGAAATCGGCGACGACGCCTTTCAGATCGTCCAGCGCCAGCTCGACCGGCTGGAAATGAGCGTGGCCGACGACTGAGTCGGATCAATGGGCGAGCGCGCGCTCCATCAACGCCGTTTCGGTCGCAAAGCCGAGGTCGTGCGCGCCGTACTGCGCCATGCCGGAGCCGTTGAGCCGCGTGCGCGCGTAGAGCGCCGCGTAGGGCGAGCCGGCTTCCACCAGCGCGGCGATGGCGGCGATCCGCGCCAGCCCCTCGCAGATGAAACGCGCGCGCCGTTCGGCCTCGCCCGACAACATCAGCCGTTCGATCTCGGCGGCGAGCGGCGCGATGTTGCAGACCTCGGACGCCTGCGCCACCAGCGCCGACAGCGTGGCGCGCGCGGCCTCCGGCCCGCGGCTGACCGCGCGCAGAATGTCGAGCGCCATCACGTTGCCGGAGCCTTCCCAGATCGCGTTCAGCGGCGACTCGCGGAAGTAGCGCGCCAGCGGCACTTCCTCGCTGTAGCCGTTGCCGCCCTGGCATTCGAGCGATTCGTAGACGAATTGCGGCGCCGACTTGCACACGAAATATTTGATCGCCGGCGTCAGCAGCCGCGACCAGGCCGCCTCTCTCGGATCGGCGATGCGGTCGGCGGCATGCGCGAGCCGCAACACGAGCGCCGTCTGCGCTTCGAGCTCGAGCGCGAGATCGGCCGCCACCGCCCGCATGGCCGGCTGGTCGACCAGCCGCCGCTGGAACACCGAACGGTTGCGGATGTGGTGGATGGCGTTCGACAGCGCGATGCGCATCAGGCCGGCCGACGACACCGCGCAATCGATGCGCGTGAGCTGCACCATCTCGATGATGGTGCGCACGCCCGCGCCTTCCGCGCCCACCCGCCGCGCATAGGCGCCGTGGAACTCCACTTCCGAGGAGGCGTTCGACCGGTTGCCGAGCTTGTCCTTCAGGCGCTGGAACCGCAGGCCGTTGATCGAGCCGTCCGGCCGGTAGCGCGGCAGCAGGTAACAGGTCAGACCGCCGTCGGCTTGCGCCAGCACGAGAAAGGCGTCGCACATCGGCGCCGACATGAACCATTTGTGCCCGGTGATTTCGACATGGTCGCCCTGCGACTGGGCGTACGAGATGTTGGCCCGCACGTCCGTGCCGCCCTGGCGCTCGGTCATGCCCATGCCGATCGTCACGCCCTTTTTCTCCCACCACGGCTTCTGCGCGGGGTCGTAGGTGCGGTCGACAATGCGCGACTTCCATTCGCCGAGAACCTGCGGGTCGCTCGCCATCGCGCCGACGCAGGCGTGCGTCATCGTCACGGGGCACAGATGGCCGGCCTCCGCTTGCGTGGCCATGTAGAGCCGCACCGCGCGCTGCGTCATCGGGGCGTGTTTCTCGCTGCCGTCGTGGACGGAGGCGTGGATGCCATAGCCGATGCTCTTGGCCATCAGCGCGTGATAGGCGGGATGAAACTCCACCCGGTCGATACGGTTGCCCTTGGCGTCCATCGTGCGCAGTTTCGGCGTGTTCTCGTTGGCGATGCGCCCGAGATCGAGCGTTTCGGCCGAGCCGTAGTCGCGCCCGCAGGCCGACAGCGCCGCCTCGTCCAGCCCGTAGCGTTTGGCCGCGTCGACCAGCGTGCGGTCGGCGGAAAACAGATCGACGTTCTCGAACGTCGGCGACTGGTTGAACGAAGCGTCCTCGAGCAATCCGCGGGTCATGTCTCCACCCTCATCCTGTTGCATTCCCTGCGTCGCGCCGATGGCGAACGCAGGATCAAAGTTGCGAGGCGTCGGTCGAAAGCCCCATCAACACGCGCCCGACCAGTTCGTAGGTCGGAGCCGCCACCATCATATGCTGTATCCCCACCTGCGCATCGCGCAGCCGGCGCTGCAGCGGGTGCGACAGAAAGACCGATGAGCCGCCGCCCAGATCGTGCAGAACGCGCACGACGTCGGCCGACGTGCGCGCGGCGTGGGTCGCCGCCAGCCGCAGTTCCGCGCGCGTCCCGACATCGATGTCGCCCGCGCTCTGCGCGCGCTCCCAGCCGCGCGCCACGCTGTCGTAATAATAGGCGCGGGCGGCGTGCAGCCGCGCGGCCGCCTCCGCCAGCCCCGCCTGCGCGGTCGCGCGCTCGGCGAGCGTGCGGCGCGAGCCTTGCGGCCGCTTGCCGCCGGCGAGCGCGACCAGATCGTCCATCGCGCCATAGGCGTTGCCGATGAGCACGGCGGCGACGCCGAGCGCGAGCAGGCCGAAGACGGGGAAGGCGTAGAGCGCGCCCTGCGCCACGGGCTTGTCGGTCATCAACGCGACCGAACGCGCGCGCGGCACGCTCAGCCCGTGCACTTCCATTTCGCCCGACCCCGTGCCGCACAGGCCCGCCACATGCCAGGAATCGATCAGCCGCGCCTCGCGCGCCGGAAAGAGCAGCATGCGGTGCTCGGGCGCGCCGTTGGCGCCGATGCGCGGCGCGCCGTTCTCCATCACGATGGCGCCGCCGCCCAGCCAGCCGCAATTGGCCGAGCCCGAGGCCCATTGCCACTTGCCGTCCAGCACGAAGCCGTCGCCCTCCACGCGCGCGCGGCCCATCGGCGCGAACACGCCGCCGGTGATCGTCTCCGCGTCGGCATAGATGTCGCGCGCGATCGCGGGATCGAGATAGGCCGCGTTCACGCCCGTCGTCGCGCCGATCATCGCGCACCAGGCGGTCGAGGCGTCGCCGCGCCCCAGCGTCTCGATCATCTCGAAAATGACGGCGGGCGCTTCCTCCAGCCCGCCGATGTCGCGCGGGACCGCCACGCGAAACAGGCCCGCGCGCGCCATGCCCCTCGCGAGATCGGCCGGCAGGCGCCGCGCTGTCTCGATTTCGCGCGCCCGGTCCTTCGCCTGTTGCGCAAACGTTCGCGCCGCGGCCAGCACATGACTCATCCCATCCTCCCGCTTTCGCCCATCGTGCGCATGCCGCGCGCGCGTCGCAAGTGGCGCGCCGCGCGCCGAGCCGCTAAATTGCGATGAAACGCCATATTCGAACGGGAGGATCGGGGATGCGGGAACTGTATACGGGCGGCGCGGCCGGCGACATGATTGTGGCCGCCATCCGGCGCCACGCCGACCGCCTCGCCATCGCCGACGAGCGCCAGCGCTGGACCTATCGCGATCTGGGCCAGACGATCGGCCGGCTCATCTCGTTTTTTGGCGATCTCGGCCTGAAGAAGGGCGACGCCGTCTCGGTCCTGTCCGGCAACCGGGTCGAATCCTGGGCCATCATCTGCGCGGCGGCCATCATGGGCCTGCGCTACACGCCGCTGCATCCGCTCGCCGCCGAGGACGATCACGCCTTCATCGTCGACGACGCCGAGATCGACGCGCTCGTGGTCGAGAGCGGCAAGTTTTCCGAACGCGGACTTGCGATCCGCGCGCGCGCGCCGAAGCTCAAACATCTTCTCTCGTTCGGCCCTGTCGCCGGTGCGCGCGATCTTCTGGAGGAGTTGCCGCGCTGCCCCGTTGCGCCGCTCGAGCCGGCGAGCCAGGCGGAAGACATCTGCTGGCTGGCCTATACCGGCGGCACGACCGGCAAGTCGAAGGGCGTGATGATCTCGCATCGCGCCCTGGTGGCGATGTTCGTCACGCTCTACGCCGACTGGGACTGGCCGCAGGACATTCGCTATCTGGCGGCGACCCCCATCAGTCACGCGGCCGGCGTCACGGTGTTTCCGGTCATGTATCGCGGCGGCTTCACGCGGCTCCTTCCGGGCTTCGACATGGAGACCTATTGCCGCACGATTCAGGAAGAAAAGATCACCTGCGCCTTTCTGGTGCCGACCATCATCTACGGGCTGATCGACGCCGCCGACGTGCGCGCGCGCTACGATCTCTCCTCTTTGCAGATGATCACCTATGGCGCGGCGCCCATGTCGCCGGACCGCCTGCTGGAAGGCATGAAGATTTTCGGCCCCGTTTTCGTCCAGCTCTACGGCCAGACGGAGGCGCCGCAATGCGTGACCACGCTGCGCAAGGCCGATCACGACCCGGCCAACATCAGGCGGCTTGGTTCGTGCGGCCGGCCGACGCCGCTGGTGCAGGTCAAGCTGTTCGATTCCGAGATGCGTGAGGTCGCCGTCGGCGAGCCGGGCGAAATCTGCGTGCGCGGCCCCCTCGTCATGAACGGCTACTGGAAGCGGCCGGAGGCGACGGAGGAAGCGTTCAAGGGCGGCTGGCTGCACACAGGCGACGTCGCCGTGCGCGACGAGGAGGGCTATCTCTACATCGTCGACCGCACCAAGGACATGATCATCTCGGGCGGCTTCAACATCTATCCGCGCGAGGTGGAGGACGCGTTGATGGCGCATGGCGCGGTCGCCTCGGCCTGCGTGATCGGCGTGCCGGACGACAAGTGGGGCGAGGCGGTGAAGGCCTTCGTGGTGCTGAAATCCGGCGCCAACGTGGATGCGGCGACCTTGCAGGCCCATGTGAAGGAGCGACGCGGCGCGCCCTGGTCGCCCAAGACCATTGATTTCGTCCCCTCCATCCCGGTCACCGGCCTCGGCAAACTCGATCGCAAGGCGTTGCGCGCGCCCTATTGGGAAGGGCGCGCGCGCGGCGTGGCCTGAGCCCGCATGCGCCGCATTCCGCTCTACGTGTTCGGCGGCTTTCTCGGCGCCGGAAAGACGACGCTGATCAACGACATTCTGGCGCGCGGTCGCCTGCGCGCGGGCGTGCTGGTCAACGATTTCGGCGCCATCAATATCGACGCCTCGCTGATCGCGGGCGCGCGCGGGCGTGTGACGCGGCTCGCCAACGGCTGTGTCTGCTGCAGTCTCGGCGACGATCTGGCGCAGGCGCTGGGCGAGGTGGTGGAGGCGGGCGAGGATCTCGACGCCATCGTCATCGAAGCGTCGGGCGTCGGCGATCCCTGGCGCATCGCCGAGATCGCGTATCTCGATCGCGCGCTGACGCTCGGCGCCGTCTTCTGCGTCGCCGACGCGACCGCCATCGCCGCGCAAATGCGCGACGCCCGCATCGGCGACATTGTCGGCGCGCAGATCGCCGGCGCCGACATCGTGCTCCTGACCAAATGCGACCTGGTCGACGCAGCCGCGCGCGCCGCCGCGCGGGCGTCGATCGCGCAACAGCGCGCGGACGCGCGGATCGTCGAAATCGAAAACGGCGCCGCTCCGTTCGAACTGATGGATGTGGCGCACGAGGACCGTCCGCGCGCGCCGGACGCGACCCGGCACGAAACCCGCTTCACGCGGTTTTCCTATCTGCGCGCGGGCGCGTTCGACCGCGCGCGGCTTGGCGCGGCGCTTGCGGGCGCCCCGCCGGCGCTGCTGCGCCTGAAGGGGTTCTGCGCGCTGCAGGGCGAGCCGCCGGCGCTGCTGCAGATGGTCGGCGCGCGCTGGTCGTTGACGCCTGCGCCCACTGCGACGCCCGCCGCCGGCGTGCGCCTCGCCGGCGTGCTGGCGGGACCGCTTCAGGAAACCGCGACGCTCGAACGCCGGCTCGACGCGGCGCTGTGATCAGCGCCCTTTGGCGAGCTGCGCCAGAATTTCCTCGGTGTGCTCGCCGAGCGCCGGCGCATGGTCGGCGATGCGCGTATCGGCGTTGGACATGCGAAACGGCGGGTTGATCGCGCGGAACGCGCCGCCGGCGTCGCGGATTTCCGCCAGCGCCTGGCGATGCGCGATCTGCGGATCGGCCATCGCTTCCGCGACCGTGCGATAGGCCGAGCACGGCACATCGTGATTCTCGAACGCCGCTATGCATTCGGCCCGCGTGAGCCCGCGCGACCAGGCCTCTATCTCGTGCATGAGCTGATCCCAGTTCTCGCGGCGGTCGGCGTAGAGTTTGAAGCGCGGGTCGTCGATGAATTGGGGGCGCCCGGCGGCGGTCACGAAATTGCGGAACGCCTTTTCGTTGACGACCGCCACCACCACATAGCCGTCCCTGGTCTCCACCGGCCCGAACATCGGCCGGGACGGTTTGGCCACGGCGAATTGCGCGCCCTGCACCTCGTTGAGCGTCAGCGTCAGCATCGCCTCCATCATCGACACGTCGATGTGCTGGCCGCGCCCGGTGATCGTGCGCTGGTAGAGCGCGGTGGCGATGGCGCTGAACCCGTAGAGACCGGCGAACACGTCGGCGTGAAAAATCCCGCAATAATCGGGGCGCGTGCGGCCTTCCTGATAGGTCAGATGGGCGAGGTCGTAGCCGGAATCGGCGTGGACCACCGGCGCATAGGCCGGGCGCTCGGCCGAAGGGCCGGTCTGCCCGTAGCCGGAGATGGAACAATAGATCAGCCGCGGGTTGATCGCGGACAGGCTTGCGTAGTCGAGCCCCAGCCGGCGCATCACGCCCGGCCGGTTGTTTTCGACCAGTATGTCGACCTGCGCCGCGAGCGCCTTCACGTGTTGCGCCGACTGCGCCTGCTTGAGGTCCATGACGACGCTCTTCTTGCCGGCGTTGAGCTGGCCGAAAGCGGAGCTGACGCCCTTGCGCAGGGGCGGGCGCGAGCGCATCACGTCCCCGTCCGGCGCCTCGATTTTTACGACCTCCGCGCCCATATCGGCCAGCAGCCGCGCGCAATAGGGGCCGGCGATGGTGGTTGCGATATCCAGCGCCCGCAGGCCTGCAAACGGCTTGTTCATTCGTCCTCCTGGCGCCGGCGTCTCCTGCGGGCCGCGCCGCAATGTAGCGGGCCTCGCCCGGATTTGAGAAGGCGATCCGCGCGCCATGGGCTACCGCTTCGGCCCGGGACGGGGTATAAGATCACACTTAAACAATAAGATGGCCGTGAGCGTCGAGGGAGCATTGCGATGGAGCGGTTCTGGCTGAAGTCCTATCCGCAGGGAGTGCCGGCCGATGTCGACACGAACGGATATGATTCCCTCGTCGCGATGATCGAGGAAAGTTTCGTCAAGTTTCGCGACCGGCCCGCCTATGTCTGCATGGGCAAGTCGATGACCTACGGCGATATCGACAAATACTCGCGCGATCTTGCAGGCTATCTCGTGGGCCTGGGCCTGCAGCGCGGCGACCGCGTCGCGATCATGATGCCGAACGTGCTGCAGTATCCGGTGGCGGTGGCGGCGGTGCTGCGCGCCGGCTTCATCGCGGTCAACGTCAATCCGCTCTACACGCCGCGCGAACTCGAACACCAGATGAAGGATTCCGGCGCGAAGGCGATCATCATCCTGGAGAATTTCGCCAACACGCTGCAACAGATCGTCGCCCGCACGCAGATCGAGCACATCGTGCTCGCCAGCATGGGCGATCTGCTCGGCATGGTGAAGGGCGCGATCGTCAATTTCGTGGTGCGGCGGAAGATGGTGCCGCCATTCTCGCTGCCGAAGGCGGTGGCCTTCAACAAGGCGGTCGCCGCCGGCGCGGGCAAGACCGTTCCGCGCCCCGCCTTCAAGAAGGACGACATTGCGGTGCTGCAATATACCGGCGGCACGACAGGCCTGGCCAAGGGCGCCTCGCTGTCTCACGGCGCCATTCTGTCGGCGGTCATCGCGTCCGATTACTGGCTGCAACCGGCGCTCAAGCGCAAACCGGTCGAGGGCGGCGTCATCTATGTGTGCGCGCTGCCCCTCTATCACGTCTACGCATTCGTCAATTGCTCGCTGATGGCGATGCGCGCCGGCGGTTCCTGCATCCTCATTCCCAATCCGCGCGACATTCCGGGTCTGGTGAAGGAAATATCGAAATACACGTTCCACTTCTTCCCGGCGGTCAACACGCTGTTCAACGCGCTCGTCCACAACCCCGATTTCGCGAAGCTCGATTTCTCGAAATTCGTTTCGTCCACAGGCGGCGGCGCTGCGGTGCAGGAATCGGTCGCGCGCAAATGGGCCGAGATCACCGGCGCGCCGATCGTCGAGGGCTATGGCCTGTCGGAGACCTGTTCGGGCATCACCTGCAATCCGGCGGACATCAAGGAATTCACCGGCACGGTCGGCCTGCCGATGCCGGGCGTTGAAATCCGCATCGCCGACGACGACGGCGTGTCGGTTCCGCTCGGCCAGTCGGGCGAGGTTCTCATTCGTGGCCCGCAGGTGATGTCGGGCTACTGGGGCCAGCCGCAGGAAACCGCCAAGGCGATGACGAGCGACGGATTCTTCAAGTCCGGCGACATCGGCGTGATGGACGAGCGCGGCTATCTGCGCATCGTCGACCGCAAGAAGGACATGATCCTCGTCTCGGGCTTCAACGTCTATCCCAACGAGGTGGAGGCGGTCGTCGCCGAACATCCCGGCGTGCTCGAATGCGCGGCTGTCGGCACGCCCGACGCCAGGACCGGCGAGGCGGTCCAGCTCTTCGTCGTGCGCAAGGACCCCAACCTCTCCGCCGACGATCTGAAGAATTTCCTCAAGGGCCAGCTGACCGGCTACAAACAGCCCCAGCGCATCGAGTTCCGGGAGGCGTTGCCGAAAACCAACGTCGGCAAGATCCTGCGTCGCGAATTGCGCGACGAGGCGATCCGCGACGTCCGGTCCTCCTGAAGTCCGGTCCTCCTGAAGTCCGGTCCTCCTGAAGTCCGGTCCTCCTGACGCGCGGTCGCTCAGAGAATCGTCGCCAGCGCGGCGCGCGTCTCCTCCTCGCGCTCGATCATCGGCATGTGGCCCGCGCCGGCGATCTCGGCGAGGCGCGCGCCCTTGATCGCGCCCGCCAGCGCGCGCGCGCTTTTCAGCGGCGTCATCATGTCGCGCGAGCCCTGAACGATCAGCGTCGGGCACGCGACTTTCGCGGCGTTCTCGCCGATCGCGCCATGCGCGTTGCAGGCCGAAAGATCGTTGGCGAGCACGCCCGGCGCGCTCTGCGCCAGAATGCGCGCGCCCGCGCCCGTCATCCATAGCCCCGGCGCCTCCGCGCCGCCACGACCCGCGCGCGCGCCGAACCCCCATAGGTTGACCATGTCGAACGCCGCCGGATCGTTGGCGGCGGCGGCGTTCAGAAGGTCCGGCGAAACGCCCATCGCCATCGCCGTGCCGATGAGCCCGAGCGCGCGCACTTTCTCGGGATGGCGCGCCGCGCATGAAAGCGCGACCATTGAACCCATCGAATGGCCGACCAGCGCGGCGTTCTGGACTTTCAGCGCATCGAGCGCGCGCGCGACCCAGTCGGCCATCTCCTCCACGGTCGCGAGCGCCGGCCCGTCCGACTTGCCGTGGCCCGGAAAATCGACCGCCAGGCACGCGCGGCCGCGATAGGCGAAATAGCGTGTCTGCAAGGCGAAGACGGTATGGTCCATCCCGGCGCCGTGCAGAAACACGACCGCTGGTTTCGCCGTATCGAAGGCGACGCTGCCGGTGGAGGCGTGGACGTTGCGATTGTCGAGCTGGAAATCCACGTCGCTCACCCTTTCTGTGACAGGCGCAGCGCCTGCGAGAGATCGCCGATGATGTCGCTTGCGGCTTCGAGTCCGACGGACAGCCGGATCATGTCCTCGCCCACGCCCGCGCGCGCGAGCTGTTCGGCGTTCATCTGCCGGTGCGTGGTCGAAGCCGGATGAATGACCAGCGTCTTGGCGTCGCCGACATTGGCGAGATGGCTGGCGAGCGACAGCGCTTCGATGAATTTGGCGCCGCGCGCGCGGCCGCCCTTCACGCCGAATGTCACGATCGAACCCGCGCCCTTCGGCAGCAGTTTCTGCGCCAGCGCATGGTCGGGATGGTCGGCGAGCGTGGGATGGTTCACCCAGGCCACGGCCTCGTTTTTCTGCAGAAAGGCGAGCGCCGCGGCGGTGTTGGAGACATGGCGCTCCATGCGCAGCGGCAGCGTCTCCACGCCCTGCAACAGATAGAACGCATTGGTCGGCGAAAGGCACGCGCCGAAATCGCGCAGCCCCTCGGACCGCGCGCGCTGCGCGAAGGCGATCGTGCCGTATTCCTCGGCGAACACGAGTCCGTCGTAGCCGGCGTAGGGTTCGGTCATGGTCGGAAACTTCTTCGACCGCGTCCAGTCGAACGTGCCCCCGTCCACGACGGCGCCGCCGATCGCGATCCCGTGCCCGCCGATCCATTTGGTGAGCGAATGAACGACGATGTCCGCGCCGTGTTCGAACGGCCGGAACAGATATGGCGAGGCGAACGTATTGTCGATGAGCAGCGGCAGGCCCGCCTCGTGCGCGATGGCGGCAGCCTTCGGCACGTCGAGAATTTCGAGCCCCGGATTTCCGATGGTCTCGCCGATGACGAGTCGCGTGCGTTCGCCGATCGCGGCTTTCATCCCGGCGAGGTCGCGCGGCTTGACGAATGTGGTGGTGATGCCGAAGCGCGGCAGCGTCTGGGCGAGCAGGTTGATCGTTCCGCCGTAGAGCGAGGCGGAGGCGACGATATGGTCGCCTGCCGACAGCAGGGTCGCAATGGCCAGGTGCAGCGCGGCCTGGCCGCTGGCGGTCGCGACCGCCGCGGCGCCGCCTTCGAGCGCCGCGATGCGCTCCTCCAGCACGGCGGTCGTCGGGTTCGACATGCGCGTGTAGAGATGGCCGCCGATGTCGAGATTGAACAGCGCGGCCGCATGGTCGGCGTCGCGGAACACATAGCTCGTCGTCTGGTGGATGGGCGTCGCGCGCGAGCCGGTCACAGGGTCCGGGTGCTGGCCCGCGTGCAGGCTGAGCGTTTCGAAAGCGGGCGGTCTTGGTCCGGCCATGCGAAAAATCTTTCCTTCAAGCGCGCGAGAGCGTGCGTTGGACCGCGTCGCGCCAGAGCGCATATTTACGGTCTCGCTCCGCGCTGTCCATCTGCGGCGTGAAGCGCCGGTCGAGCGCCCAGCGTTTGCTGAATTCCTGCGGCGCGGGACACAGGCCGGACTGGAGCCCGGCGAGATAGGCGGCGCCGAGCGCGGTCGTTTCGAGAATTTTCGGCCGGTCGACGGGCGCGGCGAGAAAATCGGCGAGCCGCTGCATCGTCCAGTCCGAGGCCACCATGCCGCCGTCCACCCGCAGCGCCGCCTGGCGCGCCGCGCCCCAGTCGCCGCGCATGGCCTCGATCAGGTCGCGCGTCTGGAAGCACACCGATTCGAGCGCCGCGCGCGCAAGCTCCGCCGGGCCGCTCGCGCGGGTGAGGCCAAAAATCGCGCCGCGGCAGTCGGCGTCCCAGTATGGCGCGCCCAGGCCCACGAAAGCCGGCACGAGCACGACATCCTGCGTATCGTCGGCCTGCGCCGCGAGCGGGCCGGACTGCGAAGCCGAGCCGAGAATCTTCAAGCCGTCGCGCAGCCATTGCACGGCCGCGCCGGCGACGAAGATCGAGCCTTCGAGCGCATAGGTCGGCTTGCCCGCGAACTGATAGGCGACGGTGGCGATGAGGCGGTGGCGCGAGACGACGGCGTCGGCGCCTGTGTTCAGCAGCGCGAAACAGCCCGTGCCGTAGGTCGATTTCACCATGCCCGGTTCGAAACAGGCCTGGCCCACGGTCGCCGCCTGCTGGTCGCCGGCCACGCCGCGGATGGGAATGGCGGCGCCGAACAGCGTCGGCTCGCTCGCGCCGTATTCGGCCGCGCAGTCGCGCACATCCGGCAGCAGCGCGCGCGGAACGTCGAGCAGCGCCAGCAACTCGTCGTCCCACGCGCCGCGATGAATGTCGTAGAGCATGGTGCGCGAGGCGTTGGTGGCGTCGGTCGCGTGCGCGCGCCCGCCCGTCAGGCGCCAGATGAGGAACGAATCGATCGTGCCGAAGGCGAGCTCGCCGCGCGCCGCCTTCTCGCGCGCGCCGTCCACGTGATCGAGGATCCATGCGATTTTCACGCCCGAGAAATACGGGTCGGCGAGCAGCCCGGTCTTACGCGCGATGGTTTGTTCGTGGCCCGCCTCCTTCAGCGCGCGGCACATGTCGGCGGTGCGCCGGTCCTGCCAGACGATGGCGTTGTGGATCGGCCGGCCCGTGCGCCGGTCCCACACCACTGTCGTCTCGCGCTGGTTGGTGAGTCCGATGGCGGCGACATCGGCCGCGCGCACGTCGGCCATGCGCAGCGCCTCGCGACACGTTTCGACCACGCTCGTCCAGATGTCCTCCGGGTCGTGCTCAACCCAGCCGGAGGCGGGGAAGATCTGCCGGAACTCGCGCTGCGCGACGGCCGCCACCGTGAGATCGGCGCGAAACAGCAGTGCGCGCGAGGACGTTGTGCCCTGGTCGATGGCGAGAAGATAGGTCATGGCGTTCCCTCAGGCGCTGTCGCGCGTCCGGCGCGCGAGCGTGTGTTCGAGCGCCGCGCGCTCGCAGTCGCCGAATACGAGGCCGAGCTTGGAGCGTCGCCACAGAATGTCGTCGCTCGTGCGCGCGAATTCCTCGTCCGCCAGATAGCGAGCCTCGATCTCGAACAGATCCGCGCCGATCCGCACGCCGAGATCTTCCGCGCGCGTCGCACTGGCCAGCATCCGCGCCACCCGCGTTCCGTAGGCGCGCGCAAGCCGGCGCATGTGCGCTTGCGCGACGAACGGCCAGCGCGCGCTGAATTCGCGCACCAGCGCCTCGAAGCCGTCGACGGGAAAATCGCCTCCGGGCAGCGGCGCGCTCTGCGTCCAGCCGGCGCGTGCGGCGCTGTGCGGAAAGAACGGCGCGAGCTTTTCGAGCGCCGCCAGCGCCAGCCGTCGATAGGTGGTGAGCTTACCGCCGAAAATCGTGAGCAGCGGCGCGGCGCCCTGCGCCGCATCGAGATTCAGCACATAGTCGCGCGTCGCCTCCTGCGCCTTGCTGGCGCCGTCGTCGTAGAGCGGCCGCACGCCGCTGTAGGTCCACACCACATGCGCGCGCGTGAGCGGGATCGAGAAATATTCGTTCGCGGCGGCGATCAGATAGTCGATTTCCGCTTCGCTCGCGCGCGCCTCGCCCGGATCGCCCGCATAGTCGCGGTCGGTCGTGCCGATCAGCGTGAAGTCGTTCTCGAACGGAATGGCGAAGACGATGCGCCCGTCCGCGTTCTGGAAAATGTAGGCGCGTTCGTGCGCGAACATCCGCCGCACGACGATGTGCGAGCCCTGCACCAGCCGCACGCGGCTTGCGGAGGGCGCCGCGATCGTCTCGTCCAGAAGCCGTTGCGCCCACGGGCCGCCGGCGTTGACGAGCGCGCGCGCGCGGATCGTGCGCACGCCGTTGTCGCCGGCGACCGACAGGCGCCACACCGCGCCCGCGCGCACGGCGCCCACGGCTCTGGCGCGCGTTTCGATCCGCGCGCCGCGTTCGCGCGCGTCCATCGCGTTCAGCACGACGAGCCGGGCGTCGGCCACCCAGCAGTCGGAATATTCGAACGCCGTGCCGCGTTCCTTGAGCGGCGCGCCGGCTGCGTCGTTCGCAAGATCCAGCGTGCGTGTGGCCGGCAGCAGGCGTCGCCCGCCGAGATGATCGTAGACGAACAGCCCGAGCCGCAGGAACCACGCCGGCCGCAAGCCCCTGTGATGCGGCAGCACGAACCGCAGCGGCTGCACGATGTGCGGCGCCATGCGCAGCAGCGTCTCGCGTTCCGACAACGACTCGCGGACCAGGCGAAACTCGTAATGCTCCAGATAGCGCAGGCCGCCGTGGATGAGTTTGGTCGAGGCCGACGAGGTTGCGCTCGCAAGGTCGCCCTGCTCGCACAGATAGACCGACAGGCCGCGACCGGCGGCATCGCGCGCGATGCCGCAGCCGTTCACGCCGCCGCCGATGATCGCAATGTCGAAAGGCGCCTCGTTGTCCTGCATCTTGCCGCAAAGTCTATCGCCCCGGCGGGATTCGCGAAACGGCGCGCGCGTCCGGCCTTACGGGCGGGCGCGGGAATCTGGTATGGTCGGGCGCCCGCAATGGAGATTTCCCGGCATGCGCCGCACCGTTTTCGTGCTGAACGGCCCGAACCTCAACCTGCTCGGCAAGCGCGAGCCGGAAATCTACGGCGCCGAAACGCTGGCCGATGTCGAGGGCGCCTGTCGCCAGGCGGCGGCGCGCCACGGACTGGACCTGCGGTTCCATCAGACCAATCGCGAATACGAGCTCATCGACTGGATTCACGAGGCGCGCGACAAGGCCGCCGCCATCGTCATCAACCCGGCGGCGTTCACGCATACGTCGGTGGCCGTCCTGGACGCGCTCCAGGCGTTCGCCGGCCCGGTGATCGAAGTGCACATCTCCAACATCCACAGGCGCGAGCCGTTTCGCCGCCATTCCTATGTGTCGGGCCGCGCCGATGGCGTCATCGCCGGCTGCGGCGGGCAGGGCTATCTGCTGGCGCTCGATCGCGTGGCGCATCTGCTGGACGCCGCGCGACCGATGGCGGGCGGGCAGGGCTGAGCGGAAGAAAAGAGGCCCGGCCTGCGCCGGGCCTCGCGTTGGCCGGCCGTCAGAACAGCAGGCCGTCTTTCACCAGCGTCCAGCGCCCGTTCCTGATCTGCTGGACCTGTGTCGCTGTCGATCCGAGGTGGTTGTCGGTCGAGAACTTCATCGGCGGCGAGTTGAAAATATCGACGAACGCCTGTCCCGATTCCATCGCCTTCAGGAAATTCGCGCCGTTGAGATCCTTGCCCGCCAGTTTGGCGAAGAAGGCGAAGGTCATGATCGTGTTGTAGCCGAGCACGGCCTGGGTGTTGGCTTCCGTGTTGAACGCCTTCTTGTAGTTGGCGATCCACTCTTTCACCTTGCCCTTGGCGGTGTCTTCGTAGGGCACTTCGAACGCGCCGGCCGCGTACAGACCTTCGACGAGTTCCTTGCCGAGCGCCGGAATTTCCATCACGTTCGTTGGCGTCGCGCCGAGGAACGTCACCGTCCAGCCGAGCTTCCTGGCTTCCGCGATCGCGCCGATCGTCTCGCGGATGACGGTGCCGAGCACGACCAGATCGCATCCGTCCGATTTCATCTTGGCGACCTGCGCGCTGAAGTCAGAAGCGCCGCGCTTGTAGCTGGTGATGGAGGCCGGCTGGATCTTCATGGCGTCGAGTTGCCGGTTGAACCCTTCGAGCACCGAACGGCCGTATTCGTCGTCCTGGTGCATGATGCAGGGTTTCTGCGGCTTCCTGCTTTCCACCATGTATTTGAGCGCCGCGCGCGTGCTCTCGACATAGGGCAGCAGGTTGTTGAACTTCAGCCGCTCCTGCGGCTTGCCGGGGTCCATGCGGAAGGTGAATTCGGCCGCCGTGAGCGGAAAGAGCTGCGTGACGCCGGCGTCCAGCAGAATGTCCTGCGCGGCCAGCACGGTCGGCGAGCCCATCGCGCCGACCATCGAGAAAATCCTGTCCTTCTCGACCAGCTTCTGCGTGGCGAGCACCGCCTTCTTGGGATCGTAGGCGCTGTCCTCGATGATCAGCCGTATCCTGCGGCCATTGACGCCGCCGGCGGCGTTGATCTCGTCGACCGCCAGCCGCATGCCGTTGGCGGCCGGAACGCCCCAGCCCTTGATCGGGCCGGACAGATCCTGATGCGTGCCGACGACGATTTCCGTATCCGTGACGCCCTGATTGGCGAATTTCACCTGAGCGATGACCGAAGTCGTGGCCAGACAAAGCGCGGCCGTAACCGCGCCCCGAAGCGAGACGTGTCGCATTCCCAAACTCCCCTGGTCGCATTCCCTCGAACGCCCAAGGAGCTGACGACCGAAGCTCGTTAGGCGGCGGCCTTACCGGAGTACATGGCTTCGATTTCTGCCGCGTATTTTTTGCCGACGAACGACCGTTTCAGTTTCATCGTCGGGGTCAACTCCTCGTCTTCGGGAGTCAATTGCTGGTCGATGAGGTGGAACTTCTTGATCGTTTCCACTCTGGCGAAGTTTTCGTTCACCTTCTCGATCTCCGACCAGATGAGATCGCGAATTTCCTTGGCCCTGCACAGCGATGCGTAATTCGTGAACGGCACGTTCTGGTCCTGCGCGTATTTCTCGCAGTTCTCCTGATCGATCATCACCAGGCAGGTGAGGAACGGCCGCTTGTCGCCGATGACGACGGCGTCGCTGATGTAGGGCGAAAACTTGAGCTGGTTCTCGATTTCGGACGGCGTGATGTTTTTGCCGCCGGCCGTGATGATGATGTCCTTCATCCGGTCGGTGATGCGCACATAGCCTTCGTTGTCGATGAGTCCGACGTCGCCGGTGTGCAGCCAGCCGTCCTTGTCGATCGTCTCGGCGGTCTTGTCGGGCTGGTTGAGATAGCCGGCGAAGACATAATCGCCGCGCAGCAGAATCTCGCCCTGCGGCGACAGTTTCAATTCGCCCCACTCGACCGGCTTACCGATCGTGCCGAGCTTGATCCGGTCGGGCGGCATGCAGGTGGCGAGGCCCCCGTTCTCGGTCTGCCCGTAGACTTCCAGCATGTCGACGCCGAGCGCGAAATACCATTTGATGAGGTCGGGCGAAATCGGCGCGGCGCCCGTCAGCGCCAGCTGGCAACGGTCGATGCCCATCATGCGACGCACGTTGCGCAGCACGAACTGGCGGCCGATGGCGTTGGCGAATTTCAGGCCGGCCGGCGGCTCCTTGCCTGCGAGCCGGTATTCGGCGGCCTTGTAGCCGATCTTGATCGCCTTGTCGTAGAACCAGCGCTCGGACGGTTTGGCGTCTTTCAGCGCGATCATCACGCTCGAATAGAGCTTTTCCCAGATGCGCGGCACGGCGAGGAAGACGGTCGGCTGCACTTCGCGCAGGTTGTCCGGCACCGTTTCCGGGCTTTCGGCAAAATTCATCACCCCGCCGAGCGCGACTGAATTGTAGTAGCCGCCGAGCCGTTCGGCGATGTGGCACAACGGCAGGAACAGCAGGCGCTCGTGCTTGCCCGGCGGCAGGTATTTGTCGGAGTGCTTGAGCTGCGAGATGATGCTGAAATTGGTGTGCATGGCGCCCTTGGCGGGCCCCGTCGTGCCGGATGTATAGACCAGCATCACCAGATCCTTCGATCCGCGGCTGGCGATCATCGCTTCCCATTTCTCGGGGTGCGCGGCCATGTTGTTGCGGCCGATCGCCTGCAGCTCGTCGAGCGACATCACCATGTCGTCGTGGAACTTCTCCAGTCCCTTGGTGTCGAACACGACGACCTTTTTCAGCGTCGGGCAGCGCTCGCGGCACTCCAGCACCTTGTCGAGCTGCTCATCGTCCTCGACGAAGATGATGCTCGTGCGCGAATCGTTGATGAGATATTCGACCTGCTTGACCGAATCGGTCGGATAGATGCCCGAGGAGACGCCGCCGGCGCACACCACGCCCATGTCGGCGTAGACCCATTCGGCCATCGTGCTCGCCAGAATCGAGGCCGTGTCGCCAGGCTTGAACCCGAGCGCGTCGAGCCCGTAGGCGACCTCCTTCACGATTTCGAGCCACTCGTTCCACGTGACCGATTGCCAGACGCCCAGATGCTTGTGGCGCAGCGCGGTCGTCGGTCCGCGCTTTTCCACCGCAAGCAGAAAGCTGCGCGCGATCGTGTCGGCCACGGCCTTGTCCTGCGACGTCATCTGCGAATGTCCCTCCGTTGTCCCGACGCTGCGGCTTACCGCCAGGTCTTTTTCTTTTTCCAGCGCCGCTCGCCGCGCGCGCTTTCTTCCTTGGCGCCGAGATAGAATTCCTGAATGTCCTTGCTCTGCATCAGTCGCTCGCACGAGTCCGCCATCACCACGCGCCCGACCTCGATCACATAGCCGTAATGGGCGGTTTCGAGCGCGATCTTGGCGTTTTGCTCGACCAGCAGCACGCTCACGCCCTCTTCGGCGTTAACGCGCTTGATGATGCTGAAAATTTCCTTCACCAGCAAGGGCGAAAGCCCGAGCGAGGGTTCGTCCAGCAGCAGCAGCTTGGGCCGGCTCATCAGCGCGCGGCTGATGGCGAGCATCTGCTGTTCGCCGCCCGACAATTGCACCGCCGGCTGGGCAAGGCGCTCCTTCAGACGCGGAAAATACTCGAAAATGCGCTCGATATCGCGCGCCACGCCCGCCGAATCCTTGCGCAGGAACGAGCCCATCTGAAGGTTTTCGGCCACCGACAGGAACGGGAACACCTCGCGCCCTTCCGGCACATGCGCGATGCCCATTTCCACGATCTTGTTGGGCTCCATCCGGGTGATCGGCTGGCCCTCGAACTCGACAGACCCCTTGCGCGGGTCGAGCACGCCGGAAATGGTCTTCAGAATCGTCGTCTTGCCGGCGCCGTTGGCGCCCAGAATGGTGACGATCTGGCCTTTCGGCGCCTCCAGGCTCACGCCGCGGATCGCCATGATCGGCCCGTAATAGCTCTCGATGTTGCTGACCTTGAGGATGGGCGCGCCGTCCATGTCTGTCTTCCCCCTCAGGCGCCGAGATAGGCTGCGACCACGTCCGGGTGCGATTGCACCTCGGACGGCGAGCCGATGGTGAGAACGCGGCCGTAGTTGAGCGCGAGCACGCGGTCGGACACGCGGTTGACCAGCGACATGTCGTGCTCGACCATCAGCACGGTGACCCCCAGCTGGTCGCGAATGTCGCGAATCCAGTAGCTCATGTCGTCCGTCTCCTCCACGTTCAGGCCGGAGGAGGGCTCGTCGAGCAGGATCAGTTTCGGCTCGCAGCACAGCGCGCGGGCGAGTTCCACCACCTTGCGCACGCCGTAGGGCAGGCCCGAGATCATCTTGTCGCGATAGGCGGCGATGCCGAGGAAATCGATCACTTCCTCGACATGTTTGCGATGGGCGCGCTCGCTCTGGCGCACCTTGGGAAGAAATAGCAGATCCTCGATCAGGGTCGTGTTGTTGGTGCGATGGCGGCCAACCAGCATGTTCTGCAGCACGGTCGCGTTCTCGAACAGTTCGATGTTCTGGAACGTGCGGGCGATTCCGTGATGCACGATCTGGTGCGCCGGAATCTCGGTGATGTCCTCACCCTCCAGATACAGCCGCCCGTGGGTCGGTTTGTAGAATTTCGAGATGAGGTTGAAGATCGACGTCTTGCCCGCGCCGTTGGGGCCGATGATCGTGAAGATCTCGCCCTTTTCGACAGCGAAGGAGACTTCGCTGACGGCCTTCAGGCCGCCGAAGTGCAACGACAGGTTGTCGGCGCGAAGATAGCTCACCGCACGCGCTCCGATTTCATGTAGGTCTTCTGACGCACGAAGGTCGCCTGTTTGTAGAGCGGGAACAGCTGGAAGAAGAGCTTGATCTTCAGCCAGCGCCCGTAGAGGCCGTGCGGCTCGAACAGGATGAACGCCATGATCACGATGCCGTAGATCGCGCCCTTCAGGCCCGCCGCCGAACCCCAGCGCGCCAGCGTTTCGTAGATCGCCGCCTTGGTGGCGGCGCCCGCGCCGAAAAGACCCGAGATATAGGCGACGAGGTTGGGCACGTCGTCCTTCAGCAGCGTCAGCAGAGGATCGACCATCACGACGAAGATCGCGCCCAGCACCGCGCCGTGCAGGCTGCCGGCGCCGCCAATCAGCACCATCATGATGAATTCGATCGACAGCGCGAGCGTGAACATCTCCGGGCTGATGAACGTCATCTTGTGGGCGAACAGGGAGCCGGCCAGACCCGTGATCCCCGCCGACAGCGCGAACGCCTTCACCTTGTAGCCGGCCACGTCGATGCCCATGGAGCGCGCCGCGGTCTCGCTGTCGCGCACCGCGATCAGCGCGCGCCCGGTCGGCGAGCGCAGGATGTTGAGCGTTAGCAGAATGACGGCCACCAGCACAGCCAGGCACAGGAAATAGAAGGACGGACTGTCGCGCTGGATCGCATAGCCGAAGATCTCGGCCGTCTTCACGCGCAGGCCCTCGTTGCCGTGCGTCACGCTCTCCCAGCGCGCGAGCAGTTCCTCCATCAGGAAGCCGAAGGCGATGGTGGCGATGACGAGATAGATGCCCTGCAGGCGCAGCGCCGGAAAGCCGACGATCGCTCCGATCGCACCCGCAAGCAGCCCTGCCAGCACGAAATAGACGGGAAAGGGCACGCCGTATTTCTGCGCGACCGCCGTCGTATAGGCGCCCATCGCCAGGAACGCGGCGTGGCCGAGCGAGGCCAGGCCCGTGAAGCCGGCGAGAATCATCAACCCGACCGCCACCGTCGCGTAGATGAAGACGAAGACGAGCTGGCTCTGCATGTAGGAGCCGAGCACGAACGGCGCGGCGAGCAGCGCGAGCATGAGCGCGCCGTAGGACCAGGCGTAGCCCGAATGCGGGATGAGTTTGATGTCCTGATCGTAATCGGTCTTGAAAATGAACCGCATCGGAGCGTCTCAGACTTTTTTCGAGAGATAGGCGCCGAAGAGACCTTCGGGACGAACCATCAGCACCGTCAGCAGCACCAGATAGGGCGCGGCGTCCTTCCAGCCTTCGGGCAGGTAGAAGCCCGCCAGCGACTCGATGACGCCGATGATGACGCCGCCGACGAGCGCGCCCGGAATGGAGCCGAACCCGCCGAGCACCGCGGCCGGAAACGCCTTCAGGCCCAGCGCCAGACCCACGTTGGAATGGATGAAGGTGATGGGGGCGAGCAGAATGCCCGCGCAGGTCGCCACCGCCGCCGCGATCGCCCAGACGAGCGAGACGACGCGCTTGACCGGAATGCCCATGTAATAGGCCGCCAGCATGTTCTCGGACGTGGCGCGCATGGCGGTTCCCAGCCGCGTCTTGTTGAAGAACAGGTAGAGCGCCACGCTGAGGATGAGGGTGGCGGCGATGATCGACAGTTTGTCGTGCGCCAGCACCAGATCGCCCACTTTCAGCACGCCGTCGGAGAACGGCGTCTGGATTTTCAGGTCGTCCGTGCCCCAGATCATGCCCGCGACCGAGCGCAGGAAATACCCCAGCCCGATCGTCGCCATCACGATGGAGAACTGCGGATTGCCGAGAATGGGCCGCACGAGAATGCGCTCGCCGATCATCGCGACGATCGCCATCGACAGCACCGACAGCAGGAAGCCCAGCCAGTAGTTGAGGCCCGACATCGCGATGAAGGTGAACGCGAAGAAGCCGCCGAGCATCATCAGATCGCCCTGGGCGAAATTGACGACCTCGGTCGCCTTGTAGATGAGCACGAAGCCGAGCGCGATGAGTCCGTAGACGCAGCCGAGCGCAATCCCGCTAACGGTCTGCTGAACGAGATCCAGCATCCCTCAAAATCCTCCCCGTCCGGCGCAGGCGCCGAAATTCCTCAAGACCCGGATCGAGGCCGGGCGTTCGTTCTTGCGCCCTCCGGCCCGCAACGTGCGGAGCGTCGGGCGGCGCTGTGCGGTCCACAAGATGGTCCGACAATTGACCTATACTGCGTTGCCTCTTCGGCCGGCGCAAGAGGCGATCTGAGGCGCCCTCAAATTTTTCCACGGCGGCGGGAGCGCGCGGGATCAGCCGATCCGGCGGCCCTGCGCATCGACGATCGGCTGACCATCTTCCTTCGCGAAGGGGCCGGGCGGCGCGCTGTCGATCAGATCGAGCACGGTTTCGCTCGGCCGGCAAAGCCGCACGCCTTTCGCCGTGCACACGAAAGGCCGCTCGACCAGCGCCGGATCGGCCACCATCGCGGCCAGGATCGTTTCGTCGTCGGCCTCGGCCAGCGCCTGCGCCTTCGCGTTCTTCGTGCGCATGGCCTGTCGCGGCGAAAGGCCGGCCGCCGCGAACAGGCCGAGCAATTGCGCGCGCGTCCAGCCGGTCTCCAGATATTCGATCACGTGCGGGCGATAGCCCGCGGCCTCCACGATCTTGAGCACGTTGCGAGACGTGCCGCAGGCCGGATTGTGGTGAATGACGACGTCCAAGGCTGCCCCTCACGAACACGGTTTCAGAAACACCGGATCGGCGCCGCCGGCAAGCGCGGCCGCCTCGCGGCAGGCGCCGCGCGCGCAGATCGTCCAGTCGCCGGCGGCGCCCGATCGCCGCAGCGTGACGCGCACTTGCGGCGGCAGACGCGGCGTCCAGGCCCAGAAGCGGCCCTCGCGTCGCGCGTCCGGCGGCGGCTCCATGCCGGCGCCCGTTCCCTCCACGCGCGCCCGCGCCAGCACAAGGCCGTCGGGCGTCGCGCGCCACGTTTCCTCCCACATGGTCTTTTCCACCGAATGACGCCACGCGAGCGTGATGTCGTCGCCGAGCGCGATCAGCGCCGCGCCGACCGCCAGGCAGATCACGCCGCGGCCATGCGGCGCACACGCAACACATGCGCGCCGATGACGAGCGCGGCGAGCGCCAGGCCGATTTCGTCGGTCAGGGGAATGGCCGCGACCAGAAACGCAGCCGCCGCCAGACACAGCGCGCGCTCCCATAAGGTCAGGTCGCGCAGCATGTAGCCGATGAAACCCGCGCCCCACAGGCAGATCGCCAGCGCCGCCTTGGCGACGATCCACACGACCGCGAGCGCATAGGCCAGGCCGTCCACGCCCTTCACCGGTTGCAGCATCAGCGCGGGGTCGTAGACCGCCATGAACGGAATGACGAAACCGGCGATGGCGATGCGCACCGCCTCGAACCCGATCTTGAACCCGGATTCGCGCGCGATCGGCGCCGCGGCGAACGCCGCCAGCGCCACCGGCGGCGTGAGATCGGCCATGATGCCGAAGTAGAACACGAACATGTGGCTGACAATCAGCGGCACGCCGAGTTTGAGCAGAATGGGCGCTGCGATCGAGGATGTGATGATGTAGTTGGGAATGGTCGGAATGCCCATGCCGAGAATGAGGCTGACCAGCATCGTCAGCGCGAGGGCCAGAAACAGGCTTTTTTCACCGACCGACACCACCGCGGCGCCGAAAATCGTGCCGACGCCCGTCAGCGTCATGGCGCCGATGACGATGCCGACAACCGCGCAGGCGATGCCGACCGGAACCGCCTGCCGCGCGCCTTCCGCCAGCGCGTCGCGACAGATGGCGAGTGTTTCGCGCCCGCCCTGCACGAACAGGTTCCAGACGATCAGCGCCGCGATCAGCGCGACGATGACGAGCACCCCGTACCGGAAGAACGCCGAGCACAACAGGCCGAGCCCGACCCAGAACACGAGGCGCAGCGCGGCCGAGCCGAGACCGAGCGCGATCGAAGAGCCCAGAATGAGCAGCACCGTCAGCGCCAGTCCGATCGAGCCGGAAAACAGCGGCGTGAAACCGGCGAACAACAGATAGACCAGGACGACGAGCGGAATGATGAGATGCCATTTACGCATCAGCGCACGGCCGGCGTTTGGCAGTTCGCTGCTCGGCAGGCCGACCAGCCCGCGTTTGCCCGCTTCCAGATGCACGGCGAGGAAGGCCGCGAAATAATAGAGGATGGCGGGAATGACCGCCGCCTGCACGATCGCCGCGTAAGGCACGTCGATCGTTTCGGCCATGATGAAGGCGACGGCGCCCATCACCGGCGGCATGATCTGTCCGCCCATCGAGGCGGTGGCCTCCACGCCGCCGGCGAACGCCGCGCGATAGCCGTAGCGTTTCATCAGCGGAATGGTGAACTGCCCGGTCGAAACCACGTTGGCCACGCCGGAACCCGAGATCGTGCCCATCAGGCCGGAAGAGAACACAGCCACCTTCGCAGGTCCGCCGCGCGCCGAGCCGAACAGGCCCATCGCCACATCCGTGAACAACTGGATCATGCCCGCGCGTTCGAGAAAGGCGCCGAACAGCACGAACAGGAAGATGAACGTCGCGGACACGCCGGTCGGCGTCGCGTAGACGCCTTCCGTGCCGAACGCCATCTGGTCGATCACCTGTTCGAAACTGTAGCCGCGATGGTTGAGCGGCGCGGGCAGATACTGGCCGAACAGGCAATAGGCGAGAAAAAGGCCGGACACGATCGGCAGCGCCGGCCCCATGAAGCGCCACGCCAGCACGAACAGCACGCCGAGCGCGACGACCCCGACGACGAGATCGAGCTGGTTGATGTCGCCCGCGCGCGTCAGCAGGTCCTTGTAGAAATGCCATTGATAGAGCGCGACCAGCGCGCCGAGCACGGCGATGGCGAGCGAAAGAGCCTTGGCCAGCCGCGTGTCCGACCGGTGCGCATAGAGCAGTCCGCCGGCGACGACGCAGAGATAGCCGACATGCAGCGCGCGCAGCACCTGGTTCGGCAGCGAGCCTTCGAACCGCGCGATCAGCTCGACCGCAACCATCAGCGGCGCCCAGGCCAGCGCCGCCGGCCATGCGTCCGCGCCGCGCATCGCGCGCGACACGATGAAGCCGAGCCAGCCGATCATCGCCAGCCGCAGCGCGTCGACCAGCGTCATGTCGCTGCCCGCAAGGGCGGCGATCTTCGCGCCGAGCGGCAGGTTGAAGGCGGTGGCGATCTGAAACAGCGAGAACGAAACCGCGATCCAGAACAAGGCGTCGCCGGCCCGGCCGGGTCCGAAACCGGCCGGCAGTCCGTGTTCGGGATCGACGAGCGCCGGATCGGACGCCGGGGAGGAAGCGGACATCGACGCGCCCGTTACGGCAGTTTCAGGCCTTTTTCCTTGTAATAGCGCGCTGCGCCGGCATGCAGCGGCACGGGCATGCCGTCGAGCGCGCTTTCGAGCTTCACGCCGCGCCCGGCCGCATGTGCGGCGGCCAGCGCATCGAGATTCTCGTACATGGATTTTGTCATCTGGTAGATCGTCTCATCCTTCACCCCCTCGTGCGTGACGAGGTAATTGACGACCGCCGCCGTCGGCACGGACTGCGTCTGCCCGGTATAGGTGTTGGCCGGAACGCTCACCGCGACGAACGGCGGCCCGGCCTTGGCGACGACGTCGGCCGGCACGCTCACGACGACGATCTCGACGGAGGCGGCGAGGTCGCGGATGGAGGCGACGCCGAGCCCCGCCGATTGCAGCGTGGCGTCGAGCTGGCGGTTCTTCACCAGTTCCACCGATTCGGCGAACGGCAGATATTCCACCTTGCCCAGGTCCTTGTAGGAGAGACCCGCGGCCTTGAGGATTTCGCGCGCGTTGAGTTCGGTGCCCGATTTCGGCGCGCCGACCGAGAGGCGCTTGCCCTTCAGATCGGCGAGCGTGCGGATGCCGCTGTCTTTGGCGGCGACGATCTGGATGAAGTTGGGATAGACGGCGCTCACCCCGCGCAATTTTTTCAACGGCGCCTTGAACCCGGCCTCCTCGTCGCCCTTCCACGCCGCAATCAGCGAATCGCCGAGCGTGAAGGCTATTTCGCCTTTCCCCTGCTGCAGCAGGTTCAGGTTCTCGACGGAGGCCTTGGTCGCCTGCACGCTGGGACGTGCGCCGGGAATCTTGTCCGCGTAGATTTTCGAGAGCGCGACGCCCATCGGATAATAGACGCCGGACGTGCCGCCGGTGAGGATGTTGATGAATTCCTCCGCGCGCGCGGGCGCGGCTGCGAGCGCGAGCGCGACGGCGGCGGCGGCGATGCGGCGCAAGGCGATGGTCGACGAAACCCTGATCATAGAAACGCGCTCCCTCGGTTCCCGCGCCCGCGTCGCCACGGGCGTATTGCGGGCAGCTTGGGAGCGCGGCCCGCGCCTCGTCAAGAGCGGGCGCGGCCCGGCGCGATCTAGAACGACAGCCGAACGCCGCCGAAACCCGAGACGCCGGGGCCGAGATAGCCGATCGGCGTCTCGTATCGCTTGTTGAAAAGGTTGTCGACGCGCGCGAACGCGGTCACGCCCTCGGCCGCCTCGTACTCTGCCGCCAGATTGACGAGCATATGCGCCGGCGCCTTCACGCGCGTGAAAGCGATGCGGTCGAAGTCGACCCAGCCGCCGACGCGCACGAGCGTGGCCGACAGGCTCAGCTTCTCCATCGGCCGCCATGTCGCCTGCACGCTCGCCTTGCTGCGCGGCCGGCGCAGGAGGTCGGGCTGCGGCGTGCCTTCCGCCGCCTGCCGGAGCGCCTCGGCCAGATAGCCGGCGGCGGTCGCGATGGACGTGGCGTCGCGCGCGATCGTGTAGGTGTAGTCAGCGCGCAGCGAGAACTCGGGCGTCAGGTTGAGCGCGGCGAACGCCTCGAAACCGTAGGTCTTCGCGCTGCCGATGTTGGAGAGCGTCTGCTCGAACACGAACGGCGCGCTCGGCGGCAATGTCGCGATCTGAATGAGATTGCGGATGGTGTTGCGGAAATAGGTCGCGCCGAACCGCACGCGGTCGTCGAACAGGGGTTGTTCGAACCCGATGTCGAAGCCGCGCGATTCCTCCGGCCGCAGGTTGGGATTGGCGTAGAAATTGTAGAACGGGCTGAAATACGAAGCGTAGAGCTGCGAGAGCGTCGGCGCCTTGAAGCCCGTGCCGTAGCTGGCCTTCAGCACGGTCCCGGCGACCGGAACGTGGAACGCGGGGGCGATGCGCCAGGACGTATGGGCGCCGAATGCATCGTGCCGGTCGTGGCGCACGTTGGCCGCGATGAAGAACCGGTCGGCGATGCGGCCCGTATATTGCGCAAACAATCCCGTATTGCCGGTGCGTCCGCGCGCCGCCGTCTGCGTCTCCGGATCGAACGCGGGCGCATCGAACGTTTCGATCTGCCGCTCCACGCCGGCCATCACGCGATGGTCGGGCGTGATCGCGAATTCCGAACGCCAGTCGAACTTCGTGCGCGCGCCGACATAGAGATTGGGCGCGATCGGTCCGAACACGGTTTCCGGCGAACTTGTCCAACCGCGCGTGTTGAAGCGCGACACGCCGAACACATGTTTCAGCCGGCCCTCCAGCATCGTCCACTCGCCTTCCAGGCGGCCTTGGAAATGCCGGTCGTTGGTGAAGGACTGGCGCGTGGCGAGCGCGTTCGGCAGATAGGGAAACCACAGATTGGCGTCGGTGTAGCGCGCCGTCGCGTTGATGCGGAACCGGTCGCTCACCTGCACGCCGATCCTGGCCGAGCCGGTGGCGTTGTTGAAGACGTTGGGCGCGTCCGCGCCCGGCGAGGCGAAGACAGGCGCGCCGTTCGGCGGAAAAAAGACCGACGGCGTCGCGCGCACCGCATTGGCGCCGATCCGCGACAGCGAGAACGAATAATCGACAGCCTCGTGCGCGCCCGACAGCCGCGCGGCCAGGTTCAGCGCCCCGAACGAGCCCGCTTCGCTCGTCAGCGAAACCTTCGGCCGGCCCTGTCCGCGCTTCGTGGAAATGGCGATCACGCCGCCGATCGAATCCGATCCGTAGAGACCGCCCTGCGGCCCGCGCAGAATTTCGATCCGCTCGATGTCGCTGGTCAGGATTTTCGACAGATCGACCGCCCCGGTCGCGGAGCTGGGGTCGCTGGCGTCCACGCCGTCGATGAAGACTTTCACATGGTTCGAATTGGTCCCCCGCATGAACGCGGAGGCGATCCCGCCCGGCCCGCCGGACTGCACGACATGCAGGCCGGGGACCGTCTGCAATGCCTCCGGCGCCGTGCGCCGCTGCGTGCGCTGAAGCTGCTCGCCGGTGATGACGGTGACCGAACTGCCGGTTTCGCTGGTCGGCGTCGGCGCGGCGTTGGCGACCACGTTGATTTCCGGCAGCGTCTCGACCGGCCCGCGCGGCGCTGTCTGGGCGTGCGCGGGCAGGAGCGCCGGCAGGGGCGCTGGCAGGAGCGCGAAAGCGGAAACGGACCCGGCGAGCGCGGCCCGCCGGAAGCAAGCGGAGGGGGAAAACATGAGAAAAAATCTCGCGGCAACGTGGACCGTCACTGCGATCGGTTGAGCCCGCGGCGTCGAAATCGCCGCCACGGACCTTCGCCGCCCCGGGCGCCCCGACCGGAACCATCGCGCGTGACCACGACTGACGGCAGGTCTCCTGGCTCGCAGGTCTTCGCTTTCGGCCGCCTTCCCGGGGGTCGCCCCCAGTGGCGTGATGGCCGCAGGCTCGCTGCTTACAGTTGCGGGGGCAGCCACGGCCTTGCGCCCGAAGGCGCGCACCGTGTTCCCGTTTTAAGCCCTCTCGGGCGCCGTCGCGGGGATGAACACCGTTTCGCCGCAGCGAGTCAAGCGCGCGCCGGCTTGGACGCGGCCTGCCGGCTCAAGTAATCTGGGGTTTTCCAGTTCGACGGTCCGCCATGCCGCTGCACCCAGCTCTGCCGTATCTGAAATCCGCCGAAAAGGGCAAGGTTGTCACGGCCGCCGATGCGGTGCGCCTCATCCACGACGGCGATACGGTGGCGACCGGCGGGTTCGTCGGCATAGGGTTTGCGGAAGAAATCGCCATTGCGCTGGAGCAGCGTTTTCTGGCGGAGAGCGCCCCGCGCGATCTGACCCTCGTCTATGCGGCCGGACAGGGCGACGGCAGGACGCGTGGCCTCAATCACCTTGGCCACGACGGGCTGGTCAAACGGATCATCGGCGGCCACTGGGGTCTCGTGCCCGCGCTGCAGAAACTCGCCGTCGAAAACCGCATCGAGGCCTACAACCTGCCGCAGGGCGTCATCTCGCATCTGTTCCGCGACATCGCGGCGCACAGGCCCGGCCATATCACCAGCGTGGGCCTCGACACGTTCGTCGATCCGCGCAACGGCGGCGGCAAGCTGAACGCGCGCACGAAGGAGGACGTGGTGGAGCTGATGCCGATCCACGGCGTCGACTACCTGTTCTATCCGGCCTTTCCGATCCATGTCGGAATCATCCGCGCCACCACCGGCGATCCCGACGGCAATCTGACGATGGAGAAGGAGGCGCTGACGCTCGAGGCGCTCGCCATCGCCATGGCGGCGCGCAATTCCGGCGGCATCGTCATCGCGCAGGTCGAGCGCGTGGCCGAGAGCGGCAGCCTCAATCCGCGCCAGGTGAAAGTGCCGGGCGTGCTCGTCGATTGCGTGGTCGTCGCGCGGCCCGAAAACCACTGGCAGACGTTCGCCACGCCCTACAACCCGGCCTACAGCGGCGAGATCCGCGTGCGCACGGCGTCGCTGCCGGCCATGCCCATGAGCGCGCGCAAGATCATCGCGCGGCGCGCGGCGCTGGAGTTGAAGGCCAACAGCGTGGTCAATCTCGGCATCGGCATGCCGGAGGGCGTGTCGGCGGTGTGCAACGAGGAGAAGATCGTCGATCTACTGACCATGACGGCCGAACCGGGCGTCATCGGCGGGGTGCCGGCGAGCGGGCTCGATTTCGGCGCCGCCTCCAACACGCAGGCCGTGCTCGACCAGCCCTACCAGTTCGATTTCTACGACGGCGGCGGCCTCGACATCGCCTTCCTGGGCCTCGCCCAGGCCGACCGGCGTGGCGATCTCAACGTCAGCCGGTTCGGGCCGCGGCTCGCCGGCGCCGGCGGCTTCATCAACATCAGCCAGAAGGCCAAGCGCGTGGTCTTCGTCGGCACGTTCACGGCCGAGGGGCTCGAGGTCGCCATCGAGGATGGCGGGCTGCGCATCCGCAAGGAAGGGTCCGCGCGCAAATTCGTGCATGCGGTCGAGCACCGCACCTTCTCCGGCCCGCATGCGGCCGCCAGCGGGCGCGGCGTGCTCTACGTCACCGAGCGCTGCGTATTCGCGCTGCGGCCGGAAGGGCTGGAGCTGATCGAGATCGCGCCGGGCATCGACGTTTCGCGCGACATTCTCGCCCATATGGACTTCGCGCCCATCGTGCACGGCGCTCCCGCGCTGATGGACGCGCGCATCTTCCGTGAAGGCCCGATGGGCCTGCGCGACGATCTCCTGAGCCTGCCGCTCGACCAGCGCTTCATGTTCGACGCGGCGCGCGATACGCTGTTCATCAATCTGGAGCGGTTTTCGGTGCGCAGCCCCGCCGACATCGACGCGATCCGCCAGACGGTGGAGCGCAAGCTGTCGCCGCTCGGCCGCAAGGTGAAGGCCGTGGTCAACTACGATAATTTCGCCATCGCGCCGGAACTGCTCGACCCCTATTCGGCGATGGTGCGCGGCCTGATGGAACGGTTCTACACGCACGTGTCGCGCTATACGACGAGCGGTTTCCTGCGCATGAAACTGGGCGCGGCGTTGCAGCGGCGCGGCGTTTCGCCCCATATCTATGAAAGCGCCGAGGAGGAGGCCGCAGCGGCTTCGTGAGCGAAGCGCGCGGCAGGGATCAGGACATGCACACCGAGGCCGCCCCGACCAGCGCCGATTTCGACGAGATGCGCGCGCGCGCGCTGATCGAGCCGCTGAAACATCTGGACGGCGCGGCGCTGCCGATCCTCCACGCGCTGCAGCAGGCTTTCGGCTGCATCGACGCGCGCGCCGTCGCGCTCGTCGCCGACGCGCTGGATCTTTCGCGCGCCGAAGTGCATGGCCTGGTGACGTTCTATCCGGATTTTCGCGCCACGCCCGAACCGCGCCGGGTCGTCAAACTGTGTCGCGGCGAGGCGTGTCAGGCGCTCGGATGCGAGGCGCTGGTGGAAGACCTGGCGGGGCGCGGGGTCGTCGTCGACGGCGCCGGCGCGGCGGCGGTCGAGAGCGTCTATTGCCTCGGCAATTGCGCGCTCGGCCCGTCCGCGATGGCGGATGGCGAACTCGTCGGGCGGTTGACGCCGGAAAAACTGGCGCGCCTGTGCGCGCTCGAAAGCGAGGGCGCATGACGCCCGTGCGCATTTTCGTGCCGCAGGACGCCGCCGCCGCATCGGTCGGCGCGGATGCGGTCGCGCGCGCGCTCGCGCACGAGGCGGCCGCGCGCGGTCTGGCGTTCGACATCGTGCGCACCGGCGCGCGCGGCATGATGTGGCTGGAGCCGCTCGTCGAGGTGGAGACGCACGGCGGCCGCATCGCCTACGGCCCGGTCGGCGCGGGCGACGTGGCGGGCCTCGTCGACGCCGGCTTTCATGCGGGCGGCGCGCATCGCCTGCGCCTCGGCGCGATCGAGGATCTCGATTGGATGAAGCGCCAGTCGCGGCTCGTGTTCGCGCGCTGCGGCGTGCAGCATCCGCTGTCGCTCGATGACTGGCGCGCGAGGGGCGGTCTTGCCGGACTGAAGCGCGCGCTCGAAATGGGACCGGAAGCCATCGTCGACGCCATTCAGGCTTCCGGCTTGCGCGGCCGCGGCGGCGCCGGGTTTCCGGCGGGCGTGAAATGGGCGACCGTGCGGGACGCGGAGGCCGACCGCAAATACGTCGTCTGCAATGCCGACGAAGGCGACAGCGGAACCTTCGCCGACCGCATGCTGATGGAGGGCGACCCGTTCCAGATCGTCGAGGGCATGATCGTCGCCGGCCTGGCGGTCGGCGCCACGAAGGGCTTCGTCTATGTGCGCTCCGAATATCCGCGCGCCTTTCGCGCCATGACGCAGGCGATCGCGCGCGCGCAACAGGCCGGCCTCCTGGGCGACGACGTTCTGGGTTCGCGCCGCGCGTTCCGCATCGAGGTCCGGCTCGGCGCCGGCGCCTATATCTGCGGCGAGGAAATGGCGCTGATCGAAAGTCTCGAGGGCAAGCGCGGCATGGTGCGCGCCAAGCCGCCGCTGCCGGCCGTCAGCGGCCTGTTCGGGCGCCCCACGCTCGTCCACAACGTGCTGACGCTCGCGGCCGTTCCCTTCATCCTTGCACATGGCGCGGACGCCTATGCCGCCTATGGCGTAGGCCGCTCGCGCGGCACGATGCCGATCCAGCTCGCCGGCAACGTCAAACGCGGCGGGCTGATCGAGGCGGGGTTCGGATTGTCGTTGCGCGAGATCGTCGAGGATTTCGGCGGCGGAACGCTGTCGGGTCGTCCGGTGCGCGCGGTGCAGCTCGGCGGCCCGCTCGGCGCCTATCTGCCGGAGACGGCGCTCGACGTGAAATTCGACTATGAATCGCTTTCCGCCGTCGGCGGAATGCTGGGTCACGGCGGAATCGTCGTGTTCGACGACAGTGTCGACATGGCGCGGCAGGCGCGGTTCGCCTTCGCGTTCTGCGCGCGCGAAAGCTGTGGCAAATGCACGCCCTGCCGCATCGGCGCGGTGCGCGGGCTGGAGACGATGGACCGCATCATCGCCGGCGAGAACGTCGAGGCCAATATCGCGCTGGTGCGCGATCTCGGCGCGTTGATGAGCGAAGCCTCGCTCTGCGCGATGGGCGGCCTGACGCCCGCGCCCGTCTTGAGCGCGCTCCGCCATTTCGGCGTGGATTTCCGCGCGCGCCGCACTCGGGAGGCAGGATCATGAGCCTCATGAAGGAGATCGATTTCGGCACGCCGCCCGGGACGGCGGGCAAGGACGTCTGGCTCGTCGTCGATGGCGAGCGCGTGCGCGTTCCCGCCGGTACGTCGGTGATGGCGGCCGCCATGAAACGCGGCGTGACGATTCCCAGATTGTGCGCGACCGACATGCTGGAGCCGTTCGGCTCCTGCCGGCTGTGTCTGGTCGAAATCGAAGGGCGTCGCGGCGCGCCGGCCTCCTGCACCACGCCGGTGGAGGAAGGCATGGTGGTGACGACGCAATCGCCGCGCCTCGCCGCGCTGCGCAGGGGCGTGATGGAGCTCTACATCTCCGACCATCCGCTCGATTGCCTTGTCTGCGCGGCCAACGGCGATTGCGAGTTGCAGGACATGGCGGGCGCGGTCGGTCTGCGCGAGGTGCGCTACGGCGCGGGCGCGAACCATTGTTCGGACGCCAGGGACGAGTCCAATCCCTATTTCAGTTACGATCCGTCGAAATGCATCGTCTGCAATCGCTGCGTGCGCGCGTGCGAGGAGGTGCAGGGAACATTCGCGCTGACCGTCGCGGGCCGCGGGTTCGACGCGCGCATCGCGCCGGGCGCGACGGATTTTCTGTCGTCGGAATGCGTGTCGTGCGGCGCCTGCGTGCAGGCTTGTCCGACCGCGACTCTGATTGAGAAATCGGTGGTCGCCGCCGGCCAGCCCGAACACGCGGTCCTCACCACGTGCGCCTATTGCGGCGTCGGCTGCACGTTCCGCGCCGAGATGCAGGGCGAGCGGGTGGTGCGCATGGTTCCGGCCAGGAGCGGCCGCGCGAACGAGGGCCATTCCTGCGTCAAGGGTCGTTTCGCATGGGGCTATGCGACCCATCCCGACCGCATTCTCAAGCCGATGGTGCGCGAGCGGATAGAGGACGCATGGCGCGAGGTGTCGTGGCGCGAGGCCATCGCCTTCGCCGCGGCGCGGCTGAAGCGCATTCAGGCCTCGCACGGCAGGCAGGCGGTCGGCGCCATCACCTCCTCGCGCTGCACGAACGAGGAAGTCTATCTCGTGCAGAAACTCGCGCGCGCCGCGTTCGGCAACAACAATGTCGACACCTGCGCGCGCGTGTGCCACGCGCCGACCGGTTACGGCTTGAAGACGGCGTTCGGAACCTCCGCCGGCACCCAGGATTTCAGGTCGGTCGAACAGGCCGACGTCGTATTGCTGATCGGCGCCAACCCGACCGACGGCCATCCGGTCTTCGCCTCGCGTCTTAAGAAGCGCCTGCGCGCGGGCGCGAAACTGATCGTGATCGACCCGCGGAGAATAGACCTCGTCAGGACGCCGCATGTCCGCGCGGCGCACCATCTCGCCGTGCGCCCGGGCGCCAACGTCGCGCTCGTCAACGCGCTCGCGCATGTCATCGCGACCGAAAGTCTGATCGACGAGGACTATGTGCGCGCCCGCTGTTCGTGGGACGATTTCGCGCTGTGGCGCGATTTCGTCGCGCGCCCGGAAAATTCTCCCGAGGCGATGGCGCCCCACACCGGCGTCGATGCGCGGGAGGTGCGCGCGGCCGCCCGGCTCTATGCCAAGGCCCGGAACGCGGCGATCTATTACGGGCTCGGCGTCACCGAACACAGTCAGGGTTCGACAATGGTCATGGGCCTCGCCAATCTGGCGATGGCGACCGGCAATGTCGGGCGCGCGGGCGTGGGCGTGAACCCGCTGCGCGGACAGAACAACGTGCAGGGTTCGTGCGACATGGGATCCTTCCCGCACGAACTGCCGGGCTATCGCCACATTTCGGACGCGGGCGTGCGCGCCGCGTTCGAAGTCGCGTGGGGCGTGCGGCTCGACGCGGAACCCGGCCTGCGCATCATGAACATGCTGGACGAGGCGCTCGAAGGGCGCTTTCGCGGCATCTATATCCAGGGCGAGGATATCGCTCAGTCCGACCCCAACACGCAGCATGTCGCGGCGGCCCTCGCCGCGATGGACTGCGTGATCGTGCAGGATCTTTTCCTGAACGAGACGGCGAAATACGCGCACGTTTTCCTGCCCGGCGCTTCGTTCCTCGAAAAGGACGGCACGTTCACCAACGCCGAACGTCGCATCAACCGTGTGCGCAAGGTCATGCGTCCGCGCGCCGGCAAGGACGAATGGCGCATCACGTGCGATCTCGCCGCCGCGCTGGGCTTCGCGATGGAGTACGACGGTCCGTCCGAGATCATGGACGAGATAGCTCGCCTCACGCCGAGTTTCGCTGGCGTGAGCTACGACAAGCTGGAGCGGCTCGGCTCGGTGCAGTGGCCCTGCAACGACGCCGCGCCCGAAGGCACGCCGACCATGCATGTCGGCGCCTTCGTCTCGGGCGCCGGTCGGTTCATGCTCACCGAATATGTGCCGACCGACGAGCGCACCGGACCGCGTTTTCCGCTCATTCTCACAACCGGGCGCATTCTCGCGCAATACAATGTCGGCGCGCAGACCCGGCGCACGGACAACGACGTGTGGCATGCCGAAGACGTTCTGGAAATCCATCCCCACGACGCCGAGCAGCGCGGCGTCGTGTCGGGCGATCTGGTCGCGCTCGCAAGCCGCTCGGGCGAGATCGCGTTGCGCGCGCGTGTGTCCGAGCGCATGCAGCCGGGCGTCGTCTACACCACGTTCCATCACGCCAGGACCGGCGCGAATGTGGTGACGACGGATTATTCCGACTGGGCGACCAACTGTCCGGAATACAAGGTGACGGCGGTGGAGGTGCGGCGCACCAACGCGTTGTCGGCGTGGCAGCGGCAGGACGCGCAGGACGACGTTCGCCTCAGACGGATCGGCCCGCGCGATGCCGCAGAATAGGACCGAGGAGGCGCTCGCGCCCTCGCGCGCGGTGGAGGCCGTCGCGATCTCCTTCGCCGATGGCGCGGCCGTGCGTCGGTCGACGCATGCGGCGGTCGAAACGCCGGTCGAATTCTCTTACGGCGGCATTCCTCACGCGGTGATGATGGCGACGCCCGCCGATCTCGAGGATTTCGTCGTCGGCTTTTCCATCACCGAAGGCGTGGTGCGCGCGCCCTCGGACATACGCGCCTTCGACATCGCGCCGCGCGCCGACGGCGTGGCCATCGCCGTCGAGCTTTCGGCCGACGCGCTCGGCCGCCATCTGGCGCGCCGCCGCACCTTGAGCGGGCGAACCTCCTGCGGCCTGTGCGGCGTCGAGAGCCTGACCGACCTGCGCTCCACGCTGGCGCGCGTGCGTGCGGCGCGCCTGTCGGCGCGCGCCCTGCAACGCGCCCTCGGCGAACTCGAACGCGCCCAGCCGCTGAACGCGGCGACCCGCGCGACGCACGCCGCCGCATGGGCCGACGCCTCGGGCGCGCTCGTCTGCGTGCGCGAAGATGTCGGGCGCCACAACGCGCTCGACAAGCTGATCGGCGCGCGGCTGCGCGCGGGCGCCGACGGCGCGGACGGGTTCGTGCTCGTCACCAGCCGCGCCTCGTTCGAAATGGTGGAGAAGACGGCGACTTTCGGCGCCGGAACGCTCGTCTCCATCTCCGCGCCGACGATGCTCGCCATCGAGCGCGCGGAAAAACTCGAACTGACCCTGATCGGCGTCGCGCGCCCTGACGGCGCGCTCGTCTATGCGGGCGCTACGCCATGGAGGAGCGGACGCGATGGATGACGCGACCATATCGCCGCACTATCGGCGCAAGCTGGCGCGCATGGCGGGCCAGATCGCGGAATTCTTCAAGGCATGGCCGCCGGAAAAGGCGACGACGGCGATCGCCGACCACATCAATCAGTTCTGGTCGCCGCGCATGCGCGCCGATTTGCTCGCGCTCGTGGCGGCGGGCGGCGACGATCTGCATCCGCTGGTCGTGCAGGCGGCGGCCCGCGTGAGAAAGCCGGCGACGTGAGGAGAACGCGCGCTTTTCCGGGGTCTCGCTTTCGGCCTGCTCGCAGCGGCGCATGCGGCGCCGGCGCAGGGTTACGCCGCGCCGAATTCACGGCTTTCGGAGACCGACGCGCGCCGCTTTGCGGAAATCAGGATATGGGAACGCCGGCGCGGATGCTGAGCGCCGCCGCGCAACGATGGAAGGGCCAATGACCGACGAAACGCCGCCGAAAGCCAGGACGCCGCGCCCGGCCGATTCGATGATGGAGAAGCTGACCCTCACCCTCTTCGGCTTCGTGCTGACGGGCGTGGTCGGCGGCATGTTGACGACCTGGATTCAGCAGCGCGGCTGGGCGTGGCAGAACCGCGTGTCCGGCATCGAGAAAGACGTCGCCAATGTCGTGGCCGCCAACAAGACGACGTCGGAACTGATCAATCTGCGCTGGCACGCCGCCTACCGCATGACGCGCGCCATCGAACGCGAGGAGGACGAGGCGTCGTGGCGCGAGGCGCGCGCAAGTTTCGATCAGGCCGATCGCGAGTGGGCGCTGCATTATTCGAACGCCGTGCGCGATGTGGAATTCAACGTGGACGCGCCGTTCGGCGTCGCATCGGACGACCTCGCCAAGGTCTGGACGGTCGATTGCGTCAAGCCCGGCGGCGTCTTTCCGTTCGAGACCCGGTCGGCGCGCGTGCTGCTGGAGATGGTCAATCATTGCCATGGCCAGTTGAAGGGCGTGCTGGACCCGCTGATCGTCGCCCAGCCCGAGGAGCGGCGCATGACCAGGGCCAATCGTGAGCGGATCGACGAATCGTATCGTCGTCTCGACCGGCTCTACAAAATGAACGACGTTTTGCGTTGCGTGATTTTCGACCGCGCGGTCTCCATCCGCAACGCGCAATCGACCCAGTCCTACTGGAGCGCGTTCTTCGGCGTGGAGACGGCCACCTACCAGCCCGGCCGCAAATTGTCCGATTGCGTCTGACCGCTCAGGGTATGAAGGCGCCGGAGAGCCAGTAGAAGAACGCCGCGATCGCGCCGGCGGCCGGCATGGTGACGATCCAGGCCACGACGATGTCCTTCGCCACGTTCCACCGCACGGCCGACATGCGCCGCGCCGCGCCCACGCCCACGATCGCGCCGGTAATCGTATGGGTCGTCGAAACCGGAATGCCGAGCGCGGTTGCGCCGAACAGCGTGATGGCGCCGCCGGTCTCGGCGCAGAAACCCTGCACCGGCTGCAACCGGGTGATGCGGGAGCCCATCGTGTGAACGATGCGCCAGCCGCCGAACAGCGTGCCGAGCCCCATCGCCGCCTGGCATGTGATGACCACCCAGAACGGAACGTAGAATTTGTCGCCGAGCTGCCCGTGCGAGTAGAGCAGGACCGCGATGATGCCCATCGTCTTCTGCGCGTCGTTGCCGCCGTGGCCGAGCGAATAGAGCGATGCGGACACGAATTGAAGCCCGCGGAAAATGCGATCGACGGCGAACGGGGCGGTGCGGCGGAATGTCCATGCCACGATCAGCACCAGCACCAGCGCGAGCAGAAAGCCGAACAGGGGCGATCCGATGATGGCCGCGCCCGTCTTGGCGAGTCCTTTCCACACGATGGCGTCCAGCCCGCCTTTCGACAGGCCCGCGCCCACCAGTCCTCCGATCAGCGCGTGCGACGAGCTGGAGGGAATGCCCGCCAGCCACGTGATGACGTTCCACGATATCGCGCCCATCAGCGCGCCGAAGATCACGCGATCGTCGACGAGATTGGGCGCCACGATGCCGGTGCCGACGGTCTGCGCCACATGGAGGCCGAAGAACAGGAACGCGATGAAATTGAAGAAGGCCGCCCAGCCCACCGCGTATTGCGGCGAGAGCACGCGCGTCGAAACGATGGTGGCGATGGAATTGGCCGCATCGTGCAGGCCGTTCAGAAAGTCGAACGCCAGCGCGACGAGGATCAGGAAAATGAGGATCAGGAGAACCTGGTCCACGGCGGCCTCTCAGATATGTTCGATGACGATGCCGCTGATCTGGCTGGCGACGTCCTCCAGCCGGTCCATCACCTTTTCCAGATGGTCGTAGACTTCCGTCCCGACCACGAAGGCCATCGGATCGTTCGTGCGGTGAGCCTGATAAAGCGCTTTCACGCCGCTGTCGTGCAATTCGTCGACGCGCTCTTCCAGCCGCGTCATCTCCACCGACAGGGCCGCGATCCGCGCGTTCTTTTCGCGCATGTCGGGCAGGAGCGAGACCATCTTGCCGGCCAGTTCGGCGGCCTCCACGATCACCTCGCCCATCTGCACCATCGCCGGCTCGAACGCGGAAATGTCGAACAGCGAGATTTTCTTGGCTGTGCGCTGGATCTGGTCGATGGCGTCGTCGAGCGCGGTCGAAAGTCCGCTCACGTCGGAGCGGTCGAACGGCGTGATGAAACTGCGGCGCACGGCCAGCAGCACCTCGCGCGTGATGGCGTCCGCCTCCATTTCGACGCGCGAGATTTCCGAGGCGTGCTGCGCCACGGTGTCGCCGCCTTCGAGCAGCCGGCGCAGCGCGTGCGCGCCTTCGATGATCTTGGCGGCGTGCTCGGAATAAAGGACGAAGAACTTGTCCTCGCGCGGCATCAGCGCCTGAAACCAGCGGAGCATGACGTCCTCTCGGGTTTGGTCGCTTGAGCGATCCTTGCGGCTTTGCCTATGCCCGGCGCGCCGCCGCGGCAAGCGCGTGGCGTCAAAACCTGGGGAAAAAAGCGCCCGGCCGGCGGAATTTGCGGAAATGTCGCAGAACGGCGATCGATGCGCGCCTCACCCCATCGCCTCGGCGTGGCGGCGCGCGCCGTGCCGTTGCTGGTCGAGCCAGAGCGTGGCGAGCGCGAAGGCGAACCAGAAGATGTAATAGAACAGGCCGCAGGCCGCGACCGCGAGGCCCGGCAGAGGCCCGACGGCCGCGCGGTCCACCATTTCCGCCCAGCTTTGCGCGGGTGCGGGATGAATGGCGATCTTGCCGAAATAGGCGAGCGCCTGCAGCGCCAGAATCCAGATGTAGTTGCGCCGCAGCCGCCGGCCGAGCGCACGGGCGAAGGAAATGTGGTGGCGCGGAGCGGCGTAGTCCTTCGCCAGCACGTCGCGCCAATGGCCGCGGTCGCCAAGCGGCGCGCCGGTCAGCAGTTGGGCGTAGAAATGCGTCTCCATCCAGCGGGCGCGGGCGCGCCACACGTTGAAATAGCGGTAGCGCCGCGCCTCCAGCGTCATGAAAACGGCGAGCAGAAATCCGACCAGCAGGAGCGGCAGCGCGGAGGCCTCCTTGCTCGAATAGCTGGAGGATAGCGCGATGCCCATGGTCACGATGGCCCAGTTGGTCGTGTTGTCGAGCCGCGTGCGCCAGATGGTCGAGCGATAGACCTCGCCCCGATAGAGATGCGCGAGCGCGCCCATCTCGGCCGCATCGAACGGTTGCTTCGCCTCGATCTTCTGGTCGGTCATGGCGCGCCTCCCGCGCCCGCTCGGGCCCGCGTCCGAGCATAGGGAGGACGGCGCCCGTCCGCCAAACGAAAAAGGCCGCGCGGGGCGCGGCCTTGCGTCTGCGGAATCTCGCCGGCGTCAGGCCTTTTCGGCCGCCTTTTTGGCGATTTCCCGCTTGATCGAGCGGGCGTTCTGCGACAGTTCCTCGTCGCGCGCCTTGGCCAGGAACGCGTCGAGACCGCCGCGATGCTCCACCGAGCGCAACGCGGCCGCGGCCACGCGCAGGCGCACCGGGCGCTGGAGCGTGTCGGAAATCAGCGTCACGTTGCACAGGTTGGGCAGAAAACGCGTGCGCGTCTTGCGGTTGGAATGGCTGACGAGATTGCCGGTCTGGACGGCCTTGCCGGTCAGTTCGCAGCGGCGGGACATGTGTTGGCTCCGTTTACCTGTCGTCCCGGCGGGCCGGGGTGAAATACCGGGCGCTGCGCGCGCATCGAGCGGGCGCAAGCGAATCCATGTGGGCATGGAAAACCCCGCGCGGCGACGGTTCGCCGCGCGGATGCGGGTCTATAGGGGAAAGCGCCGCGGTCCGTCAAGGCCATGGCGGCCACGGCCGGCTTGATGTCCCGGCGGGGTAGTGTCTCAAGACACTACCGATTTCGAACGCGACGACTTTTCCGCGCCGCCGGATCGTCAGCTTGCCGCCGCGAAACTGATCGACTGACGCGCCACGCCAGCGTCCCGCGACGTCGACCGCGCCTTCGCCGCGCCGGCGCCATGCGCCGGCTGAAGGCGGTGGCGCAGATCGGTCTGCGGGCCGCGCCCCGCCGGAGCGTCGCGCCAGGCGCCCTTTCGGGCGCCTCGACGCGCCGCCTCAGACGATCCGGCTCTTGCGGTCGCCCCAGTACTTGTCGCGCAGGATGCGCTTGTAGAGCTTGCCGGTCGGCAGGCGCGGCAGTTCGTCCGCGAAGTCGATCGAGCGCGGCGCTTTCTGGCGCGACAGATGCTCCCCGCAGAACTTCATCAGCTCGTCGGCGAGTTCCGGCCCGGCCTGCACGCCCGGCATCGGCTGCACGACGGCCTTCACCTCCTCGCCGAGGTCCTCGTTCGGCACGCCGAACACGGCGGCGTCCGCAACCTTGGGATGCGTGATCAGCAGGTTCTCGCATTCCTGCGGATAGATGTTCACGCCGCCGGAGATGATCATGAACGTGGCGCGGTCGGTGAGATAGAGATAGCCGTCGTCGTCGACATAGCCCACGTCGCCGACCGTGCTCATGGAGCCGTCGGGCGAGCGCGATTCCTTCGTCTTCTCGGGATCGTTGAAATATTCGAACTCGGTCGCCGTCTTGAACCAGAGCGTGCCCGACTGGCCATTGGGCACGGGCTTCATCTCCTCGTCCAGAACGTGCAGCTCGCCGAGCATGATCTTGCCGACCGTGCCGCGATGGGCGAGCCACTGCGCCGTGTCGCAGGCGGTGAAGCCCAGTCCCTCCGTCGCGCCGTAGTATTCGTGGATGATCGGCCCCCACCATTTGATCATCTCTTCCTTCACCTGCGCGGGGCAGGGGGCCGCGGCATGGACCGCGATTTCGAGCGAGGAGAGATCGTATTTCTTGCGCACGTCTTCCGGCAGTTTGAGCATGCGCGAGAACATGGTCGGCACGAGCTGCGTGTGCGTGGCTTTGTATTTCTCCACCAGCTGCAGGTAATGCTCGGGGTCGAACCGCTCCATCACGATGACGGTTCCGCCCTTGGCGATGGTGAGATTGTTGGCCGCCTGCGGCGCCGAATGGTAGAGCGGCGCCGGCGACAGGTAGATCATGCCCTCGCGGTAGCGCCAGAGCTTGTCGAGAAAATCGAACAGTGGCAGGCGCTGGCTCGGCTTCTGTTCCGGCAGCGGGCGCACGATGCCTTTCGGACGGCCGGTCGTGCCGGATGAATAGAGCATCGAGGTGCCCAGATATTCGTCCGCGATCGGCGTCGACGGAAAGGTCTTCGTCGCCTCTTTCAGATTGACGATCTTGTCGCCGTCGCCCGGCCCGTCCACGACGATGCACAGTTCCACATTCGGGCAGTCTTTCAACGCGGCGAGCGCGATGTCGCGCTTGGCCTGCGAGGTGATGAGAATCTTCGCCTCGCAATTGTTGACGATATAGGCGAGCTCCTCCGCCGTGAGGAACGAATTGATGCAGGTGTAATAGAGACCGGAACGTTCGCCCGCGCCGCAGCACTCGAAATATTCGGCGTTGTTCTCCATGAAGATCGCGTAGTGGTCGAGCCGTTTCAGCCCGCGCGACCGGAAGAAATGCGCCAGCCGGTTCTGCCGCGCCTCGAGTTCGGCGTAGGTGATCGTTTCTCCCGTGCCGGCCATGATGACCGCCGGAATGTTGGCGTTTTTCGTCGCATAGACGCCAGGATACATGCTTGGCTCCCTCGCTTCCTCAAACCGGATTGGCCCCGGCTTTTCGCTTGTCCTGGGCCCTTTTATTGCGGATTTTCCTCCGCCGCCATCAGTTTCGCCTGGTGGTCGGTGATCAGCGCGTCGACGATCTCGTCGAGGTCGCCTTCCATCACGCGGTCCAGCTTGTAGAGGGTCATGTTGATGCGGTGGTCGGTCACCCGCCCTTGCGGAAAATTATAGGTGCGGATCCGTTCGGACCGGTCGCCGGACCCCACCATCGCCAGGCGCGCGGCGGCGCGTTCGCTGTCGCGCTCGGCCTTTCCCGCGTCGTAAAGCCGCGCGCGCAACACCGCCAGCGCCTTGGCGCGGTTGCGGTGCTGCGACCGCTCCTCCTGCATCATCACCACGATGCCGGAGGGAATATGCGTCACGCGGATCGCCGATTCCGTCTTGTTGACGTGCTGGCCGCCAGCGCCGCCCGCGCGCATGGTCTCGATGCGCAGGTCGCCTTCGTCGATGGCGACGTCCACGTCCTCCACCTCCGGCAGCACCGCGACGGTGGCGGCGGAAGTGTGGATGCGCCCCTGCGTTTCGGTCGCCGGCACGCGCTGCACGCGGTGCACGCCGGATTCGAATTTCATCCGCGCGTAGACGCCACGGCCGGAAAATTCGGCGACGATCTCCTTGTAACCGCCCATCGCGCCTTCGCTCGCCGATAGCGCCTCCACTTTCCAGCCGCGCGCATCCGCATAGCGCGCGTACATGCGAAACAGATCGCCCGCGAACAGCGCGGCCTCGTCGCCGCCCGTGCCGGCGCGGATTTCGACGATGGCGCTTTTTTCGTCGTCGGCGTCCTTGGGCAGCAACGCGATGCGCAGCGCCTGTTCGCTCGCGGCCAGCCGCGGCGACAGATCGGCGCGCTCGCCTTCGGCCAAAGCGCGCATTTCCGGATCGGTCTGCGGATCGGCGACGAGCGCGTCGAGATCGGCGGCCTCCCTTTCGAGCGCGCGATGGGCGCGGATCGCGTTGGCCACGTCCTCGAGCCCGGCGAGTTCCCGCGACAGCGCGACATAGGCCGCCCCGTCCGCGCCCTCGGCGAGCCGCGCGGCGATTTCGTCGTGACGTCGCAGGATGACGTCGAGTTTCCCTGAGGCGATCATGCGGGGTCTACAGCGGTATGTCGTTCGCTTCGGCGTAGGCGCGCAGCTTTTCGCGCACCGGCGCGCTGTCGTCGCCGTCGTCGATGAGCGGGCGCAGCATCGTGCGCAATTCCGCCAGATCGACCGCGCGCAGCGCCGCCTTCACCGGGCCGATGGAAGCCGGCGACATCGACAGCGAGCGGTAGCCGACGGCCGCGAGCGCCAGCGCGTCGAGCGGCTTGCCGCCCATCTCGCCGCACAGGGTGACGGGAACGCCCGCGCGCGCGCCGGCTTGCGCGATCGCGCCGAGGGCCGCGAGCGCGGGCGGGCTCAGCGGGTCGAACCGGTGGGCCACGCGCCGGTTGTCGCGGTCGGCGGCGAACAGATACTGCATGAGATCGTTCGAGCCGACCGAGAGAAAATCCACGCGCCGGCAAAGCGCGTCGAGTTCGAACAGCAGCGAAGGCACCTCCACCATCACGCCCAGCTTCAGGTCGCGCGGGGCGGGATAGCCGTGGCGCGCCAGATGGGCGCACTCGCGCACGACGATCGCGCGCGCCGCCTCGAACTCGCCGATCGAGGCCACCATCGGGAACATGATGCGCAGATCGCGGCCTGCGCCCGCGCGCAGCATGGCGCGCAGCTGCATGCGCAACAGGCCGGGGCGGTCGAGGCCGATGCGGATCGCCCGCCACCCCAGCGCGGGATTTTCCTCCTCCACCTTCACCATGTAGGGCAGCACCTTGTCGCTGCCGATGTCGAGCGTGCGGAACGTGACCGGCTTGTCGCCGACCGCCTCGAACACGCGCCGGTAGAGCGATTCCTGTTCGCTCGCGCGCGGAAACCGCGCGGCGATCATGAACTGCAGCTCCGTGCGGAACAGGCCGATGGAGGCCGCGCCCGTTTCCTCCACGTGTTGCAGATCGACGACGAGGCCGGCGTTCATGTTCAGCTTCACGTCCACGCCGTCGCGCGTCATCGCCGGCGCGTCGCGCAACGCGCGATACTGCTCCTGCCGGCGCGCGCGCAGCCGCGCCTTTTCCGCATAGGCCGCTTCCACGTCCGTCGCCGGCCGCAGCTGCACGTCGCCGGCGTTGCCGTCGATGATGATCGCGTCGCCCGGCTCCACCAGGTCGGTCACGTTGGCGACGTCGCCGACCGCCGGAATGCCGATCGCGCGCGCCACGATCGCCACATGCGCGGTCGCCCCGCCGTGTTCGAGAACCAGGCCGCGCAATTTGGCGCGCGGATAGTCGAGCAGCGCCGCCGGCCCCATCGTGCGCGCCACGAGAATGGCGTTGTCGGGCAGGATCTCGCGCGCCTCGACGAACGATTGCCCGGTCAGCTGATGCAGCAGGCGATGGGCGAGGTCGTCGAGATCGTGCAGCCGGTCGCGCAGATAGGGATCGGTCTGGCGTTGCAGCTTGGCGCGCGCGTCGCTCTGCACGCGCTCGACCGCCGCCTCCGCCGTCAGGCCGGTGGCGATCGCCTCGCGCAGCCGCCGTATCCAGCCGCGGTCGTTGGCGAACATGCGCACGGTTTCGAGCACTTCGCGATGCTCTCCCGCGCCCAGCCGGTCGCCGCGATCGATCAGCGTGTCGATCTCATCGCGCAGCGCCTGGATCGCGGCCTCCAGCCGCGCCGTCTCGGCCGCCGGGTCCTCGGCGACGAGCTGCTTGATGACCACGCGCGGCTCATGCAGCACCACATGGCCCAGGCCAACGCCTTCGGCGAGCGTGGCGCCGTGCAGCGTCATCGCCCGGCGCAGGGCGGTCGGATCGCCCGGCTGCGCCAGCGCCTGCAATTCGCCCGAGGCGATCATCTCGGCGAGCAGCATGGCGGTCGTCTGCGCGGCCTCCACTTCCTCCTCGGAATAGATGCGCCGGGCGCGGTTCTGCACCACCAGCACGCCGAGGGTGGCGCCGCCGCGCAGGATCGGCACCCCCAGGAACGCATGGTAGATTTCCTCGCCCGTCTCCGGCTTGTAGGAGAAGGCGGGGTGGGATTGCGCATCGTCGAGCGCGAGCGGCTCGGCGCTTTCGGCGATCAGGCCCACCAGGCCTTCGCCGGCGCGCATCGTGGTGAGGTGGACGGCTTCGCGATTGAGGCCTTCGGTGGCGTAGAGTTCGAGGCGCCCGTCGCCGCGCAGCACATAGACCGAGCAGACTTCCGCCACCATGTTGGCGGCGATGGTCACGACGATCTTGTCGAGTCGCGCCTGCGCGCTGATCGGCTCGGCCATCGCCTCGCGCAGCCGGCGCAGCAAGAGCCGGGGTCCGCCGAGCGCGTTCCGCATCAGTCCGCGCCTCGCATGTCTCTGTCCCGCGCTGCGCGCCGCATGGTTCCGTTCCGCTTCTGGTTCCCGACCGACCCGTCGTCCATCCGACCGCTTCTGACGCGCTCCCGCAACTCCCCGTTCGTATAGGCGCGCGCAGCCCCGCCTGCAATCTAGGCTGGGGCGTAATCTGCCGAAAACATCAGCGCGCCGGCCGATATACTGTCCAGCGATAGCCGGACAACGGCGCCGTCTCGAACGACGCGAGGCGGTCGTAGGCGCGGCTGGCGACGGTTGCGGCCGGTCCGGCGGCGGAGGGCCGCGTCCGGTCCTCGATCAGCAGATAGCAATCCGGCGGGTCGGCGCGCCATTCGGCCTCGGGCGCGATCCGGAACGCGCCGGCTCGCGGGGCGTAATAGCGCGTCATGCGGGAGGCTTCGTTGGGCAGGTTCGAGCCGACGCGCACGACGCCCGCGCCCGCCATCGCCGCCACCGCGCCCCGGTAATCGCCGCGATGGCGCTCCAGCAGGATTGTGTCCTGCCAGAGCCCGCCGGCGAGCAGCGCGGTCAGAACCGCCAGCGCCGCCGCGCGCGCTTGCCTGCCGCTCGTCCAGAGCCGCCCGAAAGCCGCCGCCAGAACGAGCGTCAGCACGACCGCCGCGGCCAGGTGAAAGCGCGGAATGTGCGGGTTCGGCAGTCGCCCGAGGACAGCCAGCGCCGGAAAGCCGACGAGCGCGGCGCCAGCGAACGCCCGCCATCCGCGCGGGGCGAGGGCGACCGCAGCCGCCCCGATCAGGACCGCCAGCGCGAGCCCCGCCAGCGGCGGCGCGCTGTCGGGCAGGCCGAGCGTGGCGAGCGCCATGCGGCCCATGCCCTCGCCGAGCGCCTCCAGGTCGAAGGGATGCAGATAACCCGTGCGCAGCGACCGGGTCGCCAGCGCCCCCCACGCCAGCGCGCCGAGCGGGGCGGCGAGCCCGAGGAAGCCGGCGCTCGCCAGTCTTGCGGCCGTCCGGCCGGTCCGGCGCGCGTCGCGCCAGCGCGCATGCACGGCGACCAGCGCCGCGCCGGACAGAACCATCGCCGCCGGCGCCATCGTCAGATGGCTGAAGGCGCCGAAGGCGAGCGCGCCGGCGAAGATCCAGCGGGCCCGCCCGTCGTGCGGATCGGCGCCGACCCGGGCGAGCGCGCCGGTCGCCACGACCAGCGCCAGGATGAGTCCCGCATAGCCGCGCGCTTCGGACCCGTAGAGCACGAACGGATAGGCGACAGCGAAAAGGGCGGCGGCCGCGAGCCCGGCCGCCGGTCCTGCCGCCGCCCGCGCGACGGCGGCCGCCGCCGGGATGGTCGCCACGCCCCATGCGATCGAGGCCGCGCGCATCAGACGCTCCGGCGCGGCGGGGCCGACCAGCCACAGCCACAGCGAATTGAGGACGTGGTTGTTGTCCTGCGGCGCGCCGAACAGGATGGCGGCCGGGCCGGTCGCGGCGATGTCGAGCGACCAGATTTCATCGTACCAGAGATCGCCGCCCGCCCCCGCGATCCGCAGCGCCGCACCCGCGGCGACGAGCGCGGCCAGCGCCGCCAGATAGCGCGCGCGCGAGGACGGGGCAGGGCTGGCGACGGGCACTTCGACCTCCGGGAGAGGCCGATTATCGGGCGCAAGTTTTAACAAGCCGCACGCCCGGCGGGCGGTTGCGGCGCGGGGCGGGCTCTCAGGCCTTGTCCAGCCCGTAGAGCGAGTGCAGCGTGCGGACCGCCAGCTCGGTATAGGCGGCGTCGATCAGCACCGAGAACTTGATCTCGCTGGTGGTGATCGCGCGAATGTTCACGCCCTTGTCGGCCAGCGCCTTGAACGCGCGCGCGGCCACGCCGGCATGGCTGCGCATGCCGATGCCGATGGCCGACACCTTCACCACATCGGTGGCGCCGGCGACGGAGGCGTAGCCGATCGTCTCGCGCGCGCCCTCCAGAATCGTCATAGCCCGCTCGTAGTCGGACGTGGGGACGGTGAAGGTCATGTCGGTGGTGGTCGTGTCGTCGGAGACGACCTGGATGATCATGTCGACGTTGATGTTGGCGTCGGCCAGCGGCACGAAGATCGCGGCCGCCACGCCCGGCTTGTCGGCGATGCGGCGCAGCGTGATCTGCGCCTCGTCGCGGGTGAAGGCGATGCCGGTGACGATCTGGGCTTCCATGATGTCCTCCTCGGCGCAGATGAGCGTGCCGGGCTGGGGATTTTCGGGGTCGTCGAAGGAGGAGCGCACGAAGGTCGGCACCTTGTGGACCATCGCCACCTCGACGGAGCGGACCTGCAGCACCTTGGCGCCGAGCGAGGCCATTTCGAGCATTTCCTCGAACGCGATGCGATCGAGGCGCCGCGCTTTCGGCACCACCCGCGGGTCGGTCGTGTAGACGCCGTCGACATCGGTGTAGATGTCGCAGCGGTCCGCGCCGATGGCGGCGGCCAGCGCCACCGCGCTCGTGTCCGATCCGCCGCGCCCGAGCGTGGAAATGCGGCCCGTTTCCTTGTGCACGCCCTGGAAGCCGGCCACGACCGCCACTTCCTTGCGTTCGGCGAAGCGTTTGACGATCTCGCCGCCCTCGATGCCGAGAATGCGGGCGGACCCGTGCGCGTCCGACGTGAGGATGGGAATCTGCCAGCCCTGCCAGGAGCGCGCCTGAATGCCCATGTCCTGAAGGACGATCGCCAGCAGGCCGGACGTCACCTGTTCGCCCGAGGCCACCACCGCGTCGTATTCGCGCGCGTCGTGCAGCGGCGCCGCCTCGCGGCACCAGCCGACCAGTTCGTTGGTCTTGCCCGACATCGCCGAGACAACCACGGCGACGTCGGCGCCAGCATCCACCTCGCGTTTCACGTGCCGGGCGACATTGCGGATGCGCTCGACATTGGCGACGGACGTGCCGCCGAACTTCATCACCAGACGGGCCATGGGGCTCGCTTTCCTCCAGAACCGTTCGGGCCGGAAACCCCGCCGGACGCCGCAAGCCGGAAAGCTCGCGCCCCACGCCAAGGGCGCGTATACATACGGCGCCGCCGGCGCCTGTCAATCGCGCGCGGCGAACGGACGAAAGCGCGGAGACACGCATGAGGCGAGGCGAGACGGCGGCTGCGAGCGTCGACCCGGCGGAGGTCGCGCGGTTTGCGGCGATGTCGGCCGAATGGTGGGATCCATGGGGGCCCATGCGCCCGCTCCACCGGATGAATCCCGTCCGCGTCGCCTATATCGCCGATACTCTGAAAGAGGCGCTGGCGCAGGCAGCCGCGCCGGCCGACCGGCCGTTGGCCGGTCTCAGAATCCTCGACATCGGCTGCGGGGCGGGCGTTCTGTCCGAGCCGCTCGCCCGCCTCGGCGCGACCATGACCGGCGTCGATCCGGCGGCCGAAAACATCGAGGTCGCCCGTCGTCACGCGCAGGAGGCCGGGCTTTCCATCGACTATCGCGCCACGACCGCCGAGGCGATGGCGGGAGACGGCGTGACCTTCGACGCGGTGCTGGCGATGGAGGTGGTCGAGCACGTGGTCGACCGTGCGGGCTTCGTGGCGACGGCGGCGCGTCTCGTCCGGCCGGGCGGTTTGTTCTTCGCCGCGACGTTGAACCGCACGTTGAAGTCGTGGGCGCTGGCGATCGTCGGCGCCGAATATGTGCTGCGCTGGGTCAGGCCCGGCACGCACGACTGGCGGCTGTTCGTCACGCCGCAGGAACTGCAGGCCGACATCCGCGCGGCCGGGCTCGCGGTGTTCGACCGCACCGGCGTCGTCTACAATCCCGTGTTCGACGAATGGCGCGCCGCGGACGATTGCGCGGTCAATTACATGATGGCCGCGGAAAAAGCCGCCTGATCCGGGCGCGAAAAATCTCGGGTCCGGCGGACGGTCGAGACCGCTCCGTCGAACCCGAAATGTCTGGTCTGTCGCTGCGCGCGGAGGACGCGCGAACCGCTCAGGTCAGGTTCTGCGCGATCGCGTCGAACTTGGCCGACACGTTCGAACCGAGCGTGCGCACGGCGGTGATGATGACGACGCCGATCAGGCCGGCGATGAGGCCGTATTCGATCGCGGTCGCACCGGATTCGTCCCGGAGGAACTTCTTCGTCAAGGCTTTCATCGACTGCTCCCTTTCACGGAAGGCGCGGGGCTGAACCCTCGTATTCCCGCTGCGAGAAGGGGTAGACCCGCCCCCTTAACGGAATCTGAACGGGCGCCGCCGGCGCCCGTGAACCGGGCGTTTAGGTTAGCGTTGACCTTACGTCATCGACGCAATTGCCGCGTCAGTTCCGGTCTTCCGGCAGCACGGGGATCGGCAGCACCGAGATGCCCTCGTCGGCCAGCGCGCGCGCCTCCTGCACGCTCGCCTGCCCGCGGATCGGCCGCTCCTCGGCTTCGCCCGCGTGCATCCTGCGCGCCTCCTCGGCGAAGGCGGCGCCCACGTCGGTCGTCTGCGAGATGATCTTGTCGCGCAACTCGCGGACCATTGCGTGCAGCGCGCGCATCTTGTCGTCGACCAGCGCCACGCTCTGGCGGGCGTCGGCGTCGCCCGCCGGCGGCGTCGTCGTCTCGCCGCGATCCGTGCGCGCCACGTTCGGCGCCATGATCGCCTTGGACACGCGCACGCTGTCGCAGAGCGGGCAGGCGACCAGGCCGCGCCGCGCCTGTTCGTCGAAGGCGGCGCCCGAGGGGAACCAGCTTTCGAATTCGTGCGCCTGATCGCAGACGAGCGTGAAGCGGATCATTGCGGATCAGCCTGCCAGCAGCGGGTCGAGTTTTCCCTCGGCGTCCAGATCGTGAAGGTCGTCGCAGCCGCCGACATGCGTCGCGCCGATGAAAATCTGCGGCACGGTCGAGCGTCCGCCAGCCTTTTCCGCCATGCGCATCTGCGCCGCCCGGTCGCCGTCGACCGGTATTTCCTCGAACGCCACGCCCTTGCGGCGCAGGAGATCCTTGGCCGCATGGCAATAGGGGCAGGTGCTCTTGGTGTAGATGACGACGGTCTGCATGGCGCCTTCCTGAAACGGCCCTGATATAGAGCCGTCACGCGCCGGTCACAACCCGCGCGAAGGTTAGCACATCCACCCGTTTGGCCCCGCCGCGCAGCAGCGCGCGCGCGGCCGCGTTGGCGCTCGCGCCGGATGTCAGCACATCGTCCACCAGCACCACCGCCTTGTCGAGAATGGCCAGCCGGCTCTCCTCCGGCGTGCGGAAGGCGCCCTGCAGATTGGCGGCGCGTTGCGCGCGCGACAGGCCGACCTGCGGCGCCGTCGCCTTCACCCGGTCGAGCGCGCGGGCGACGACGGGCAGGCCCATCTGGCGCGACAGCGCCTGCGCCAGAACCGCCGCCTGATTGTAGCGGCGGCTCGCCAGCCGCGTCCAATGCAGGGGCATGGGCGCGAGCGCGTCGGCCTCGCCCAGCAGTTCCGCGCCCGCGCGCGCCATCCACAGCGCCATCGAGCGGGCGACCTCCAGCCTGTCGTAATACTTGAACCGGTAGATGAGAATGCGCGCCGGCCCCTCGTCGAACCTGACCGCCGCGCGCGCGCGGGCGAAGACGGGCGGGTCGGCCATCGCCTGCGGCGAGAGAAGGCCCGGCTGACCGAGATCCATGTCGAACGGCGTGCCGAGCCGCTCGCAATAGGGCCGCTCGATGAATCGCATCTGCCCCCAGCAGTCCGGGCAAAGGCCGCCGTGGCCCGCCGTCGCGCGCCGGCAGGAAAGGCAGACCGGCGGATAGACGATGTCGAGCGCTCGGGCGCCGGCCGCGCGAAGCGCGCCGAGCGCCGGGGCCAGACTGTCTCTCAATCTCCCGGTCTGCATCGCCAGAGCAGAAAGGCGCCCGAAGGCGCCTGTCAATTGTCGAAAAAGGCGAACCCGGTTCAGCCGCGATTGGCGATCAGATCGTCGACGACGCCCGGATCGGCCAGCGTCGAGGTGTCGCCGAGTGAACCGAATTCGTTCTCCGCGATCTTGCGCAGAATGCGGCGCATGATCTTGCCCGAGCGCGTCTTCGGCAGGCCGGGCGCGAACTGGATCACGTCCGGCGTGGCGATGGGGCCGATTTCCTTGCGCACATGCGCCACCAGGGCCTTGCGCAGGTCTTCGTTGGCCTCCACACCCGTCATCAGCGTGACATAGGCGTAGATGCCCTGGCCCTTGATGTCATGCGGGAAGCCCACGACGGCCGCCTCCGACACCGCCGCATGCGCAACCAGCGCGCTTTCGACCTCCGCTGTGCCCATGCGGTGGCCGGAGACGTTGATCACGTCGTCCACGCGGCCGGTGATCCAGTAGAACCCGTCGGCGTCGCGCCGGCAGCCGTCGCCGGTGAAATATTTGCCGGCGTAGGTCGAGAAATAGGTCTGCACGAACCGCTCGTGATCGCCGTAGACCGTGCGCATCTGGCCGGGCCAGGAATCCGCGATGACGAGATTGCCCTCGCACGCGCCTTCCAGCACGGCGCCGCCGGCGTCCACCACCTCCGGCTGCACGCCGAAGAAGGGCCGTGTCGCCGAGCCCGGCTTCAGTTTGGTCGCGCCCGGCAGCGGCGTGATGAGAATGCCGCCGGTCTCCGTCTGCCACCACGTATCGACGATCGGGCAGCGGCTGTCGCCGACCACGCGATAGTACCATTCCCACGCTTCCGGATTGATCGGCTCGCCAACCGAGCCGAGCAGGCGCAGGCTCTTTCGGCTCGTCTTCTTCACCGGCTCCTCGCCCGCGCCCATCAGCGAGCGGATGGCGGTCGGCGCGGTATAGAAGATGTTGACCTTGTGCTTGTCGACCACCTCCCAGAAGCGCGCGATGGTCGGATAGTTGGGAATGCCCTCGAACATCAGCGTCGTCGCGCCGTTGGCGAGCGGCCCGTAGACGATGTAGCTGTGGCCCGTCACCCAGCCGACGTCGGCCGTGCACCAGTAGATGTCGCCCTCGTGATAATCGAACACGTATTGGTGCGTCATCGCGGCGTAGACCAGATAGCCGCCGGTCGTATGCACCACGCCCTTGGGCGCGCCGGTCGAGCCGGACGTGTAGAGAATGAACAGCGGATCTTCCGCGTTCATCGGTTCGGGCGGGCAGTCGGCCGGGACCTTCGCCATCTCCGCCTCGTACCAGACGTCGCGGCCGTCCACCCAGTCGATCTTGCCGCCCGTGCGCTTGACGACGATCTGCGTCTTCACGATGTCGCCGGTCTTGCGGATCGCCTCGTCGGCGTTGACCTTCAGCGGCACCTTGCGCCCGCCGCGCAGACCCTCGTCGGCCGTGATGACGATTTTCGAACGGCAGCCCTCGATGCGGCCGGCGAGCGAATCCGGCGAGAAACCGCCGAACACGATGGAATGGATGGCGCCCACGCGCGCGCAGGCGAGCATCGCATAGGCGGCTTCCGGAATCATCGGCAGATAGATCGTGACGGTGTCGCCCTTCTTCACGCCGTGCGCCTTCAGCACGTTGGCGAAGCGGCTGACCTGCTCGTGCAGTTCCTTGTAGGTGATGTGTCTGGATTCGGACGGATCGTCGCCTTCCCAGATGATCGCGGTCTGGCTGGCGCGCTTGGCCAGATGCCGGTCGATGCAGTTCATCGCGACGTTGGTCACGCCGTCCTCGAACCATTTGATCGACACGCGCTTGGGGTCGTAGCTGGTGTTCTTCACCTTGGTGAAGGGCTTGATCCAGTCGATGCGCTTGCCGTGCTCGGCCCAGAATCCGCTGGGATCGTCGATCGAGCGCTTGTACATGTCCTTGTATTTGGCGTCGTCGACATAGGCTCTGGTCTGCCATTCGGCGCTGACCGGATAGATGTGTTCGGACATCGCATCCTCCCCAAAGGTCCGCACGGCGCATCGTGAAGCTGCGCCTGCACACAAGATGGGCGGATTATGCGTCAGTGTCCGCCGGCCTCACAAGGCGGGCGGGATCGAACTTTGGTCGGGCGACGATGGACGAATGGACTTTCGCGAAAAGCCGCGCGCGGCTTACTGGCATTCCTTCTGCACGCGCGCGAGAGCGTCGGAAAGACCGCTCAGCGAATAGGTGTCGGTGGACGTGTTGCCCTTGACCGAGGTCGCCTTCACCGTGAGTCTGGAGCCGCGCCGCATAGCCTCGATGAACTGGCCCTCTTCGGCCGGGTTCTTGACCCACGCGTTGGAGCCTTTGGCGACGAGATCGAACGTCGTCCCGCCGATCTCGGCTTTCGGCTCGGAATTGTCCTTCATCGGAAAGCCCATGATGACGGACACTTCATTGCGCACGTTTTCGGCCGGGCGGTTGGAAATGAAAATATAGGCGTCGTCGCGTTTCAGCGTCGCCGGCGCGCGCGCGGACGGCTTGGCGAGCGCATAGCAGGTCCTGGACTTGCCTTGCGCGACGAACGCGCCCCAGTCGCCGAAATTGGCGACCTGTTTCGGCGCGCCGGGCTTGGCGTCCTTGCCCTTCGCATCCTTGCCCTTGGCGTCTTTGCCCTTGGCGTCCTTGCTTTTGGCGTCCTTGCTTTTGGCGTCGTTCGCCTTCGTGTCCTTGGTTTTCGTATTCTGGGCTTTCGTATTCTGGGCCTTCGCGTCCTGGCCCTTTTTCTTGCCGTCCTCGGCGTCTTCTTTTTTGGCGGGCGCGGCGACGGCGGAGAAGCCCGGCGCCACGAACGCGCCGAACGCGGCGGCCAGCCACAGGGCCGCAAGAGCGGAAACGCCGGGGAGCGAGCGGGGTCGAATCATGGGCGGATCATATCCGGTTTGCGGGATTGCGGAACGGCGGGTGCGACGATCATGCCGAGGAAACGGGCGAAAATCCGGTTGAAACAGGGACCTTTCAGCGGAACCTCCGCCATTCTACATTGTTTGCGAGAAAACGGAGTTCGCCAATGCCCATTTCCTTCTCGCGTCTGCGTGCGGTTGTTCTCGCGGCGCTCATCGGCCTGTCTGTCGCCGGCTGCGGGTACAACACCATCCCCACGCTCGAGGAAAACGCCAAGGCCAAGTGGGCCGACGTGCAGAACCAGTATCAGCGCCGCGCCGACCTCATCCCCAATCTGGTGGCGACGGTGCAGGGCTACGCCAAGCAGGAAAAGGACGTGCTGACCTCCGTCATCGAGGCGCGCGCCAAGGCGACATCGGTCAAACTCGACGCCTCGCAACTGACCGACCCCGAGAAGGTCAAGCAGTTTCAGGATGCGCAGAACCAGCTCTCCGGCGCGCTCGGCCGCCTGATCGCGGTGTCGGAAGCCTATCCGGACCTCAAGTCCAACCAGAACTTCCTCGCCCTGCAATCCCAGCTCGAAGGCACCGAAAACCGCATCACCGTCGCCCGGCGCGACTACATCGCCGCCGTGCGCGACTACAATCTGTCGCTCAGGACCTTCCCAACCATTCTGTGGGCCAAGACCCTGTTCGCCGGCAACAAGCCGATGGCCGATTTCGCCGCGACCGAAGGGTCCGACAAGCCGCCGCAGGTGAAGTTCTGAAACGCGGGCGGGGAGCGCCGCCATGGACCTGCGCGCAGCGTATGATGGCCTCGTGATGCGGGGGCTGGCGGTTCTCGCCGGCCTCCTGCTGGCCTTCGCCGCCGCCGCCGAACCGACCTGGCCCGCGCTCACCGGCCGCATCGTCGATCAGGCGAACGTTCTGTCCCCGGCGGCCCGCGCGGCCATCGAGCCGAAATTGGCCGAACTGGAGGACAAGTCTGGCATCCAGCTCGTCGTGGCGACCGTGCCGTCGCTGCAGGACTACGACATCGAGACATTCGCCAACGGCCTGTTCCGCGCCTGGAAGCTCGGCGAGGCGAAGAAGGACAACGGCCTGTTGCTGCTGGTCGCGCCCGGCGAACGCAAGGTGCGCATCGAGGTCGGCTACGGGCTCGAAGGAACGATGACCGACGCGCTGTCGAAGGTGATCATCCAGAGCGCCATCGTGCCCTCCTTCAAGGCCGGCGATTTCTCGGCCGGCGTGACGAAGGGCGTGGACGCCATCATCGGGGCGCTGACGGTGGACGCCGCCGAATGGCAGCGCAAGACCAAGGTGCGCGTGGACAAGCAGGCCGACCCGTTCGACCGCATTCTGCCGTTCATCATTTTCGGGCTGTTCGTGTTCGTCATGGTGTCGATGATCCGAAATGCGCGCGGCCAGTCGGGGCGATGGGTGCGGCGCGGCAACCGCACCATCTTCATTCCCGGCCCGCCGATGGGCGGGGGCTGGAGCGGCGGCTCCGGCGGCGGCTGGAGCGGGGGATCGGATTCCGGCGGCTTCTCGGGCGGCGGCGGCTCGTCCGGCGGCGGCGGCGCCTCGGGGGACTGGTGACATGATCTCGAACTCCGAACGCGCCCGCATCGCAGACGCCATCCGCGCGGCGGAAGGCAGGACCTCGGGCGAGATCGTCTGCGTGCTGGCGCGTTCCTCCTCGGACTACACCTATGTGCCGGAACTGTGGGCCGCGTTCCTGGCGCTCGTCTCGCCGTGGATCGCGCTGGCGCTCACCCATTGGAGCGTGGAACGCATTCTGGCGCTCCAGATCGTCATCTTCATCGTGGCGATGCTCGTCCTGTCATGGGCGCCGCTGCGCCGTGCGCTCACCCCGCGCGCCATCCAGCGCACCCGCGCCCATCGCGCCGCGATGGAGCAATTCTACGCGCGCGGGTTGACCCAGACGCCGAACCGCATGGGCGTGATGATCTTCGTGTCGATGGAGGAACATTACGCGCGCATCGTCGCCGACGACGGCGTGGCCGCGCGCGTCGAGCAGCGCCAGTGGCAGGAGGCGGTGGACGTTCTGATCGACCATCTGCGCGAAAACCGCATCGCCGACGGCTTTGTCGCAGCCATCGAGAAATGCGGCGCCATCCTTGCCGCGCACGCCCCGCCGGACGGAAGCGGCGACACGCTGCCGGACAGGGTTTACGTCATCTGAGCGTCTGGCGTTTTCGAGTCAGATCTAGCGCCCGCGCAGCGCGTTCAGCACCTTCGCGCCGGGCCGTCCGCGCTGCGGCATGCCGATCTGCCCCTCGATCGCCTTGATGGCGTCGCGCGTCTTCTGGCCGACCGCGCCGTCGGGCTCGCCCACGTCGAACCCGCGCGCGATCAGCAGCCGTTGCAGTTCGCGCCGTTCGGCGCGCGACAGGCCGGGGTCGTCGGTCGGCCAGGCGGCCTGCACGCCGGGCTTGCCGCGCAGCTTGTCGGAGAGGATCGAAATCGCCAGCGCGTAGGAATCCGCGCCGTTGTACGAATAGGCCGCATCGTAATTCTTGAAGACGAGGAACGCCGGTCCGTCGCGCCCGGCCGGCAGCAGAAGGCCCGCCGACCCGCCGCCCGAAAGGCCGCCGCCGCCGACCCGGCGCACGCCTTTGGCTTCCCAGAACGACAGCGGATGTTTGGCGGTGCGTCCGGACGGACCGGAGTAGCTGTCGGGAATCTGCACCTCGTAGCCCCACGCCGCGCCGTGAATCCAGCCCGATTTGCGCAGGTAGTTGGCGGTCGAGTGAATGGCGTCGGCCGGCGAATTGACGAGATCGCGCCGCCCGTCGCCGTCGCCGTCGACGGCGAGCCGCAGATAGGTGGACGGCATGAATTGCGTGTGCCCGAACGCGCCCGCCCACGAGCCTTTCAGATCGGCCGCGTCGAGATCGCCGCGCTGGATGATCTTGAGCGTCGACATCAGCTCGCCGCGGAAATAGTCGTTGCGGCGCGAGGCCATGCAGACCAGCGTGGACAGGGCCTGTGGCAGGTAGAACTTGCCGCCCGCCTTGCCGAAATCGGATTCGACGCCCCACACCGCCGCGATCGCCGCGCGGTCCACGCCAAACCGTTGCTCGGCCGAGGCCAGCGCCGATGCGTGCTCGCGCATTTTCGCGCGGCCCTCGGCGACCTTCTCGTCGTCCGTCAGCGCGGCGAGATAGTCCCAGATCGGCGTCTTGAACTCGGGCTGATTGTTCATCAGCTCAATCACTTTCGGCTCCGCGCGCACGCCGCGAAAGGCGGAATCGAAGGTCGCGCCAGATACGCCCTGAGCGGCGGCCTGCGCGCGCAGACTGGCGACGCAACTGTCGAAATCGGCGGCGGCCGGCGTGGCGAATGCCGCCGCGGCGAGGAGAAGGGCGAGGCGAGAGGCGTTCATGGGCGGCAAGACTAGCCCGCCGCCGTTAACGCGTCATTAACGATAAGCGCCGATCAGGCCCAGGGGCGGGCGGCTTTCGCCCTGGCTTCGAACTCGTCGATGGCCGGCGCCTTCACCATGGTCAGGCCGATGTCGTCCAGCCCGTTGAGCAGGCAGTGCTTGCGAAACGGATCCATGTCGAATTTCACGACGCCGCCGTCCGGCCCGCGAATTTCCTGGGCTTCGAGATCGACCGTGAGCGTGGCGTTCGCGCCGCGTTCGGCGTCGTCCATCAGCTTGGCCAGGTCTTCCTTCGAAACGACGATTGGCAACAGGCCGTTCTTGAAGCAGTTGTTGTAGAAAATGTCCGCGAAACTGGTCGAGATCACGCAGCGGATGCCGAAATCGGCGAGCGCCCACGGCGCATGCTCGCGCGAGGAGCCGCAGCCGAAATTATCTTCCGCCACCAGAATCTGCGCGGACCGGTAGGCGGGCTGGTTGAGCACGAAATCCGGGTTTTCCGATCCGTCCTCGCGGAATCGCATTTCCGCGAACAGGCCCTTGCCGAGGCCGGTGCGCGCAATCGTCTTCAGATATTGCTTCGGGATGATCATGTCCGTGTCGACGTTCATGATCGGCAGCGGCGCGGCGACGCCGGTGAGTTTGACGAACTTGTCCATGGTCTTTGGCCCGATTGCGGCTGATGGCAGGAGCCTGTAGCAAAAGCGCCAACCCGGCGCAAACGGTCGGGCCCCTCCGGGAGGAGTTCCATGCCCGCCGACGCCGCCTTCGATCCGGCCCTGCATCTCACGGTCGCGCAACGCTGGTTCGAGGATTTTCGCGTCGGCGAGCGTTACATTCTGCCGAGCCGCACCATGACCGGCGCTTATTTCGCGGCGTTCCAGGCGCTGTCGGGCGACAACCATCCGATCCATTACGACGAACCCTATTGCCGCGCGCTGGGCTACGACGGATTGCTCGCGCACGGCCTTCAGGTCCTGTGTTTCGTCGCCGCCGGCGCCGGCGCCTTCCCGCACGAAACCTCGCGGTCGCTCGTCGCTTTCGTGGAGCAGTCGTCGCGCTTTCTGGCGCCGGTGGTGGAAGGCGACACGCTCTATCCCGCGCTCGAGATCGTCGATCTCAAACCGCAGCGCACGACCGGGTTGGTCGTCATGCGCGCGACGATCCACAACCAGAAACGCGAACTCGCGCTCGAGGGCGAACAGAAATACCTCGTGAGGAAACGCCCGTCCTCCACCTAGACGGGGAGGTCAGCCGCATCCATCGTCGCTGTCGCTCTCCCTCAGTCCGCTTCGGCCTCGATCCGCTCCATGTCGTCGTCGGACAGGCCGAAATGGTGGCCGATCTCGTGCACCAGCACATGGCGCACGATGGCGCCGAGCGTCTCCTCGTGATCGGCCCAGTAATCGAGAATGGGCCGACGGTAGAGGAACACCATGTTAGGCTGCTGACCGGTATGCGCGAACGCTTCGCCTTGCGCGAGACCGCGCCCGCGAAACAGGCCGAGCAGGTCGAACTCGCTTTCGCAGTTCATGTCGTCGAGCGTCTCGTCGTCCGGAAAATCCTCGATGCGCATGACGACGCCGTCGCACAGTTTGCGAAACCGTGTCGGCAGCGCGGCGAAGGCGGCGTCGGCGAGCGATTCGAATTCGGCGAGGGAAGGGGCGGCTGCGCGCGTCCAGTCTATGGCGGTCATGGTCCCAGCATGGCGCCAATGCGCGCCCGGGAAAAGCGCGGCGCCGGCCCTGTGCGCGTCGACACATCGTCCCGGAGCAAATCGCTTCATCGTTGGCCTGCCTGCCAAAGGGAGGGTGAACCATGAAAAAGCTTCTTATCGCTACCGCCGCCGCCGCGCTGCTTGCCGTGTCCGCGCCGGCGGCCTTCGCCAAGGGCGGTCATGGCGGCCACCACGGCGGCCATCACGGCGGTCACCACGGTCACCATGGCGGATGGGGCCATCATCATGGCTGGGGCCATCACGGTTGGGGCTACCGCGGCGTCGTCGGTTTCGCACCGGCCTACTACGACGATTGCGAATGGGTGCGCACGCGGCGCGGCTGGCGCAAGTTCTGCGGCATCTGACCGGAACGAACGCAGATTGCGCGCGCTGCGCGCCACACGGAAGGCCGGGTCGAAAAAAGCCCCGGCCTTCTCTCTTGCCGCCTCGCCGCCGCCGGCTCAGCGCAGGTTGCGCACGTCCACGAATTTCCCGGCGATCGCGGCGGCCGCGGCCATCGCGGGCGACACGAGATGCGTGCGGCCCTTGAAGCCCTGCCGTCCTTCGAAATTGCGATTGGAGGTCGAGGCGCAGCGTTCGCCGGGCGCGAGCTTGTCGGGGTTCATCGCAAGGCACATCGAGCATCCGGGCTCGCGCCATTCGAAACCGGCCGCGATGAAGATCTTGTCGAGGCCTTCTTCCTCGGCCTGCGCTTTCACCAGACCCGAGCCCGGCACGACCATCGCGGATACGCCGGGCGCCACGCGCTTTCCGTCCACCACTTTCGCCGCCGCGCGCAAATCCTCGATCCGCCCGTTGGTGCACGAGCCGATGAACACGCGGTCGATGGCGATGTCGGTGATTTTTTCGCCGCCCTTCAGGCCCATGTAGTCGAGCGCGCGCGCGATGGCCGCCGCTTTCGCCTCGTTGGGCGCGTCGGCGGGGCGCGGCACCGTTCCGTCGATGCGGATGACGTCTTCCGGGCTCGTGCCCCATGTCACGGTCGGCACGAGCTTGCCGGCGTCGAGCGTGATGACCTTGTCGAAATGCGCGCCTTCGTCGCTCTTGAGATGCGACCAGTATTTCATCGCCTCGTCCCACGCCGCGCCCTTCGGCGCCTTGGGACGGTTCATCAGGTAGGCGTAGGTCTTCTCGTCGGGCGCGACGAGGCCCGCGCGCGCGCCGCCTTCGATCGACATGTTGCAGACCGTCATGCGGCCTTCCATCGACAGGTCGCGGATCGCTTCGCCCGCGTATTCGATCACGTAGCCGGTGCCGCCGGCCGTGCCGATCTCGCCGATGATCGCGAGAATGATGTCCTTCGCCGTCACGCCCGGTCCGAGCCTGCCGTCGACGCGCACCAGCATGTTCTTCGCTTTTTTCTGGATCAGCGTCTGCGTCGCCAGCACATGCTCCACCTCCGACGTGCCGATGCCGTGCGCGAGCGCGCCGAAGGCGCCGTGCGTGGACGTGTGGCTGTCGCCGCACACGATGGTCGTGCCCGGCAGCGTAAAGCCCTGTTCCGGGCCGATGATGTGGACCACGCCCTGGCGCCGGTCATGTTCGTCGTAATATTCGATGCCGAAATCGGCGGCGTTCCTGGCGAGCTGTTCGACCTGCGCCTTGCTTTCCGGATCCTCGATCGGCATCGAGCGATCGGTCGTCGGCACGTTATGGTCGACGACGGCCAGCGTCTTTCCGGGCGCACGCACCTTGCGGCCGGCCATGCGCAAACCTTCGAACGCCTGCGGGCTCGTCACTTCGTGCACCAGATGGCGGTCGATGTAGATGAGGCACGTTCCGTCCGGCTGCGTGTCGACCACATGGTCGTCCCAGATCTTGTCGTACAGCGTGCGCGGTCCCTGGCTCATGGTCGTTCCATTCCGTGCGGGCGGACCCGCGTGTGGTCGAAGGGCTGCGGCAGGCGCGCGCCGGCGCCGGCTCGAAGCGGCGTTTTTAGAACTAAGCGGCGAAAGAGGAAAGGGTGTGGCGGCGTTCAGGCCCGCCCGGTCTCGGTGATCGACCACAGCGTCTCGGCGTTTTCCTCGGCGCTCCCGCGCACGACGATCTGCTGGCTCGCCCGCGCCCCGTCGGGCGAGGCGAAGAACACGCTTTCCTCGATCTCGGCCGGCCGCCCGCCCGCCTCGAACAGAAAGGCGCGGCCCGACGGCGTCTCCAGCCGCAGCTCGGTCTGGCTTTCCCCGCTCGTCACCCGCACGCCGGGGTGCAGGTGAAACCGCAACGCGAATGCGCGGGCGAACAGGGCGTCGGCGTCCCTGGCGGCGGCGATCCTGTCTTCGCCGACAAGCCGCTTGCCGGTCGCGTCCAGCGCCACCCGGCGCTCGTGGACGAGGCCGAACCGGCGCGCGTAGCCGTCGTGCGACAGTTCGATCAGCGACCCCTCGCGCCCGTCGGTGCGCGTCGCCGTCACCCGGCGCGGCCCGGCGAGAATCTGGCCCGCCGCGATCCGCTCGATGCCGGCTTCGGGCGCGAAATGGCAGGAGGATGTGTCGTCCAGCACCAGCGTGGAATGGGCGGCCGTCTGGCGCGCGGCGAGCCGCACGGCCGCGCGCGCGGGCGTCGGCGCCCCGCAATTGACGATCACCCGCTCGGCGCCGGCGGAAAACTCCATCGACAGGCAGCCCGCGTGCGCCTCGCCCGAATGGATCGGCGGCGGCGGCGGGCCGGCGTCGAGAATGACCACCGCGTCGCCCGCCTGAAGCCGCTGGTAGCCGGCCTGCGGGGCGTTCACCAGCGGCTGGCCGCGCGTGTCGTCGTAGGCGAGCACCGTCGCCACCCGGTCCGGCGCCGTCACGCCCATGCCGTTGAACAGTCCGAGCGAGCCGTCGCCGTGGCGCAGCAACCGCACCATCGGCAGCATGCGGTCAATGGCGCCGATCAGCGCCGGTGGGGCCGCCGTCGACCGCGCCGCATAGGCCTGGCGCAGCGGCAGCAGGTCCAGCAGCAGATCGACCAGCGTCTGCGGATTGCGTCCCACATGTCCGCCGTCGGGCAGGATCTGCGCCCCGATCTCGGCGGACAGCTGCGCTGTGGCGCGCGCCTGTGCGCGGGCGCCCACATTGGCGCACAGGCTGTATTCGGCGAGCGCGATGGCGCCCGTCAGCCGCGCCACCCCGGTCGCCCCCGCCAGCGCCTGTTGAAGGCGCGCCGCATCGCGCGCAAGCCCGCGCATGAAGCGTCGGTAGAACAGCGCGTCCGCCCCTTCCAGCACGATCGGCGACTGGCTGAGCCAGGACAGGATGCGGCGCGCGATGGTCGCCGGGTCCTTGTCGACGGGAGAGACGAACCGCGCGCGCGCCGACAGATAATCGTCCACCAGCGCCCGGGCGTTGACGCGCGCGAGCGCCGTGTCGGCCGCCCGCAGGTGGCGCAGCCAGCCAAACCCGGCCAGCGCCTGTTCCCAGGCCTGCGAGGGCGGGTGGATGTCGAACGGCGAACGGCCCTGCGTGTTCACGATGCGGCCGCCGAACGCGAAATAGCCGGCGTAGATGTCTTCCGCCCGCGTGGGGTCGGCCGTGCGGATATCCTGCGGGGCGATGACCAGCCGGTCCGGCCTGCCCATCTGCAGCCGTCCGAACAGATGGCCCGGCGCGCGCGCGACGCGCGCGGCCTGACGGCCGAGCCGTCCGGCGATCAGCGCGGCCAGTCGAACGCGGTCGGCGAAAGTCGCGGGGGGCAGTCTGGTTCTCCTTGTCGGCCTGCCGCGCCGCAACGGCGAGGCCCGGCGGCGTCTCGCCTGTCGCGGATTCAGGCTGGACGGATACTGGGGCCTGGTGAGTTTAGGAAATGTTAACCCTGTTTGCGCAGGCGCGCGGCGAAGAACCCGTCGATGCCGGCAAGGCGCGGATTGTCGTTGGGCCAGTGGCTGGGCAGGGTGCGCAGGTCTCCCTCGGGGGTCAGCATGTCCGGCGAAATCCCGCACTCTCCCGGCGCGATCGGCGCGCGTTTCAACTCGGGATCGCGTCGCAGAAGCTGGGCGATCTGGTGCTCGCCTTCCTCCGGTTCGATCGAACAGGTGCAGTAGACGAGCGCGCCGCCGGGCTTCAGCAGCCGGGCCGCGTTGGCGAGAATGCGCGTCTGCGCGGCGACCAGCGATTCGATGTCGCCCGCCTTCTTGGTCCAGCGCACGTCGGGATGGCGCCGGATGGTGCCGGTGGCCGAACAGGGCGGATCGACCAGCACCAGATCGAACGGGCCGGCGTTCCAGGAGGCGGCGTCCGCCACCACCAGATCGGCGTGCAGGCGCAGCCGTTCGAGATTGGCCGAGAGCGTCTTCAGCCGTTCGGCCGAACGGTCGAGGGCCGTCACCTCGCAGCCCGCGGCCGCCAGCTGCGCCGTCTTGCCGCCGGGCGCGGCGCACAGGTCGAGCGCGGTCTGCCCGGGCGACGGCTTCAGCAGCATGGCCGGCAGCGCGGCGGCGGCGTCCTGCACCCACCATTGGCCGTCCGCATAGCCCTCGAGTTCGGGCACCGGGGTATGCGCCAGCAGCCGCACCGATCCGGTCGGCAGAACCACGCCGTCGAGACGGCGCGCCCATTCCTGCGCGTCGCCGCGCACCGTCAGGTCGAGCGTCGGCTCCAGAAGATGCGCCTGCGCGATCGCCAGCGCCTGCGCGCCCCAGTTCCTGCGCCAGCGCTGGGCGAGCCAGGCCGGCGTCTCGTCGGCGAGCGGGTCGGCCAGCGCGATCAGCTCGTCGCGCCGGCGCGCGGCGTTGCGCAGCGTGGCGTTGACGAGGCCGGCGAGCCCGGCCGTGCGCGCTTCCAGCCGGGTGGCGCGCACCGCCAGATCGACGGCGGCATGGTCAGGCGTGTCGAGAAACAGCACCTGGGCGAGACCTGCGATCAGGATCCATTCCACCTGCCCGCAATTGCGCGGCAGGCCGCGGTCGAGCAGCTGCGCCTGCGCGCGCCGGATGGCGCCCAGCCGCCGCAGCGCGACCGTGGCGATGGAGCGGGCCAGCCCCCTGTCGCGATCGTCCAGTCCGGCCGTGCGGCTCGGCACGGCGGTCGGCTCGAACCGCTCGTCGAGCGCGTGGCCGCCCGAAAGCACGTCGGCGATGATCTGCTGGGCGGCGATCCGCGCGCGCAATCCCGGCGCGGCGGCGATTTTCGCCTCGCGCTCGGCGTCTCCGGTTCGAAACGACGCCGGGCGCCCGGACGGACGCGGTCCGCGCGTCATGACGCGCGTCCGTGGATCGGGTCGCGATCAGCCCCAGGGGCCTTTGGGCCGGTCGCCGTCGCGGCCCCACGGATCGCCCTGGCGGGGAGGCGCGGCGCGGTCGGCGTCGCCGAACAGGCCGCCGCCGGCGAGAAAGCCGCCTTGCGAGCCGAAGCCGCCCTCGTCGCGGAACGGCGTCCAGCCCTGGCTCTGCGTCTGGTTCTGATGCTGGTAAGCGCCAACGCCCATCTCCTGCGCGAGCGCGACTAGCGCCGCGACGCGGTTCTCCGTGGCCGGGTGAGTCGAGAACAGATTATCACGCGGACCGCCGGCGAGCGGATTAATTATGAACAGATGCGCCATCGCCGGGCGCGCTTCCACAACCTCGTCGGGGATCGCCTGCGCGCCGTGCGAGATTTTCTGCAGCGCGCCGGCCAGCCACAGCGGATTGCCGCAGATTTCGGCGCCCGTGCGGTCGGCGACGTATTCGCGCGAGCGGCTGACCGCCATCTGCACGATCATCGCCGCGATCGGCGCGAGAATGGCGAGCGCGACGCTGCCGATCGGTCCCAGCCCGCTGTCGCGCCGCCCGCCGAAGAACATGCCGAAATTCGCGATCGCAGAAATCGCGCCCGCAAGGGTGGCGGCGATGGTCATGGTCAGCGTGTCGCGATGCTTGATGTGGGCGAGTTCGTGCGCGATCACGCCCGCGCGCTCCTCGCGCGTCAGCATCGCCGACAGGCCGGTGTTGATCGCGACAGCGGCATGGTCGGGATCGCGCCCCGTGGCGAAGGCGTTCGGCTGCGGGCTGTCCACCACATAGACGCGCGGCGTCGGCAGGCCCGCGCGCTGCGCGAGTTCGGCGACGTCGGCCACCAGGTCCGGCGCGGTGGAGGCGTCCACCTCGTGCGCGCCGACGGCCGACAGCGCCATGCGGTCGGAGTTCCAGTAGGCGAACAGGTTCGTGCCGATGGCGAAGACGAGCGCCAGCGCCGCCCCGCCGCGCCCGCCGAGCGCGAAGCCCACCACCATGAACAAGGCCGTGAGGGCCGCCAGCAGAACGGCCGTTCGCATGAAATTCATGCCGATCCCCAAAAAACGTCGCTGGCCTTGCCCAGCGTCCCGCACTATGTGGGGACGAGATGGCCGGCGAGAAGGCCGGATTCGCAGTTGCCGGAGCCGATATATGGCGAACCCGCCCGAGAATGCGCCCGCAAACGCCTCCTCGCACGCGGCCGGGACCGCACCGCGCAAGCTCTCGCCGCAGGCCGAGCGCGCGCTTGCCGAAGCCGCCGCGCGTCGCAAGGCGGCGGCGCCGCTCGACCTGCCGCCGGAGATCGACGGACGCGAGGGGCCCGAGCCCGTGCGCTACGGCGACTGGGAGCGCAAAGGCATCGCCTCGGACTTCTGAGGGCGCGCCACAGGCGCTACCCCCGGTTCTTGCGCTCGCGCAGTTCGGCGAACACCACCGGCCCGTCCGCATCCGGCAGGCCGACGGCGGCCGCCACGTTCGGCTCCTCCGCGCGCAGGAACGGGTTGGCGGCCAGCTCCAGCGCGAGCGTGGTCGGAATGGTGAACTTGCCCTGCGCCCGCAGTTCTTCCGCCTGTCGCGCGCGCTCGACCAGAACGGCGTTGTCCGGCTCGATGGTGAGCGCGAACTTGGCGTTCGAGACGGTGTATTCGTGGCCGCAATAGATGCGCGTTTCGGGCGACAGGGCGGCGAGCTTCATCAGCGACTGGTACATGACGCCCATCGGCGCCTCGAACACGCGGCCGCAGCCGAGCGAGAACAGCGTGTCGCCGGCGAACAGCACGTCGTCGTCGGCGAAATGGTAGACGACATGGCCGGCGGTATGGCCGGGCGTCTCGATCACGCGCGCGCGCGTCTTGCCGATTTCCACCGCGTCGCCTTCCTCGACCTCGCGGTCGAGGCCGCCGATGCGCCCCGACTCCTTTTTCGGCCCCGTCACCCGCGCCTTCGGAAACGCGGCTTTCAGCGCAGGGACGCCCTGCACGTGGTCGGCGTGGTGGTGGGTCACGAGAATGTCGGTGAGCGTCCATCCCTTGTCGGCGAGCGCCTTCAAAACGGCCTCGCCGTCCGGCGCGTCGATCGAGGCGGTGGCGCCGGTCGCCTCGTCGTGGACCAGGCAGCCGAAATTGTCGCTGAGGCAGGGAAACTGATGAACCTGAATGGGCATGGGAACCTCCGGCCCAACAGGTAGCGCGCCTGCGACCGTTTCGCCACCTGCGGCCTGCTGCGCCGCAAACGAAAGGCCCGTCGTCGCGCCGGGCCGTTCGCGTGCGCGTCAGGCGGCCACCATCGCCCGCCGTTGCCGCCGTGGCGCTGGACCGCTTCGTAGGCTATGGGAGCTCCACGTCCCGAAGTCGGCGACTTCATGGAGGGCCTCGTCGGCTCGCTGGCGCCCGATACCGGAGGGCTCCAGGCG